>Ga0163163_10001601_pt1 | contig 19022 bp, 20 predicted proteins | sample S65metaG_FD_119766 | JGI IMG/M metagenome (GOLD analysis project Ga0163163, IMG submission 119766) | Switchgrass rhizosphere microbial communities from Kellogg Biological Station, Michigan, USA - S6-5 metaG | ecosystem: Host-associated > Plants > Roots > Rhizosphere > Soil | place: USA... | reverse complement strand
GTCGAGGCGATGGAGCGGGCCTACGACGACGCGAAGTACGACCGCTTCAGCGCGAAGCCGTACATCGACATCGTCATCCCGACGCTCGTCGACCCGTCGATGGCGCCGCCCGGCAAGCACGTGATGAGCTGCTTCGTCCAGTACGCGCCGTACCACCTCGACCCCTCGCTCGGGACGTGGGACGACCAGCGCGAGGCATTCGGCGACGCGGTCGTGAACCGGATTGCCGAGTTCGCGCCCGACCTGCCCTCGAAGATCCTCCACCGCCAGGTCATGACCCCGCTCGACATCGAGCGGACGACGGGCCTCACCGAGGGCAACATCTTCCAGGGCGAGCTCTCGCTCGAGCAGCTGTTCTTCAGCCGGCCGGTCCCCGGCTGGGCCCGCTTCAAGACCCCGATCCGCGACCTCTGGATGTGCGGCTCCTCGACCCATCCGGGCGGCGGAATCATGGGCGCGAACGGCCGGATCGCCGCGCTCGAGCTCCTCCGGTCGCGCGGGAAGCGACCCGGACGGGTGGCCTGAGCGTGGCCGCACCCTGGGACGCGATCGTCATCGGCGCAGGGCACAACGCGCTCGTGACCGCGGCCTACCTCGCGAAGGCCGGCCGGCGAACACTCGTCCTCGAACGCCGCGATCGCGTCGGCGGGGCCGCGGACACCTCCGAGCTCGCGCCCGGCATCCGCGTGCCCACGCTCGCCCACACGGTCGGAAGGCTGCGGCCCTCCGTCGTGCGGGACCTGGGCCTCGCCGGCCATGGACTTCGGCTCATCGCCCCCGATGTCCGGGTCTTCGCGCCGCGGCCCGACGGCGGGGCGCTGACGTTCTGGTCGGACGTCGCCAGGACCGCGTCGGGGCTTCGCGCCGTTTCGGCCGCGGACGCGGAGGCCTATCCGCGTTTCGACAAGGCCGTCCGTTCGCTCGGCCGCTTCCTCGACGAGCTCGGCCGATCGACGCCGCCGGACATCGACGCGCCCCGCCTCGCGGACGCGCTCATGGGCCTCCGACTCGGCCGGTCGTTCCGCGGCCTGGGCTCCGCGGGCGGCCGGACCCTGCTGCGGGTCCTGCCGATGGCCGTCGCGGATCTCGTGGCCGAGTCCTTCGAGACGGACGCCGTGCGCGGCGCCCTCGCCTGGCGTGGCGTCCGGTACGGGGCGGTCGGGCCGTGGTCGGGGGGGACCGCGGCCATGCTCCTCTCCGACGGTGCCGGGAACGATGGCGGCGCTGCGGGGGAGACCGTCTTCGCGGTCGGCGGGCCTGGCGCGCTCGCGGACGCGCTTGCGGCGGCTGCTCGGGCCGCCGGCGCCGAGATCCGGACGAGCGCCGAGGTCACGGCCATCGATGCACGCGATGGTCGGGTGCGTGGTGTCGTGCTCGCCGGGGGCGAGGAGATCGCCGCTCGGGCGGTCGTGTCCGGCGCGGACCCGAAGCGGACCTTGCTCGGGCTCGTCGATCCGGTCGTGCTCGGGCCGTCGCTCGGCTGGCGCGCCGGCAACATCCGCATGCCGGGTGTCGTCGCCAAGGTCAACCTCGCCCTCTCCGGGCTCCCGACGTTCCCGGCGGCGGCCGGTGACGAGGCGCTGCTGCGGGGACGCATCGTCCTTGCGCCGAGCATCGACGCGATCGAGCGGGCCTTCGATGAGTCGAAGTACGGCCGCTGGAGCGAACACCCGGTCCTCGAGGCGACGATCCCGTCGCTCGCGGACGCGTCGCTCGTCCAGGGCGCGCCCGCGGGCACGCAGGTCATGAGCGTCATCGCCCAATACGCGCCCTACACGCTCCGGTCCGGCCCCTGGGACGGTGAGCGCACACAGCTCGGCGATGCCGTCATCGCGCAGCTGGAGGCGGTGGCGCCCGGCATCGGTGCGCTCGTGACCCAGCGCGAGGTCCTGACCTCGGTCGATCTCGAATCTCGCTTCGGGCTGACCGGCGGGCACCCGCTCCACGGCGAGGCCGGCCTCGATCAGTTCTACCTCTGGCGTCCGCTTCTCGGTCACGCCCGCTACCGGCTGGCAGTCGCGGGCCTGTACCTGTGCGGCTCCGGCGCGCACCCCGGTGGTGGGATCACGGGCGGCCCCGGCCAGAACGCCGCCCGCGAGATCCTCTCGGACCTCCGCAAGAGCTAGCCGTCCCGGAACGGCTGCTCGGCCTACTTGTCGGGTTCGACGTCCCGGTCGACGCCCGGCGCGGGTTCGCGCGGCGCTCGCACCACGCGTCCCTCGCGCTGGCCGACCCGAGCAGCCGCGCGCGTGGCCACGGGCGCCTGCTCGCCGCCGCGCCGCAGGAGGTGCAGGGCGAGCGCCGAGAGCACGGCCGCCACGGGGATCCCGAAGATCGCGCCGGTGACCCCGGCGACCTTCAGGCCCACGAAGACCGAGGCGAGCACGACGATCGGGTGGATCCTGAGGGCGTTGGCCATGATCCGCGGCTGGAGCGCGTTCATGACGAGCATCCAGCCCACGATGACGACGAGGAACGTCCCGACGAGCGCGTCGGGCTTCGTGACGACCGCGACGAGGACCGGCGGGATCCAGGCGACGAACGGCCCGAAGAACGGGATCGCCATGAGGACGCCGGCCGACGCCGTCGTGAGCGCCACGTAATCGAGCTGGAAGACCACGCTGGCGACGAGCGCGAAGACGGCGAAGGCCACGCCGGTGATCGCCTGGCCCCGAATGAATCCGCCGAACGAGCGGGCGACCGCTTCCTCGAGGAGGCGCGCCTCTTCCTTGTAGCCAGCTGGGACGAGCCAGAACATGAACGCGGTCAGGCGCTCCCTGTCCGCGACCATGTACAGCGAGAAGACGACGACGAGCAGCAGGTTGCCGAGGGCGCCGATGCTCGCGACCGCGAGCTGCTGGAGCGGTTCGGCGAGCTTTGCGGCCGTCGCGCCGAGGCTGTCGAGGAAGCTCGTCGCGCTCGCCAGCAGATCGATCCGGAAGATCCCGAGCCCGTCGAGCCGCGCCTGCCACGGGGCGAGGATCGTCGGCAGGTCGGCCCGAAGCTGGGGCACGTGGGCGATGAAGTCGGCGATGCCACTCACGAGCGCCGAGGCAATCGCGACTGCGACGATCACGAGCCCGCCGAACAGGACGAGGTAGACCGCGAAGACCGCGCCGGCCCGGCTCAGGAACGGGATCCCGCGGTACAGGCGGGTGACGACCGGGCTGATCATGAAGGCGAGCAGCCAGGCGAGGAAGAAGACGAGGATCAGGTCGCTGAAGAAGGCGACGACCTGGCCGATGAGCCCGAGAACGACGAACCCGAGCGTGACGGCGCCGAGAACGAGGATCACATCGAGCCAGCGGCGCTCGCGCCGGGTCAGCTCGATCACCTAGCGCAGTCCCATCCGATGCCGGACCTCGTCCATCGTCGCCTCGGCGAGGGGCTTCAGGCGATCGGCCGCGGCTTCGAGCACACCCTCCACCTCGGCCGGGTGGGCCATGAGCTCGAGATAGCGCTCCCGGGCGGGCGCGTAGTGGGCGATCAGCCGGTCGGCGAGGAGCTTCTTCGTATCCACGCAGCCGGTCCGCGCCGTCCGCTCGCCCTCCCAGATCGCCTCGAAGTCGGGCCCAAAGAAGCGATGGAGCTGGCAGACATTGCAGATCTCGGGCCGGCCAGGCTGCGTGCGGAGGATCCGCTCGGTGTCGGTGACCATCGACATGACCTGCTTCCGGATGAGCTCCGGCGGCCCGAGGACGTCGATCGTGTTGCCGACCGACTTGCTCATCTTGCGCACGCCGTCGGTGCCGAGGACAGTCGGCGCCTCGGTGAAGACCGCCTGGGGCTCCGGGAACGTCTCGCCGTAGCGGCGGTTGAACGCGCGGACGATCTCCCGCGAGAGCTCGAGGTGCGCCGCCTGGTCGCGCCCGACCGGCACGACCGTCGCCTTGTACATGACGATGTCCGCGGCCTGCAGGACGGGGTAGGTCAGCAGCCCGTGGTTCACGTCGTCCGGCTGGGTCTCCTGCTTCTCCTTGTATGTCGGCGTGCGCTCGAGCCAGCTGACCGGCGTGACTGTCGCGAGCAGCCAGGCCAGCTCCGTGTGCTCGGGGCGATGCGACTGGACGAACAGCGTGCAGCGCTTCGGGTCGAGGCCGAGCGCGAGCAGCGACGCCGCCATGTCGCGGGTGCGCTCGCGCAGGACATCGGGATCGTGGGTGCTCGTGAGGGCGTGGTAGTCGACGATGCAGTAGATCGCGTCGAACTCGTCCTGGAGCCGGACGTAGTTGCGGATCGCGCCGAGGTCGTTCCCGAGATGGACGATCCCCGACGGCTGGATGCCGCTGAAGGTCCGGACCACGGTCGGCGGGGCGGCAGTCATGGCCGGCCGAGTGTAGCGAAGGGGGAGGAGCGCCCCGGCTAGGATGCGGCGATGCATCCGACCGCGGCCGGACGTCCGCGACTCGTCGAGCGGTACCGGCGGTTTCTGCCGATCACCGACGCGACGCCGGCGCTCACGCTCGGCGAGGGATTCACGCCGCTCGTCGAGGCGCGCCGGCTCGGCGCGCGAATTGGCATTCCCCGGCTGCGCCTGAAGCTCGAGGGCCTGAACCCGACCGGCTCATTCAAGGATCGCGGCATGGTCGTCGCGGTCTCGAAGGCGCTCGAGACCGGCTCTGGCTCGATCATCTGCGCCTCGACCGGGAACACCTCCGCTTCGGCTGCCGCGTATGGGGCGGCCGCCGGGATCGAGGTCGTCGTCGTGCTGCCGAAGGGCGCGATCGCCGCGGGCAAGCTGCTGCAGGCGCTCGTCGCCGGCGCCCGGGTCGTCGCGATCGATGGCAACTTCGACGACGCGTTTCGTGTGGTTCGCGAGCTCGCCGCGGATGCGGCGCATCCCGTGACGCTCGTGAACTCGATCAACCCCGACCGGATCGCCGGCCAGAAGACCGCCGCGTTCGAGGTCTGCGACGACCTCGGCCGGGCGCCCGATGTCCTCGCGATCCCGGTCGGGAATGCCGGCAATATCACCGCCTATTGGGCCGGCTTCCGCGAGTACGAGGCGGCGGGGCTGGCCAGCGGGCGGCCGCGGATGCTCGGGTTCCAGGCCGCGGGCGCGGCGCCGATCGTGACCGGGGCGGTCGTCGAAATGCCCGAGACGGTGGCCACGGCGATCCGGATCGGCAACCCGGCCTCGTGGGCGAGCGCCGTCGCGGCCCGTGACGAGTCGGGCGGGCGAATCGAGTCGGTGACGGACGACGAGATCCTCGGTGCGTATCGCGACCTCGCCTCGACCGAGGGCGTGTTCTGCGAGCCGTCGTCCGCCGCGAGCGTCGCCGGGATCACGAAGCTCGCGCACGCGGGGGAGCTCGATCCGGAGCAGCTCGTCGTCTGCGTGTTGACCGGGAACGGCCTGAAGGACCCCGACACCGCTCAGCGAACCGCCATCGGGCGGGTCGTCGATGCGCGAGCCGACGCGGATTCGGTCAGGCGGGCGCTCGGATGGTGACGACGGCCGACTTCGTCGGGCGCCGCGTCGTCGTCGAGGTCCCGGCGACGATCGCGAACCTCGGAGCGGGCTACGACTGCGTCGGGCTCGCGATCGACCTGTCTCTGCGCGTCGAGCTCTCGGTCGAGCATCTTCCGGGGAACACGGCCACCGATCTCGAGATCGTTGGCGAAGGCGCCGGCGAGATCGGCCCCGATCGCGGCAACCGCTTCGTCGAGGCCCTCGAAACGGGCCTCCGGGGGCATGGCATCGGGTACAACCCCGGGGACGCGTGGCGGATCCGGATGACGAATGAGATCCCGCTTGCCCGCGGCCTGGGCTCGAGCGGCGCGGCCACGATGGCCGGACTCCTCGCCGCGGACGCCCTGGGCGGTGGCGATCGAGCCAGCCCGGTGACCATGGCCGACGCCGAGCGGGGTGCGCTGCTCGCCGCCGCGACGGCGATCGAGGGCCATCCCGACAACATCGCGCCGGCCCTGCTCGGTGGCTTCGTCGCCGCGGCCGCGGCGACCGATGGCGTCACGGCGTTCCGGTTCGATGCGCCCGATGAGCTGCGGGTCGTGCTCTTCATTCCCGAGCGGCGCCTGCCCACCGCGGCCATGCGGCGTGTGCTGCCGGCCACGGTCCCGCGCGCGGACGCCGTCGCGAATCTCGCTCGCGTGGCCATCGGCGTCGGGGGCATCGCCCAGGGCGACTGGTCCGTCCTCGGCGAGCTCACCCAGGATCGCCTCCACGAGCCATATCGAGCCGCCGCCTACCCGCAGCTGCCGGTGCTGGTCGCCGCCGCTCGCGCCGCCGGGGCGATCGGTGCATGCCTCGCGGGTGCCGGCTCGACGATCGCCGCGTTCTCTCTCGCCTCCGACGCTGTGGCGGAGCGCATCGGCGCGGCGCTCACCGGCGTGGCCGCCGTCCACGACCTCCCGGGCGCCGTCCAGATCGTCCACGCCCGCAATGACGGAGCCCGCGTCATCGAGCGTTGACGCGTCGCGCAGACTTCCGCCCATGGCACCGGCGGGGGATCTCATTCGGACGGTCGGCGACGGCATCTCCGGCCTCGTCATCGGCGCGATCGGGGCGATCGGCACCGGGGTCTCGACGATCGTGCAGGCGCTCGAAACCGCGCTGCCGGGTCCGCTGTTTCCGATCGTGCTGATCGGAACCGTCGTGCTCTTCGCGACCTGGCTGCTCCGGAAGTAGGAGCAGGCGGCGGTCAGGCGGGAGTCGGACCCGCCGTATGAGCCCCGATGAACGCGAGCTCCTCGGCCCACGCGAGCGCGGAGGCGGCCGCGAACTCGGCGGCCTTGCGGTCGAAGAAGCTGTGTGGCGCGTCCGGGTACACGACGGTCTTGTGCTCGACATGGGCCGCGGTGAGGGCCTCGTCGTAGGCATCGCGGACCTCGGCCGAGATGCCCTGGTCGGCGCCGCCGTAGAGCGCCAGCACCGGGCACTCGATCTTGTCGGCGACATCAGCCGGCGCCGGCGTGCCCCGCGATGCGCCGGTCGGCCAGCCGTAGAACGAGATCACGCCCGAGAGCCCCAGTCCGAGCGTCGCCGACAGCGAGGCGAGGCGGCCGCCCATGCAGAAGCCCGTCGTGAACGTCGACCGCGGCGCGCCGCCCGCGTCACTCCGCAGGAACTCGATGCCGGCTCGGATGTCGCCCTCGAGCCCCGCCCAGCTGCACGCTGCGACATGCGGCTGGTGGTCGAAATCGTCGGGTTGCGGGGTCGTCCCCGCCGTGCGCCCGAAGTAATCGATCGCCACCGCGGCGATGCCGCGTTCCGCGTGGCGCAGGGCGAGCTCCTCGAAGAACGGGTGGAGCCCCCGAACGTCCGGCAGGATGAGGATTCCCGCGCCGCTCGGGTTCGCCGGTCGCGCGCCGAACGCACGGAACTCGGTGCCGTCGGCGCTGGTGAGGGTGATCGGACCGGCATCGAGCGACCCGCCGGCGATCGGCTCGATGGGCGGCCGGCTATCGAGATCGAAGCACATCGTTCATCCCCTTGATGGAGCCGCACGTAAGCCTCGCCGCGCATCCTCACATGCATGGACGCTTTGCGCGTCGGGCGCGCGATTCGGGCAGTTCGGCGGCAGTACCGGTGGACGCAGGCCGAGGTTGCCGCCCGGGCGAGCGTCTCGCCTTCCAGCGTGTCCCGGATCGAGACGGGCACCTTCCGCCACATGCCGCTCGCCGCCGTCCTCTCGGTCGCGGCCGTGCTCGAAGTCCACCTCGATCTCGTTCCACGTTGGCGCGGCGAGGCGCTCGACCGCCTGCTCGATGCAGCCCACGCGGCGCTTGTCGATGACCTCGTCAACCGATACCGGCGGAGCGGCTGGGAGGTTGCCGTAGAGGTTTCGTTCGCGATCAACGGCGAGCGCGGCGCCGTCGACCTGCTCGCCTTCCACCCCGCCGCCTCGATCGTCGCTGTGAACGAGGTCAAGTCCGTCGTCCCCGATGCCCAGGCGACGATCCATGCGCACGATCGGAAGACACGACTGGCGAGGCAGATCGCTCTGGAGCGGGACTGGCGCCCGCGACGGATCGCTCGGTTCCTCGCGATTGGCGAGGGGCGGACGTCGCGGCGCCGGATCGAGGCGCTCCCGGGCGTCTTCAGCGCGGCGTACCCGCTCCAGGGACGAGCGGCCCTCGCCTGGATCGACGATCCCGCCGGCGCGCTGGACGCCGAGGGCGTCGAACGTCCGATCTCTGGACTCTTCTTCTTGTCACCTGCCCGCTCCGTGAAAGGCGCCGGTCAAGTTGTCAGCCGCCATCGAGTTCGGCCGCACCGCGCCGCCTGATCCGATCTGGGCTTGGGCGCGAGGCTAGGGCGCCGCGCAGGTTTCGTCGTTCGTTCGCCGGGTGGGCGCTAGTCAATGCGCGTTTGACTACCGTTCGCCGGCTGCAAACCCGACGAACGATCCCCCCGAAATGCACGAATCCTTGCCCGGGCTGAACGCGTGACGACAAATGGACCGTGGGACGACGAATCGCTTTCTCCCGCGGGGAAACTGACGAATCCCGTCGCCAGGGAGGCCGGCGCCGCGCGCCCAGCTGCCGAGGCCACGCGGCAATGAGGGGGCTCGGGCCCGTTCGGGAGCTCGGAAGGCCGCTGCTAGAATGCGCGACCCATGAACGGGCCCCTCGTCGTCCAGAAGTTCGGTGGCTCGTCCCTTGCGACCGGCGAGCGGATCCGCCGCGTCGCCCAGCGAATCGCGCGGGAGCGGGCCACGGGCGCCGAGCTCGTCGTCGTGGTCTCCGCGATGGGCGATACGACGGACGATCTGCTCGCGCTCGCGCGGGCGATCACGTCCGATCCCGACGCCCGTGAACTCGACGTCCTGCTCGCGACCGGCGAGCACCAGAGCGCGACGCTCGTGTCGATGGCCCTCCACGCGATCGGCGTCCCCGCGATCTCGCTGACGGGCGCGCAGGCCGGCATCACGACCGACGACAGCCACGGCCGGGCCCGGATCGCGAACGTCGAACCGAGACGCGTGCGCACGGAGCTGGATCGCGGCAACGTCGTGATCGTCGCCGGCTTCCAGGGCCAGCGGGGTTTCGCCGGGGACGCCATCGCGGCCGAGCAGAACGAGACGACGACCCTGGGACGCGGCGGCTCCGACACGACCGCGGTCGCCCTCGCCGCGGCCCTCGACGCGACCCGCTGCCAGGTCTTCACGGACGTCCGCGGCGTGTTCACCGCGGACCCGCGAGCCGTCGCCGACGCCCGCCAGCTCACGATGATCGGCTACGAGGAGATGCTCGAGCTGGCCGAGCAGGGCGCCCAGGTCATGCAAGCCCGGGCGGTCGAGCTCGGCTGGATCAACGATGTCGTCATCGAGGTCCTGAGCTCGTTCGAGGACGTGCCTGGGACCTTCATCAGGGAGGATCTGCTCGTGGAGCAGCGCAACAAGGTTCGCGGCCTCGCGAGCGACAAGGACGTGGCGAAGGTGACGATCCTCGCGGTGCCGGACCGGCCGGGCGTCGCCCGGATCGTGTTCGAGCCCCTCGCCGAGGCCGGGATCAACGTCGACATGATCGTCCAGAACGTCGGCCACGACGGCGCGACCGACGTCTCGTTCACCCTGCCTCGCGACCAGCTCCAACGGGCGGGCAAGGTCCTCGCGCCGGTTGTCATCGAGCTCGGCGCGGCCGGCCTGAAGGCGGACGCCACGCTGGCGAAGGTCTCGATCGTCGGGGCGGGGCTGCACAGCGCACCCGGCTATGCGGCCCGGATGTTCGGTGCGCTGGCCGACGCCGGGGTGAACATCGAGATGATCTCGACCTCGCAGGTGCGGATCACGTGCGTGATCGAGGAGGCGAGGCTCGTCGCGGCGCTCGAGGCCCTCCACGGCGCCTTCGAGCTCGAGCGACCCGACCCCGTCGATGCCGAGGCCGCCGACGCGGCCCTCCCGCGAGCGGGCTGAATTGGGCCTGTCCGTCGCGACCGCGTTCCCGTCCCGGCTCGAGTGGTTCGAGCGGGTCGACTCGACGAACGACGTCGTCGCCGGCTGGCTGCGCGATGGGGTTCCGGAGGTCTGCGTCGCCGCAGCCGATGAGCAGACCGCCGGTCGCGGTCGGAGTGGCCGCACCTGGACGGCGCCGTCCGGCGGGGCGCTCCTCTGCTCCGTCGGGTTCCGGCCCACGTGGCTCGATCCGGAGCGAGCGTGGCGGCTCGCGGCGATCGTCTCGCTCGCGATGGCCGATGCCGCGGAGTCCGAAGCTGGACTTGCCCCGGGCACGATCCGCCTCAAGTGGCCCAACGACCTCGTGATCGAGACCGAAGCGGTTCGCAAGCTCGCCGGCGTGCTCGGCGAGACCGATGGGCTCGGGACGCCGGATGCGCGGGCGATCATCGGGATCGGCGTGAACGGCGCGTGGAGCCGGACGGACTTCCCGGCGGAGCTCGCGGACTCGATGACATCCCTGGGTGAGGCGGCGGCCGGCCGCCCGATCGATCGCTACCGCCTGCTCGCGGACTTCGTCCGGCGCCTCGAGGCCCGGGTCGACGCCCTTCGCGAGGGACGCTTCGACGCCGAGGGCTGGTCGACGCGGCAGCTGACGAACGGCCGGCCGGTTCGCCTCGAACAGCCAGACGGCCGCGGGCAGACGGTGCTCGCAGTCGGGGTGGAGCCGGAGAGCGGCGCGTTGCTCGTCGCCGGCGACTCGCCCGAGGCACCGCCGCGACACGTGCTCGTGGGCGAGATTCGGCACCTCCGCCTCGGCGGCGTTGTCTAGCGATGGTCGGGGTGTAACGGGATGGCCCGGCCGGTGTTCTGGAGAACAGGAGCAGCCAGAGAGGCGGCCCCGCGGATCAGCCATCTCGACCTGGATCGTCCGTTGGTCGAGGCGGCACGACGCGACCCGGCGCGGTTCGACGCCCTGTATCGGCGGTACCTGGCCCAGGTGTATTCGTACGCGTACTACGAGCTCGGCGACCATCACGCCGCCGAAGATGCCACGGAGCGGGTGTTCCTCGGCGCTCTCGCGAATCTCCACCGGTTCGAGGAGCGCGCGAAGCCGGCCGATGGCGATGGCGCGTCGACCTTCCGGGTCTGGCTCTTCCAGATCGCGCGGAACATCGTCTCGAACGAGCGCCGGACCGCTCGTCGGCGGCCCACGGAGCCGATCGACGAGACCACGGTCGTGGCCGACCCCCTGAACGTCGAGGAGAGCGTCGTTCGACGCGAGGAGGCCGGGGCGGCGATGCGCGCCGTCGGGCGACTTGCCGGCGACCGACGCCGAGCCCTGATCCTGCGGTTCGTCGACGAGATGTCGACCGCGGAGATCGCGGGCGTTCTCGGCAAGTCGGAAGGCGCCGTTCGCGTCCTCATCCACCGCGCGCTCCGGAACGTCGCCCGCGATCTGGGCGCATGACCGTGCTCGGGCGTGACGCGGGCGAGATCGACGCCCTCGTCACCGACCGATACCTCGACTCGCTGCTCGCCGGTCGACCTCGTCTCGCCTCGGCCGAGCCGCTCGACGAGGCCGTCCGCCTCGTCTCCCGTCGGCTCGCCGGGGAGCTGCCCCGGTTCCACCCGTCGTTCCGATTCGAGGAGCGGCTCGCGCTCCGCCTCGCCGAGGCCGCGGCCGCGATGCGCCTGCCGCTCGCCGCGGGTGGCGAGCGCGGCGCCTCCGCCGTGCCCATCCCGCTTCGGCCGCCCGCACCGGATCCGCTCGGGACGCCCTTCGACGACCAGCTCGGCGAGCGGCCCGAGGGCCGGACGGTCCTCGTCGGCGGAGCGGTCGCGGCATCGCTGAGCCTCGCCGGGGCGGCCTGGCTCGCGTGGCGCCGTCGCGGCTCGCCGATGGCCCGCGCCGCGCGCGCCGCCCACCAGCAGCGGACCCGCGCCGGGCTGAGGCTCACCTGATGCCGATCAAGCTGCCCTCGTTCCGGCCGCGCAAGGACGCGCATCCGCCCGACCTCTGGACGAAGTGCCCGTCCTGCTCCGAGATGCTCTTCAACAAGCAGCTCGACAAGGCCGACCGCGTCTGCCCGACGTGCGGCCACCACTTCCGCCTGTCCGCGAGCGCCCGCCTCGAGCTGCTGCTCGACGAGCACTCGTTCGTTGAGCGCGACCCGGGCCTGCAGTCACTCGATCCGCTCGGGTTCGTCGACCAGAAGCCCTATCCGGACCGGATCGCCGCCGCCCAGCTCGCCACGGGGATGCGCGATGCCGCGGTCCGCGGGACGGGCCGGCTCGAGGGCAACGAGGTCGCGATCTGCGTCATGGACTTCGGGTTCATGGGCGGCTCGATGGGCGCCGTCGTCGGCGAGAAGGTCACCCGCGCGGCGGAGGACGCGCTCGTCGAGCGGGTCCCGCTCATCGTCGTGTCCGCCTCGGGCGGCGCGCGCATGCAGGAAGGCACCCTCGCGCTCATGCAGCTCGCGAAGACCTGCGCGGCGCTCGAGCGGCTGCGGGCCTCGCGCGTGCCGTACATCAGCGTGATGAGCGACCCGACGACCGGCGGTGTCTTCGCCTCGTACGCGGTCCTCGGCGACGTGAACCTCGCCGAGCCGAATGCCCTCATCGGCTTCGCCGGCGCCCGCGTCGCGGCGGGCACGATCGCGCAGGAGCTGCCACCCGGCTTCCAGCGGTCCGAGTTCCTGTTCGAGCACGGCTTCATCGATCGGGTCATCCATCGCCGCGACCTGCGCGGCGAGATCGCGGCGCTGCTCCGGTTCATGCGACCCGCCGACGCGCCCGCCAGCGCGGACTCGAAGCCGGGCTTCAGCCCGATCGGGTTCCTGTCGTCCCTGGCCGAAAAGGTCGTCCCCGACGAGATCGCGGAGGTCGGCCGTGGTTGATCGCCTGCTCGGCCGGGGCCGCGACGGGGAGGCCGCCACGACCTTGCCCGCCGATCCGAAGGCCGCGATGTGGCAGCGCGTCCAGCTCGCCCGGAACCAGGGCCGGCCGCGGACCCTCGAGTTCCTGCGCGCCTTCGCCGACGAGGTCATCGAGCTCCACGGCGATCGCGGGTTTGGAGACGACGCCGCGATCGTCGCCGGCTTCGCCCGGATCGAGGGCCGCCGGATCGCGTTCGTCGGCCAGCAGAAGGGCGCCGACACGGAGGAGAACATCCGGCGCAACTTCGGGATGCCGCATCCCGAGGGCTATCGGAAGGCGATGCGGGTCATGGAGCTCGCCGAGCGGTTCGGGCTCCCGATCGTCACGTTCGTCGACGTGCCGGGCGCCCATCCCGGCCCCGAATCCGAGGAGCGCGGGATCGCCGACGCGATCGCCCGGAGCATCGGGCTCATGAGCCGCCTTCGGACGCAGATCATCGCGATCATCACCGGCGAAGGCGGTTCGGGCGGCGCGCTCGCCATCGCGGTCGGCGACGTCGTCATCGCCCTCGAGAACGCGGTCTACTCGGTCATCAGCCCAGAGGGCTGCGCGGCGATCCTGTGGCGAACGGCCGACGAGGCGCCGGCCGCGGCGCTCGCGATGCGGATGTCGGCCCAGGACCAGCTCGAGCTCGGGGTCATCGATCGGGTCGTCGCCGAGCCCGGCGAGGGCGCCCACTCGGATCCCGCGGAGACGGCCCGGCGCCTGCGGGCGGTCATCGTCGAGGAGCTCGATCGCCTCGCGGGATACACCCCGGACGAGCTCGTCGAGGCCCGCTACCAGCGCTATCGCGCGCTCGGCTCGTACACTGAGGTCACCGCACCACCGGTGGCGGCACCGCCGCCCAGCCGCGGGTTCGGGGACCGCCTGCGCGATCTCCTCGACTCGGGGCGAAAGTCGGTTACGACGCCACCCGATCGATCACGGCGCGATGAGCCGCCCGCGCCGCCCGAGGAGGACTGAGCCGTGCCGGAAGCGAAGCGGGACGGTCGCGAGCCGCAGGGGCGCAAGCCCAATGGCGGTGGCGCCGACCGGCGCCTCGATGATCACGCCGAGATCGGCCGCCTGTCCGACGCCCTCCTGCCGGCCCTCATCGCGAAGCTCGCGACGACCCGCCTCGGCGAGCTCGAGGTGCGCGAGGGCGACTGGCGTGTTCGCCTCCGCCGCCCCGCCGCGCCGGACCTCAACTTCGGCCGGCGCGCGACCGACAAGCCATCCCGCGCCCAGCCCGGCCACGAGGGCCACGGCCATGCCCGCGGCGCCCCCGAATCCGCCGCCGCCCGGACGACGCGGCTGACCGGGGTCGGGCCCGGCGATCCAGCCACCGCCGCGACGGCGACGAATGGGACCGGCGCGGTTCGGGCCGCGCTCGCCGCCGCGCGCCTCGCCGAGCAGGATCGGAACGTCGCGTACTCGCCGGCGGTCGGGGTGTTCCATCCCGGCTCGCGCGCCGCGGCGGGCACGCGCGTCCGGAGTGGGGACGCGCTCGGCAGCGTCGATGTCCTCGGCGTGCCCCAGGACGTGCTCGCACCCGCCGATGGGATCGTCGCGACGACGCTCGTCGAAGGCGGGACCGCGGTCGAGTACGGCCAGGAGCTCGTCCGCCTCGAGCTGACCGCGCCGGCCGAGCGTCGCTGATGTTCAACAAGATCCTCATCGCGAACCGCGGCGAGATCGCGCTCCGGATCCTGCGCGCCTGCCGGACACTCGGCGTCGAGGCCGTCGTCGCGTACAGCGAGGCGGATCGCGACAGCCTCGCGGCCCAGCTTGCCGACGAGGCCATCTGCATCGGCCCGGCCGACGCCCGGCGCAGCTACCTCTCGGCGCCGGCCGTGATCTCGGCGGCGGTCGTGACCGGCTGCGACGCGATCCACCCCGGCTACGGGTTCCTCTCGGAGGACGAGTCGTTCGCCGAGGTCGTTCGGGCGCACGACCTCACGTTCATCGGGCCGTCGCCCGAGGTCCTCGACCGCTTCGCCTCGAAGGAGGGGACTCGCCGGCTCCTCGGCGCCCACGGCCTCGCGACGATCCCGGGCTCGCCGATGATCCGCGACGAGCAGCACGCCCTCGACGAGGCCGAGCGGATCGGCTATCCGATCCTGATCAAGCCCTCGGCCGGCGGTGGCGGCAAGGGCATGCGGATGGTCCGGACGCCGCGCGAGCTCCAGTCCGCGCTCCGTGTCGCCCGCTCCGAGGCTGCAGCCGCGTTCGGCGACGACTCGCTCTATCTCGAGCTCTGGCTCGAGGAGAACCGCCACGTCGAGGTCCAGGTCGCGGTCGACAAGTTCGGGGCCGGAATCCATCTCGGCGAGCGCGACTGCTCGGTCCAGCGCCGGCATCAGAAGATCCTCGAGGAGGCGCCGACCCCGGCCCTCTCGCCGGCGGCCCGCCTGGATCTCGCCGAACGCGCGGTCAAGGCCGTCGTCGAGGCCGGCTACGAGAACGTTGGGACCCTCGAGTTCCTCGTCGACGCCGCCGGCAACAGCTACTTCATCGAGATCAACTGCCGGATCCAGGTCGAACACCCGGTCACGGAGATGCTGACCGGCATCGACCTCGTCGCGACCCAGATCCGGATCGCGGCCGGGGAGCACCTCGGGATCCGCCAGTCGGACGTCGTGATCAACGGCCATGCGATCGAGTTCCGGATCAACGCCGAGGATCCCGAGCACGACTTCCGGCCCGCCGCCGGGCTCATCGAGAGCTACCAGGCGCCGGGCGGTCCGGGGATCCGGATGGACTCGCACCTCTATCCGGGCTACGAGGTCCCGCCGTTCTACGACTCGCTGCTCGGCAAGCTCATCGCCTGGGGGCCCGACCGGGCGACGGCGATCGCCCGCGGCAAGGCCGCCCTCGACGAGCTCGACATCACCGGCGTCACGACGAACGTCGAGATTCACAAGGCGCTGCTCGAGAACGAGGTGTTCCTCGAGGGGCGAATGACCACGAGCCTCCTGGATCGGGTCGGCAGCGCTGCCTTCCTGGCCGCCGCCGCTCGATCCGCCTGACCCACCCACCGAGGAGGCCCTGCTGCCCATGAGCGACACCGTGCACACCACCCGCGAGATCGAGGCGCTGATCCCGCATCGCTGGCCGATGCTGATGGTCGACCGGATCGTCGAGTACGACCCCGAGGCCCAGCGAATCGTCGGGATCAAGGGCATCACCGCGACCGAGTTCTGGGCCCAGGGCCACTTCCCGGGCCTGCCGGTCCTCCCTGGTGTGCTCCAGGTCGAGGCACTCGCCCAGACGATGGCGGTCTACGTCGCGAAGCAGCCCGGCTTCGGCGACCGGATCGGGCTCTTCGCCGCGATCGACGAGACCCGTTTCAAGCGGATCGTCGTGCCGGGCGATGTCCTCCGGCTCGAGATCACGATGGAGAAGCTCGGCAAGCGCTTCGGCCGGGCGAAGGGCGTGGCGAGCGTGGACGGCGAGGTCGCCTGCGAGGCCACGCTCAGCTTCATCATCCCGCCCGAAGGTGCGCTGCGATGAGCACGCGGATCGCGCTGCTCTCGGACGTCCACGGCAACCTCGAGGCGCTCGATGCCGTGCGGAAGGCGATCAAGCGCGAGAAGCCCGACGTCGTCGCGATCGCCGGCGACCTCGTGATGAACGGCCCGGAGCCGGGCGCGACGATCGAGGCGATCCGCGTCATGGAGGGCGAAGGCGCGATCGTCGTCCAGGGCAACACCGACATCGCGGTCGCCGACGGCGACTACGCGGCCGCGTTCCCGTGGCTGCCGGAAGGCGTCCCCGACGCGACCCGCGCGATCGCGGAGTGGGCCCACGACGCGCTCGACGACGACCAGCTCGCCTGGCTCCGCCGCCTGCCGGCCGAGCGCCGGATCCGGATCGGGGAATCGCTTGTCCTCGTGACTCACGCGTCGCCCGGGTCGCAGACCGCGGGCTTCGACCGCGACCTCGACCCATCGACGACGCTCGAGCGCCTGTCCCGCACAGACGCCCGAGTCATCGGCTGCGGCCACACCCACATCCCCGAGGTCCGCGAGTTCGGCTACCAGGTGATCGTGAACGCCGGCAGCTGCGGGTACTCGTTCGACGGCGAGGCGACTGCCTCGTGGGCGCTCGTGACCTTCGATGGTGACGCCGTGACCGCTGAGATCCGCCGGACCGAGTACGACGTCCTCGTGGTCTCGAACGCGATCTCGAGTCGCGGCCTGCCGGGCGACGTCTATCGCGCCGCCACCGTGCGGACGGGGAAGCTGGTCCGGTGAGGGGCGGTTCGTGAGCGGCGAGCGCCGCGTCGTCGTGACCGGGATGGGTGCCCTGTCGGCGCTCGGGCCCGACGTCGCCTCGACGTGGGAAGGTCTCGTCGCCGGTCGGTCGGGGATCCGGACGACGCAGACATTCGACCCGAGCCGCGTCGATTCGCGGATCGCGGCCGAGGTCCCGGACTTCGATCCGAGCGCGGTCATCGACCGCAAGGACGCCCGTCGGATGGACCGCTACATCCAGTTCGGGCTCGTCGTCACTCGCGAGGCGCTCGCCCAGGCTGGCCTGCCGGGTCGGCTCGAGGGCTCGCTCGCCGAGCGAACCGGCGTGATCATGGGCTCCGGGCTCGGTGGCGTGACGACGCTCTTCGACAACGTCCTCGTCATGGCGGAGCGCGGCCCGGATCGGATCAGCCCGTTCTTCATCCCGATGGGGATCGCGAACGTCGGGTCGGGCCAGATCGCGATCACCTTCGGGGCGATGGGGCCGAACTTCGCGACGGTATCGGCGTGCGCGACCGGAGCCCACGCGATCGGCGAGGCCTGGGAGACGATCCGGCGCGGCGACGCCGACCTCATGCTCGCCGGCGGGACCGAGGCCGCCATCCACGAAGCCGTCGTCGGCGGGTTCAGCTCGATGAAGGCGCTTTCGACGCGGAACGACGAGCCAACGAAGGCCTCCCGGCCATTTGACCGCGACCGTGACGGCTTCGTCATCGCCGAGGGCGCCGGAGTGCTCGTCCTCGAGGCGCTCGAGAGCGCGGTCGCGCGCGGCGCCGAGCCGCTCGCCGAGCTCATCGGCTACGGCGCGACCGCGGACGCGTCGCACATCACGCTCCCGGCGCCCGGCGGGGCCGGAGCGGTGCGGGCCGGGCGGCGCGCGCTCGAGAAGGCCGGGATCTCGGCGAACGAGGTCGATCACGTGAACGCCCACGCGACCTCGACGCCCGAGGGTGACTCGGCGGAGCTCCTCGGCCTGCGGACGCTCCTCGGCGATCACGCCCCGGACGTGGCGATCACCGCGAACAAGTCGATGCTCGGCCACTCGCTCGGCGCCGCCGGCGCCCTCGAGTCGATCGCGACGATCCAGGCGCTCCGAACCGGGGTCGTGCCCCCGACGATCAATCTCGAGCACCCCGACGAGGCCGCGGAGGGCCTCGATCTCACACCGCTTGTCGCCGCGAAGCGCACCATGTCGATCGCGTTGAACAACTCGTTCGGGTTCGGTGGCCAGAACGCGGCGCTCATCTTCCGCCGGTGGGCGGGATGACCGAGCCGCGCGACGTGCCCGCGACCCCGGAACCGGCGCTGTCGGCGCCACCACCGGACCCGGCCGATGCCGCGAACGTGCCCGCCGATCCGGCGCTGCCGCTGACCCCGCTCGGCGCGGAGCGCCTCGCCGTTCCCGAGGCCACGCCGCTCAGCGACCCGGCGGACGCCTCTCTGCTCGCCCTCATCGACCACCTCTCGAGCCTGCTCGACCGGACGGACCTCACCGAGCTCGAGATCCAGGCCGGCGAGACGGCGCTCGTCCTTCGAAAGCCCTCGGCGATCGCGCCGGTCGCCGCAGCGGCTCCGCCAGTCGCGTCAACGGGCGCCGCGCAGGTGCCCGCACCCGCAGCCGCTCCCGCCGACGGCGCCGCCCCAGCGGCCGATGCGGGCCCACCGCCCCGACCGTCCGTGAAGGCACCGCTGACGGGCATCTGGTACTCGACCCCCGCACCCGGATCGGCACCCTTCGTGTCCGCCGGGGGTGAGGTCGGGATGGGCCAGGTCATCGGCCTCATCGAGGCGATGAAGCTGTTCAATGAGATCAAGAGCGACCTCGCCGGCCGGGTCGTTCGAGTCCATGCCGAGGACGGCAAGCTCGTGAAGGCCAAGCAGCCATTGATCGAGGTCGAGCCGCTGTGAACGATGTGACGTTCTCCTCGAACGGCAGCCACCCGGCCGCCTCGCCCGCACCGAAGCGCGCCCACGTCACCGGCTGGGG
>Ga0163163_10001600_pt1 | contig 19033 bp, 15 predicted proteins | sample S65metaG_FD_119766 | JGI IMG/M metagenome (GOLD analysis project Ga0163163, IMG submission 119766) | Switchgrass rhizosphere microbial communities from Kellogg Biological Station, Michigan, USA - S6-5 metaG | ecosystem: Host-associated > Plants > Roots > Rhizosphere > Soil | place: USA... | reverse complement strand
CCTCGGCCGGGATCGTGACGTCGGCGCCGTGCCGGTCGGTGCCCGGGGCGAGCTCGCGCATCACGGCCAGCGGCAGCTGGCTGCCGTCCGGCGCGCGCAGCACCACGCCGGCCCCGAGCCGCTCGTGGCCTTCGCGGAACACCGTGGCGCTGACCTCGAAGGTCTCGCCTGCTACCGACTTCGCCGGCCGTCGCCCCTGGTCAGGGGCGGGCTGCACGTCGAGGATGGGAATGCGGCCTATCACGCTGCAACGCTACCCATTCTGGGGGCGGCCATCCGCACCCGGTCGCCAAGCTTCTCCGTACCTTCGCTTACCTGGTTAGCAACCTTCGGCCGGTGCATTAAGGTCGGGCCGGTGAGAGCTATCCGGCGGTTCATCATCCACCCGGTCCTCCCCGAGCAGCTTGCCCCGCTGCGTGAGCTGATGCTCAATTTGCGCTGGTCATGGCATACCGAGACGCGTGACCTTTTTGCTGCCATTGACCCCGCGGCGTGGCAGCGGGCGGGCGGCGACCCGGTCGCCCTGCTCGCCCAGGTGCCGCCCGAGCGGCTGGCCGCGCTGGCCGCCGACCGGCGGTTCCTGCGCCGCCTCGGCGACGCTGCCGACGAGCTCCGCGACTACCTGTCCGGGCCGCGCTGGTACCAGGCCAGCCCGGAGCTGCCGGATCCGCCAGCCGGGGTGGCGTACTTCTCTCCCGAGTTCGGCGTGACCGCGTCGCTGCCGCAGTACTCCGGCGGGCTCGGCATCCTGGCCGGGGACCACCTCAAGGCCAGCAGCGACCTGGGCGTGCCGCTGATCGGCGTCGGCCTGCTGTACCGGCACGGGTACTTCACCCAGTCGCTGTCCGCGCCCGGCTGGCAGGCCGAGCGCTACCCGGCCGGGGACCCCAACGGCCTGCCGCTGGCCCTGCTGCGGGATGGCCCCGACGGCACCGGCGAGCCGGTCCGGATCACCGTGGGCCTGGCCGGCGGCGCCCCGCTCGCGGCCCAGATCTGGCTGGCCCAGGTAGGCCGCGTGCCGCTGCTGCTGCTCGACTCCTACATCGAGGAGAACGAGCCGGCCCTGCGTGAGGTGACCGACCGGCTGTACGGCGGCGGCAGCGACCACCGGCTGCACCAGGAACTGCTGCTCGGCATCGGCGGGGTCCGGGCGGTGCGGCGGTTCTGCGAGCTCACCGGGCGGCCGCAGCCCGAGGTGTTCCACACCAACGAGGGCCACGCCGGGTTCCTCGGCCTGGAGCGGATCCGCGAGCTGACCATGTCCGGGCTGTCGTTCGCCGAGGCGCTCACCGCCTGCCGGGCGGGCACCGTGTTCACCACCCACACGCCGGTGTCGGCCGGCATCGACCGGTTCGCCCGGGAGCTGATCGAGCGGCAGTTCGGCGGGTCCAGCGAGGACCCGGCGCTGCCGTGCGACCAGGTCCTGGCGCTCGGCGCGGAGACCTACCCGGGCGGCGACCCGAACCTCTTCAACATGGCCGTGATGGGCATGCGGCTGGCCCAGCGGGTGAACGGGGTCAGCAAGCTGCACGGCTCGGTCAGCCGGGGCATGTTCACCGGGCTGTGGCCGGGCTTCGACCAGGCCGAGGTGCCGATCGGCTCGGTCACCAACGGGGTTCACGCTCCGACCTGGGTGGCCACCGAGATCCTCGACCTGGCCGCCGCGGGTGCGCAGGCCGGGGCCGGGGCCGGTGCGGCGGGCGGCGCCGGCGGCCAGGACGGCCTGCCCGAGGACGGCCCGGCCTGGGCCCAGATCGCCGCGGCCGGGCCGGCCGCGATCTTCCAGATCCGCCGCCAGCTGCGGGCCCGGCTGGTGGCCGAGGCCCGGCGCCGGCTGCGCGCCTCCTGGCACCAGCGCGGGGCCTCGGACGCCGAGCTGACCTGGATCGACGAGGCGCTGGACGAGAACGTGCTGACGATCGGGTTCGCCCGCCGGGTGCCGTCCTACAAGCGGCTGACGCTGATGCTGTGCAACCAGGAGCGGCTGACCGAGCTTCTGCTCGACCCGGAGCGGCCGGTGCAGATCGTCATCGCCGGCAAGGCCCACCCCGCCGACGACGGCGGCAAGCTGCTGATCCAGCAGATGGTCAAGTTCACCGACGACCCCCGGGTCCGGCACCGGATCGTGTTCCTGCCGGACTACGACATGGCCCTGGCGCACGCCCTGGTGCAGGGCTGCGACGTGTGGCTGAACAACCCGCTGCGGCCGCTGGAGGCGTGCGGCACCTCGGGTATGAAGTCGGCGCTGAACGGCGGCCTGAACCTGTCGATCAGGGACGGCTGGTGGGACGAGTGGTACGACGGCGCGAACGGCTGGGCCATCCCGTCCGCGGACGGCGTGACCGAGTCCGGCCGCCGCGACGAGGTCGAGGCCGCCGCGCTGTACGACCTGATCAGCCAGTCGGTCGCGCCGCTGTTCTACGACAACGCCGGCGGCCAGCCGCCCGCCCGCTGGCTGGAGATGGTCGCGCACACGCTGCGCACGCTGGGGCCCAAGGCCCAGGCCACCCGGATGGTCAGGGAGTACACGACCGAGCTGTACCAGCCGGCCGCGGTGGCCTCCCGGGCGCTGGCCGGCCCGCCCGTGCCGGACACTGCGCCGGGCGGGCGGCTGGAGTACGGCCCGGCCCGCGAGCTGGCCGCCTGGCAGGACCGGGTCCGCAAGGCCTGGCAGGGCATCGCGATCGAGCATGTGGAGGCAGCCGAGGGCGAGCAGATGCCGGGCGCCCGGCTGTCGGTCAGCGCGGTGGTCGCGCTCGGCGAGCTGACCCCGGACGACGTGACCGTGCAGGTCGTGTACGGCCGGGTGGGGGACGAGGACGAGCTGGCCGAGCCGGCGCACGCCGCGCTGGCCCTGGAGAGCCCGCCGGACGGCCAGTCGGCCGCCCGCTACGCAGGCGAGGTCGAGCTGGGCGGCCCTGGGCCGTTCGGCTACACCGTCCGGGTGCTGCCCGCGCACCCGCTGCTGGCCACTCCGGCCGAGCTTGGCCTGGTTACGTTCCCTGATGCGCCGGCCGGCCTGACTAATGGTGATCTGCGCTGAATCCGTGCTCTTCTGTTCGCGCTCACCCCTTTGTTACCTTTCGGTGAGTCCTTGATCACTGCAGTCTGATTCGCAGGTCACAGCGCTGCGCAATTAGTGCGACATAGCGTCTTGGCCGTGTTGCGGGGCGCCGGTAAACCGGCTGAGTTATCGTTGCGTCAGCTTTACAGGACAAGGCGGGCGGGCACGGGAAAATTCTCCCCGGAGCCAGCCAGAACGCCTGCATAGCCAGGGGGGCATGACATCCTGTGATAGACCGCTCTCGGAAAGTTACGGCTGCGCTTGGCTACTTTCCGCAACTGGCCCGTTACCCCCACGTGTGAAAGGACGCTGTTCGTGAGAGCCAAGATCGAGCCGGAGAACCGCCTGCTGACCCCGGCCGAGGTAGCGGCCCTGCTGCGGGTGGACCCCAAGACCGTGACCCGGTGGGCCCGTGGCGGCAAGCTGTCGTCGATCCGGACCCCCGGCGGGCACCGCCGCTACAGCGAGAGTGAAGTCCGCGGCTTCCTCAACGGGTGGCAGCGGATGCCCATGCCGCACGCCTCCGGCGAGTAAGACTGTCAGCGCGCAGCAGCGGCCGCTGCGCGCCTGACTGCCGCTCTCCCGGGGCAGGGTGCCAGCTGGCGCCCGCCGGGGGGGCCCTGTCCTACGTAGGATCCCCGTGTCCTGCATAGGATCGGCCCGGTAAGGGAGGTGCGGATGGGCGAGTTCGTCCAGGTGGAAATCGACGCTGCCGTCGCAGTAGTCCGGCTCAGCCGGCCGAAGATGAACGCGCTGAACGCCCAGGTGCAGACCGAGATCGCCGGAGCCGCTTCGCGGCTGGCCACGGACCACCAGGTCCGTGCGGTGATCCTGTACGGCGGCGAGAAGGTGTTCGCGGCGGGCGCCGACATCAAGGAGATGGCCGACGCCGGTTATGCGGAGATGGCAGTCAATACGCAGCGGCTCCAGAACGCGTTCACCGCGATTGCGCAGCTGCCGCAGCCGGTGATAGCGGCCATCACCGGTTACGCCCTCGGTGGCGGCCTGGAACTGGCCCTGTGTGCCGACTTCCGGATTCTCGGTGAGAGCGCCAAGGTTGGCCAGCCCGAGATCCAGCTGGGGGTCATCCCCGGCGGCGGGGGCACTCAGCGTCTGCCCCGCCTCATCGGCCCCTCGAGGGCCAAGGACCTGATCTTCACCGGCCGGTTCGTGGGCGCCGAGGAGGCGCTGGCCATCGGGCTCGCGGACCGGGTGGTGCCGGACGCTGACGTGCTGGCCGCGGCCAGGGAAATGGCCAGCCGTTTTGTGAGCGGGCCCGCGCTGGCCCTGCGCGCCGCCAAGCAAGCCATCGACCAGGGTCTCGACGTGGACCTTGCTTCCGGACTGCAGCTCGAGCGGCTGCAGTTCGCTGCTCTCTTTGCTACTGAGGACCAGAAGGCGGGCATGCACAGCTTCGTGGAGAACGGGCCGGGCAAGGCCTCGTTTACCGGGCAATGACCGTCGCCGAGCCGGGCGACGGCAGCCCGTCGCTGGAGATGGTCGCCGCCGCGCTCCGCGCTGATTCCGCGGACGTGGCCATCTACGCCCAGGTTCTGACCAGCTCGCTGGGCGAGTCCCTGCCGCCGGGCTGCGTCACCGTGGACCGCCAGCGCACCATGTCCGACCGGATGAAGGGCCGCCCGGGGGAGGTCCAGAAGATCACCGTGCGGCTGGGCGACCGGGTCATGACGCTGGGCGTCGACCGCGGTCAGCCGGCCGCCGAGATCTGCCGGGAGGTCCGCGGCGTGGTCCTGTCCCGCCAGCCGGTTCCCGTCGGCCAGTGGGCCCAGGAGCTGGCCAAGGCGCTGGTCGAGCACGCCGAGCAGAACGCGGCCACGGCCAGTGCCCTGCGCCGGCTGATCACCGGCGACTGACCCGTGCGGCGCTGACCAGGCTCGTCCCGAGACGGGTCTTCCGCGCCGCGGCCCGCGCCGCAGGTCGGCCCTAAAGCGCAGCCACAGCCGGCCAGCACAGCCCTTAGGCTGGTCCGGTCATGACTCAACGGGATGGGCGCCCCCAGGAGTTCGGGCCCTACCGGGTGCTGCGGCGCATCGGCGAGGGCGGAATGGGCGTGGTCTACCTGGCGGTTGACAGTGCTCAGCGCCAGGTTGCAGTCAAGGCGCTGCGGCCCGCGGTGGCGGGCGAGCGGGATGCCAGGCGGCGGCTGGCCCGCGAGGTCGAGACCATGAGGCGGGTCCGCAGCCCGTACGTGGCCGAGGTGCTGGACGCCGACCTGACGTGCGAGCCGCCTTACATTGTGACGCAGTACGTGCGCGGCCGGACGCTGGATCAGCTGGTCAATGAGTCGGGTCCGCTGAACGGCCCGGCCCTGGCCCGGCTGGCCCGCGGGTCCACCGCCGCACTCTGCGCGGTCCACGCTGCTGGCGTCGTGCACCGCGACCTCAAGCCGGGAAACATCATGCTGTCCGAGGGCGAGCCGGTCGTGATCGACTTCGGCATCGCGCACGCCGCGGACTCCAGCAAGATCACCCAGACCGGGATGTTCATGGGCACGCCCGGTTACCTCGCCCCCGAGGTGATCGAGGGGAAGGGCGCCACCCAGGCGTCGGACGTGCACTCCTGGGGCTCGACGATCGCGTTCGCGGCCACCGGCCGGCCGCCGTTCGGCACCGGGACGTTCGAGGTCATCTTCTTCCGGATCATGAACGGCTCGCCGGACCTGGAGGGCTGCCCGCCCGCGCTCATGGGCCTGCTCACCGCGGCGCTGGCCAGGGACCCGCTCCGCCGCCCGTCCGCGGCGGAGCTTGCCGGCCGGCTGGGCGTGCTTGCCCCCGCTGACCTGCGCCCGGGACCCGGACGGGCAGTGGCCCAGGGCGGCGCGGCGGGCGGCCCGCCCGGCGATGCCCCGGCGGGCTCGCCCGCCGGGGCCGGGCCAGGCGCCAGCCCTGGCCTCCCCGCGGCCGGAGTGCCGGCGGCCGCCCCGGACGGCCTGGCCGCCGCCGCGGCGGCCGCGGCCGCGGCGGCGGCAGCAGCCTCGGCAGCCAGCCCGCCGGACACAGGGGCCACGGTGTCCCCTGACGCCCCGACCATCGACCCGGTCCCGCTGCCCGCCAGCCCGCCCGTGTCGGCCACCGTGGCCGACGCCGCCCGCCCCGCCTGGGCCGGCGGCCCGGGCCGGGACGGCGAAGACGCCGCCACCCAGCGCGGCACCGACGACGAGGCCACCGACGAAGGGGCCGTCGGGCACCCCGCCGCGGATCCCGGCCCCGGATCCACCGCCGCCGGCGCCCGGGCCGGTGCGGGTGCCGCCCGCGCCCCGTCCGCCGGCCCCGCTGAATCCGGCCCGGGGTCCGCCGGGGCCGGGGCTGCCAGTGCCGCTGGCCAGGCTGCGGCCGGCCCCGCGGCACCTGCCGGTGCTGCCGCGGCCGGTCTCGCCGCCGGTGCGGGTGCCGCGGGTGCCCTCGCCGCCGGCGCCGCCGCTGCGGCCGCATCCGGTCTCTCCCCCGCCGATGGCCGGTCTGCGACCCGGGTGCCCGGCCAGGACAGTGCCCCGGTTTCTGATGCCGCCACCGACCCCGCCGGGGACCGCTCCGCCACGCAAGTGGCCGGCGGCGGCGGCGCGGGGTCGGCCACGGTGACCAATGTGCCCGGGGCTGGTGCGCCCGGGGCTGGCGCCGTACCGGGCGGGGCTAGCCCGTATCCGGGCGCGGCCGCGGCGGGTGCCGCAGGCGCGGCTGGGCTGGCCGGTGCCGGGCTGGCCGGTGCTGGCCTGGGCGGTGCTGGCCTGGGCGGCGCCGGGGCCGGGGCCGCCGGTCACGACCCGCATCTGGACCTGGCCAGCAGCCCGGCGGCCGCGGTCGCGGCGGCCCGGCTGAATCAGACGCAGCCCATGCCGATCGTGCGCGACCCCAGCCACGGCTCACTGTCTGACCTGCTGCCTGACGTGCAGTACGGGCCAGCCGCGTCGGGCCGCCGCGGGGGACCGCCGGGCGGGCCGTACGACCCCAACGCAACCGGGGTCATCGGCGGCCCCTACGACCCGCAGGCCGGGCCGAACCGCGCGGCCCAGTACGGGCTGGCCCAGCCGGCCCCGGCCCGCGGGCAGCACCTGTTCGTGCTGCTGGTGGTGCTGGCCGGCGCCGGGCTCAGCATCCTGCTCCCGGTCGCCGGCGGCGTCATCGCCCTGACCGCGCTGCTCGCGCTCCGGGCCGGCGACCTGACCCGCAACTGGGCCGCCCGCCACCGCGCCAAGCGGGGCGCGGCGGCCGCCATGTCCGCGCTGGTCTACCCGGGGATGCTGGTCTGGTCCGGGATCACGATGATCGCGCTGGCGCCGGTGGCCCTCGTCGCGGCGGGAATCGCGGTCATGCTCACCATCCTGGCGGTGCCCGCGCACCCGTTCGCGCAGGCGGCCGCGTACGCCTCCGGGGCCATCGTGCTCTGCTACGGCCTTGGCCCCGGCTCGTCCGCGCCGCGCCGCCAGCTGGGCCGGATCTACGCCGCCATGGCCCGGTCGCCGGGTGGTGCCGCCGTGATCCTCTTCTTCGCCGGCGCGCTGTGCCTCGCCGCGCTGGTCGCGGCGTTCTCGCAGCTGCCGTTCTACTGGCCGCTTGAGCACCTGCGGGTGCGGATCGACCACTGGCAGCCGCTCCGCGACCTGGCCCACACCCTGCGCACCACGCTCATGAGCTGGTATCACCAGATCTTCAGCTGACCCGCGGTCACCGTCCTGTCCGGCCGTACCGCGCGAGGACCGCAGCCCCGGACTGCCCGGCCGACAGGCACTCCAGGTACGCGGGCGGGCTGCCGTCGGGGAAGAGCCGGTCGCCGGTGCCCAGGATGTCGGGGAAGGTCAGCAGCCGGTACTCATCGATGAGGTCCCCGGCCATCAGAGCGTGCACGACGCTCAGGCTGCCGGTAACCACCACGTCGCGCTGCTCGCGCTTGACGACGTCGGCAAGATCGCCGTCAAGAACTTGCGAGTTCCCCCACGCCGACGCGTCGGTCAGCGTGCCCGAGGCGATCAGCTTGGGCACGGCGTTCATCCGCGCGGAGAACGGGTCATCGCGTCCCGGCCAGATCCGGCAGAACAGCTCCCAGGTCTTCCGGCCGAGCAGCAGAACCCCGTTGTCCAGCACGCTGCCGAGCCGGAACGGGTCCCCGGTGACCGCTTCATGGCCATGCCGGAACACCCAGCCTCCCTCCGGCGTGCCCCCGGACCCGTCCGGGTCGGACACGATGCCGTCCAGGGTGATGAATTCGATGACGATGACGCTCACGATGGGTCTCCTTCGGTCGATGCTCACCGGTACGTACCAGCGGCACCGCCCGGACTCATCGGGGCGGGCAGATCTCAGCCGGCGGAAACCTGCGCGGGCAGGTCAAACGCCTCGAACACGTGCGGATCAGCGAACACGACGTTGCGCGTGACCCGGCCGCCGGCGACGGTGAAGACCTGCAGCGAATGCAGCCGGTGCCCGCCGCCGGGTTCCGGCGCGTACGCGGCGAACGCGGGCTGGTGCCCGTTGGCGGTGCGCGTACTCGTGACCCAGCCCGGCCCGCGCATCCCGAACACGCGGCGCATGAACAGGCCGTAGTCGCGGCGGCCGACGTACCACAGCGGCACCGGCGGCATCTCCATGACCACCTCATCGGCCAGCAGCCGCACCAGCGCCGGGACATCAGCCGCCTCGAACGCCCGTACGTACCGGTCGATCACCGCGCGCCCCTGGGGGTCGTCCGGTTCGGTGACCTCGCCCGCATCGCCGGTGCCCGCCAGGGCGGCGCGGGCCCGTTGCAGCGCGCTGTTGACGGCCGGCACCGTGGTCCCGAGCTGCGCGGCGACCTCGGCGGCGCTGAACTCCAGCACCTCGCGGAGCACCAGCACCGCGCGCTGGCGCGGCGGCAGGAACTGCATCGCCGCCGCCAGCGCGAGCCGCAGGTCGGCCCGCGCTCCCACGTCGAATCGCGCGTCGGGGAAGGGCTGCAGCCAGGGAACGTCGAGCGCCGGCGTCAGCGGCGCCGCAGGATCCTCGCTCGGGGCGCCAAGACCGGACGGCAACGGCCGCCGCGCACGTCCTTCCAGCGCGGACAGGCACGCGTTGGTCGCGATCCGGTACAGCCAGGTCCGCACGGACGCCCGGGCCGGGTCGTAGCGCTGGCGCGCCTTCCACGCCCGCAGCATCGTCTCCTGCGCCAGATCCTCGGCCTCGTGGAACGAGCCCAGCATCCGGTAGCAGAAAGCCACCAGCTCGCCCCGGTACGGTTCGAGGTCCACCGGCCCATTATGTGCGCACGCTCGCACCCGTCTGTGAGTGTCAGCAGTGATGTGCGTGCGCGCGGCGGCCGGGTCAGCTGGCCCGGCGGTCGTGGACCTCGGCGCGGATCGTGGCGTTCGCCGGGATGTCCTCGGGCATCGCCTGGGGGGTCCAGGGTTCCGGCCGGCCGGTTGGCGGCAGCGGCCGCACCAGGCCCAGGGCAACCACCTCGTTCGCGAGGCGGACCCGGCGGTTCGTTCCCTCTGGGATGCGGAACTTCTGGTAGAGCCGCAGCAGGTGCTGCTTGACCGCAGCCTCGGTCACCACCAGATCCGACGCGATCTCCCTGGCCGTCGCCGGGGCAACAAAAGCCTCGTCAGAAAGAGCCGGGCGGCACAGTGAGGTGAGCACGTCGAGTTCCCGCCGGGTGAGCTCGGGGGCCGCGGAGCGGCGGAGTTCCACCTCGGCGGTGAGGTCATCCCTGGCGATGCCGCCAATCCGGCACCGGGCCGAACCGAACGTCAGCACATCACCATCGTCGAGTACCCGCCGGGCGACCAGCCGCCCGTTGACACGGGTGCCGTTTCTCGATAACCCGAGGTCGGTTACGTACGCATACGGGCCGCGGCGGACGATCTCCGCGTGCAGCCGGGAGACGCTCGGGTCGTTGAGCCGGACATCGACAGCATCACCGCGCCCGATCGTAGTGACGTCCTCGCGCAGCGCGACAAGCATGCCGGTGTCTTCGATGCGGATGAAGGGGCCCTCCATGGAAACCCGATCCTCCTGCCTGTCTGAGTAGTCACGGACTTCTTACGGTGCAGCTACCCTCCTGGCGGCGTTCGTACCACATATTGCCGGACGGCTTCGCCTTATCCCGGACAAACAGGCCGCGGGCTACTCCTCCGGGGCCAATAGGACACCAGCCGGCCGGACGCCGGGGAACAGGCCACGCAAGTAAACTTCGATCAAGCCGTCCGGGAGGAAACATGGCACAGCTGCCGGCCAAGGGCCTGGCGGATGTCGTTGCCGCATCCACCGCGCTCAGCGACATCGATGGCACGGCCGGCCGCCTTTTCTACCGCGGCTACGACATCAACGACCTGGCCGGCACAGCCACCTTCGAGGAGATCTCCTACCTCCTCCAGCGCGGCGCCCCGCCCAGCCGCGGCGAGCTGGCCGGCTACCGCGGCGAGATCACCGCCGGGCGGGCGCTGGGCAAGCTGGTCACCGCCAGCCTCGGCGAGGTCGCCCGCAGCCAGGAGCCGATGGAGGCGCTGCGCACGCTGGTCTCGCTCGGCAGCGCGGACGACTAGGACAAGGACTCCAACGACCCCGAGCCGAACACCCGCAAGGCGGCCCGGCTCACCGCGCAGCAGCCGCTGCTCGTCGCTGCCTACGAAGCCGCCCGCCAGGGCCGGGAGACCCCCGCGCCGGACCCGGATGCCGGGATCGCCGCCAACTTCCTGCTCCAGGTCACCGGCACCGCGCCGAGCGAGCGCGCGGCCGGGATCCTGGACACCTGCCTGGTCCTGCACGCCGACCACACGATGAACGCCTCGACGTTCGCGGCCCGGGTCTGCGCGGCCACCCTCTCGGACATGCACTCGGCGATCGTCGCGGCGATCGGCACGCTCAAGGGCCCGCTGCACGGCGGGGCCAACGAGCAGGTGATGCGCAGCCTGCAGTCGATCAGGTCAGGCGGGGGCAGCGACCCGGTCGGCGCGGTGGCCGACTTCGTGGTGGCCAGGCTGCGCGGCGGCGGCAAGATCATGGGCTTCGGCCACCGGGTGTACAAAGTCGAGGACCCGCGCGCGGCGCACCTGCGCCGGTTCTCGGCCGAACTGGCCGACGCGGCCGGTGACGACACCTACTACCGGATGTCGAGAAAGATGGAAGAGGTCGTGTTCGCGGAGAAGGGCCTCTACCCGAACGTCGACTTCTATGCTGCCTCCGTGTACCACTATCTCGGCGTCCCCACGGACCTCTTCACCCCGGTGTTTTCCGTGAGCCGAATGGCCGGCTGGACCGCGCACGTGATGGAACAGCACGCTGACAACCGGCTGATCCGGCCGGACAGCGAGTACATCGGCGACCGCGGCCTGACCTGGACGCCGCTGGACCAGCGGTGAATCCCAGCGCAGGAGGATCAGCCCGGCTGGCGGCGGCGCCCGCCCCGTCGGCCCCGCCGGGGTACGGCGAGTCCGGCGCCTGGCGCGGCTTCTGGAGCCAGGTCGGCCCGCCGGATACCGGCCCGGGCGACTACTCCGACGACGACCTGGCCGACCTGCCCGGCAGTACCGGCCTGACCGAGCCGATGCCGATGATCAGCCCGGGGCTGCCCACCGCGCCGACCGCGGTCCCGTCCGCCCGGCCGCGGCCGGCCCAGCCGCCCTCGCCGCATCCCGCGCCCGCACCACGGCCCGCCACCCCCGCGTCCGCGGCCCCGCCGTCCGCGCCAGAACCGCCCTTGGCCGCACCGCCGCCGGCCCCGGTCCCGCCCGCTGAGGCCGCCCCGGAGACCGCCCCGGCCCGCACCGCCGGTTCCCGCCGGGCTCCGACCCGCCACGGCCGCGACCGCGACCGCAGCCGCGGCAGCAGGACCCGCTGGGGCGCGGCCTACCCGATCGTGCTGGCCGGGACGGCAGCCGGCCTGGCCTACCTGTGGCGAGGCCCGGAGAACGTCCGCGGCGGGGTACTGACGGTGGCCGTCACGCTGCTGCTTGCCGCCGCGGCTAGGCTGGTGCTGCCAGAGCGGCGGGCGGGGCTGCTCGTGTCGCGGCGGCGGTTCGCTGATGTGGCCGCGTTCTCGATCCTGGGCCTCGCGCTGCTGGTTGCGGGCCTGGTGCTACCCGCACAGGGCTAGTAAGCACCGGGCTAGCAGACGAGCTAAGCCGGGGCAGGGACTAACCCGGGCGCCGCCACGCGCCCGGGAGATCCGCCACGTGCAGTGACGCGCGGGCGTGAGGAAGGAAAGGCACGACTTAATGTCCAAGATCAAGGTAGTAAATCCCGTCGTCGAGATAGACGGCGACGAGATGACCCGCATCATCTGGCAGTTCATCAAGGACCAGCTGATCCTGCCCTACCTGGAAATTGACCTGAAGTACTTCGACCTGTCGATCGAGAACCGGGACGCCACCGACGACCAGGTCACGGTGGACGCGGCGAACGCGATCAAGGAACACGGCGTCGGCGTCAAGTGCGCGACGATCACCCCGGACGAGGCCCGGGTCGCCGAGTTCGGCCTGAAGAAGATGTGGCGCTCGCCCAACGGCACCATCCGAAACATCCTCGGCGGCGTGGTCTTCCGCGAGCCGATCGTGATCGAGTCGATCCCGCGCTTCGTCCCCGGCTGGACCAAGCCGATCATCATCGGCCGCCACGCCCACGGCGACCAGTACCGCGCCACCGACTTCGTGGTCCCAGGCCCGGGCACGCTGAACATCAGCTTTACCCCAGAAACCGGCCAGCCGGTGATGGAGTTCGAGGTCGCGAAGTTCCCCGGCGGCGGCGTGGCCATGGGCATGTACAACTTCGACGACTCGATCAGGGATTTCGCCCGCGCGACCATGCGGTACGCGCTGGACCGCGGCTACCCGCTGTACCTGTCCACCAAGAACACGATCCTCAAGGCGTACGACGGCCGGTTCAAGGACATCTTCGCCGAGGTCTTCGAGTCCGAGTTCAAGGCCGAGTACGAGGCGGCCGGCATCTGGTACGAGCACCGGCTGATCGACGACATGGTGGCCCAGGTCATCAAGGGCGACGGCGGCATCGTGTGGGCCTGCAAGAACTACGACGGCGACGTCGAGTCCGACATCGTCGCGCAGGGCTTCGGCTCACTCGGCCTGATGACCAGCGTGCTGATGACCCCGGACGGCCGCACCGTCGAGGCCGAGGCGGCGCACGGCACCGTGACCCGGCACTACCGGCAGCACCAGCAGGGCAAGCCGACGTCCACCAACCCGATCGCGTCGATCTTCGCCTGGACCCAGGGCCTGGCGCACCGCGGCAAGCTCGACGGCACCCCCGAGGTGACCGCCTTCGCCGAGACGCTGGAGCGGGTCTGCGTGCAGACCGTGGTCGACGGCAAGATGACCAAGGACCTGGCGCTGCTGGTCGGCCCGGACGCCCCGTTCCTGACCACCCAGGAGTTCCTCGCCGCGCTGGACGAGAACCTGCGCGCGGCCATAGCCGCGTCCTGACCCAGCGCCCCGGACCGAAGGAGAACACCGCAATGGCGCGTGCAGGCAAGGTAACCGTCGTCGGGGCCGGCTTCTACGGCTCGACCACCGCGCAGCGGCTGGCGGAGTACGACATCTTCGAGGAGGTCGTGCTCACCGACATCATCGACGGCAAGCCGGAGGGCCTGGCGCTGGACATGAACCAGTCCCGGCCGATCGAGGGCTTCGAGACCAAGGTCACCGGCCAGACCACCACCCCCGAGGGGGCCGGCTACGAGGCCATCGCCGGCTCGCAGATCGTGATCATCACCGCCGGCCTGCCGCGCAAGCCGGGCATGAGCCGGATGGACCTCATCGGGGTCAACGCCAGGATCGTGCGCAGCGTGACCGAGCAGGTCGTCCGGCACGCGCCGGACGCCGTGCTGATCGTGGTGTCCAACCCGCTGGACGAGATGACCGCGCTGGCCGCCCGGGTCTCCGGCTTCCCCACCAGCCGGGTCATGGGCCAGGCGGGCATGCTGGACACGGCAAGGTTCAGCTACTTCGTGGCCGAGCGGCTGGGCGTCCCGGTCGCCTCGGTGCGCACGCTGACCCTCGGCTCGCACGGCGACACGATGGTGCCGGTCCCGTCGGCCTGCTCGGTGGACGGCAAGCCGCTCGCCGACCTGCTGCCCGCCGACGAGATCGAGCAGCTGGTCACCAGGACCAGGAACGGCGGCGGCGAGATCGTCGCCCTGCTCAAGACCGGGTCCGCGTACTACGCGCCGTCCTCGGCCGCGGCCTGGATGGCCCGCGCGGTGGCCACCGACTCCGGCGCGGTCCTCCCGGTCTGCGCCTGGGTGGACGGCCAGTACGGCATCGACGGCGTCTACCTCGGCGTTGAGGCCGCCATCGGCGTCACCGGCGTCCGCGAGGTGGTCGAGCGCGACCTGTCGGACACGGAACTGGCCGCCCTGCGGGAGGCGGCTGAGGCGGTCCGGGCCAAGCAGGCCGACGTCGCCAGTCTGTAGTCAGCAACGGCGGGCCGCGGCTCAGCCCGCGGCCAGCCGCTTGATCGCCAGCTCGGCGTACACCGCGGCGCCGTCGGCCAGCACCGCATCGTCGAACGCCGCCTCCGGCGAGTGGTTGAACGCCGCGGTGGCTGGGTCGTTGCCGGGCAGGCAGGCGCCCAGCATCAGGAACGCGCCCGGCACCTCCTCCAGCACGTAGGAGAAGTCCTCCGAGCCGGTCAGCGGGTACGGCGTGGGCATGAACCGGCCCGCGCCGAGCAGCCCGGTGACCACCGACTCGGCGAACTCCGCCTGGCCCGCGTCGTTCACGGTCACCGGGTAGCCCTGGCCGAACTCCGCGGTCGCGGTCAGCCCGTGCGCCGAGGCCACGTCGTGGACCAGCGCGATCGCCGCGTCCATGGCCCGCGCCCGGGTTTCCGGCGAGAACGTGCGCAGCGAGGCCGCCATCCGGGCGTCATCCGGGATCACGTTGTCCACGGTGCCCGCGTGGAAGCTGCCGACGGTCAGCACGACCGGGTCGAACACGTTGAACTTCCTGGTCACCATCGTCTGCAGGGCGCTCACGATCTCGCAGGCGGCGGGAATCGGGTCGTTCGCGTTGTGCGGCTGGGAGGCGTGCCCGCCCCGGCCGTGCACGGTCACCTCGAACGTGTCCGCGGCCGCCATGATCGTCCCCGGCCGGGTGCTCAGCACCCCGCCGGGCAGCTGCGCGGACGCCACGTGCAGCCCGTACGCGGCCACCGGCCGGCCGCCCGCGGCGTCAAGCACGCCCTCCTCGATCATGATCCGGGCCCCGGCGTGGCCCTCCTCTCCCGGCTGGAACATGAAGATCACGCTGCCGGGCAGCTCGCCGCGGCGGGCCGACAGCAGCCGGGCCGCCCCGGCCAGCATCGCGGTGTGCAGGTCGTGCCCGCAGGCGTGCATCGTCCCGTCGATCTGCGACGCGAACGGCAGCCCGGTCCGCTCGGTCACCGGCAGCGCGTCCATATCGCCGCGCAGCAGCACGGCAGGCCCTGGCTGGCCGCCGCGGAGCACCGCCACGACCGAGCTCAGCCCGCGGCCGCAGCTGATTTCCAGCGGCAGGCCGTCCAGGGCGCTCAGGACCTTTGACTGAGTACGCGGGAGCTCCAGGCCGAGCTCCGGCTCCTGGTGGATGGCATGCCTCAGCTCGGCCAGATCCCCGGCCATCGCGGTCGCATCGGCCAGCAGGTCAGCGGGCATCCATGGTCCCCTTTCCCCGGAGCGGCGCCAGTGCCAGCGCCCGTGCCAGCGGCACCGCTCCAGCATCGCACGGCAAAGATCAACCGCCGGCCGCCCACGTTCCCCCGGGCACTGCCCGGGGCGGTCTAGACTGACCGCACACCGCGCGGCCATGCCGATTTGCCGAGGTCAGGGATCACGAAGTGAACGACGTCGGCTGGGACATCGCCATCGTCCTGGTCATAGTTCTGATCGGCGGGTTCTTCGCCGCCACCGAAATGGCCCTTGTTTCGCTGCGTGATGGCCAGGTGCGCTCGCTGATGAAGCGGGGCAAGCGCGGCCAGCGCGCCGCCCGGCTGGCCCAGGACCCCAACCGGTTCCTGTCCGCCGTGCAGATCGGCGTCACCGTCGCCACCCTGCTGTCCGGCACGTTCGGCGCGGCCACGCTGGCCGAGAAGCTGGCCTCGGTGTTCCGCGGCCACAACCTGAGCTCGGGCGTTTCGTCGGCCCTGGCCATCGCTATCGTCACGGCGGTGATCTCGTTCTTCACCCTGGTTCTCGGCGAGCTGGCCCCTAAGAGGCTGGCCCTGCAGCGGCAGATCCCGATCGCGCTGGGCGCCGCCCCGGTGCTGGACCGGATCGCCACCCTGGCCCGCCCGCTGGTGTGGCTGCTGTCCCAGTCGACCAACCTCATCGTCCGGCTGCTCGGCGGCGACCCGGACGCGGCTCGCGCGGTGATGACCGAGCAGGAACTGCGCGACCTGCTCACCGGTAACCAGGCGCTCAGCGCGGACGAGCGGCACATCGTCAGCGAGGTCTTCGACGCGGGCAAGCGGCAGGTCCGCGAGGTGCTCGTGCCCCGGACCGAGGTGGAGTTCCTGCCCGCCAGCATGCCGCTGGCCGAGGCGGCCAACGTGGCGGTCAGCGCCCCGTACTCCCGGTTCCCGGTGTACCAGGAGTCCTACGACGACGTGATCGGCTTCGTGCACGCCCGCGACCTGCTCGGCCCGGCGGCCGACCCGGCCGCACTGGTCGGCGACGTGCGCCGGCAGGTCAAGCTGCTGCCGCCGAGTAAGACGGTGCTGTCCGCCCTTTCCGAGATGCGCCGGGATCACGCGCACCTGGCCATCGTGGTGGACGAGTACGGCGGCACCGCGGGCATCGTCACGCTCGAGGACCTGGTCGAGGAGCTGATCGGCGACATCCAGGACGAGTACGACGTGCCGGACGGGCACCAGCGCGAGGTCCAGGGCGGCAACGTCGAGGTGGACGGCCTGCTGAACCTGGGCGAGTTCGCCGAGCAGGCCGGCGTCGTGCTGCCGGACGGGCCGTACGAGACCGTGGCCGGGTACATGCTGGCCATGCTCGGGCACCTGCCCGCCGAGCGGGAAACCGTGGAGGTGGCCGGGTACCGGCTGACCGTCACCGAAATGGACGGCCGCCGGATCTCCCGGGTGCTGGTCAGCAGGCTTCCCACGGCCGCCGGGCCGGCCGCCGCGCCGGCCGCCGAGACCGGGCAGGTTCCGGGCGCAGCCAACTAGACTGAGCTGCTCAGACACTGTGCTGCTAAATCACTGTGCTGGTCAGACACCAGCGGAAGGCGGTTCGGTGCAGCCTGGCCAGCACACCCCAGGCGCGGTCCTGGTCGTCGACTTCGGGGCCCAGTACGCCCAGCTCATCGCCCGCCGGGTGCGCGAGTGCCAGGTGTACTCCGAGATCGTGCCCTCGACCATGCCGGCCGCGGAGATGCTGGCCAGGAGGCCGTCGGCGATCATCCTGTCCGGCGGGCCGGCCTCGGTGTACGCGCCCGGCGCCCCGCCCGCCCCGGCCGGGCTGCTCGAGTCCGGCGTGCCCATCCTCGGCATCTGCTACGGCTTCCAGCTGATGATCCAGGGGCTGGGCGGAACGGTGGCCCGCACCGGCACCGGCGAGTACGGCGCGACCAGCCTGGACCTTCATGACGGCCCGGCGGGCGGCGTGCTGCTGGCCGGGCGGCCGGAGCGCAGCCAGGTGTGGATGTCGCACGGCGACACCTGCACCGCGGCGCCACCCGGCTTCACGGTGACCGCGCGGAGCGAGGCCACGCCGGTGGCCGCCGCCGAGGACCCGGGCCGCGGCCTGTACGGGATTCAGTTCCATCCCGAGGTCCTGCACACCGACCAGGGCCTCGAGGTGCTGCGCCGGTTCCTGACCGCGGCGGGCTGCCCGGCCACCTGGACCGTGGGCAGCATCGTGGACGAGCAGGTCAGCGCGATCCGGGCGCAGATCGGGCCGGCCGGCCGGGCGATCTGCGGGCTGTCCGGCGGGGTCGACTCGGCGGTCGCCGCGGCGCTCGTCCAGCGGGCCATCGGGTCCCGGCTGACCTGCGTGTTCGTCGACCACGGTCTGCTCCGCCAGGGCGAGGCCGAGCAGGTCGAGAAGGACTTCGTAGCGGCCACCGGGGTGGACCTGACCGTGGTCGACGCGGCCGGGCAGTTCCTGTCCGCGCTGGCCGGGGTGACCGACCCGGAGCAGAAACGGAAGATCATCGGCCGCGAGTTCATCCGCGCGTTCGAGCAGGCGGCGGCGGAGATCGCCGGGGCCGCGGGCAGCCACGGCGAGACCGTCAGCTTCCTGGTTCAGGGCACGCTGTACCCCGACGTGGTCGAGTCCGGCGGCGGCACCGGCACGGCCAGCATCAAGTCGCACCACAACGTCGGCGGGCTGCCCGCGGACCTCGGCTTCGAGCTGGTCGAGCCGCTGCGCGCGCTGTTCAAGGACGAGGTCCGCCAGGCCGGTCTCGAGCTCGGCCTGCCGGCGGAGATCGTCTGGCGGCAGCCGTTCCCCGGCCCGGGCCTCGCCGTCCGGATCATCGGCGAGGTGACCGCCGAGCACCTGCGGATCGTCCGGGCGGCGGACGCCATCGCCCGCGCCGAGCTGTCCCGGGCCGGGCTTGACCGGCAGATCTGGCAGTGCCCGGTGGTGCTGCTCGCCGGGGTGCGCTCGGTCGGCGTCCAGGGCGACGGCCGCAGCTACGGCTACCCGGTCGTGCTCCGCCCGGTGACCAGCGAGGACGCCATGACCGCGGACTGGGCCCGGCTGCCGGGCGACGTGCTGGCCGCCATCTCCACCCGGATCACCAACGAGGTGGCCGAGATCAACCGGGTCGTGCTGGACGTCACTAGCAAGCCACCGGGCACCATCGAGTGGGAGTAGCGGGCCCAGTACTGTGCTAGCCGCTCGCTGCGGGCCGCTTTACGCGCTGCCTTCCCTCCTCGCTCCCTCGGCGCTCCTTCGTCGCGCTTCATCGCTCGTCGGGAAAACAGCGCCGCGGCCCTCCGCGAGCCGCGGGCCCGCGCCCCGGATGACTCATGT
>Ga0163163_10001599_pt1 | contig 19040 bp, 13 predicted proteins | sample S65metaG_FD_119766 | JGI IMG/M metagenome (GOLD analysis project Ga0163163, IMG submission 119766) | Switchgrass rhizosphere microbial communities from Kellogg Biological Station, Michigan, USA - S6-5 metaG | ecosystem: Host-associated > Plants > Roots > Rhizosphere > Soil | place: USA... | reverse complement strand
TCGTCCGTGATTAATCGAGGAACGAACTTTCCCATTTCAAGGCCCGGCATCCACTGCTCTTCCTCAGCAGGCGATAAGTCTCTTCGTTCGACGAAAAAGATGCGGAAATACTCTTCACACGCGTTGATATGCGACAGTAACGCTCCGACCGTGTTCCAGCCCTCAGTGAACTGCCAGTGCAATTCCTCGTTTGAGATGCCTTCCACTCGCTGGAGTGTCGTAACTCTTGCATCTTCCAAAATGCCCACGAGATAGTCGATGGAGGGATCAGCATGCGTTCCGAATGATATGAAAGTCCTGCGTTCCCTCATTTTCCAATTCCTATCGCTGAGGCTCCAGCCGGGAGCCCGGAAGAATAACCAGATTGGGGCACATCAACATCAACACTCCAGCTGCCACATCGGGAAGCCCGGCAATCTTCGCGTCACGCCCCGCCCCTAAGACTTCAGTGAGGATATCCTTTGAAATGGCAACCCATCCACCGGACGTCTTATAACTGAGAACGAACTCCCCCTCCAGCCGGTCATGCAAAAGATCCGACTGGTCATAAGAATCCGCCTTGTGCGCAGCCACAATCTGTATGTCTGATGATCGGATATATTGCACCGGAAGATCCGGAATCCGCGACACCTTCGAATCCGCCGGTGAGTCCGCCTGTAGATCTTCTCCGGGCAGTATGTTTAGGCGACCCGTTTTAACAGCAGCATCCGCCTCGCCATCGGAAACGCATCTCTGCAGCGCCTTCTCGATCCGAGCGAAAATATCTTCGGCAAACTGCTGGGGGTACTCGAACAGCTTTGCCATTTCGGGTTTAATGTGCGGTAACTTTCGCCAGTCGCTCACCCAGGCGAGCTTGTCGGCGTCCCCGGCGGTAAAGACATCTTCCAGACTAAAGCGTGTGACGGTATCGAGCTGTACGGTCTTGAGCGCCATATGCTCGAAGAGATTGGATGAGAACCCATAAAGGATCCCGTACGGAGAATAGGCGCCGTCAACCGGCCTGAAATGTTGGCAATCGTCATACAACGGCTTCGTCAGGCGACTGATCCGTGCTTCGTATTCCCAGAGCAGCTGCAGGTGTCGCCGTCCCATGGGAGTATAGACAGCGTGCCCATCGTGATCCGTCGTGATGAAGAGATGCTCGATCATGCTGTATGGACCAAGCAAGTCGAGACGATTCAGAAACAACTCTGGATCCGGAGAAATGCCCTGACAGATGGCGTCTGCGAATTCGAGCCTCTGATCGCCGTTACCATTTTGCATGGCGTGCTCGTAAGCCTCGAGCAGCGGCACGAGACCTTGAATCAGCAGGGCGAGATCCAGGGCATTGGATTTGCGCGTGCTCAGAACCAGGCTGTTCTCATCAAGAGACACAACCTTCTTCATGGAGACGTGGCGAAGCTGTGAGCGCAGGTGCCCGCCAGCCATTCGGACGCAGGCTTTGTGAATTTCAATCCGGTCCTTTTCCGATAGGGTCTCCACGATTTGTTCCGCGACTTCAAAGTATCCCGCCAGTTCATCCGTCGTGGGGCTCTGCGCTACGGGGATCAGCCAACGCGCATCTCGCACGAGTACTGGGTGATCGGACGGAGTGGTCTTCCATAGCTGGTCGAGCACGCTTTGAATCTGCGAGAGCCGATCGCCGGCTCTGCTCGATCCGTCGTCCCAAAGGCGCATAGTCAGAAGCGCAAGCTGCTGTATCCCATACAAGTTGAACAGAGTGTGCGCGTATCGAACGCGACCACTGTGACCCGCCCAATGTGTTTGCCGCCAAAAATGAAAGGCGCGCACCATCATCTCCGCCGGATCGAACAGGTCGTTATGCTGTCCAGGCATCTCGCGAGGCTTGAATCCACTTGCCCAATGCGCTTCCTTCAATTGACCTCTAAGACGAGAATGGTCGCGCGTGATACCAGGGAGTGTGAAGAAGCAATCCTCGAAATGACGAGACAGAAGAGGTTCGTCCTGCAGGTATTGGACCGGCTTTCGCCGGGCGTTCAGCAGTTCTTGTATTCTCTCGACGATTTCAGCGCGATGGGCCAGGAACAATTGTAGAAGTTCGACATGCGCGTGAAACGGCACCTGTCCCGGACGGTGTGCTGCTGGCCTCTGTTCCGATGCCGAAAACGAATGACTCGATTCGCCCATCACAATGCTCCCTCACTGAATCGCAATCCAGATACTGGCTGTAACACATCCAGGTGAAATCCAGGATTGTTAAATCCTACGGCGACTATCTGCAGTAATCGCATCGAAATCCGATCCGCCATCGGTAAGTGCAATTTTGAATTTTCAATGCGTGACTTTTCGGTTGCTGCAAGCGATCTGTGTTTGGTAAGTTTTGCCCCGAAATCTCATCGGTGAGAGGTGCACAAATGTGGTTGACTCCGATTGGGAATCCTCCTCGAACCCCAGGTTGCCGTCGCCGGTTTCTCGCCATGAGTTCCTTTCTGTTTTTCAGTCTGTTCGGCCTGCTGGTCACAAGTTCAGGACGTCCGGCCACATCCGAATTTGAGTTATTCCCGAAACACTTCCGGCTACATCCCGGCGAGCAGATCCACTACAACGTGTGTCCGCGTGAGGCGGTCGAGAGATATCTCAGCGGGAAGTTGTCTCGCGGTGAATTTCGTTGTGTGGATGCGAAGTTCGATACCGAGGATCCCAACATCCTGCGTCTGATCCGCGTGACAACCATCAAGGATGGTGAGGAAACGATGGTGGATGGAGTGTTGGAGGCCGTGCGCCCCGGAAGTACCAACCTCGTGATGCACACTCCGAATGCTGTGCAGCGATTCAACATTACGGTAGCAGGTGAGGCGCAACCACAAATCATGGCGGTCCCCTATACCTCCGTCGACAGAATCAAGGCGGAGGAGTTCCTGTTTGTCGGACATGCGAATCTCGACGGCTACGACCTCACAGGTGTCGCCAAGCGCGGAATCGATCACTTCGTCGCAGAAGCCAGGAAGAATAAGGTGCCGGTGGTCTATTGGGTCAGCAACGAGTACCCCAATTGGTACACCTCCGACCGTCGCCCGGATTACGCGTTCGTCAGTGAAGGCCAGGAGCATGAAATCTATGTTGACTCCCAACAGGTAACGTTTACCGGCGGGAGCTTCATGATGTGCGTTCTTAGAAATGTTCAGATGACCCTTCACGGCATGGTGAAACATGATGCGCAGCGCATCCATTTCATTTTCCCGGCCGACGCGATCTGGGTGGGCGATCTGGACCGCGGGGATAAGCAGTGGTATCCAGTGCCGGCGGTTACCTTAAAAACTCTCTTTGAGCGTCGTAAGAGTGATGCGCAAAAATACGAAGACATCGTCGCCCCGTTTATTGATCACCTCATTACGGAGTTTCCTGTTGTCGGCTATCCTCGGAACCCACCCAAACCGGCGGTGAGTGAATTACTTGAGAATTGGAGTATCGTGGTTCGCTTTGGCGGAGGTTTTGAGCGTATCTACCGCCGCGCGGCTTCAAACAAGACCCTGCTCCTCGAGTTTCCGGGCGTGTGAAAGACGGTCCGTCTTCGGTCGCTATTTTCTGTAGAGCACATACCCGGAAGCTTCGCGCCACTTCTCCTGGACCTTCTTCGGGGCAATCAGCATCAGGTAACTCCACGGGAATATGCGAGGAAACGGCCGCTTCACGCGGATGGACTCGTGATAGGCAAGAATCTTCTCGCCGATCTTCCAGCCATGACCGACGAAGAACGACAGCCAGTCATCCTTATCGAACCGGAATGGCGAGTCCTTGAACAATCGTTTCATGCTGCTGGGCATTCTCTGTTTTCTGGCGTACTGCCGGTAGTCCTGAATCCAGAAATGAAATGAGGGAACGGCGAAAAGATCCCGCGATAGCTCCGCCGCGTCATCGCTGCTGAGATACATGATGACGCCTTCGGTGATGATCAGCGCGCTGTGCGACTCGGAACCGATTTGCTGGAATAATCTCCGGCGAAGCGGGATGTCCGACAGATCTGCTGCGATACGTTCGAGACGGCAGGCGGGTTGTTCTGCGGCGAGCTTCTCGTTCTTGTAGGTAACAATGTTTGGGAAATCCACTTCAATCCACCGAAGCATTGACGGCAGCTCCATCCGATATGGACGCGTGTCGAGACCCGCACCCAGATTCACCACGGTATCGACACCCAGAGAGATCGCCTGAAGAACGAGTCGGTCGATGGCAACAGTCCGAATTGCGAGAAGCCACGTCATCATTGCCGGGTACGGCATGGATGCGGCAATCCTGCGCCCCCGATCCCCGGCGAGCATGCCCGCCAGTCGATCGTGAAAGAGGGCGTCAGGCCGCTCGGACTCGTCGGCGCGATACGTGGCAACCCATAACGCCGTGTCGGCAACGTTCTTGATGGAAGAGTCTTCGGCCATGGAGATCAGTTTACGGAGAGTCAGCGTGCATTCTGACGATTCTTGAATTCCACGACGATGCTCTCGGCGAGAGCCTTTCCCACATTTTTCGGGGCGTGAGACGTCGCGTCTCCACAGAAGACCTGTCCGGCCTTGCTCTCCGATGTTGGCCCATCGCCTTCTTTCAACGACGAGTCCGAGAGCTCGATTGCGCAATAGGCGGAATGCGCGTGCCGCGGTGTGCTGTCGCCGGCATCCAGACGAACGCGAAGCACACGAACGATGTCATTTTCGAACTCCACTTTGTAATGTTTGGAGTCCGCCGTGATGGCATCGGGAAGTTTTTGGGAAGCGGATTTTGCTGTCGACGCAGTTGCCGACGCGGTCAAGACAACAGCGATTATCGCAGCTCCGATTCGCAGATTCATAAGTGTCCTCCTCTTTCAGTGCCGCCGAGCATACAACAGCATGCATGTCGCACAAACCGGGCAAACACCTGTTTACCTCAAATGTGCCGATTTCCGGACCAGGCCAGGAGGGAAGCCTTGTCGTAAAAATTGAAATTCCTCTTGCTGATGCGAAATAAAAAGGAATCCAACATCCGGGCTCTTTATAATTCCGACGGTTTGATTGTTGTCACGCCCAGTTGGAAGGGAGTCATTTATGAAAAGCATCGTGTGGAGCGTTTTTATCTTTTTCCTCGCACTGCCTCTGTATGGTCAGGGATTGACGGTAACGATGAAAGAGACCGGGCCCGTCGGCCAAACCGCGCCGACACTTCAAACCGACCGCACGCATGCGCGCCTGGATATTCCATCGCTTGCGTCACAACTTGTCTACGACTCCGCGACGAAAACTCTCAGAACCCTTGTCCCCCTCCTCAAGGTTTACCGGGAGTACACTCCGGCCACCGTTCAAGGACTCGTGGCAGCCGCAGCGACAAGCGGGCGTGGCCAACCGACTCCCGTCCGGGTTACGTACAAGCGAACGGGAGCCAGTAAGGTGGGTGAATGGTCCTGTACGACTTACGACGGGCTTCGCGTCTCAGAAAAGGTCTACGAAGTGTGTGCGGCGGAAGGAAGTGCGATTGGCCTGACAGCAGCCGATTTTGCAATTGTTCAGCAGGCGATGGACCTGGCGCGGGCGATCGCGCCTCCTGAAGCGATTGAGAGGATTCCAGTCTACGGCAGCGTACAGAGCCAGGGATTCGCGGGATTTCCTGTGCGCCGTGTGAGCTTTCGCAATGGTCAACCTGAAACAACAACGGAATTGATCGGGTTCCGTCGCGAAGCCGTACCGGCGGCGGCGTTTGAAACTCCATCCGGCTTCAACAAAGTTCCATAGAGGGGGATGAATGAATTCGTTTTCTCCGAAGCATCGGATGCTTGCTCTTCTGGGCGTCGCCATTTCCGTGTTCATTCTCATTCCTGGATTATTTCTTCCCGTCCTGACGGTGCAAGGGAGACTCAATCCAACAGGTGTCGCCGACCTTGCCTACAAGATACTCGACCAGGGAATGACGGATTCCGCCGTTCAGAGTTTTCGCCCCTTGATCAATCCCGCATTGCTTCCTTTGCTCGACAACGGACAGAACGGGTTAAAGGGTGCGCTGGTGACAGCCATTGGCACCCAGCTTTCAGCGCAGCTGAAGTCGAAACCGCCGATCGAGGTCTATGGCCAGACGCGAAGTATTGTGGGCTCCATCCGGCACCTTTACAGCGTCGGCAGCTATACGGCCGCGACGCTGATTCTTTTCTTCAGTGTCGTTGTGCCGCTGACGAAATCGTTGCTGGTGTCGTGGGCCGTCTTGCAGTCGAAGAAGGAAGTAAGGAGCCGCACTCTCTTCTTTGTCGAAACGATAGCGAAGTGGTCCATGGCCGATGTTTTCGCAGTGGCGGTAATGATCGCTTATCTGGCGGCACAGGCCAGTCAGTCTGTATCCGGTGGCGCATCGATCATCGAATTTAATGCGTCGTTTGGGTCCGGCTTTTATTGGTTTGCAGGATATTGCCTGACCTCGCTTGCCGTTCAACAGTTGTCCGCGCGTTTCCTTGTCGACGAGAGGAGTGAGATATGAAGCTATTGGCCACCATGCTCATGACAGGTCTGATGAGCGTTACTGCATATGCCGCCGAAGTGGACGGAACATGGACGGGAACTGCTGCCGCTCCCACGGGTGATGTTGCGGTGACGTTCACTTTCAAAGCGGACGGCGCGAAATTGACGGGGTCCACTGTGAGTCCTGACGGAACAACGATCCCCATCAAGGATGGAAAGATCGATGGCAGCACCATCACGTTTACGGTGACCTTCGATTTCGGCGGGACGCCGTTCGTGTTGCCCTACAAGGGCGTCGTTTCTTCCGATCAAATCAAAATGTCCGCGGATGCAGGCGGGGCGCCTATCGAAATGCTATTGAAGAAATCCAAAGCCGTCGCCGCTTTGGATGGAACATGGGCAGGAACGGTCAGCGGCCCTCAGGGTGACTTTCCGATGTCGTTCACCTTCAAAGCCGATGGCGCAAAGTTGACCGGCTCGACTGCGGGATTCGATGGAACTCCAGTTCCGATCAAGGACGGAAAAATCGACGGGAGCAACATCAGTTATATGGTGAGCTTCGACTTCGGCGGGATGCCGTTTGATATGTCGTACAAGGGCGTCGTGGCTTCGGACCAGATCAAGATGTCGGGGGACGCGTTCGGAATGCCGTTTGATTTCGTATTGAAGAAGACGAAATAGGGGAACGAGGGGTCTGACCCCTATTTTGTCGCTGCTTAGTCTTTGACTTGATTCAAAGGCGGCTGTATCTTGCTTGCAAATCCACTTTTTCCCTGGGGGGGAACCATGTCCATTTTCAAGATCGCATTGGCGGTGTTGCTATTGGCTTTCATGGCAATGCCTGCACTGTCTCAATCCACAAACGCAACCATCAGCGGCACGATTCAGGATGCAACCGGAGGCTTGATTCCGGGCGTGACCTTAACTGCAACCAACACGGGCACAGGCGTCGTGACGACAGTCCTGTCCAATGAGTCCGGAGCGTACAGCCTTCCCAGTCTTCTGCCGGGTGTCTATAAATTGAACGCGGAGCTGAGCGGGTTTCAGTCGCAGTCGTATACCGACGTGCGGCTGGGAAATGGCGCTCAGGTTCGATTGAATTTCACTCTGAAAGTCGGCGGCGAGACCACCGCAGTGATTGTATCCGTTCCGGTCGACACTCAATTGGCGTTGTCGAGTTCATCGGTTGGCGAGATCATCAATCAGCAACGCGTGGCTGAACTTCCGACCGTGACAAACAACGTGCTCGATCTGTATCGGCTGATACCAGGCATCCGGCTCACCGACGAAGGTGGAAACAACGGAGTGGTGTCGGGCCTTGGCGGCCTCGGCACCGTCAACATCACGAAAGACGGTGTCGATAATGTCGGCGCCGCCCGGTTTGGAGTGAGTCTTGGAGGCGCGACATACATGAGTCCGGACCTGATTGGCGAGGTCCGAATCGTTGTGGCGCCTGTGGATGCGGAACTGGGACGCGGCAACGGTCAGTTCCAATTTATGACCCGCTCCGGCGGAAATCAGTATCACGGGGCAGTTGCGTGGACCGTGCGAAACACCGCGTTCGATGCAAACACATGGAACAACAACCGTCAGGTCGATCCCAAGACGGGCGCATGGAAACCCGCACAACCGGATTGGACGAACAATCACCAGATCACCGGAAGCGTTGGCGGGCCGATCGTCAAGAACAAGACGTTCTTCTTTGCGTTGTGGGACAGCGCCATCATGAATTTGCGCACCAATCAAAATCCCATGGTTCTGACGCCGTGCGCTCGCAGGGGCATTTTCCGGTATTTCGATAACTGGAATAACGGAAACAACCTCCAGGCCCCTCAAACCACGGGCAGCACGCCCACCATTGCCGTCGTGGATGCGATCGGCAATCCTGTCACTCCCGCGACCAATCCGGATGGAAGCGCATTTACGGGATCGCTTCATTATGCCAGTGTGTTCGGAACAGTTCTGAATCCCTCTACAGTCAACGCGGACTGCTCGAATGTGCAGGTCGGCGCCGCGCCAACATCGAACGGGGCGTGGGATACATACCGTACGGCGGTGGATTCGACCGGGTTTGTGAACCAGATGATGGGCCGAATGCCGCTGCCTAACAATTATGAGATTGGTGACGGGCTGAATACGGCCGGGAATCGATGGACTCGCAACGAGCGGAATGGAAGTGAAGGCATCTTTGCCGCCGGACCAGGCGTCACAGCTCTAACCGGCGCTGGTCGCAATCAGATCAACGCCAAGGTGGATCACAACTTCAATTCAACGCATAAAGTATCCGTCAGCTACACCTACGAACGGACGGCGGGCAATGCAAACTATGAGCCCTGGCCCGACGGGTATCGCGGTACATTTTTCAAACACCCACAAACGCTGGCGGTGAACCTGACATCGGCAATATCCCAGAATCTCGTGAATGAAGTGCGAGGGGGCATGCGACGCGTTGGTGGAAATACACTCAACGCGTTTAATAATCCCGACACGGGAGCGGCAGCGCTGGCGTTCTTTCCAAACTACGGCGGATATCCGGTGGATATCGGACTGGGAACCGGTGCCGTTAACTTCCAGACCAACCAGGTCTTCAACGGTGTTACGGACAACTATCACGACATCACAAATCTCTGGTCGTTTGCCGATACGCTGAGCTGGACCAGGGGAAGACACGCGTTCAAATTCGGCGGTGAAATTCGTTTCACGCATAGTCTGGGCTACGACGCCGGCATTTCCGCCACGGCAACAACGGCTATTCCCCGAGCCATCGGCGGAGACGCACCTAATGCGCAGATTCCCAATGGGGCAATCGGCAGCGCCAACATGCCCGGTCTTGTCGGAACGTCCGGTACCGGGAACAACCAGAGGATGCGGAATCTTCTGAGCTTCCTTGCCGGGTCGTTGAATCAGGTGAACCAGTTCTACTACGTGCAGGACTCCAACAAGCTGGATGCCTTTGAGAGTTACCTCAGTTTTCCCGAAAGAATTCGCGACACGATTCAGAACGAGGGCGACATTTTTGTGAAGGATGACTGGAAGGTCACGAAGGATCTGACCCTCAATCTCGGTCTCCGGTGGGAATATTATGGAGTGCCCTACGAGGCTCATGGCCTGATGCCGCTTCCGGTCGGCGGATCTCCGGCCATCTTCGGACTCTCCGGCCGAAGTTTCGAAGACTGGATGAAGCCGGGAGTTCGCGGCGAACTGACAACGGTCCAGTTTGTTGGGAAGAACTCTCCAAATCCCGGAACTCCGTGGTATGCGAACGACTATAACAATTTCGGTCCGGCTGTGGGCTTCGCGTGGCAGGTTCCCTGGTTTGGCGAAGGCAAGACCACTTTGCGTGGCGGTTACCAAATGACATTCCAGCAGGGACAGGTGCCAAACGCGCTCACGCAGGAAAACAACGTCCCTGGCAGCACCAACAACGCGCGCTACATGGGAGACAGCGGCGCCAATGCCTATCTGGATCTGACGAAACTGCCGTCGATTGTCCCCGTGCCCAACATCATTACTCCGATGCAACCTGTCCCGGTGACGGACCGTACACAGCAAATCTATGTGCCGGAGAACGGAGTCCGAAATCCCTATGCGGAAAACATCACGATGTCGGTGACGCGGAGCATACGTCCAAATCTCACGCTGGACTTGCGCTACATCGGTACTCTCGGACGAAAACAATGGAACGCGTTCTTCAACATCAATCAGCCGAATTTCCTCTACAACGGGTTGAAGGAAGCGTTCGACGCCGCGCGCGCGGGGAACGATAACAGCCCCGCTCTGCAGGTCCTCGAAAATATGTTCAATGGGATCAATATTGCCGGAACGGGTTGCACCAAGGTGACGGGAACGCCGCCCACGACATCGCCAACCCCATGCGGTCCTGTCGGCACTGTGAACTCTGAGGGGATTGCGATGACCGCAGGCTATCACTTGCGGAATAGCACAACGTTCCAGAACAACCTTGCCAACGGAAATTATCAGGCTCTCGCCACGTCTTTGAACGTATTCAATTATCTGAAGTCTTCTACGGTCAACCCCACGCTTCCGGACATCCCGGCCGGTATCAGTGGTACGGTGCTGCGATTCAACGGATTCCCGGAAAACTTCATCGCGACCAATCCGCAGTTCGCCGCCGTGAATATGGTGTCCGCCATGAGTGCCAATAATTATCACTCCATGGAAGCGCAACTCACTTTTCGTGAAACGCACGGTGTGAGTCTGCAGGGCACTTATACGTTTAGCAGGAACACGGGCGTTGGTGGAACCTATACGAACCCTGTGGATCGGCATGCGGACTACACCGTTCTTGGAGACACACGGACGCACGACTTTCGAACCAATGGGCAGTTCGCTCTTCCCATGGGACCGAACAAGTTACTCTTCGCGAACAGCTCCGGTGGTCTGGCCCGCCTTGTCGAAGACTGGCGCCTGGGTTGGATTGTGAACATCAACAGCGGGGCGCCTACAAGCATCACCGCGCAAAACATGCTGTATGCAAACGGAACTCCGGATATCGTCGGTCCATTCGACCCAAAGGCTGTCAACGTTCAGTGGCCCGACGGTGCCAGCAGCGCGAACTACTTCGCCGCGGGCACGCTCAAGACGAACAGGGATCCTCAATGCACCAATTCTGCACTGGTGGCGGCGTCAATCCAGAGTCTCTGCACGCTCAACGCGGTTTTCGATGCGAATACGAATCAGGTGCTTCTCCAAAATCCACTTCCCGGAGGGCGGGGTACTCTCGGCCAACGGGTGGTGCAGGTGCCGGGACGATGGAGATTTGATGCGAACCTGATGAAGTCCGTGAAGCTTCGCGAAGCGACGAGACTGGAATTCCGGATCGACGCCAGCAACGTGTTCAACCATCCGGAGCCGGCCAACCCGATTCTGGATATCAACAGCGCCAATTTCGGTCTGATCACTGGAGCGAACGCAAAGTCGACGTTGCATCGACAGCTGCAGGCCCAGCTTCGGCTGAGTTTCTGAACCAGCTTTAGGATAGGTGCCGAACGCCCCTCCTGGCCAGGAGGGGTGGCTGCGCCGAAGGCGCAGCCCGGGTGGTGGTTCAGGATCGACAGGTAGAATCCTTCGATCAAGAACCACCACCCCGTCCGCTCCAGATCGGATGCTTCGCGACATTTTATCGATGTCGCGTCCGCCCCTCCTGGCCAGGAGGGGCGATTCCTCCCGCGCGTTCCCAGCGCAGTCACGAAGCAGAATTCCGCTTCGCTACGACACTCGCATTGTGATTAGATCTCGGGCAGTACGGATGAAACTGAAGCACCTTACGATAATTCTCGTGATTGCCCTGGCTGGCGCTGCGCGGGCCGGGCAGCCTGGCGTGGCGCCTATTCCCGGGCCGGCACCGGCTGCCGAAACCGCCGCTGTCGTGAACCAATATTGCGTCACGTGCCATAACGAGCGACTGATGACCGCCAACTTCGCGATTGACCATCTGAACACCGAGAAGGTGCAGCAGAATCCTGCGATGTGGGAGAAAGTTGTTCGGAAGTTGAGGACCGGCACCATGCCTCCTCCGGGAAGCCCGCGACCGGCGCCGGAGGTATACAACGCGACTGCCGCGTGGCTGGAATCTGAACTCGACCGGACGGCATTACCAAACCCCGGCCGGCCGGCGCTGCGGAGATTGAATCGCGCCGAGTACGGGAACGCGATTCGCGACCTGCTCGACCTTCCGGTCGATGTCGAATCCCTGCTGCTTCCCGACGATGCGGCCTTTGGCTTCGACAATATCGGAGATCTACTCGACGTTTCGCCCTCCCTGCTCGAACGCTACCTCACGGCTGCGGATCGCGTCAGCGCGATGGCCGTCGGAGACGCCTCGACGCCCGCGGGAGCCCAAACCTTCAGCGCGCGCGGCGATCAGTCCCAGAACATCGATCGTGAGGGAATGCCGTTCGGCACAGTCGGCGGATTGCGGGCCAACTTCACTTTTCCACTCAGCGGGGAATACGAATTCCGCGTCGCTTTGCTTCGCAACAATCTTGAAGGAATCCGCGGCCTCGAACACTCGCATCAGCTGGAAATCTCAGTGGATGGCGAGCGCATCCTTCTGCAAACCGTTGGCGGCGACGCTGAAGTGGGGAGGCCGGGAGCAACAATCACGGACAAGTCTGACGCCACGGATGCGAGGCTGCGCGTGCGCGTACCGATTCAGGCGGGGCCGCGCGAAGTGGTCGCAACATTTGTGCGGAAGATCGGCGAAAGCACAACGCGGCTGCGTCCCTTCGACCGCAGCAACGCCGACACTTACGAATCGATCGGCCGGCCGCATGTGGAAAGCCTGACTGTGATCGGCCCCTTTTTAGCGACGGGTCCGGGAGACACGCCGAGCCGCCGCCGCATTTTTATTTGCAGGCCCGATAACAAGAATCCATCAAGACCATCAGGCGACGAAGAGCCCTGCGCCCGAAAGATTCTCTCCACGCTTGCGCAGCGCGCCTATCGGCGGCCCGTAACGGCAGCCGATCTGGATCTTCTGCTTCCTTTCTATAAGGAAGGCCGCCAGAAAGGCTCGTTCGATTCCGGCATTCAATTGGCGCTGCGGCGCCTCCTGGCAAGTCCAACATTCGTATTCCGCGCCGAAAGCGATCCTCAGAAAGGTGATGCCGCACGAATCAGCGACATCGAACTCGCCTCCCGGCTGTCGTTCTTTCTCTGGAGCAGCATTCCGGACGACACGCTGCTCGATCTGGCGTCGCGAAACCGCCTCCACGAACCCGCAGTTCTTGAAGCTCAGCTGCGCCGCATGCTGGCCGACCCACGCTCGGATGCGATGGCCGAGAATTTTGCGGGTCAATGGCTGCATCTGCGAAATCTGGACAGCATCAATCCGAACAGCGACGAATTCCCGGACTTCGATAACGATCTTCGGTTGGCCTTCCAGAAGGAAGCCGAACTGTTTTTTTCCAGCATCATGCGCGAAGACCGCAACGTCATGGATTTCCTTACGGCCGATTACACGTTCGTCAACGAACGTCTCGCGCGTCATTATCAAATCCCGGAAGTGTACGGCAGCCGCTTCCGGCGCGTGGCGCTGGGTCCGGAGTTCGACATGCGGCGCGGGCTGCTCGGCAAGGGCGGCGTATTGATGTCGACATCACGCGCGGACCGCACCTCGCCGGTACTTCGCGGCAAGTGGATCCTGGAGAATTTGATTGGATCGCCCCCGCCGCCGCCCCCGCCCAATGTGCCGCCGCTGGACGCCAAGCCCGGCGCGAAACCGCGCACGATTCGCGAACGGATGGCGTTGCATCGCGCGCCCGGTTGCGTGAGTTGCCACCAATTGATCGATCCGCCGGGCTTTGCCCTGGAAAGTTTCGACGCTGTCGGCGCATGGCGAACTCAGGAGGCCGGGGCCCCCATCGACGCATCGAGCCGACTTGCGGATGGCCGGGCCGTGAACGGCGTCGCAGACCTGCGCAACGCACTGGCAGCGCGTCCGGAGGCGTTCGTCCAGGTGCTGACAGAAAAACTGATGACGTATGCTCTGGGACGCGGGCTTCAGTATTATGATATGCCCGTCGTTCGGGCCATCGTGCGGGACTCAAAGGCAAAGAACTTCAGCTTCACTTCCGTGATGCTGGGGATCACAGAAAGCGTTCCGTTCCAGATGCGCGCCGTGAGCGGAGCGAACGCGAGCCCGGCAGGGCGAAGCCGCTAAGAAAAGGCAAATTGAGAGGAGACTTCGAATATGGTCATCGCTAAAAGGTCGTTGCCGCGCCGCACATTTCTGCGTGGAATGGGCGCCGTCGTCGCCCTCCCGTTCCTGGAATCGATGGCACCGGCAATGACGCCCCTGGCGCAGTCCCCGGGCAAGTCGCCTCTCCGTTTCGGCGCGGTGTATCTCCCCAACGGCTGCGTCATGGACAACTGGACACCGAAAACCACCGATGGGAGTCTGGAAATCCGGCCGGTCCTCAAACCACTGGAAGCGTTTCGTGACCAGATGACTCTGATAGGCAATCTCACGCGCGCCGGTGGAAAGAACTCTACCGATCACGCCGTAAGTTCGGCCGGCTGGCTGACTGGCGCGCTGGCCAAGCCGACGGAGGCCGAAGACATTCGCGTGGGCATCGGCATCGATCAGATTCTCGCCAAGCACATCGGACAGGAAACTCCGTTTCCTTCGCTTGAATTCGCAACCGAAGACTTTTCCGGTTATGTTGGCGGATGTGTTCCCGGCTACAGCTGCAGCTACATGAATACGATTGCGTGGGCCTCCGAAACGCAGGGACTACCGATGGAGACCGATCCCCGCCGGGCGTTCGAGCGCATGTTCGGCCGCGCGGGCAGCGCGGCGGATCGCAAGGTCCGCCGAAGCGAAGACCAGAGCATTCTCGATTCGATTCTTCAGGAAACCAATTCACTGCGAACCAAAGTCGGCGCTCCGGATCGTGTACGCCTGGACAACTATCTTGCAGATATCCGGGAAATCGAGCGACGAATTCAGAAGACGGAAGCGCGCAACTCCGCCGCCGGCACTGCAGCCACAACCATGAACGCGCCGCTTGGCGTTCCGGAATCGTTCGAAGAACACATGAACCTGATGTTCGACCTGCTTGTGGTGGCGTATCAATCGGACATGACTCGCGTCTTCAGTTTCATGACCGGACGGGAAGCCAGCCAGAGAACGTATCCGGCGCTGGGCTACAAGGAAACGCATCACGATATCTCGCATCACGCCCGTCAGCCGGAGAAGATGGAACAGCACACGAGAATCAACGCTTATTTCGCGCAGCTGTTTGGGCAGTTCCTTCAGAAGCTCCGCAATTCGCCGGAGGCCGACGGTTCCGTACTCGACAATTCGCTGATTGCATTCGGTGCAGGCATGAGCGACGGCCAGGCTCACAACTCTTACCCGTTGCCGTTCTCGATGATCGGCGGCGCCGGCGGACAGATCAAGGGCAACCGTTTCATCATCGCGCCGGAGTGGACACCGATTGCGAATGTCTGGCTCGGCGTTGCTGGGCTGTTCAAGACTCCGTTGGAGCGCATCGGCGAAAGCACGGAGCCTTTTCAGCTGTGATCCAATGAGACACTACCGTTTTCCAGCTGTAGGCGCGGTCTATGACCGCGCACGATGCTTAATTTGGGAGTATTTCGAATTTAGGAATCTGCGCGGTCACAGACCGCGCCTGCAGTGCAATGCCCCACGGGTGATTCACTTCTTTAAGCTGCTTTCGATCCTGACAATACTTGCAACCGCAGTCCCCTTACATGCGGCCGACAGCGCGCTCATCGCGGCCGTCAAAAAATCCGATTCTGCGGCAGTGCGGCGTCTGCTGGAGCAGGGCGCCTCCGTGAACTCTGCCGGAACCGACGGCACGACGGCCCTGCATTGGGCCGTGGAGTCAGGCGATGCGGAACTGACCCGCATGCTGCTCAAGGCGGGTGCCGATGCAAAAATGGCCAATCGTTACGGAATGACGCCGCTGCATCTGGCCGCCGTCAATGGCAATTCCGCGATGATGCGCGACCTGCTTGATGACGGAGCGGACGCCAATGCGGTTCTTCCCGAGGGTGAAACCGCTCTCATGACCGCGGCGCGAACAGGTTCCCCCGAATGCCTGAAGTTGCTCCTTGACCGCGGCGCGAAAGTCGACGCGCGGGACAAGTGGTATGGCGAGTCCGCGTTGATGTGGGCTGCGGCGGAAAACCACGGCGACGCCGTTAAGGTTCTGATCGCGCACGGTGCCCCGGTCGACTCCCGATCGACCTTGCAGAAGATCACAAACCGCAACGCGGGCCAAAGCATGCTCTCGCTCGGAAATTGGACGCCGATGATGTATGCGGCGCGAGAAAACGCGCTCGATGCCGGACACGCCCTGGTGAAAGGTGGCTCGGGTTTGAACCTCACCGATCCGGATGGCGCCACCGCATTGGTGATCGCCATCATCAATGCCAATTACGAATTCGCCGCACTGCTGCTCGACGCCGGCGCGGATCCCAACATTGTCGATAACGAAGCTGGAATGGGAGCGCTCTACGCCGTGGTCGATATGCACCGGCTTGCCGTTGGACATGGAAGGCCCAATCCACAACCTGTCGGGCTGATGACCGCTGTCGATCTCGCGAAGAAACTTCTCGAACATGGAGCAGATCCCAACCGCCGTTTGAAAAAGCCCATCCTGAAACGCCACCACACGGCCGGCGATTCCGCGCTGGGCGAAGGCGCCACACCTTTCCTTCGCGCCGCAAAGTCCGGCGACATCGAAATGATGCGCGCGCTGGTTGCCGGTGGCGCGGATCCAAAACTCACCATGCCGAATGGGACCAACGCGCTGTGGTTCGCCGCCGGTCTGGGTTGGCGCAATGGCAGTCCCGCTGCGCCGTCCTACGATCAGGGGAGCGACGAAGAAGCGGTGGAAGCCATCCGGCTTCTGATGGCGCTCGGCTTCGATATTCGGGCAGCCAATGACGCGTGGGATACCGCGCTCCACGTCGCCATTTCCGGCCGTGGATCCGAAGCTATCATCAAATTCCTCATCGACCAGGGCGCCGACCCCGAAGCGAAAAACAAACGCGGCCAGACCCCGCTGGCCCTCGCCACTACCAAAGGCAACGACGCCATCACAAGCCTGTTGCGCAAACCGTAACCCGGAAATTTTTGAGAAGCAAATCCCTCTCCTGAAGGGAGAGGTGCCGCGAAGCGGGGGGTGAGGGGTAAAGAAATGCCTTTCCTTTATCCCTCACCCGGCTCGCTGCCGCGAGCCACCCTCTCCCTTCAGGAGAGGGATTTCTCTCCGCCTGCACTACAATTCCGGACCAGGAGGTCGTCATGTCCAAAAGGATCCTTTCCATTTCTGCTATCGCAACTCTGACTGTTGTCGCGTTCCTTGCCGGCCGGCTTCAGCAGGGAGGCGTCACCGTGGCCGCCCAGAGTAGTGCGCTCACGGCTCTGGACTATTCGGAGATCACGCAGCTTATTAACCGTTATGCCTACGGCATCGATACCTGCGGTGGCAATGGGTACGACTACGCCAACGTCTTCACGACCGATGGCGTTTTCATCGACAAGAACTCCGACGGGGGGTTCGCCGCCGGTGGCCGCACACTCGCAAAGGGCCGCGAGGCACTGGCCGAACTGGTGGGCGGAGGTTCGAAGGGATGCAAGACCAAACTCGTGTGGACTGACTGGAGCCACATCATGCTCAACCATGAAATCACGGCAACGCCCGAAGGAGCCAAAGGGAGAATTTATCTGGTTCAGCTTGGAATGAAAGGACCGGGTACGATTGAGCGTCACGGCGGATACGAAGACGTCTACGTCCGGACGGCGGAAGGTTGGCGCATCAAATCGCGCACCCACGTCCGCAACAAAGCCTGGCACGCCGAGGCGCTACAAACGCCCGACCTGAATTGACGCTCGGCGTTGAAGCTCTCTGATGGAGTCGCTCATCTGCCGTTTGATATTCCTATACTTCCGGCGCGCGAGAACGGGTTCCAATCATGAAGTGATGACGCCTGCGGCGCGGATTCTACCAGATGCCGTGAAAGTCGCTCACCGTTATCTGGCCGGCGTCGCCGGAGCGCGCTGCGCGAAGCCGCAGTTGGGAACCGTGCAAACCGTCAGACTGTGAACAAACCGAAGTTTTCCGTCCTCGACTCGGAAGAGATGCGTGTCCGGCACCGTGGTGGGCCAACGGATAAATCCGACGACGGCGCCGATCTCCGGGTCCGCAATGAATCGAATTTTCGTCAGCTTCATGCCGCTGGGTACGCCGACGTTGCAGCTGTCGTCCGGCGCGCCACGGCCTGTCCGGATGCCGCCTTCGAGGCGGTTGCAGGGAGTGCCCCAAGGTACTTTCACGTTGTTGTCGTCGAACACATCGAAGTAGGCGGTGGCGGCAGAGATGAGCGTCTGACGCGAGTCACGTGCGGCGACGGGAATGACACTCCAGTTTTCTGCAGGGGAGTACTTCAGGTAGTTATCGGCATTGAAGAGCCAGTCGTCGGCGTCGGTCACGATAGTCTCAAGTTCCGCGATCTTCTTATTTGTGACTCTCGTACGAACGCCAAGGACATAAGGATGGCTCTTGTCGGTGACAATCACCTCGGTGAACGTTTCGCAGATTGTCGTATCCAGCAGGCTTCGGCTGAAATCGATCTTGAGTGCGCTTTTCAGGATTCCTTTGTCGAAGGACGAGATCTCGGTGTTCTCAATGTACTTTGCGGATGCTGCCAGTGGGAGTGAGTCCGGCTTCCCGCTTCGCTGGACAGAGAGATAGCTATCCACTGCGGATTGAAGGTCGGCTCGCGTGCAGGCTGTTTGCGCGACGCCGCGTACTGGTGTGGCAAGAATGGCAGACAGAATCAATATGCTGACAACGATGCCTCGAAACATACAAACCTCCGGGCGGTACTTATCATGTTTTGGTGGCCGCGGAGGTATGTTTTTCGTGCGTCCCTCTCCCGAAGGGAGAGGGTGGGACATCAAGAGACGGGTCGCCGGCGTGAGGGGTACCACCAGAAATTTCTTCAATGTTTTCTCATTTTTGTACCCCTCACCCGCCGCTTCGCGGCACCCTCTCCCTTCGGGAGAGGGATTCAACCGAAAGTGCTTTCTAATTTTCGCGACTGGATCAATCC
>Ga0163163_10001597_pt1 | contig 19053 bp, 13 predicted proteins | sample S65metaG_FD_119766 | JGI IMG/M metagenome (GOLD analysis project Ga0163163, IMG submission 119766) | Switchgrass rhizosphere microbial communities from Kellogg Biological Station, Michigan, USA - S6-5 metaG | ecosystem: Host-associated > Plants > Roots > Rhizosphere > Soil | place: USA... | reverse complement strand
TTATCTCCAACCGAACTGCAGCATCGTCGGCGTTACGTTTAGCCAGGGTGAAATGACCGGTTTTGTCTACTGCATATAAATCCCCCTTTTTATCAATGTATCTTCTACTCTTTGAATCATAGCCCTGCGTCCATATTTGAACATTCGCACCTGCCAACGGTTTTCCAGACTCGCGATGCAACACAAAATATTCATTGCCCTTACTTATGTAACTGATGTTTGAGACGTAAAAACTTTGAACAGCCAGTACACTCTTGTCCGTATTGAAGTTTTCTTTTTCGCATGCAAGAAGTAGATATTCGCCAACATCAAGCGGGTCTATCTTAATTTCCACATGATGTTCTCTGTAATCCGAGGAGTTGGGTAGTTGCTGAGCCCAGCTATTCGTGAATTTTACTGAAATCAATTTCTTCCAGTAGTTAACGTCATAGCGCTCTGGCAGCGCTTTAATAATTTGGGAGTCGAGTCTGATAATCCGGAAATAAACTTTTGAGATATTTTTATAGGTAACCAGCGATCTGAAGGGTTGATTTGGAATGTTTACGTTTTCTGTCTGTAGCCCAAGATTTCTGTTTAATATTTCTTTGCTAAGGTTATAGCAGCTTATTCCACCTTCTGAATCCGGATATTTTCGATAAGTTCTTTCACAAATGTCAAGCGCTGTTTTTGGAGCATTTGTCCAATCCTGCGTGCCTTTCTTTGAATCGTCATTTGCCAATCGCCAATAAAAAGCCGCAAGCTCGTAATACGCCTTTGAGGACGCGCTGTCAGCCGGATATCGCGCGATCAGGTTTTCTATGGCAGACTTAAAAAGCTGATCATTACCCGTAGCAACAGACCATTGCCTGACGAAATTCAATCTATCCAGGTCAGCATCAATTAAAGCATCGGGTCGGGAATCGTTCAAATGAAATGCTAAAAGTTGCTGATAAATTTGAATTGCTTTCAGTTTCATTGAACCACTGTCTTCAATAGAAAATTTCACGGTAGCAAATTCCCCTGCATTTGAAAACAATTTCGGATCTGACCAGTCAAAAACTTCTTTCGTATTTCTTAGGTCACGCTCAGCCGGTGAGTAATATTCAAGCGCCCGATGCGCGAGCAGATCATAAAGCGTAGGCCTTAAATAACGCACGTTGCCTTTCTCAATAATTGGATCATAGGTTTCCAATTTTTGTTTTTTTAATAAATCGCCTGCAGCCAGGGAAGCGGAGAACAGACTGTCAATTTCATCCTGGAAGTCACGCGTCGACCAGGTCTTGGGATCCGAAGATCGGGTTGCAGTTTTTGTGCGGTCACGAATCTCGTAGCGGCTGTCCTCATAATAGGATTGAAACTGTGAGGCCAGTAAACTGTATAAGATAGAAATGGCTGGTTGTTTCGCTCTGGCGATCTCCCTTCTCAACCTGCCAGTATTCTTTATGAAATCATCTTCTTCGACGTCTTGTGCAAACTCCAGGGAATAAATCAGTGCCTTAATTCCCTGCGCCTGATCTCGATCCTTCTTTGCCTGCGCATAAATTCTATCGACCTCCTTTTGGGCGGACTGTATAAGCCCTTTTTTTGAGGTCAACTCATCCACCTTCTTCCACGCCGAGTCATAATTGAAACCCGTCTTTTGCGCAAAACCCACGCTGAAAAACAACAATGCCAATGCTAATAAAACGAATCCCTTGAATAAACCCATTGTTCCCGATTTTAACGACAAGTTATTGAATCTCTGTTGAGGCTATGATGCCCGCAATGGGGTAAATGCATAAAAAAAGCCCCGGCGATCCGGGGCTCAATTACTTGAAATCGTGGTCAGCAGAGGTACTAGCGTTTGGACGGGTCAGGGTAGTTACTAAAGGGGTATAGAGGCTGACGGATTTCCTGGCTTTATCAAGGATGGGATTTGATTGGTTTAGGCTTTTTTCAGACTTGGATTCAACCATGAAAATTGATGATGTAAAGTTGCTAAATAGATCAAGGCCAAAGGGGATTTTTCGCCTGCTGGCAAGGATGAGTCGGTGTTTGGGAGGTTTTGGCCGATGTTTGGGTAGTGAGGTATGCCCTAATACCTTATTTTTGTCTTCCTTAAACACGATCCACATATGGCTGTTCTGGTTAATAGGAATTCCAAAATTATAGTTCAGGGTTTCACAGGCACGGAAGGCACCTTCCACGCCACCCAAATGATCGAGTACGGGACACAGGTAGTAGGTGGTGTAACGCCCGGAAAAGGGGGCAGCAAACACCTGGAGAAGCCCGTATTTAACACAGTGGCCGATGCGGTAAAAGCCACAGACGCAGACGTGAGTATCATCTTTGTTCCACCGGCATTTGCCGCGGACGCAATCATGGAAGCCGCCGAAGCAGGCATCGGACTTATTGTTTGCATCACCGAAGGAATCCCCGTGCAGGACATGGTGAAAGCCAAGAATTACCTGCAGGGAAGGAAGACCAGGTTGATCGGACCCAACTGCCCCGGCGTAATCACAGCCGACGAATGCAAAGTGGGTATTATGCCAGGCTTCATTTTCAAAAAAGGAAATATCGGAATCGTTTCAAAATCAGGAACGCTTACATACGAAGCCGCCGACCAGGTGGCCAAATCAGGACTCGGTATCAGCACCGCCATCGGAATTGGTGGCGACCCGATCATCGGTACTACCACACGCGAAGCCGTTGAATTGTTCATGAATGATCCCGAAACACAGGGCATCGTAATGATCGGTGAAATCGGTGGTGGCATGGAGGCCGAGGCCGCAAGATGGATCAAGGCGAATGGCCAGAAGCCAGTGGTAGGATTCATTGCCGGACAAACAGCTCCTCCCGGTCGACGCATGGGTCACGCAGGTGCAATTGTTGGGGGTGCCGACGACACTGCCGCTGCAAAAATGAAGATCATGCGCGAGTGTGGAATTACAGTAGTAGACAGTCCTGCTGATATTGGTAAGACGATGGCGATAGCGATGTCGAAACAAGTTGCAGGGGCGAAGTAATTTTTACTTTAGCAACTCGTCCATATTCCGGTTGTTGTCAATTTTCCCTTTCACTTCAAGCATCCGCATATCCTTCGCGTCACGGAGAAATTCTGACGCAAAAATGAAATCATTCAGCTTTTGACTCTTGCTGAAAATGATTTCTGTATTGTTTCCTTCCCATTCCTTCACACCTTCAAACATGTACATGATGTGCTCACCAATCTCCATCACGCTGTTCATATCGTGGGTATTTACCACGGTGGTCATATTGTATTCCTTCGTGATCTGGTGAATCAACTTGTCGATCACCAGCGAGGTTTGTGGGTCAAGTCCGGAATTGGGCTCGTCGCAGAAAAGGTATTTCGGGTTCAACACAATGGCCCTGGCAATACCCACGCGTTTCTTCATACCACCACTGATCTCGGCGGGAAATTTTTTGTTGACGTCTGCCAGGTTCACCTTGTCCAATACTTCGTTTACCCGTTTCAGTTTGGTGGCGTAATTGTCCTTCGTAAACATGTCCAGCGGGAACATCACGTTTTGCTCAACGTTCTTACTATCAAAAAGTGCTGAACCCTGGAACAGCATGCCGATTTGCTGGCGCAACTCTTTTCTCTCGTCCTCATTCATTTTGGTGAAATCATGGCCGTCGTAAAGAATTTCGCCTTCGCCCGGCTCCAGGAGACCTACCATGCATTTCATCAACACCGTCTTGCCGCTACCACTGGCGCCAATAATCAGGTTGGCCTTGCCCGTTTCCATCACGGAGCTTACGCCATTGATCACCATTTTGTCTGCAAATCCCTTTTTTATGTTTTTGATTTCAATCATGTAGGTTATCGGTATTTGTCAGAGCAGGAGAGCGGCCAGTACATAGTCTGACAATAAGATCATAATACAACTGGTTACCACTGCGGTAGTACTGGCCCGGCCAATTTCCAAAGCGCCACCCTGGACAAAATAGCCGAAATACGCTGGTATGCTCGATACGATGAAGGCAAATGTATATCCCTTCGCCAGCGCAAACGTCACGTTGTAGGGAACAAATGCTTGGAGCAGACCCTTATCGAAAGTATCAGGAGAAAGAATGTGTGAAGCAGTACCTGCGAGACGGCCTCCCCAGATACCCAGCACCATGGCGATGATTACCAGCAAAGGGATCATGATCAGCGCAGCGAGGATTTTTGGCATCACCAGGTAGGCCTTCGTGTTGATACCCATGATTTCGAGCGCATCAATCTGTTCACTCACGCGCATATTTCCCAATTCACTGGCAATCTTACTGCCAACCACACCCGCCAATACAATACAGGTGAGCGTAGGTGCAAATTCAAGGATCACCGTGTCTCTTACAATTTGTGCAATGGTTGATTTAGGAATAACGGGGCTAACGAGCTGGTAGGCGGTTTGGACGGTTGATACCGCACCGATAAAAACAGAGATGATGAGTACAATTCCCAGGGATCCGATTCCGATATCATTGCATTGGTGCATTATTTCCTTCCAATACATCTTTAAATTCTCTGGCCGGGTGAACATCCCTTTAATCATAAGCAGGTATCGCCCGAACTCGGTAAAAAACGTCATGCGGTGAAATTAAGAAATAAATTTAGAAGAGAGTTCGTGGTTGGCAGCTGGCAGTTGACAGCTTTTTCCGCCAACTGCCAACTGAAAACCGCTAACCCAACTACAATTGCTTCAAATCAGACATTATCAATGCCTTCAAATGCAAATCCATAATATGCCCCATGGTCTTGCATTTCAAAAATGCGTTGTTCTTGTAGTGCTCCGATAATTCCTGTGCCAGCTGCGCAATTTTTTCAGGTGTGGAAAGCTCATCGTTTAGCAAAGCATCTCTCAAATCGCGTAGCCGGTGCCGTTGCGCTTTGATCCGTCTGAAAATCTGCGATCTCTCTTCCTGCTGGTATTGCAGGATCACTTCAGCATGCAAGTGCTGCTTCACCAGTTCCACGAAGACGAGATTCTCCTTGAAAAACTGGGGCAGGTAGATATTTTTTCTGCCCTCATAGCATTGTTGGTCAAAATCGATGGCCCGAATGCGAAACTGGATATCATCAAAATCCTGCGTAATGTCAAACACAAAATTATAACTCCGCATGTCTCCCAACAATCTCACAAAACACCGCTCATTGAATTTCACGAACTCCTTGGCAATACGTTTGGGATTGAATTCTTTCCTGTTGATATAATCATTTACAAATACGTCGCCCGGAATGCCGGCGATGTGTTCCTCCACCAGGGTATCGTCATCTACCAGGTAATTGATCCAGTAAGGAGAAAGAAGGTGCTCCAGCTCTAATCCGCAGATTCGCGAAGCGTCGGGTACCTTAATATAGAAGTAGTCATATACTTCGTTGTAATTGTTGACGATCTTAATTCGAAATGGCTTTGAATTGCCGAACACGCAAAAGTCGATCCGCTCAATGTGCAAATGTTCTTCGGCCTGCGAATGACCCGCCGATTTCAGCAGGGAATAAACGCGCTTGAGTGACTGATGAATTTCTGCCGAAAGGCTCGGATGGTAGAACACCGTTTCCCACAACGTGTCTTTCCCTTCCTTGTCGTAAAGCGGCATTGAATTCTGAAAATGTCGAAGCGTATTGTAAGAAACAGGCAGGTTGCTCTCCCGTCTGTAGCGCTTCAGGTATTTCTTAAAGCTCTTGCTGGGATGATAGAAGTATTTTTTCTTTGAAATTTGTTCTAGTGGTTGCATACTGGATACTAGATACTGGATTCAGGATTCAGCAGTTGGTACAACTATAAACTAAAAACCATAAACTATAAACTCTAGACATCATGCGCGACTTTCCTGAACCGCTTCCACCATTTGGACTTTTGAACTGCTTCTGCCGTATTCACTTCCTTACATTTCATCTGCGCATCAGTCACTGCAATCAGCACCATGTTGAAAATGCTTCTAACGGAACTGCCTAGCTGCAATACATGCACAGGCTTCTTCAGGCCAAGGAGTACGGGTCCGATGGCATCTGCCCCGCCCACTTCCTGCAGCAGGTTATATGCAATATTCCCCGCGCTCAGGTTCGGGAAGATCAGTGTATTCACATCGCCGTCGATGAGTTCTGAGAAGGGATAGTTATCACGCAAAATCTCCTTGTTAAATGCCATGATGCCCTGCACCTCGCCGTCAACCGACAAAGATGGATTTCTTTGTTTGATGATCTCTCTTGCTTCGCGCATGGCAATGGCCTCAGCACCATCACTGCTACCAAAGTTGGAATAGCAGAGCAGCGCAATCTTCGGTGTGAAACCGAAAGAGCGAACTTCCTTGGCTGTGAGCATCGCAATGTCTGCAATCTCTTCTGCAGTAGGATTGAAATTCACGGTAGTGTCTGCCAGGAACAATGGCCCTTTCTTGGTAAGCATGATGTACATACCCGCTACTTTCTTCACGCCTTCTTCAACGCCAATCACCTGGATAGCGGGGCGAATAGTATCGGGATATTTTCTGCTCAGGCCAGAAATCATAGCGTCGGCTTCACCCATCTCCACCATCATGCAGCCGAAAGTGGTTCGGTCACGCATGGCTTTTGCCGCCTCGTATTTATTGACACCCCGACGTTGACGCTTCTCAAAATATCGCTTGGCAAATTCTCTTCGCATTTCGTCCATTTGCTCACTCTTCGGATCGATGACTGGAATGCCTTCCAAATCGATACCATTGATGTGTGCCACGCTCTGCACTTTTTTCGGGTCACCTAACAGGATCGGATATGCGACGCCATCGTCCTGAGCCAACTGCGCCGCTTTCAAAACTTTTACGTTTTCACCATCTACAAATACCACGCGCTTGGGTTCCTTGCGGGCCTTGCTGCCAATCACGCGCATCAGCTGGTTGTCGAGTCCCAGCCTGCTGTTCAATTCCAGTTCATATTTTTCCCAATCGGTAATGGGATGTTGCGCCACACCACTCTCCATGGCGGCACGCGCTACTGCTGGTGCCACGGTAGGTAACAAGCGGGGGTCGAGTGGTTTGGGAATGATATATTCGGGTCCGAAGGAAATATGTTTTTCGTTGTAAGCAATGTTCACAATATCTGGTACCGTGGTTCTCGTGAGGTCAGCTAAAGCCTTTACCGCAGCCAGTTTCATGGCTTCATTGATCTGTTTTGCACGAACGTCCAGGGCGCCCCTGAAGATAAATGGAAATCCAAGCACATTGTTTACCTGGTTGGGAAAATCACTTCGGCCGGTGGCCATGATCAGATCCTTGCGGGCCGCCCTCGCCGATTCGTAGCTGATCTCGGGGTCAGGATTAGCCATGGCGAACACAATTGGGTTTTTCGCCATGCTCTTTACCATGTCTTGCGTGATTACATTTCCAACACTCAGACCAATAAATACGTCAGCATCCTTCATCGCTTCTTCCAGCGTGAGCGTCGGCTTCGCCTTCGCTGCGAAACGAGCTTTATTTTCATCCATGTCGGTGCGGCCATTGTGCAACACGCCGCTTCTGTCGAACATCAGGAAATTCTCGTGCTTCGCGCCAAGGGCTTCGTACAAAAGCACGCATGCCATCGCTGCCGCGCCAGCGCCATTTACTACAAATTTTACCTTGTCGATTTTTTTCTTCTGTAGATCGAGGGCGTTTAACAACGCAGCTGCGCTGATGATGGCGGTGCCGTGCTGGTCATCGTGCATCACCGGAATATTCATGAGCTCTTTCAGCTTCCTTTCTATATAAAAGCATTCCGGTGCTTTGATGTCTTCAAGGTTCACACCGCCAAACGTGGGTTCGAGTGATTTTACAATCTGTACAAATTTCTCGGGATCCTTTTCATCAATCTCAATATCAAAAACGTCAATGTCGGCGAAGATCTTGAACAATACACCCTTTCCTTCCATGACAGGTTTGCCCGCTGCCGGACCAATATCGCCCAGTCCCAGCACGGCCGTTCCGTTACTGATGACTGCTACCAGGTTGCCTTTGGCTGTATACTTATATACTGATTCGGGGTTGTCATGTATTTCTTTACAGGGCTCTGCCACCCCGGGAGAATAGGCAAGGGAGAGGTCGCGTTGGGTCTTTGCTTCTTTGGTAGGTACAACTTCTATTTTTCCAGGCCGGCCCTTGGAATGGTATTCAAGCGCCTCCTGTCTTCTAAGTTCCTTTTTTTGCATAGCGTATTATTTGTCTGGTTCGGAGCCTCCTATTTGCGGGATCCATCAAACCACGGTTTAGGGTATTTAAGCAATCGTTTTCCCTGGTGTGCAATTTAGCAGTTTTAGCTCGATTGGTAGATTTGGCCTTGGGAATTAGGAATTTAGCTCAATCGTGCCAAAGTTTGGAAATCAGCATCTGGAAAGACATGCAGCATCGACCCCGATTATACCGTCTTACAAGTCAATTTCCGACCCGGCCAGGCTCATAAATGACTGTTAAGAGTGAACCCATTGGCCTTTTTTTACGTACTTTAGTAAGTTGATTCATCGTACTTTAAACCCCCTTACAAGGGCCTTTTTTCAATATTTATAAATCGAATATGCGAAAATTACTTTCCTGGCTACTGATTTCAGTAATCATAGCATCAGTAGCTTGTAAAAAGAGCGATACTTCCACACCCAATCCGCCACCCGTGGACACCACGTCTAATCCGCCTGCGACGACGCTGATGGACAAGATTCTGGACACCGCCTATGCCTATTCCCAGGATATTTACCTCTGGTATAAGACTATTCCAGATACCATTAATAACAGGCGATTTGCTGATCCTGATGGGTTCATGACGTATTTGAGAAAATACAGTATTGAACCCGGCTTTAGCCAGCCAGTTGATAAATGGAGCTTTGGTATCAAACAGGTTGACTGGGACAATTTGAGCTCAGGAGTTACCAAAGACTTTGGTTTTAGCGTATTTTTCTTTGCGCAGAAAGACCTGCGGGTTAAATATGTAGAGGAGTCATCTCCTGCCGGCATAGCTGGAATCAAACGCGGCTGGCAAATCACCAAAATCAACGGAAGTGTAAATATTGACGCGAGCAACCAGGCAAGCATCGACTATATCATTCAAACCGTATTTCAAAGCGACAATACCACTTTCACTTTTAAGTTGCCTGATGGTAGCACAAAAGATGTTTCACTGACTTCAGACACCTACCAGGAGCACCCGATCTTTCTTGACACTGTTTACAACAACGTAGGCGGGAAAACAGTTGGATACATGGTGTTAAATTCATTCCTCGGCGATACGATTGAAATCAGAAATGAATTCAACAGGATCTTTACGCGCTTCGCCAACGCCAATGTAAACGATGTAGTGATTGATCTTCGATACAATGGTGGCGGTTACGTAAACCTTTCTGCGATGTTAGCCGACTACCTGGTACCTCCTTCCGCCAATGGTCAGGTGCTATTAACCCAAACTTTCAACGATAAGTACACATCGGAAAATCAATCCATTAATGTGGCAAAACTGGGAAGCCTGAATCTTAGCCGGGTGTTCTTTATTATGACGGGTAACACGGCTTCTGCAAGTGAGCTTGTAATCAACAATATGAAACCTTATGTGGATGTGAAGCTGATTGGCGAAAACAGCTACGGGAAGCCGGTTGGTTATTTCCCGATACCTATTTCAAGTTGGTATATTTTCCCAATTTCGTTCCGCACGACCAACAAAGCCGGACAGGGAAATTATTTCGGAGGATTTGTTCCCGACAAGCAGGTGAACGATGGTTTGGACAAGGACTGGGGTGATATCAATGAAGCCTGCCTGGCCAGTGCACTTAAATATATCGGTACGGGCGCATTCCGCTCCGCCGCTGCAGATGCACCTTATATTGACAAGAGCCAGTTGCGGAAAGGAAACGATGGCTTGAGTGGAAAAGAGTTTAAAGGCATGGTGGCTAACAGGCATTTGAACTTGCAGGCAATTAAGAAGTAATCTTCGTTAAACATAATTTAAAGAGCTCCGTGAGGAGCTCTTTTTTTTGGATTGTAGATTGTAGATTGTTGATTGTAGATGATTTAATTCCTTCCGTATCTTCGATTTATGCTAGTTGAGAAAATTAAGTCACTCGCAAAAGCCTATTCGAAAGAATTTATTGACGTTCGTCATCACCTGCACGCACACCCTGAATTGAGCTACCAGGAATTTGAAACCTCCGCATTTGTCCAAAAGAAATTAAAAGAGTACGGAATCGATTTTACCACCAAGGCGACAACGGGCGTAGTAGGGTTGATAGAAGGAAAGAATCCAGGTAAGCGAATCATTGCGCTGCGTGCCGACCTGGACGCGCTGCCTATCAAGGAAGAAAATGATGTTCCATATAAATCCACTGTAGATGGTGTGATGCACGCCTGCGGTCATGACGTACATACAACCTGCTTGCTAGGGGCCTCCAAAATACTCAATGAAACCCGCGGTGAGTGGGAGGGAACTGTAAAATTGATATTTCAACCGGGTGAAGAAAGAAATCCGGGCGGAGCAAGCCTGATGATAAAAGAAGGCGTGCTTGAAAATCCCAGTCCTGAGGCAATATTCGGCATGCACGTGCATCCACAAATGGAAGCCGGTTTGCTGAGTTTCAGGGAAGGAAAGGTAATGGCAAGCGCCGATGAAATATATATCACCATTAAGGGTAAGGGCGGTCATGCAGCTGCGCCGCAGATGACGGTGGATACGATTCTGATTGCATCGCATCTGATTGTGAGTCTTCAACAGATTATCAGCAGAAACAGAAACCCATTTTCACCGTCTGTTCTTTCAATCACTTCTTTCCAGGGTGGCTATACCACGAATGTGATTCCCAGCGAGGTAAAACTGATGGGTACTTTCCGTGCGATGGATGAAGAATGGCGTTTCAAAGCGCATGAGCTTATCCGTAAGCAGGCTATTGAGCTGGTAGAAAGCATGGGTGCGGAAATTGATTTGCACATCGATGTTGGTTACCCTTCGGTTTATAATAATGAGGCCCTGAATAAAATTGCTGTGCAACAGGCGAAGCAGTTCATGGGAGATCCGAAAGTATTGGAGACCGAATTAAGAATGGGCGCCGAAGATTTTGGATATTATTCGCAAAAGATTCCGGGCTGCTTTTTCCGCCTCGGCTCCGGCAATAAATCAAAAGGCATCAGTGCCGGCGTTCATACACCAACCTTTAATATTGATGAAAGTGCGATTGAAATTGGAATCGGGATCATGGCGTGGATGGGTGCCAGTGTAGTTGTGAAGAGCTGAGCACATTAAACTTTTTACGGATGAAATTTACCGCACTTTCCCTGTTAGCTACAGCTATCACAATTTCCGCAACAGCGCAATCTTTTTCTCCTTACGACTGGGCAACTTACTATGCCAAAAAGAAAACAACAGAAATTAAGATTGATGGTGAATTGGACGACTGGAAAAGCGTCAAGGGGATTGCGCTTGACCAGGAGAAATATTTTTTCGTGGGACAGGGCATGTCTTCCTCCAAATGGAAGGGCGTGGCAGATTTATATGGAAATTTTAAGGTGCAGTGGGACGAAGGGTATGTTTATATCGCGGTTGAAGTTTGGGATGATAAGGTCACTGTCCCGCATGGGTCGATACTAAACGACAATTCATCGGGTTCCTGGGATGATGATGGGGTTGAAATCATGTTTGATAATGATGGGTGTGCAAGGTCGAAATATTATATAGGAGACTCGATACACCATGAGTTTCATTTTGTGTACGATGCAAAGACGCCTTTCGTCTTTGATAACTTCTGGATTCCGGATCCAGGCGCTCCTCAACCTTTATATACGCTGCCCAGCGGAGAGACGGAACCTCTCGCATATGCGGGTGAAGCGATGTCAAAAAATAATGTGACTGAAAGTTTTTCCAAATCGCCATATGGAGGTATTTGTAAATTCAGGCGCACGGAGAAGGGCTACAACCTCGAAGTAAAAATGAGAATGCCTGGTGCGATTATGAAACCAATCAATGCAGGCGGTCAGAAGATTGGATTTGACATCTGTGTAAACGATAATGATGAAGGTAAGGGCCCGCTGAAACAGCAGTTACATTGGTCGGGCATGAATGCCTTGTTCTGGCGGGATTGCAGGTATTTCGGTACGCTTGTACTGATTGATAGATAACGCTTTGGGTACCTGATAAATTTCACTGTGGTCGCTAACATCATGTGCGGAATCATCATCTTCGCAGGCCTGTGGATGGGATTTGTTTTGGGATTGGTGGGGACGTTGTGGCATTAATTGGTGGCGCGTCAGACTTTCAAAGTATCGTTTATTTTTCCTTCAATACATCGAAAATTCACTTCGTCGAAACATACGAAAATCACTTTCTCTAAAATCTTTGATTGAGCGAGAAATTTAGACACTGCCTCAACCGCCACAGCTGCCGCCAACTCAGGCGGATAACCATAAATTCCTGTACTGATTGCCGGAAATGCAATTGAGCGACAGTTGTTCTCAACAGCCAGTCGCAATGAATTCGTATAACAGTTGGATAGTTTTTGCGCTTCGTCTTTATTTCCTCCATGCCAAACAGGACCCACCGTGTGTATAACTAATTTCGAGGGTAACCTTCCTGCTGTTGTCATTACGGCTTCGCCGGTTTTGCATCCTCCCTGCCGCGCAACAATTTTTCTGCATTCTTCCAGTATTACGGGACCACCAGCGCGATGAATAGCGCCATCCACACCACCGCCTCCCATGAGCGAACTATTCGCTGCGTTAACAACGGCGTCCACCACAACTTTTGTAATGTCACCTCGCAGTACTTCAATTCTGTCCAGTAAATTCATCGCTAATTCTGCAATTCACCCGCATCCAGGGCCGCATCTCCCTTTACTTCAATGGTGGCGGGGATGATCAGGCTGCCATTGGGGTAATACTTCTTAACTCGTTTGAATAAACTTTCCGCCTCGGGACGTGTGCGGCAATTGCCAATCTGGATCTTGAAATATGGAGACTGATATAGGAAATAAGTCTTCTCATCGGGGAATTCCTGCAACAGTTTGGTCTTAATGGTCATCGCCTGACCGCGATCGTTAGTGTTGATCACCTGCACCCGAAAGCCGGGCATAGTGTGGCGACTGCCCTTATAAGCCTCCTCGTTTAATTCTGCCTGTTTTCTTACAAGCAAATCCAGGCGCGGGTCTTTCCGAAGGTCAATACTGGAGATCTTTACTGAATCCAATCCCTGGGCGTAAGCACCATACAGGCATGCCAGGGCAAGCGTGAGGCCGAATAACTTCTTCATAAACTTTGGTTTAACCGTCCGGAAATATATTTGGGAAACAAGTATCCTAAATTCAAAAAAAATGCCATTGTTCTTTCACGCTACCGGTTTGCGGATTGTTTAACAGAAAACGCTGCCGGCACATCAATCCCAGATCTCCTGCCTACCGGCAGGCAGGCAAATATCCAACGTAATTGCAACCGGCATTGTATCCCGGGCTACGGCTTTGGAGATTGTTTAACAATTTCCACGCTGGCACTGCAACCCAGCCGGGTTGCGCCGGCTTCTATCAACTGCTTCGCGAATTCATAACTGCGAATGCCACCCGAAGCTTTGATCCCTACCTTAGACGGAATATGCCTCCTAATCAGTTGCACAGCCTCTAAGGTTGCCCCGGTAGCTGCATAACCCGTTGAAGTCTTCAAAAAATCTGCACCACTAACACCATAGAGCTCACAGCACTTTATGATTTCTCCCACTGTCAGGATACCACTTTCAATAATCACCTTCAGCGTCTTGTCTTTGTTTTTGACGACCGGAAAAATATGGTTGATCTCCTGGGCCAAAAATCCCCAGTCGCCATTTTTCAGCGCACTGATATTAATAACAAAGTCCAATTCGTCGGCACCATCAACAATGGCAAGTATACACTCGGCCAGTTTTGATTCGATTGCGTTGTAACCGAAAGGAAACCCGATCACTGTTGCGACCTTCACACCTGAACTACCTAAAAATCCCCTGGACTTTTTTACATACAATGGAGGGACACATACGGCTGCAAATGCATATTCCACTGCTTCACGACAGCATTGCTGCACCTCAGCCAGTGTAGTGGTGGGCTTCAGGACAGTATGATCTATGTACTTATTTATCGCCTGCATTGTAGGCACAAAGAAACGGCATTTGCAATCAATTGTAGAGATTTGGGTACATTTAGAATAGCCAATACATTAAGTTGAAAAGCTTCCTGCTATACCTCAAAAATTCCTTTCGCAGATTACTGGCCTGGCTGCTCACAAAGCCCGTACTCTGGATTGTCAGCCGCTTTTCTTCTGCACCCAAGCAGGATAAAGTGAACGAAGCACTCACGAAGCTATACGAAAACACCCTCGACGAATCAAGTAAGAAAGGCAGCATGTTTAAATTCGACGCTGGCATGCAGTCCATCATCATTTTTTCTGATCACCACAAGGGAGCGCGCGACGGCTCTGACGATTTCGCAGTTTGTGAAGAGAACTACCTCGCAGCGCTCGACTATTATAACAACAAGAAATTTTTTTATATCAGCCTGGGTGACACTGAGGAGTTATGGGAGAATACCATATTCGGGGTCTTAAAATTCAATCGCAATACTTTCGAGAAAGAACGCCTTTTCGTTGATCGTGACGCACTCTGCAAAGTCTATGGTAACCACGACCTGCTTTGGGACAATGATCCACTGGCGCCGCTTTATCTTAAGAACATGTATGGCAAATCGGTAAAAATATTTTCGGGCGTCGTGCTGCGAAGCACTTACGCAGACGGATGCTCAATCGATATATTCTGCACGCACGGTCACCAGGGTGATAGCCAGAGTGATGGTAACAAATTCAGCAAATGGTTCGTCTCCTATATCTGGGGACCCCTGCAATCCTTTCTTCGGATCAATACGAATTCGCCTGCTACCAACGATCAGTTGAAAAGCCTGCATAACCAATTCATGTACGAATGGTCAGCTTCGCAAAAAAATATCGTGTTGATCACTGGCCACACCCATCAACCCGTGTTCAATTCACTAACGCACCTGGAGAGGCTTTACCTGGCGCGACATATCGCTATTGCAAAAGGTGACCAGGAGACCATCGATGCGATTGACAAGGAAATACCAAGGCGCAAACAGGAGTATGATCATGTGCAAATGAATTATGAAAGTCTGAAACCTACCTACTTTAACTCAGGCTGTTGCTGTTTCGAAGATGGAACCATCACGGGAATCGAAATCGCCGATGGTTTTATTCGGCTGATCAAATGGTCGAAGGTGAACGGCGTTCCAACCCGCATCGTCGCAGAACAAACGAGCCTGGCGGAATTGGCGGAGAAAATTCATAGTCATATGCACTAAGAAGTTTGGTGCAAGCTTTAGCTCGTGCCTATAATGCGAGATCAGGCAGGCGCGACCCGCCAAGGCGGGTCGCGCCAAATGAAAAGGGAGCGAGATTTTTACAAATCTCGCTCCCTTTTGAATTTATACTTTTGAATTTTGACTTTCTACGCTACATCTTTCCCGTGACAATTCTTAAACTTCTTGCCACTGCCACAGGGACAAGGATCATTCCTGCCCACCTTCGGCCCGACTTTTACGGGCTCCTGCTTCACGGGCGCTTCTGAAGGATCGTGGTAATTGTTTTCAGTATTGATCATATCAGGCCTGCCATTGCCGGCAGTCACCATCTCATCTTTCCTCACACGCATCTTGCTCATATCCGTCTTCTGCTCTCTACCCTCGCGGATGGTATTCTGGTTCTGTTCAATCGGAATTCCTGCATGACTGAGGAAGGAAACGATGTCCTTGTTCACATCAGCGTCCATGCGCTTAAAGAGGTTGAATGCTTCGATCTTATAAATCACCAGCGGATCCTTTTGCTCATAACCCGCTGTCTGCACACTCTGCTTCAGGTCGTCCATACCACGCAAGTGTTCTTTCCAAGCTTCGTCGATGAATGCCAGCGTGATGGTTCTTTCCAATGCATTGGAAAGTTCCTGTCCGTTGCTGTTTAGCGTTTTTTGCATGTTTGAAAGTACCTGCACAGATTTTCTGCCATCACTAAACGGCACCACTACGTTCTCAATATGCGATCCTTGCGTTACCCTGATGTTCTGGAACACCGGCAAAGCCTGTTTGTTCAGGTCTTTTACCTTATTCTGATAATGCTGGGTAGCCTCGTCATAAAGTTTCCCGGCAAGTTCCGCAGCATTTCCCTTGTTGAGCTCATCTGCAGTAATGCTGGTATCAATACCAAAGTTCACGATACATGCCAGCTTAAAATCTTCGAAATCGCCTTGCTCCTGGAAAGAACTAATAAGTCCTTCAGCAACGGTGTAAAATGCATTATCCAGATCAAGTGCAAGGCGCTCACCAAACAAAGCGTGGTTGCGCTTGCCGTAAATTACCGTACGCTGCTTATTCATCACGTCGTCATATTCAAGCAGGCGCTTACGTATACCAAAGTTGTTTTCTTCTACTTTTCTTTGAGCGCGTTCAATGGATTTAGTGATCATACTGTGCTGGATCACTTCACCTTCTTTATAACCCATGCGGTCCATCAGCGACGCTATCCTGTCACTACCAAACATGCGCATCAAATCATCTTCTAACGATACATAAAACTGCGTTGTACCCGGATCACCCTGGCGTCCTGAACGACCACGCAACTGGCGGTCAACACGACGGCTCTCGTGCCTTTCAGTACCAATGATGGCCAAACCACCTGCGTCTTTTACACCAGCCCCGAGTTTGATATCCGTACCACGACCGGCCATGTTTGTAGCGATCGTGACTGCACCGGAAAGACCGGCTTCAGCAACCACCTGCGCTTCACGTGCGTGCTGCTTTGCGTTCAGTACGTTATGAGGAACCTTTTTTACCTGCAGCATCTTGCTCAACAGTTCACTCACCTCTACAGATGTGGTACCCACCAATACTGGCCTTCCGGCTGCGCGCAATTTCTCGATGTCCTCAATGACGGCTTTGTATTTTTCACGCTTGGTTTTATAAACCAGGTCTTCACTGTCTTTTCTGATTACGGGAATATTGGTTGGAATTGAAACCACATCCAGTTTGTAAATATCCCAGAACTCGCCTGCTTCCGTTTCTGCTGTACCGGTCATACCCGCCAGCTTGTGGTACATACGGAAAAAGTTCTGCAGTGTGATGGTCGCATAAGTTTGTGTCGCCGCTTCAATCTTCACGTTTTCTTTGGCCTCAATCGCCTGGTGCAAACCATCGCTATAACGACGTCCATCCAGGATACGACCCGTTTGTTCATCCACAATCTTCACGGCACCATCCATTACCACATATTCAACATCTTTATCGAACAAAGCATATGCTTTCAACAATTGCTGAACGGTGTGAATCCTGTCGGCCTTCAGCGCATAATCATTCAGCACCTGCTCCTTTGCTTTCAGTTTGTCTTCAGTGCTGACCTCGGATTTATCGATTTCAGCAAGTAGAATGGACAAGTCTGGCAACACAAAGAAGTTGGGATCTTCGCCAGTGCGTGTAATGAAATGAAGACCTTTTTCAGTCAGGTCTACCTGGTTGTTTTTTTCGTCGATATGGAAATACAATTCATGATCAACGATGTGCATTTTCTTTTGCTGATCGGCCAGGTAGAAATTTTCGGCCTTTTGCATCTTAACCTTGATACCAGGTTCGCTCAGGTATTTGATTATAGCGCTACTCTTGGGCAGGCCGCGATAGGCGCGGAATAATTGCATACCGCCTTCTTCGGCACCATCCTTATCTTCTCCAATCAATTTTTTTGCTTCAATCAGGGATTTGTTCACCACCTGCTTTTGCGCGTCAACAAGTTGTTGAACGCGGGGCTTCAATGCCTGGTATTGCTGATCGTCACCACCCCTTGCAATTGGACCGGATATGATCAGCGGCGTACGCGCATCGTCAATCAACACGCTATCCACCTCATCCACCATTGCGAAATGATGTTTGCGTTGCACCATTTCATCGGGCGAATGAACCATGTTATCGCGGAGATAATCGAAACCAAATTCGTTATTCGTACCGTAGGTGATATCGGCGAGATAAGCCTTCCTCCTTTCTTCACTGTTGGGCAGGTGTTTGTCAATACAGTCAACTGTAAGTCCCAAAAATTCAAACAGGGGTCCGTTCCATTCACTATCACGTTTGGCCAAGTAATCGTTCACTGTTACAATGTGAACGCCTTCACCTGCCAGTCCATTCAGGTAGGCAGGAAGTGTAGACACCAGCGTTTTACCTTCACCGGTAGCCATCTCTGCAATTTTTCCTTCGTGCAAAACGGTACCACCAATCAACTGCACATCGTAGTGCACCATGTTCCAGGTAATGGCACCGCCGGCTGCAGTCCAGGAATTTGAAAAGATGACTTTGTCGCCATCAATGTTGATATAATCTTTTTTAACGCTCAGTTCCCTATCCAGCTCGGTAGCCGTTGCCGTGAGCTGGGTATTTTCCTTGAAGCGACGCGCTGATTCCTTCATCACTGCAAATGCCTCAGGGAGAATTTCCTTCAGCACCTCTTCAATTTTCTTGTCGCGGTCCTTTTTCAGCTGGTCCACCTGCTGGTAAATTTCATCCTTGGCCACGATATCCTGGAAATCGGTCTGCTCAGCCTTTTCGTTGAGCTGAGCGATCTGGCTGTCAACTTCAGAAAGCCATTCCTTAATCCGCGATCTGAATTCTATGGTCTTGCTCCTGAGCTCGTCATTCGACAAGGAACCATAGTTGTTATAGTGGGAATTAATCTGTTCTACGAGAGGCAGGATTTTTTGAACGTCTTTTTCCGACTTACTTCCCCCAAAAATCTTCGATAAAAAGCCTAACATGTGCTTGGGTATTAATAAAATAGTTGATTTGAAACCAAATAGAAAGAATACTGGTCAAATATGGTGCTGAAAAATGGAATCAGGCCATATTGGCAGCGGCACAAAGTTAAGGAATGGGGGGATACCGGGGCTACTGGTCTACACAAACTGTTTATTGATCTAATTTTGGCAGATCGGGCAATACCAAACCCTATTTTTGTACCATGCGGAAAATCAAGCTGAGTCGTTTCTCAGCAGTCTCTTTACACGTTTTATTCTGGGCTTTCTATCTCTTGTTGCCATATATTTTGCACAACCCC
>Ga0163163_10001596_pt1 | contig 19054 bp, 20 predicted proteins | sample S65metaG_FD_119766 | JGI IMG/M metagenome (GOLD analysis project Ga0163163, IMG submission 119766) | Switchgrass rhizosphere microbial communities from Kellogg Biological Station, Michigan, USA - S6-5 metaG | ecosystem: Host-associated > Plants > Roots > Rhizosphere > Soil | place: USA... | reverse complement strand
AGCGCCCGATGATCGGAGAGAGCAGTTCCAGGAAAAAGATGGTGAGAGGAAAAATCAACGCTGTTTCTTTCACCATCGCCGCCACAGCAAACGTAAAAATGGCGAAGATGCGGCGACCCTTCAAATAGTAGTAGAGCCCCCAGATCGCCACCGCCATCACCGGCATGTCGAGTTGCGCAAGAGAACTTTGGGCGAACATGACGGAATACAACGCGGTCAGGGTGACGGATACAGCTGCGACTTTCCAATTGGTGAGACGGTCCGCGACTTTGAAAACGCCGTACAGTCCGAATGCCGCCACTAGCAGCATTGCCGTGCGCGTCACAGCCGGCGTGAAGTTGCTGAGCTTCCACCACATCGCAAGCCAAAGCATGACCAACGGAGGGTGCGCGTTGGAGAGCGTGGTCGTCGGGATGAGCTGGCCGGTGCGGAAGATGTCGTATGCGGCTGGAACGTAGTAACCGGCTTCGTCCCAGAAGTAGGGAAGTCGCAACAGCGGTCCGTGCAATAACCAGGTGGTGGAGAAGACCAGGGCGAATCCGGAGATCGCTTGCTGAAAGCGCCTGCTGGTGAACGAAGGCATACCCTTAATGAACGGGACCTGCCGCTAGTTTTGGATCGAGTTTGATCTCGCCGAAGGTCTGTTCATAGTTGGCGACGTTCTGTGCGAGGATCGTAGCGAGCGCCTTGGCCTGCTGCGGACTGAGATATACACCTTGGAAGTTGTGAACCTCCACGCGATCTTCGATGGGAACGAGGGTTCCGAAGACCAGGAAGAAATCCCACACATTCACGCGAACCTGCACGCTGTTGGAATAGCCGTCGCGATAGTTCTCTGAATTCGTAACCTTGATTTCGGGCTGATTAGGAATGGTCATGCCGTTTTCTCCGGGCTCGACCAAGGGTAACAGAACGCGAAGGCTACGAGGTTCCTCAGAAACCGTGCGGATGTTCTTCTGGCCCGAACGTAGTTCGGACGAAGCCGCCGACAACACATCCCATCATGCTCAGCACGATTGCCATGCCGGCCAAAGTGAACATGCTCGGCGAGACCAGGTAGATAGAACTCATGGTCGGCTCGTTGTTGCGGATGTAGTACTCGGTTCCAAGAACAGCTACGGCCAATACGATGCAGAGGTGAAACCGGTATCGCGCATTGAGATAGGCGACCAACGCGGTAATGACGAGAAGAAGTCCCGCCAAGTAAGCGGCCGGCCATCCCTGGTAATCACCATAGAACCAGAGGGCCGCGCCCAAGCCTGTTACGAACAGACCAAAAGTTTCCATCGAGTTGATCCTTGCCAAAATCCTTTCGCCATCAACGGCGGCAGGGTGCGAGGTTCTGGCATAAAGGCCTCAAGCCCTTGGGGGACATGCTTGGGAGAGCTTCGCAGTGAAGGAATGTTAGCTCAGCTATTGGAATTCTGGAACTCTGAATTTCGCCCGACGAGTGGCTCAGAAGGTGCAACGCCTGCGGCTACGGCGTTTCCCTGAGGCGCAATTCTGGCGGGGAAAGTGGAGTGGGAACTCAACAGCGCTGTCGTTCAGCTTGCGTTTCGTAGTGCCTTGATGGCGCTGGGAGGGAGCTCCTTGGAATTGATCAAATCTGTTTCCGACTCGTAAGGGCGGTTCTTGATGATCTTCCCGGCGAGGACTGGGCCGATCCCGTCGATTTCGATCAGCCGCTCCTCAGGCCATTCGTTGATGATGTCGAGGAGGTTGCCGGACTTTCGGGTTTCAGCCTTTGGAGTCGAAGTTTGCGAGCTTGGTTCCCGGGAAGACGCCGTTGCGGATCCGCCAGCGCTCCTCTGGCCGGCAGACTGCCGGGTCTGGCGGCTGGCGGGCCGGCTGAGCGACTCCAGCCGCTCTCCTATCTCATCAGCATGCCGACTTGCCGATCGGCCGAACTGCTGGCGGAGCTCTCTTCCAGACCTGGGTGCGTACAGAAAGCCAAGTGCTGCGCCGATGCTGAGTCCTGTTAAGAATCCCTTCATGGTCACCTTTCGCCAATCGTCCGCTTTCGATACCTGGTACTTCGAGCGCAGGGAATAAGAGAAGGTTGCTGGGAATTCGGGAGTTCGGCGCTGAATGCTTCGCATAATCCGGGAGCAGTTCAGCAATTGCGGCTGGATGGCGTTGGTAGGCATTACTTCAGTCACTTGCCCTAATGGGGCTATGGACCCAATTATTGGTAACCCAGCCAGCCCGGGATCCTTATGTATAAATCTGCTGATACTCAGATCGGGCGCTTTGAACTTATTCGTGAGCTCGGCCGGGGACTCAAGAGCGTTGTTTACCTCGCAAACGACCCCGAAATTCAGCGGCCTGTCGCTATCAAAGTGATCAGCGGGGACGGCTCCGTTTACCAGGAGTTAACTGATAGGACCGCAGCTGTAAGCGGCCTCTCGCATATCGGGATCTTAAAGATTTATGACCTGGGGCGTACCGAAAACGGCGAACCTTATGTCATTAGCGAGTACATAGAGGGGACCTCTCTTGAAGCCGTGCTCGTTCATCGTAAGTTCAAAGTCGAGCAGGCGCTGCAGCTGACGCTGGAATTGCTGGACGTCCTGGAGTACGCACATGCACGAGGTGTGCAGCACCACAATCTCAAGCCAACCAACCTGATTCTCACTCCCGAAAATCATCTGAAAGTTACGGATTTCGCAGGTACGAGAAGTAGCACCGCTACTGCATTCCTGGCGCCGGAGCGATTGAAGGGAATCGGCGATGAGCGCAGCGATTTATTCTCCGTGGGTGTGATCCTGTATCTGTTGCTCAGCGGACATCGGCCATTCCAGGGGAACACAGACGCGACCATCGGCTTCAAGTTGGTTCACCAGCACCCAGTCCCGGTCGCTGCGATGGATCTTGAACTCTCGCCTGAACTGGACCATGTAATCGGACGTTTGCTGGCAAAGAATCCGGATGAGCGGTATCAGAGTGCGGCGGATGCGAAAGCGGATATTCGGAATATCCAGTCCGGTGAAGGTCCGGCCTCTCCGCGCGAAATTCCGGTCGACGTACTCGACGGGATCAGCTTCCGCAGGAACGGACGGTCTGTTCTCGCAGAGAAGGACAAGAGCGAGAAGAAGTTCAAATTCCGATTATCGAAGTTGGCCTTGCCCGCCGTCATCGCGCTGGTGCTTGCCACTATCTTCCTGGCACTTCGGCCGCTGCTGAAGCCACTCCCTGCAACTCCGAGTTTGGCCACTCACATTGGCGTTCCCGAATTTGCATTCGAAACTCGAGCGTCCCAGCCCAGTCCGCGGAGGCCTGCGAAGAAGAAACCCGCTGGAACAGCAGCGGTGTCTGCAAAGAGTGCAGGCGTCTCTCGCGTCACGACCGCGCACCAGATGGTCGCCGTTCCTGTGGAGTTGCGACAGCCGTTCGAACAATGCTTGATGTCCATCTGGATCGACGATCGACTTGCTTATAGCAATGTCATTCGTAGCGAAAAGAAGAAGAGATTCCTGGGAATCGGAGCAGCGAACCAGGGATACCTCACGATGATTCAAGCGCCTGCCGGCGAACATTCGATCCGGGTTGAGATCAAAGCCGACCGCGACAAGTTCGAAGAGACTACAGAACTCCAGACATTATTTGCGGAGATGTCAGGAAAGAAGCTGGAAATCAAGTGCGAGAAGACGCCTCGATTGCTGAAAGTCGAGATGAATTAAGCTCCTGGTTGTTCAGGCACCGATGCGTCGATAAACGAGTCGCAAGTAGGTGTAACCCAAAAGCCCCGACACAAGCGAAGCAGCAAGGATGGCCATCTTGGCTGCCGATTGCAGGATTTCTGTCTCGAAGGCAAGGCCGCTGACGAAAAGGGCGATCGTGAATCCAATTCCCGTTATCATTCCCACCCCGACGAGATGATGCCTGTGAGTACCATCTGGCATCGGGGCAAGTCCAAGCCTCACCGCAAGGAACGAAGATCCTGCGACTCCGGCGAGTTTACCGACTGTTAGCCCCAAGAAGATGCCGAGTGCAGCTGGACTAACGATGGCTGACCGGAATTCATCGGCGGTAATCATGATTCCAGCATTGACCAGTGCAAATACGGGCAGGATTACGAAGCTCACCCACGGGTGCAAACGCCTCTCGAGACGCTCCGCAGGAGATTCCGTGGCATGTATCAGTGTCTGGAGTTCAGAGAGCGTCACTGCGGCCATTTCTCGCTCCCCGCTCTGGAGCGCGAGAAGTAGTTTCTCTAGAAGCCGGCGAGCGTAAGGAATAACTCCACTGATTTCACAGCGCGGTTTCACCGGTACAAGTAGCCCCAGGGCTACTCCCGCAATAGTGGGGTGAACTCCGGATTTCAGGACCGCTGCCCAAAATGCGAGACTCAGCAGTACGTAGATCACGGGTTCACGTACTCGTGAAGAGATCGCCGCCAGAACTGCGAAGAGCACCAACGCTATACCAATGGCCCAAGGGGAAATGTGCTGCGTGTAGAAAATGGCAATCACCAGGATCGCACCCAGGTCGTCAATGATCGCCAAGGCCAGTAAGAACACACGCAGGGTCGATGGAATCCGCCTTCCAAGCAGGGCAAGAGCTCCAAGAGCAAAGCCAATATCGGTCGCCATGGGAATGGCCCATCCGCGAACCGCCTCTCCGTATCGATTTAGAGCGAAGTAGATAACCGCAGGTACCAGCATTCCCCCTATAGCGGCGATCGCCGGCAATGCCGCCTGATTCCAGGACGATAGCTCCCCCTTGACGATCTCGCGCTTGATCTCCAGTCCCACCACGAGAAAGAAGACACTCATGAGTCCGTCGTCAATCCAGTGGCGCAGATCCATCGCAAACGAAATACCCCCGAGGGTCACGCCAAGGTCGCGTCGCCAGAATGCAAAATAGGAAGCGCTTTGTGACGAATTTGCCCAGGCCAAAGCGACAACGGTCGCGACGAACAACAGAACCGCACCGGCATTCTCACTCCTAATAAATTCTTCGATGGCCGTGCTCGATCGGACGTCAGGCGTGACGTTGCGACTGGCTGGTGTCGGTTGGGATTCCACTTTCAATTGAGATTTGTCCTGGCGATTCGGTTGGAGATGTAAAGAGATTGATAACGAGTCCGCTAAACAGAATCGACACAATTTCCGGAGAGACCAGAAAGGGGAGAGGGATGTACGCTCTCCCCCCGGGTATTTCATCTGCTCCCCACCGCCACCCTGGTCGACTAGTTCAGGTTCCTTTCGTCAATGAGGTCAGGCGGCTATCCTTTCTTGGACCTTAGCCTCGACAATGCTTCTTAGTAACCGCCGGTTTCTTTCTACGAAGGCAAGCTTGTCGGCGAGGCAGCTTTCAAGTAGCACTCCTACGCCAAAGTGCCCGCTAATATCGGCTGCTGCGGTTAGAGCTACATACTCACCGATACGAAGGTGAGTCAGGTGGTTGGCTTTGGCCAGGACGTAAAGACGTCTGGCAACTGGGGACTGAATCTCATTCAACTCTTTGCGGAAGTCCTCCATGAAGATCTCTTGTAGGCGACCCGTCACTTGTACGGGCTTCTGACCAATGATTTCGAAGCACCGGTCTAACTTGGCTACCGCTTGTTCTGAAATCAAAGCTCTTGCCTCCAGAGATTCCTTTACGTCGGGGTCCTGAGCTAGCTGGCTAATCTCCTGATAGATTTTCTTTCCCTGAACGGCGCCATGGCGCACATTGCTGAGCAGGAGCAGAAATAGAGCTTTCGGGTCGTTGATCGGCATAGCGATTTTTCCTCCTTAGGAAGGTCATAACGTAAGGTTTAGGTTGAGTTATTTGTTAACTGAACTAGCCGAGAACTGATTGATTGCTGCAGGGGTTGTTTGGTTATAAGGCTTGAGTTTCTAAGCGAAAATTTATTCTGGACTGTTACGAGAAACCACTGGCAAATGTGCCAGACGCAAACGGGGGTGGCCTACCAGAGATGAAAGTGCCGCTTTGCGCTATGAACGACCACGTCTCTCAAGAAGGGAATTCCAGCGCGGGCCCGAATAGCGCAGATTGCAAAAAGAGGTAGGTGGTGCGAAAGGAGGGACTCGAACCCTCACGGGGGTTACCCGCCAGATCCTAAGTCTGGTGCGTCTGCCAATTCCGCCACTTTCGCGTGGTTCCAGTATCTTACAGCGAAAGCCTTCAAGGCAAAAAACAAGTCGCGATTCTGCTCCATTTATAGACAACTACTTCTCTCCGAACCAGAACCTCGCGCCAACTCTGCCCAGGATCGGTGGACCGATGGTCAGTACTGGAGTTCGCCCAACTTCATAGCGGCGGTTCAAGACATTTTCAACTCCGCCGAAAATTTCCATGTTGCGGTGGATGTTCTTTGAGACGAACGCCTCTGCAACGAAGTATCCGCCAAGTCGCAGTTGGTTTAGATCGTCGTCGTACTGCAATCCCTGGTATCGACCTCCGAGCACGAGTGTCACGCTTCGCGGTTGCGCGAGGCGGAGTTGGACCGACGCGTTGTTGCGAGGCACCTGTGGAATCCATCGTCCGACCAGGGTTGGGTCAGCCGGGAAACTCCCGACGACGGCATCGGCATACTGGTACGCAGCGGAAGTGCTCACCGTGTTGCTCCATCGGGCATCCCAGGAAAATTCGACCCCAGTGGAGCGGAGGTTGCCGAGATTGTTGCGTTGCCGGGTAATCAGAGCGGGCGTGGTGGTCAGCGTACGGTTGGAGACTGGGTCTTCAATCCGACTCCAGAAATACGTGCCACGAACGGTGTGTGCGTCAGAGATCGAATACGAGATTCCAGCTTCAGAGCCGATTTGTTGTTCGGAACGCAGATCGGCGTTCGAGAGCGTCAGGACATTGCCCACGCGAAAACTTCGATACAGTTCATTCAGGGTTGGAGCACGAAACGCTCGCGAGGCGGATGCATGGAAGCTGAGCCTGGGAGTGAACGCGTACGAAAGCCCGGCTCTGGGGCTTGCAAATGTTTCGTCTCGATCCGGAAAGCTGGTTAATGTCCGCGGTAACGTCGGATCCAATGGCAGGTTCCGTGTTCGTCCGCTCCCATTTGTCCATCGATCCACGCGCACGCCGCCTGTGAGTAGCAGGCGCGACGTGATGGCAATGCGATCTTCGACGTATCCGGCGATTCTCGATTGCTTGCCTCCGCTCAAGACCTGTCCGTTTCGTATGCCCTGTGCGTAGGTCCACTCCTCGGAGTCGCCTTCTACTCGCGCGGCGTCCATGCCCGCAAGCAGTGAGTGGCGCGTCCAGGCAGTCTTCGTCCAGATCGCCGACAATCCATATTGATTTACCGGTACCGCCTGATCACGTGTCAGCAGTTCGATGGTTCGATCTAAGCTGATGGATGAGAAGGTCTGCCGAAGGTCTTCGGTTCCGCCGTAAACTCGAGCACTGATAGCGCCTGCGGACGGACTGCTCCAATCGCCTCCGCTGCGTAATTCCCGAATAGTCGCGCCGTTCGTCTGCAACTCCGTTCCGTTCTGCCGGGATTCCCCATAGAGATTGCCACCGAAGAAGACGCGAGCACCCGATGCGAAACTTCGATCGACTTGAACCCAGCCTGAGGCATTCTCGGAATTACTAACATCGTCGACAGGGCCACGCTCGGAGGGAGTGACGGGAACATAGCCATTGGTACGGAAGAGTGAGACAGAGCCACTGGTCCACCATCGACCAAAGTTGCGATCGACGACGACCGATCCTCCAGCGGTGAGCAGGTTCCCGAGATAGGTCGAGGCAGTCACATGCTGCTGGACCGCACGACCCCGAGTGAGTTCGACAACGCCGCCTAGAGCTTGGGTTCCATAGAGTTCGGATGCGCCGCCTTGAACCACATTGGCTTCGTCGATGGTGTCTGGCGTGATCCTTCCCCAATAGATCCAGCCGCCGAAGGGATCATTCAAAGGGACGCCATTCAGGACGACGAGTGCGCGACTGGTTCCACTCGCACCAGCACCGCGCAGTGAAACTCCTTGCGTTGTAGGGTTCGCGCTCCAACTCGGAGTTCGACGAAACAGCGTGAAGCCGGGGACCTGGCGAAGAGTGGTGTCGAGATCGTGAGAAGGGGTTTCAAGGAGTGACTGCCGGTCGAAGTTGTATGTGGAGCGATTCGCCTGGTTACCAATGACGGTGACGCGCTGCTCGACCCGGTTTAGCTGAAGATGCCAATCACGTGGAGGATCTCCGCGATGCCATTGGAAGCGGAGCACGGAGAGGCCGGGAGACGAAATGATTACCTCGGTCTGTTCCGCCGAAAGATCTGGAAATTCGAAATGACCCAGGCTGTCGGTCCTCGCAGATACGCCCGAGGCGGCGACGGTGGCGTTTGAAACGGGCGAACCATTCTCGTCAAGAACCCGGCCGCGTAAGGTCGAGGGCACCTGTGCAAAGGCCGTCGTCGCCAGCAGGGCGCAGAAGCAACATCGAACGACAATCAGAGATAGTCCAAGCCGACGCATCAGTTCAGAGGTCCTCGGCCAGCAGTTCAACTTTGAACACCCTTTACATGCAGAATGGGCATTGAATCAGATGCTGGAGAGCAGATGATTGATCAGCGTGTGTAAAAGCCGTTACAGGCGATGGCTGGCCAGTTTCTCTCACTCTGGATGGCATGATATAACCCATAACCGGAAGTAAAAGTGGTTTTCAGCCGTTGTTTGTTCGGCACCGCATCCACTCACGAAACCGAAAGGAATCAACTTCGTGATCGTTGGCGTTCCGAAAGAGATCTATCCCGGGGAGCGGCGGGTTGCGCTGGTTCCCATGGTTGTTCCCAACTTAGTGAAAGCGGGTTTCGAGGTTCTGGTACAGGCCGGGGCGGGGGCATCGGCAGGCTACCCTGACGAGCAATACGCTGAAAAGGGCGCCAAGATTGCCCCGGATCGCGCTACGGTGTTTGCTTCGGCGGATATCATCACCCAGATCCTGGCCTATGGTTCCAATGATATTAACGGCGCGGAAGACGTCCCGCTGCTTCGGCGTGAGCAGGCCCTGGTTGGGTTTCTGCGGCCGTTTGGAACGCGCGAGACAGTCACATCGATCGCCGATCGCGGGGTCACATCGTTTTCAATTGAACTGATGCCGCGAACCACACGGGCTCAGAGTATGGACGCGCTTTCCTCGATGGCGACCATCTCAGGTTATAAGGCGGTGCTGCTGGCTGCGGATTTGCACCCCCGCATCTTCCCGATGATGACCACGGCGGCAGGAACAATTACTCCCGCTCGTGTGCTGATCATCGGATGTGGCGTTGCGGGACTCCAGGCGATCGCCACGGCTCGCCGCCTGGGCGCAGTGGTTTCCGCTTACGACGTCCGTCCGGCGGCCAAGGAGCAGGTACAGAGCCTCGGTGGGCGTTTTGTCGAGCTGCCGATTGAAGCCAAGGATGCGCAGGATTCTCGTGGTTATGCCACGGCGCAGGGCGAGGACTTCTACAGGCGTCAACGGGAACTTCTGGGCAAGGTTGTTGGCGAGAGCGATGTTGTGATCACAGCCGCTGTGATTCCCGGGAAGAAATCGCCGGTTCTGGTGACGGCCGAGATGGTGAAGGGAATGGCGCCGGGTTCCGTGCTGGTGGACTTGGCGGCCGAACGTGGAGGCAACTGCGAGCTCACACAGATGGGCAAGACCATCGTGGAGCACGGAGTCACCATCGTCGGCGCCACGAACCTGGCAAGCAGCGCGCCCTATCACGCGAGCCAGATGTATGCGAAGAACATTACGGCGTTCCTGCTGCACCTGGTGAAGGATGGAAAACTTCAACTCAACATGGAAGACGAAATCACGCGCGAGACACTGGTGACGCGGGGCGGAGAAGTGGTTAACCCGCGCGTGCGTGAATTCTTTTCTCTTCCGGCTCCAGTTCAGTCTTGATCGTACGGTGACGTATCCCTTTGGGAGGATCGATGGGCGAGACCCTGATCAATGCGTTGTTCATCTTCATGCTGGCGGGTTTTATCGGGTTCGAGGTAATTCGGCGAATCTCTCCACTGCTCCATACTCCGCTGATGTCGATTACGAATGCGCTGGACGCCATCGCAGTGGTCGGCGCGATCGTGCTGGTCGGTGAGCACAAGAGCAACTTTGCGGTGATCCTCGGAACGATTGCGATTATCGCAGCGACGAGCAACATCGTCGGCGGTTTCCTGATCACCGATCGTATGTTGAGGATGTTCAAATCCAGCCGTCCGGCGCAGAAACCATGAACAGCGAAATCGCAGGCGGTCAGATCTTAATTTCCGCAATTTACCTTGTCGCCAGCGCGCTATTCATCCTGTCACTCAAGTGGATGAGCGGGCCGACAACGGCCCGGCGCGGCATCCTCGCGGGCGAGATCGGCATGGTGCTGGCAATCGGCGGCACCCTGCTGCACCACGGGATGGACTACAAGTGGATTGTCGTCGGACTTGTATTCGGAACCATTATCGGCATTCCGCTCGGTAGCGTGCAGATGACCGCGGTCCCTCAACGAACCGCTTTGAGCCATGCTTTCGGTGCGCTCTGCGTGACCCTGGTCGGAACCGCAGAGTTCTATCTCCGCACGCCAAGCGTCCCAAAGTTCATGATGTCGGTGCTTTGCATCGAGGTGATCCTCGGAGGTCTGACGTTTACAGGATCCTTGATGGCGGCCGGGAAACTGCAGGAAGTGTTACCGCAGCGTCCCATCACCTACAAGGGGCAGAACCTCGTTAATTTCCTGTTGCTCGGAATAGCAATCGTGCTGGCGGTAATGCTCGTGCACGACCCGAGCCAACGGCAGTTGTATCCGTTCATGGTCGCGATTGCGGTAGTGTTCGGCGTGCTGCTGGTGATTCCCATCGGCGGCGCCGACATGCCGACGGTGATCTCACTCTTGAATTCCTATGCAGGATTGTCGGCTGCAGCCATGGGCTTCGTACTCGACAACAAATTGCTGATCATCGCCGGAGCTCTCGACGGATCATCGGGCTTGATTCTTTCGATCGTTATGTCGAAGGCGATGAATCGATCCTTTACCAACGTGCTATTTGGAGCCTTTGGGCAGGTGCAGGCATCTACTGCGGCCGCCGGAGAAGCGAAGACCGCGAAGAGCGCCAGCGCGGAAGAAGCTGCGGGCATTCTGGCCGCGGCGAATCGTGTGGTGGTTGTGCCGGGATACGGCATGGCAGTTGCTCAGGCTCAGCACAAAGTTCGAGAACTGTACGACGCGCTTACGAAGAAGGGCGTGGATGTGAAGTTCGCGATTCATCCGGTCGCAGGCCGCATGCCGGGGCACATGAACGTATTACTCGCTGAGGCCGATATCCCCTATGACCGCCTGGTCGAGATGGACGAAATCAACGGAGACTTTGCCCAGACTGACGTGGCGTTAGTAATCGGAGCCAACGACGTCACCAATCCGGCGGCACGCACTGACTCGAACAGCCCGATCTTCGGGATGCCGATCTTGGACGTAGATAAAGCCCGAACCGTGATGGTGATCAAGCGCGGCATGAGCCCGGGATTTGCGGGAATCGACAATCCTCTCTATTACCTGGATCAGACCCTGATGCTGTTCGGCGACGCGAAGGCGTTCGTCAACAACATCGTGAAGGAACTGGCAGGTTCAGGACACTGAATGGAGACGGGCGGCCCTTGCTGCCGCCCTTCTCATGCTGCTCGCTTCGCTTTGGGCCGCTGTGTCTTTCGCGAAGAAGTTGTCGTTCCCGGCGCGTGCAGGTGCTGGGCGGCGCTCCGCCGGGCCCCTGGATGCTTCTTCTTCCACCGATCCAACTGGGCCTTGCGTTTCTTCTGGAAGCTCTTCTCACCCGAACTGGACTTTGACTTCGCTTTCGGACGGCAGCTCCCCTGTTCATGCTGTTTTTTACCCGGCACCGGTTCATAACCGGGCCAACAACGGCTGCTCTTTTTGGTAGCCATGCTCGACTCCTGATGTTCGGGGTCAGATGGCGCGCCGTCGAGGGAGGATGTGCGATCGCAAACACGCGCAAACCGTGCCTGAGACCAATCAAAATATCCGTATGAGTTTGACGGTAATGACACGGGTACAAACGTCGGAATCGTGTGTTCGAGACTTCGCTACGCTGAATGCATCCTCCCGTTTACAATAGTCGCGCACATGGAGAAAAGCGCCCCGCCATATATTGATTCCGCGACCAAGCTGGGAAAACTCATTGAGGAACTACGTCCCCAGCAGCAAATCGGCCTTGATACCGAATTCATATCCGAGGGCCGGTATGAGCCCCACCTTTGTCTTTTGCAAATTGCCGCAGCCGACAAGGTCTGGATCGTCGATCCACTTTCAGTTCACAACCTCACCGAACTCTGGGATCTGCTCGTTGAACCAGATCGTGAACTGGTGACCGTAGCGGCACGGCAGGAAATCAAGTTTGTGGAGAAGGGTGCAGGAAAGCCTCCGGCGAAGATGCTGGACCTCCAGATTGCCGCCGGGCTGGTTGGCTACGGTTATCCGCTGAGCCATACGAACCTGGTGCTGCGGATACTTGGCGAAAAGATTCATGGAGGAGAGAGCTTTACCGATTGGCGCAAACGTCCGCTCACCCCGGTGCAACTGAAGTATGCCGCGGACGATGTTCGCTACCTTCTGGCGATGCGCGAAAAGCTGCTTGCTCGAGCCGACAAGATGAAGCGCCGGAGCTGGGTGGAGTCGGAATGTGCCAGGCTGGTAGAAGAAGTGTTGCGAGAAGAGGAACGCTGGCGAGTTTCCGGAAGTGCCCGATTGAGCCGCAGGCAACTTGGCGTGTTGCGCGAGCTGTGGCGCTGGCGCGATCGCAGCGCGCGCGGCATGAATATCCCCGCAAATCGCATCATCGGAGACAGCATGCTGGTGGAGATCGCCAAGCGATCCCCGAGAAGTTCGGAAGACCTGTTCGCGTTGCGCGGGTTGGACCGAAAAGTTCTGCGGGAGGGCGAGCGCGAAGTGCTCGCCGCCGTCGAGACAGCGATGGAGTTGCAGGAGACACAGCTCCCTGGACACATTCGCCGCGACGATCCTCCGCAGGTAGGAGTGCTGACCAAGCTTCTTTCTGTCGCCGCGAACGGCCTCGCTGCCCAGCATCAGGTTGATCCAGCGTTGTTGGCGACCACCGCGGATTTACAGGATCTGGTTCGTTGGAAGCTCGATCCCGACGGCCAAGAACATGCCGTCCTGCTGGAAGGGTGGCGCGGAGAAATATTGAAGGAGCCGCTGCTCGGAGTTCTTGAAGGTCGCAGATGTGTTCGCGTAGGCGACCTGTCGGAAGATAACCCATTGCACTTTGAACCCTGCAAGGCGCCATCAAAAGACAAATAGCCCCTCGCAGCGGAACTCAAGTTCCACTTGGGCGCAACTGTCGCTGGACGCGTTTAGACAATCCCCACTCGGAGCCTGCGCAAAAACTAGAACGTGCTCAGACCCTTGTAAACCCACATCCCCGCAATGACCAGGATCAATACTCCAGAAGTAGCTCCAAGCGTGTTCACGAACGGATTCAGCTTGTGCACTTTTGCGAGTAATTCTTTCTGTTCCTGCTCCATGTGGGATCCAGAATCGTCCAGGAAAAGCTGGTCATCCTCACGCATGGTCAAAGTGCTGCGATAGATGATCAGGATCACTAGCACGGTCGTAAGAACGGCCCAAACTATCAGCAGCAGAGTGATGAGCGACATACGCCACCTCTGGCGAGGGTCCCGAGTTCGCTGGTGCCGGGTGGGTGGGCATCCGGCCCGCGACAGGGGGCCAAATTGGCCGAGATTATAGCTCCGCAGCAGAGTGTCAGGCGCAAGTATTTATTATTTGATAACCCTAGCTGCCGGCCAACTTACGCGAGAGTTCCGAATCTCGCTAATTTCTGCGACTCTCGCCAAGATAGGGCATCTAACTCATTGAAAGCACACGGTAGTGCCGAATTTACATCACAGGTACTTGTGACCCTGTGCTAAACTTTCTTTCAGGAATTATCTACAGGAGACATCGATGTCCACCACTACGACGACCACTCCAGAGGTCAAGAAGACTAACCCCGTTACGATGACCGCGAATGCCGTCGCAAAGGTGAAAGAAATCATGGCGCAGCAGAACCCGGTTCCTTCCGGTCTGCGTATAGGCGTCGTCGGTGGCGGCTGCTCGGGGTTCCAGTACAGCATGAACTTTGAGAATGGCGCAGGCGCCATGGATAAGGTTTTCGACTACGACGGTCTGAAGTTGTTCGTGGACGCGACCTCGCTGATGTACCTGAGCGGCGTAAACGTCGACTATATCGAGACGCTCGAAGGCGCGGGATTTAAGTTCGATAACCCGAACGTAAAGAGCACCTGCGGCTGCGGGTCCTCGTTCAACGTCTAAACTGACGGAGTCGCAAGATTTAAAAGCCTCGCCTTCACCGGCGAGGCTTTTCAGTTAGCAGCCTGGAGGGCCACCCGGCAGCTTCACGCTTACTTGGATTTGTCCGGCCACGATTCCACTGTTAGAGCCGACACCTACCATCTTTCGATCCGCAGTAGCTGTAATCACCGTTGTGCCGCAGCCGAGACCGTTGTTTGTTACAAGTCCAGTGCGACTATCGACGGTCACTACTGCTGGTATTGCGGATGTCCATGTCACTTCGTTTGTGATGTCGCGGGTTTCGGAGGGGTGAATGAATGTGCCGTACGCCGTTAGTTGGGCTGTCACACCAGTTCCGATTCCCTGAAAAGTCACTTCTGAGGGACTGACGCTAATGGATTGAAGAATTGTCGGGTTTCCGCAAGCAACAGCGTATGAAATAATTACAAAAAGACACAACCAGCGCATCTTCCGCATGAAGCCTCCGAGTGGCTAGGAAATTTCGAGCAGAGTTTACGCTGCGTTGCGCGTTGACGCGAATGAATTAGCCCACACGAATCACGTGGCGAGACTCGCGATTCCTCTCATCGTTGGGACGTGACTAGCTGCTTTTCTATGTCGAGGACGAGGCGGGTTTTTAACGCGGTTGTTGGGGGGAAGTGCTCGGCTGATTGCCGAAGTTAGATTGATTTCCGAAGCCCGGGCCGTTCGAGAAACTAGATCCTGGTTGCTGCTGATTCATCTGACCCGCCGGAGTAGCTCCCTGGGGCCCTTGTCCAACGAAAGCTTTCGGATTGTATGGTCCGGTGATCAAGCCACCGCGATCCTGGTTCGGGTCATAAACGAACAGCCACTGTTTGTACTGCTTCTTCTCGTTATATTCGTGAAAGCCGTTCGCTTCGCTGATACTGGCAACACCGAGGATTGCACCGCCGCCCATGGTTTGTCCCGGTTGACCGAAGCCCGCGCCTTGAACCCCGGGCTGTTGCGATGAGTTCGATCCACCTTGAGCTCCCCCGAAGCTGGAACTCGGCCCGAAGTTAGAGCTCGGTCCAAAGTTGGTGCTCGGGCCGAAATTTGATCCCGGATTTTGGCCCCCTGCGGTGTTTTGCTGTTGTTGCGTACCCCCGGGAGTGCCACCCTGATTCAAGGTTCCACCGACCACAGGCGGCAGAATTCCGCCGGTTCCGCCACCGCCGATCATTCCAGCGCCGCCACCCGTCTGCCCAAGCTGGACCTCTCCATAGCGCACCGGGCGCCACTTGCCTTCTTTCGACATCGGATCGTTGTAACGCTTGCGCAGGAACCGAATGTTGTTCGTGTTCTCCAACTGCTCGATCGTCCCGGGATAGCGTCCGAATTTCTTGTAGTACTTCTTCACCGCGCGGGCGTACTCAGTTCCGCGATGGATCATCTCGATCTCTCGATCGCGGCGAATGGCTTGCGCCATTTTCGGAGCAGCAACCCCCAGCGCGATGATGATCAGCGCAAGGGTGATCAGCAGCATCAGCAACACGACACCGCGCTGGCTGTTCCGTCTGCGAGTTTTGATAGGACGGGGCACGACAGTCTAACTCTGGGTGAGCGGAATGCTCTGCCGGTTATTGCTCAGAACGTCCTCGATATCGACCGAGGTGGAATTGATCTTCAGGACGCGATAGCGTCGATTGACGATCTCGCCTTCGCGCGCCACGAAGATATCCTCGCCCTGGGACAGAAAAATCTTCTTGGGCTCTCCGGGTTTATTCGCAAATCCGAAGAACTTAATGTTAATCGGAGGCGGCGCGGGCGGAGTTATATCTACAGGTGCTGGGGCCGGCTTTCGCGGATCTTCGACCTGCTTCGGAATCTCGACCTGCGTGACAAAAATATTCCTGCCCTTGCTCTCGTACTTGGTCTGCTCGGTATCTTTCAGCAAGTCTGTGCGTAATGCCGGGTCCAGCGGATTCACCTTCGAGGTTTGCCGTGTTCGAGCCGGCCCACTGTCGGCGGGAGTCTGATTGCCTGTATACCAGCGGAACAACAAAAACAGGGCTATAACGCCCAACGCGATCGCGAATCCGGTTTTGGCCGGGCTTTCAGTTCCGATCTTCACGATGCGCTCCTTAAAAAGGTTTCAAGATGGAGTTCCAGGCGCACCGTGCCACCTTCGGCTCCGACCAGGTTCACGCTGTTGATGACAAAGAAAGTCTTCGATCGTTCCAGCGCATTAATGAACCGCATTTCGTTTGGATAGTCGCCCGTCACCGATGCGGTAATTGCGACACGCTGTAGGCCGGGTATATCGGTGTCCTTAGCGTCGTAACGAACCGCCGACTTCTGCACGTGATTCTCGCTCGCAAGCGTCGCAAGAGTTTCAGAAATCGCGGAATAGTGACTCGGAATATATCCGTTGAAGAAACCGGCCTGCTGATCACGAGCCAGCAACAGGCGCTTATCCATGTCGCGGATAGGTCCAACTTCGCGCAGCTTGGACCGATATTCGGCCTCCAACTCTCTCAATTGGGTCTGGTGCGCCGCCGCGCCGCGACCTCGTGGAGAGAGCAGCCAGGCAATCGCGGCTGCATCGATGATGAAGAGTATGACCGCAATCGTCAGGATCAGGCGGCGCGCTTTCCGTATGCTCTTCATCGTGTGCCCCCTTTTGCAAGCGACTGTTCCGGCTTCACCTCGGCCCGGGAGGGAGGCTCACTCGTCACGGCCGGGGAGGGCACATACTGGGAAGTGATCTCGAACTGAATCGTGTCGCCGGTCCCCTGGATAGCATTCTCGGAATGCAGTTGCGGCCGTCGGAATGTAGATGATTCTTCCATTCGGTGCACGAGGTCGACCGCCTTCTCGTGCGAATTGCCGCCGACCGCCAGGCGGATGATCAGCTGATTGTCCTTGTTCAACTCCGGCGTAATCGAGACGACGTGAAGTCCCGTGGGCATGATCCGTTCCAGGTCCATGAACACGCGAGTCCAGGAGAGGGACTTTCGCTGAATGACATCGTTGAAGAATCTCGACGTACCCGAGACGGCTTTGTTTTCGGGCTTATTCAACGTTTCGGCCGCGTTAGTGCGATCTCTCTCGAGTTGGTTGATCTTTTCCTGGTAATCCGTAATCTGCGCATTGATGGCGCGTGAACTCCGCCAGTTCGAAATGGCGAGATACACCAACCCTGCGGTGATAACCGCAAGCAGTGCCGTCAGTGTGCCCCAGCGCGCAAGGAATTTCCGGACATCTTCATAAGGCCTGGTAGCGAGATTGATATTCAGCCGCATCCGTTTTCCTTACGACAACAATGCTCCAACGACACCTGCAAGTTCTCCACGAGGAACGCCTGTTCCCGGCGACAGGGAACTGTCCACCAGGTCGCTGACCTTTGCGCCAGTTTGCTGCTCCAGCACCGGAGCTATTTCCGCGACGCTGGGAACGCCGGCTAACAACACGCGTTCCACCGACAGCCCGTAATTATCCTGGAGGAATACCAGCGAAGGGTACACGTCTTCCGCAATTCTCTCTCCAGTCACTGCCTTGGCGCCACCCTCAAGAGTTCGGAACAGCAGCAGTTGATCCTGGTCGACGATGGTGACCGTCGTCGTCTGCGCATCCACCTTCAGTACCAGCGTCGGACGGTCGGCGTTCACCGAACCTAACGCCGCCAGTGAAGAGGGAAGCACAATGCCCGGTTCGTACCCGGCGGCGCGGAACACTGCTTCGTACTGATCGACAACCGACTGCTGCGCAACTGCCGCGACGACCTTGACCGCCGACGGTGTGCGCCGAACGTCGTAGCTCAACAGCGCCTTTTCCACGTCGAAGGGCAGGGATTTCTTCAGCCGGAACCGAATTACGCCGTCGGCTTCCTCTTCCTTCATAGGAAGCGTCTCGAACTCGAGAAGCACGACGCGCACCACAGAGTCCGGCACTACCACGATCACGTCCTTGGAATGACCGCCAACTGTCTGCAGCACTTCGGTCACGGCATTCTGCAACTCTTCCGGCTTTAGAACGTTGTCCCCCGTCAAACCGGGGACAATGGTTCCGGCGCTGAGGGAACGGGCGCTGGCCGATTCCACACCCGACGAGGATCCATGCGCCGCAATCACTCGCGACGGAGTTACCTCGCAGGCAAGGTTCAGCGCAACGGAAGTTCGCGTTTGTGCCATTCGCCTCTGTCTCCTAACGTGTCGTCTCGATGAAGGTAACCTTATTGATTTCTTTCAACGTGGTTACGCCGCGCCGAACTCTTTCGAGCGCCTGCTCGCGCAGGAAGGTCATGCCTTCTTCCCGTGCCGTCTTGCGAATCTCAGAGCTCGGTTTCTTGGCCAAAATCATTTCGCGGATATTATCCGTGAGTTCCAGCAATTCGTGTATCGCTGTTCGTCCCCGGTAACCAGTGTTGGAACACTCGATGCAGCCTTCGCCCTCGTAGAAGGGAACCGCTTTCCACTCGAGTGAGTTCAACCCGCTCGATTCCAGCGTATTCGCGTCGTAGAAGACCCGCTTCTTGCAATACTCGCAAATCACTCGGACCAGCCGCTGCGCGAGGATGCAGTTCAAGGCGGACACGAAGTTGTACGGCTCAACGCCCATGTTCAGGAAGCGTCCAAGGACGTCGACGACGTTGTTCGCGTGCACCGTGGTGAACACCAGGTGACCAGTCAGGGCGGAGTTGATCGCGATTTGCGCGGTTTCGTTATCGCGTATCTCGCCGACCATGATCTTGTCCGGATCGTGACGCAGAATGCTGCGCAGTCCACGAGCGAATGTCAGGCCCTTCTTCTCGTT
>Ga0163163_10001595_pt1 | contig 19064 bp, 6 predicted proteins | sample S65metaG_FD_119766 | JGI IMG/M metagenome (GOLD analysis project Ga0163163, IMG submission 119766) | Switchgrass rhizosphere microbial communities from Kellogg Biological Station, Michigan, USA - S6-5 metaG | ecosystem: Host-associated > Plants > Roots > Rhizosphere > Soil | place: USA: Michigan... | reverse complement strand
CGCTGATCGACTCGTGATGATGAAGGAGGTTGGGCCAAGGGGAAACCAAATGTCGGTAGCCGAGGCGAACTTCCTGGACGTTCAGACACTCAGCCGCAGCTTCGAACATATCGGTGTCACCGCAGGAAGTTTTCCGTTGATTGTGACCGCCGGCAATGTTACCGACCGCAGTCAAGTCTCCTATGCGTCATCAGAGTTCTTTGCGGCCATGGGGGGGAAACCCATTGCCGGGCGAGTGTTTTTGCCGGAAGAAGAAAAATGGGGCGGACCAATAGCCACAATTATCAGTTACGGATACTGGCAAAAAGCGCTGGGGGGCCGTTCTGATTTTAATGCAGTTCAGCTCAATGTGGATGGCGTGCCGTGCAGCATCGTTGGTGTAATGCCGCCTTCATTCGATTATCCGGCAAAGACGGAAGTCTGGATTACACGTAACACCGAACCGTCGATTACCTCCCGCACTGCACATAACAATCCGGTCATCGGACTACTGCGTCCAGGAGTAACTCTTGACCAGGCGCGTGCCGACGTAAGTTTGATCGCTAAGCAGTTGAAGCAGACATATGGCTCGCAAACAGATGCAGTCGACTTCGCGCTCACTCCGCTACAAAGGTATCTGACCCGAAATGTTCGTCAGGGCTTATGGCTTTTGCTTGGTTCGGTTGGACTGTTACTTCTCGTAGCCTGTGCAAACTTTTCGAATCTGCTCCTGGGACAACTGATCTCGCGTCAACGCGAATTCACTTTGCGAGTCGCGCTGGGCGCTTCTCGATTTCGACTCACGAGACAAGTCCTGATTGAAAACCTGGTTCTTACGATACCCGGCGCATTGCTGGGAATTTTGTTGGCGATTCTTGCCGTACGTCTGTTGTTAGTTCTTGAGAAAGGTACACTCCCACGTTTCAACGACATCACTGTAGATGTGCGTGTAATGGGCTTTGCCTGCGCGATCGGGATCGTTATCGCCATCGTGTTGAGCTTGTTGCCCGGACTGCGTTCACGTCGCGATTTGACTCCGAGTTTGAAAGCAGGTGCGCGCGGTCAAACAGTCGGAGGCATGGGCGGGCGTCTACGCAGTGCACTCGTGGTCGCGCAAGTCGGTATGACTTTGGTGTTATTGACGGGGGCTGGACTCCTCGCTCGCAGCTTTCTCAAAGTGATGGATATCAAGCCGGGCTTCGACATCGAGAGCACAATGGTGATGACGTTGACGTTGCCCACCACGATCACTCCGGAAGAGGACGAGCAAATACGACAGTTTTATGTGCAGTTATTGGAGCATGTTGGTCAGCTACCTGGTGTAAGCGCAGTTGGTGGCATTAACGTTTTGCCATTGCAGGGTGGAGGTGCAGACGGCCGGTTTTTGGTTGATAACGATCCGAATCAAACCGGTAACGCCGAGTACAGAGTTGCGAGTGCTGGTTACTTCGATGCGATGCGAATTCCACTTCTGCGCGGACGCTTGTTCGGCGCTTCTGACAAAGCACACGGTCAGCATGTGGCAGTTATCAGCCAATCGTTGGCCCAACGCTACTGGCCGAATGGCGACGCCATCGGAAAACGGATCCAGTTTGGAAACATGGACACCGACAAACATCTGATGGAGATCGTTGGTGTCGTAGGAGATGTGCGCGACGTTAACCTTGAACACCCGATTGAACCCACGCTCTATGGCTACTCCCTGCAGCGTCCCCAATGGTGGCAGGTGTCGCGCCTGGCGATCGTTATCCGCACTCAGAATGATCCGCAAACCCTGATTCCTTCTTTGCGAACGACGGTTCAAAGCTTGAGATCTGACGCGCCCGCAAGTTTCTCCACGCTGCGCCAGGTTTTTTCAGAGTCCTTCGATGCGCGACGTTTCAGTCTCACGTTGTTTGGAATATTCGGTGTCGTCGCATTGCTCATTACAGTCATCGGTTTGTATGGAACACTTTCGTATTCAGTGATGGAACGAACGAGAGAGATGGGCATACGCATGGCCCTCGGTGCACAACGGGGCAGCGTTCTTCGCCTGGTTATCAAGCAGGGTGTTCGGCTCGCGGTTGTCGGAGTTGTGATCGGATTGATTGGAGCATGGGGGTTGACACGACTGATGACGACTTTGCTGTTTGGTGTGACGCCAATGGATTCAGTAACGCTTATCGTCGTTGTTGCTACGTTGGCACTCGTTGCACTTGCTGCTTGTTTGGTCCCCGCGCGTCGCGCAACGAAAGTGGATCCGTTGGTGGCGTTGAGGGAAGAGTGATGGGGATTGCTGATTGCTGATTTCTGATTGCTGATTTGAGGGCACACTGACAACAATCCGCAATTCGCAATCCGCAATCCGCAATCGGCAATCGGCAATCGGAAATAATCCAGATGTCTAACTTTCTACATGACTTGCGTTTCGGCTTTCGCACGCTGGCGAAGAACCCTGCCTTCACCACCATGGCAGTTTTGTCGCTCGCGCTGGGTATAGGCGCAAACGCAGCAATTTTCTCGTTGCTCGACGCGATTCTGTTGAAACAACTCCCGGTTAAACAACCTCAAGAACTCTACTTCGTTCAGTATGGTGAACCCGGTTTCAAACCGACAAGCAACGTTTCCTTCACTGCCTTCGAACAACTCAAGACTCACGAGTCGATTTCAGATGCTTGTTTCTTCAACTACACGACACGCATCAACGTAAGTACTGGAGGTTCGAGCGAGGTTGTGGAAGGTCAAATGGTTTCCGGAGGCTTCTTCAAGACTCTAGGTGTCAATCCGATCGCCGGTCGTGTCATCCTGGATAGCGACGATGAGGTAAGCTCGCCAAGTGTTGTGGTACTCAGCGATCGATATTGGGAACGTCGTTTTGGACGGGCTTCGGTCGTCGGTCAGCAACTCATCCTCAATAATGTACCTTTCACAATTGTCGGTGTTACCCCTCCGGAATTTTTTGGCGCGATAGTCGGAAACGCACCTGACCTCTATCTACCATCAATCACCGGCGAGCGAATTATTCCCGGGCGTTCGCGATTTCGCGCAAGTTCATTACCGTTTGTACTCACGCGTTTGAAACCGGGAAATACGCCGCAACAAGCAGCTGCTCCAATCAGCCTCCTTCTGCAACGCGCCACGCTCAATAGCGGTACCAGTCTTTCGGAGAAAGAACAGCAAAAGATTCAGCAGCGGAACGTTAACTTGTTGCCGGCCAGTCAGGGGTTCAATGCTTTACGTCATCAATATTCCAAACCGCTTCGGTTGCTGATGGCCGGAGTCGCGCTGGTTCTCCTGATTACCTGTGCGAATGTCGCGAACCTGATGCTGACTCGCGCGACAAGTCGTCGACGCGAGATTGCGTTACGCTTCGCCATCGGTGCGAATCGTTTTCGGATCATCAGACAGTTGCTCACGGAAAGCTTGCTCATCGCACTGATTGGTGGCGGCGTCGGTCTATTGATCGCTTCATGGGGTAGTAGATTCCTTTTCACGATCGTTTCGAGTGGTAGAAACCCCATCACTGCGGGCGCGGCGCTTTCGGTAGGTTTGCCACTTGATGGTCGCATTCTGCTTTTCACCCTCGGAGTTTCTCTGGCTGCACTGCTCATCTTCGGACTGGCACCGGCTCTGCGAGCGACGCGGTTCGACCTGTCTTCAACGCTTAAAGACACACGACACGTAGGAAGTCTGAAACGTTTTACCTTCGGCAACATCCTGGTCATAGCTCAGATAGCGATGTCGCTTACCTTACTTGTTGGCGCAGGTTTGTTTGTCCGAAGCCTTGAAAACCTTCGCGCGGCGGATCTGGGTTTCAAACGCGAAAACGTGTTGCTGTTTTCAGTCGATCCTCAGTTGATTCATTACGAACGTTCACAGATCGGGCCGCTATACAGACAGATGTTGGAGCGCATTGCTGTCGTTCCCGGTGTGCATTCAGTCAGTCTGGGACGACAAGGTCTCTTGAGTGGTGGCGGCACTCAGGGAAGTGTCAGTGTTCCGGGTCATGCGTTACGGGAAGACGAAAACACTTACAGGGAAGTGAATGGCGATCTTGAATGGAACGCGCCGTACCTCGGTCAAGTTGGCCCGCGATACTTTGAAACTCTCGGGATGACGATCATCAACGGCCGCGACTTCAATGAACGAGACGATGAGAATGCCTCGAAGGTAGCAGTAGTCAACGAGGCTTTTGCTCGTTACTACTTCGGCGATGAAAGTCCGATTGGGCAGGCGATCGATCGCGGAAAAGAAGATGGCGGCCTTGCTGAAATTGTCGGTGTCGCGAAAGACGCAAAGACAAACGACATCCGTGAACGAACACCTCGAACGTTCTATGTGCCTTTTCTCCAGGATCGCAGTTCGTGGCGAGAAACAACCTTTGAAGTTCGTACTGATATTGATCCGCTCGGTGTTGCAACCTCGATTCGACGCGAACTGCAAGCCATCGATACCAATCTTCCAGTTTTCCGCATACGAACTCTTGAGGATCAAGTTGATGAGTCGTTGGGTCGGGAACGCCTTGTATCTGCCCTCGCGAGTTTGTTTGGCGGTCTTGCGATGGCGCTCGCATCGCTCGGTCTCTACGGTGTGATGTCGTATGCGGTGTCGCAGAGCACACATGAGATTGGGATACGGATGGCACTCGGAGCGCAGCGATCTCATGTCCTCGGCCTGGTGGTGAGGAACGGAATGACGCTCACTTTGATTGGCGTAGCGTTCGGATTGTTCGGCGCTGTTTTGCTGACACGTTTGATTTCAAGTCTTCTGTTTGATGTGACACCGACAGATCCACCGACATTTGTTTTTGTCGCTGTTGGTTTGTCTCTGGTTGCATTGTTGGCCTGTTACATACCAGCGAGGCGGGCAACGAAAGTTGATCCGTTGGTGGCGTTGAGGGAAGAGTAAAGGGGATTGCTGATTGCTGATTGCTGATTTTCAGACCTCTAAGTGGAAACCACTCAATCAGCAATCAGCAATCAGCAATCAGCAATCTGAAAAACCACTATGGAAATATTATTGAAAGACCTCCGCTATGGTTTGCGCGGCCTGGTGAAACGGCCGGGCTTTAGTTCTGTCGCGATCATCACTCTCGCACTTGGCATTGGCGCTAACACGGCAATCTTCACACTTGTTAATGCTGTAATGCTGAAGTCACTGCCGGTTACTAATCCTGATGAGTTGGTGCTTTTCAACGAGAGCAGTAGTGAAGGAACGTCGATTGAAGATTCGCCACGCACCGGAGTATGGCGAAGGTTCTCCACTGCCTCCTACAAGTACTTTCGCGATCATAATCAGTCGTTCCAGGATTTGATGGCGTTTCGCAGCGGTGAGAGTCGGCTGAGCGTAAGGCAAACTGGAACTGATGTGAATGCACCCGCTCAAAGAGCATCGGGTCATCTGGTTTCCGGCAATTACTTTACTGTCCTCGGCGCGAGCGCACGAAAAGGCAGAGTGTTCACGCCCGCCGACGATGCCTTGAACGCGCAGCCGGTTGCAGTCATCGGTAATGCATATTGGGAGCGAGAGCTAAATAGCGACCCCGCGATCATTGGCAAGAATCTCATCATCAACGGAACAAGTTTCACTGTGGTTGGCGTGATGCCGCCTGAGTTTTTTGGCGAACGCGTTCGACGCGCTCCCGATTTCTGGTTGCCACTCTCTTTCGATTCTCAAATTGAGTTGCGCGACTCGTATCACGAAAACAACAATGCCTACTGGCTCATGATCATGGGCCGACTAAAACCCGATGTTAAGTTTGAGCAGGCACAAGCCAACGTCAACATGGCACTGCGTCAATTCCTCACGGACCAGGCGGGTAGTCAACTCACTGCCGACCGGCAACGGGGGATTCAAAATACATTTGTCGCACTTGCCCCTGGTCGCGGTGGTACTTCAGGACTTCGTATACGTTACTCAAAGCCGTTGCAGATGCTAATGGCAATCGTGGGTATGGTTTTGCTGATTGCCTGCGCGAACGTCGGCAGTCTCTTGCTTTCCCGCGCTGCGTCACGAAAGGCGGAAATCTCTTTGCGGCTGGCCTTGGGCGCCACTCGCTCGAGAATCATTCGTCAGTTGTTTACCGAAAGCATGATGCTGGCGGTTTTGGGTGGGATCTTCGGCATCATCCTTTCACACTGGGGCGTAAAGCTCCTCGTAAGTCTTGTCATTCCGGATTCACCGATCGATACCCGACCGGATGCTCGTGTCTTGCTATTCACCACCGGGGCATCGATCGTTGCCGGCGTTTTGTTTGGTTTAGTACCGGCTGTTCGATCTAGTAGGTCTGATCTTGCATCGGCGATGAAAGCGAAGACGCGCACGGGTTATGGCCGTCCCTTTCGTCTTAATCTTTCGTCAGGACTTGTTGTGATCCAGGTTGCACTCTCGATGGTATTGCTCACGGGCGCAGGACTGTTTGCGCGAAGTCTGTTTAATTTGCAACGCGACGACGTAGGCTTTAATCGAGCCAATGTTCTGCTGCTTGATATCGATCCGCGGTTGGCTGGTTACAAGCCTCTCGAACTCTCGAGTCTCTATGAACACCTAATCGATCGGCTGGGCACGATGCCGAACATTAGTTCTGTCACCATGGCGACCTATTCGCCAATGAGCGGATCGACTCGCACGAGCAGTATCAAAGTGCAAGGCTACACGCCCACAACGGATGACGACATGGCGGTCCAGGACATGTTAGTCGGTCCAAACTATGGCGCAACGTTGGGAGTGCCATTGTTGCGAGGACGTGAGATCGGGGTTCGTGATACCCCGGCATCTACACCGGTTGCTGTTGTTAACGAAACCTTCGCCGAACATTTCTTTAAGAATCAGAATCCGATTGGCCGCACGTTCACTTTCGACGATGAAGAGAACAAGGTGGTGAATCTTGAGATCGTAGGAGTTATAGGAGACATCAAGTCGTCCAATCCTCGCGAGCAGGCGGAGGCGACTGTCTATCGTCCCATTCTGCAGATCCAGGACGAGGCCGCGTACTCGGTCACCATTCACCTGAAAACTGTAGTTGACCCGTCCAGCCTGGCGCCGCTTGCACGTAAAGCAATCAGCGATGTTGATCCGCGACTTCCTATCTTCGGCGTGACAAGTCTGAGTGATCAAATGAAGGAGCGTTTGTTGCAGGATCGCCTTGTAACTCAATTAGTCAGCTTCTTTGGCGTCCTGGCTTTGTTGCTTGCGTGCGTTGGTCTTTATGGAGTGATGGCGCATGCAGTCGCACGCCGTACAAACGAGATCGGTATTCGAATGGCACTTGGAGCTCGGGGAACGAACATCATCTGGATGGTTTTGCGAGAAGTCCTGGCGCTGGTGATTGCCGGTTTGCTGATCGGAGTACCGACCGCGTTGGTGGGAGCGCGTTTCGTATCGAGTCAGTTGTTTGGATTGAAGGCGAGCGACCCCGTTACGTTGATTGGAGCGGCAGTGACCTTGGTTGCAGTTGCATTACTTGCGGGATTCGTGCCCGCGCGCAGAGCGTCGCGTGTGAATCCGTTGATTGCGTTGAGATATGAGTGAAGCAAAGCCGAGATTTGTACTTGGTGCTTTGAGCTTTGTGCTTTGAACTTGGGAGGTAAGCAAGAGGAGAAATTCACTAAGCCCAAAGCACCAAGTACAAAGCACCAAGTACAAAGCACGGAGCACAAAGCACCAACACCTGAGGAGATTATGCTGACAACAACCTTATCCGACATCCGCTTCGCGTTCCGCATGCTATCGAAAAACCCCGGCTTCGCGTGCGTGGTTGTGTTGACGCTTGCTTTGGGCATTGGAGCAAACGCGGCCATCTTTTCGTTAACTGATCGAGTTCTCCTCCAGGCTTTGCCTGTTGAGCGACCTGAAGAGCTCGTTGTGCTGTCGTCGTACGAACCGAAACAAGCGGATGTAAGTAACTCCTTCTCTTATCCGATGTACCAGGATCTTCGAGATAAGAGTGGTGTGTTGTCGGGAGTTATTGCCCGCGGCGGTGCGCAGATGAATGTTAGTTACGCGGATCAGAATGAACGCGTAAGAGGCGAACTAGTCACCGGTAATTTCTTTCAAGTACTCGGCGTTCGTCCGTGGTTGGGTCGGCTGTTCACCCAGGATGACGACATCACGCCAGGTGCACATCCCGTTGCCGTGCTGAGTTACGCATACTGGACAAGAAGATTTGCAAAGGATCAGGGAATTGTCGGGAAGACAATTCTGATCAATGAACACCCCATCACGGTGATTGGTGTGACTCCACCAGGATTCTATGGTCTCAATCTTTCGAACGATCCTGATGTGCGAGTGCCGATGATGATGACGACCGTCTTCAATCCGTTGCCGGCAACACGTCTTAAGAGCCGTCGGCATCAGTGGCTAACGCTGATGGCTCGACGCCGGAGCGACGTCGGTCCGGCACAGGCACAAGCTGCGATGGATGTGGTTTACAAACAGCTAATCGATGCCGAAGCACAAGAGCTACCGGCTGATGTCACCGCATATGATCGCGAACAGTTTCTCTCTCGCAAGATCCTGCTTGAGCCGGGCGCGCAGGGATTCCAGTCAGTGCAAAAGGAAATGCGAACGTCGCTTCTGTTGTTGTTAGGTGCGACATTCGTCGTGCTGCTCATTCTTTGCGCTAACCTCACAAACTTGATGATGGCCCGGGGCGCCGTGCGCGCGCAGGAGATCGCCGTTCGCTTAGCTCTGGGCGCTGGACGAATGCGATTGCTTCGTCAGTGGTTAACTGAAGGCGTGGTGCTCTCATTGCTCGGCGGAGTCGTCGGAGTGTTTGTGGCGTTATGGTTAAAAGCAGGATTGCTGGCGTTTATTCCGGCCGATGAGCGCGCGAATTTGGATAGTCCCTTGAACTGGCGTTTGTACGCTTTCATTTTCGTAGTTGCTTTGATCGTTGGTTTGGCATTCAGCCTTGCCCCGGCGGTGCAAGCCGCGCGTTATTCATTGACGGTCGGCTTACGGGCAGAGTCGCGAAGTTTCACTACGGGCAGCAAACTCCTGAGTCTTCGCAGCGGATTGATTCTCGCTCAGGTGGCCCTCTCCTTACCGTTGTTGCTAACGGCAACGCTTCTAATTCGCACACTTCAAAACCTTCGTTCGCTTAATCCAGGATTCACCAAAGAGAACGTTCTCCTCGCGAGCCTTAACCCTTCTTTGAATGGATACACGCCGGAGAAGTCTCATGGTTTCTACGAAGCATTATTGACAAAAACGCGAACCCTCCCCGGTGTAAGCGCCGCAAGTCTCGCTTCTGACTCACCAATCTCCGGAGGTTGGGACCAGAACACCATCGAAGTTGAAGGTTACACACCCCGACAAGACGAGAGCATGGGCTGCGACGTGACCTACATATCTCCTGACTACTTCAAGGTGCTGGGGATTCCACTTGTAGCCGGCCGCGATCTGAATGAACAAGATCGAATCGGAAGTCCAAAGGTTGCTGTCATCAACGAGAAGATGGCGCACTACTTCTTCGGCAACTCAAATGCGCTGGGTAAACGAATCTCCGTGGATGACAAGCTCGATACGACGATCGTTGGTGTAGTGAAAGACGCGACTTACGTAAATCTTCGCAAGAACATTCACCGCCATTTCTACACACCGGTAGCGCAACTGCCACGCCTGTTTGACCTCGCGTTGCACGTCAAGACTTCGATTGATCCAGCTGTTGTCGCGGATCAGGTTCGCGCGGAGATCAAAGCTTTGGATCCGCATCTGCCTCTCTACAACGTGAAAACCCTCGAAAGTGAAATTAATGAGTCGTTGACTCAGGAGCGTTTGGTCACCTGGTTATCGGCAACGTTTGGACTACTTGCCACTCTGTTGACCGCCCTGGGACTTTACGGTGTGTTGACGTTTTCAGTAGCCCGCCGCACACGCGAGATTGGGATTCGCGTCGCGCTTGGTGCCCAGCGACGCGATGTGTTCAAGTTGATCATGATTAGCGGAATGACACTGGTTGCGATCGGAGTTGTAGTTGGCATTGCCGGATCGTTGGCACTTTCAAAAGTGACAGAGTCGTTATTGTTTGGAGTGAATGCGAAGAGTGTGTGGACGATGGCCGGTGTTTCAACGGGATTGTTAGTTGTCGCATTCGTTGCTTGTTATTTGCCGGCGCGCCGCGCAACGAAAGTCGATCCGTTGGAAGCGTTGCGATACGAATGACGAAATTGCCGATTGCCGATTGCCAATTGCCGATTGGCGCGTCAATCAAATAGAAGGAAACTCAATCGATATTGAATGGAAGGAGCAATTGGCAATCGGCAATTGGCAATTGGCAATATTCAAGATGGAAACACTAATCCAGGACATCCGCTACGGAATCCGGATGTTACTCAAATCACCAAGCATCAGCATCGTTGCGACTATTGCCCTCGCACTCGGTATTGGCGCAAACACAGCAATCTTCAGCGTGGTGAACGCAGTGCTGCTCCGCCCGCTGCCGTTTTCTGACTCCGACTCACTGATGGCTGTCTTCGAGAGTGACCAGATACGAGGGCAGACGCGAGGATCGTATTCATTTCCCAACTACTTCGATTTGCGAGATCAAAACAACTCGTTTGAAAAACTAGCCTGTTATCACAGCACCGATTTCATTTTGACGGGTTCAGGAGAACCGGCGCGGCTACAGGGAACTGTTGTTACCGCCAATCTCTTTCCGCTGCTCGGTGTGTCTCCAATCTTCGGTCGCGGTTTTGCCGAGAACGAAGACAAACAGTCTGAAAATGGACGTGTGGTAATTCTCAGCCAGGATCTTTTCCAACGCCGCTTCAATTCTGATCCGGCATTACTAAACCAACCGATCACTCTGGACGGCACAAAGTACACCGTGGTTGGTGTGATGCCTCGGTCATTCCAATTTCCGATTCAGAACGATCCGGTAGAGTTATGGACAACAATTGCAGTCGATTCAACTGGCGACACGCCCATGACGAATCAACGAGGTGCTCATTTCTTACGCCTCATCGCGCGACTAAAAAAAGGTGTTACTGAAGACCAGGCACAAAGCGATGCGAACGTCGTTGCTACCCGCCTCGAGCAACAGTACCCGGACACGAACACGAACAAAGGAATCCATATCGAGTCGGCATTACATTCGATTGTTGGAGATATTCGTCCTGCGCTGTTGATCCTCCTCGGAGCAGTTGCTTGTGTCTTACTGATCGCTTGTGCCAACGTCGCCAATCTCCTTCTTGCTCGTGCGACTGGTCGCTATAAGGAGATGGCGATTCGTTCGGCGCTGGGCGCGAGCCGAATTCGTGTCATACGCCAACTGCTCACCGAGAGCGTGCTGTTGTCACTTGTCGGAGGAGGGGTTGGTCTGCTGCTCGCTGTCTGGTGGTCGGATCTTCTGGTTGCTCTCGGGAAAGACGATATTCCGCGCGCGGTTCAGGTCGGCCTCGACTGGAGAGTACTTTCATTCACACTAAGCGTGTCGGTGTTGACAGGTCTTATCTTCGGACTAGTCCCAGCTTTTCAATCTTCGAGGACCGAACTCACTGATTCACTCAAGGAAGGAAGAGGTGTGGGTGGAGGCGCTCGTCGTAATCGCATGCGCAGCGTACTGGTTGTTAGTGAGCTCGCTATCGCAGTTGTTTTGCTGGTGGGAGCCGGATTATTGATTCAAAGTTTGTGGCGGCTGCAACGAATCAAGCCAGGCTTGGAGCCAAAGAACATTCTCACTTTCAACGTTGCGCTTCCTGACACAAAGTACGACGGCGAAAAGCAGAGTCAGTTCTTTCAGCAACTGAGAGCGCGACTGCAAACGTTACCAGGCGTGCAATCCGCGAGCGCTGTATTGCCGCTACCTCTAAGTGGTGAACGCTTCAGCATTTCTTTTGAAATTGATGGACGACCTGTCGCCAAAAAAGATGAACCGTCGGCGGATGTTTTTATTGCTGATGTTGGATATTTCAAAACAATGGGGATTCCGATTATCAGGGGCCGGGATTTCGACGAGCACGATCAGCACAAATCCACTCCGGTGATCATTGTCAGTGAGGCATTTGCGAAACAGTTCTTTCCTGGCGAAGAAGCGATCGGAAAACATATCAAGCCAGGCTTAGCTACCTTCGACAACGAAAAAGCGCCAATGCGTGAAATTGTTGGTGTCGTAGGCGACGTCAGGAATCGTGGTCTAAGCGTAGAACCAAAGCCCGCGTACTACGAGCCGGAAACGCAGGTGCCTTTCAACCAGCTGGTTGGCGTGATCAAAACTGAGGGGGATCCTCATTCACTGATCACCGCTGTGACAAGGGAAGTTGGATCAATTGACAAGGACCTCCCCGTTTTCGACGTTAAGACGATGGATGAATATATTGCATCGTCTGTCGCCGCGCCGCGGTTCAATACAACACTGCTTACAATTTTCGCAGCGGTCGCACTCGTTCTAACCATCGTTGGTCTTTATGGGGTGATGAGTTATGCGGTCGCACAGCGTACGAATGAAATCGGAATTCGTCTCGCGTTGGGAGCACAAACCAGGGATGTGCTGACTCTTGTGGTGAAGCAGGGAGCATTGTTAATTGCAATCGGACTAGTCATAGGACTGATTGGTGCCTTCGCCGCGATGCGCGTCGTGCAGAGTTTACTGTTTGGCGTAACGACAAAAGATCCGATGACGTTTATCTCTGCTGCTGTAGTGTTAGCTGTGATTGGATTGCTGGCTTGTTACCTCCCGGCTCGGCGTGCAACGAAAGTGGATCCGATAGAAGCGTTACGCCGCGAGTGAGGAACATTGCCGATTGCCGATTGCCAATTGGAATGAGCGATGTCCCTGAGTGAGCTTGCTAACGAGAGGGGACCACGTGCTTTGTGCTTGGAAACAATTTTGTTCGTTAGACGTCGATGTTGGTTAACTCTAGCCGTCGCTCTGGTTAGAAAAGTAAGAATCAGCACAAGACCACAAGGAACACCGCACAGAGGTGAAGGGTGGATACGTTATTCAAAGACATTCTCTATGCCCTCCGCGGCCTTGTAAATCGGCCGGGTTTCGCGGTGGTTGCAATCATCACCTTGGCTCTTGGGATTGGTGCGAACACAGCCATCTTCAGTGTGGTAAATGGAGTTCTGCTGCAGCCACTTCCGTATCCAGAGCCGCAGCGCCTTGTAGAGCTACGCGATTCCAATCTCGCGAAACAACCGGACAGTCAAGTTGCACCCGGCAACTTCATCGACTGGAAAAGACAGACCACAGTCTTCGCTGCGCTCGAAGCCTATCGCACCGTTTCTTACAACCTTACAGGAGATGGGGTCCCTGAGAGACTTTTGGCAGGTCGCGTAACGTCTGGAATGTTCAGAATGTTGGGAGCCCAGCCGGTTCTCGGCCGTGATTTTCTGGCTGAAGAAGACGAGACAGGACGTGAGAAAGTCGTCCTAATCGGTGAAGGGCTTTGGCGACGCAGGTTTGGATCTGACACCAACTGCGTCGGCAAGACACTTAAACTCGACGGTGAAACCTTCACCGTAATCGGCGTTATGCCGGCGGCATTTCGACTCCCGGATCAGCGAGAAAGAGATCTGTGGACGCCAATCGCTTTCACAGACTCTGAAGAGTCACTTCATCACGCTCATTACATTGACGCAATCGGACGGCTCAAGGTCGGTGCCTCAATCGAACAAGCGCGAGCTGAGGTGAACGCAATCGCGACGAGACTAGGGGAGCAGTACCCTGAAGCAAATTCAGGTTGGACCGTCAGAGTTACTCCTCTATTCGACTTCGTTGTCGGCGAGTCGAAGACAATTCTCTGGGTTCTTTTTGGCGCGGTTGCTCTGGTTTTAGTGCTTGCCTGCGCCAACGTAATGAATCTTCTTCTGGCTCGTGCTGTTTCACGACAAAAGGAGATGGCAATTCGATCAGCACTTGGTGCAGGTCGAATGCGCATCATTCGCCAACTCGTTACGGAAAGCCTACTTCTGGCGATCGTGGGTGGACTGACTGCCTGGCCAATGGCAACCTGGGTATTGAAGGCGATTCTTGCTATGGCCCCACAGGATTTACCGCGAATAGGCGTTGCAAGGCTAGATAACCGTACCCTTGGTTTCGCACTCGCGGTGACCTTGTTAACCGGGATCGTTTTTGGACTGGCGCCTGCGTTTGTGTTGATCAAGATCGATCTGAACTCCTCACTTAAAGACAAGGGAACTGAAGCTGTTCATGGAGTATTTCAGCGTCGTCTTGGGAATCTGCTAATAGTCAGTGAGGTTGCCATCGCTCTGGTGTTGCTGGTGGGTGGCGGTCTTTTGTTTCGCACAGTTTGGCGTTTGCGCAGCGTAGATCCGGGATTCAATTATCAAAACGCTCTGGCTGTGACGCTTCAACTTCCCGAGAAGCAGTATTCCAGTGATGAGAAGGTCGCGGCGTTCAGTAAAAAATTACTTCAACAGGCGTCAACTGTTCCCGGTGTCGAAGCAGTTGGACTCGCGCGAATCTTACCCATAATCCACGATCTCCCCACCGGGTTCTACATCGAAGGTCGTACGCGGGAACCAGACAACGAGTTGCCACAAACAAACTACTCCGCGGTGTCGCCCGATTATTTCAGAGCGATGGGTATCCCTTTGTTCGCCGGCCGTGCTTTCAACGATAACGATACTGCGAAAGCTCCAAGGGTAGCGATTATCAGCGACAGTTTTGCGAGACGATTCTTTCCAAATGAAAGCCCAGTCGGCAAAAGGATAAATGTCACAACCGGAGCAGAAGCGTTTCGCGAAATTGTTGGGGTCGTCGGAGATGTCAAACAAAAAGGTCTCAACCGGGAGACGCTACCACACACCTACGAACCATTTGCTCAAGCCCCCAGCCAGTTCATGACGATGGTAGTGCGCACTTCGGTCGATCCAAACTCAGTTGTCCCGGCGATTCGCAGCAAGGTATTTCAGCTGGATACCGAGCTCCCTTTGCAAAGCGTCCGCACTCTAGATCGAGTTATCGCAAATTCGATTGGTCAACAAAGGTTCACCGCAGTAGTACTCTCTGTCTTTGCGGGAGTGGCTTTGCTGCTAGCAATAGCGGGCCTCTATGGCGTGATCTCTTATGCGGTGTCGCAGCGGACACGTGAACTCGGTATCCGAATCGCACTCGGCGCTCGCGTTCCTGATGTGCTGGTCCTGGTACTGAAAGAAGGAATGACATTCGTATTGGTTGGTGAGTTGGTTGGCCTCGCAGGGGCATACGGATTGACGCGACTTCTGCGAGGTTTTCTTTTTGAAGTCACACCAACGGACGCGTTGACATTTATCACAGTAACAATAGTTTTGAGTGGAATTGCATTGTTGGCTTGTTACATCCCGGCACGTCGTGCAACACGAGTCGATCCGCTTGAGGCGCTTAGGTGTGAGTAGGTGTCATTGCCGATTGCCGATTATTTTGAGGGGCGATTGTTGAGTTCGTGTGGATCGTTGGACATGCGAAGGTTAGCGGTGTCTTTTAGGTGCGAAATGTTTATAGCTAACACGCCGAGTCATCCACCACGCCGTAGGCGCGGAGAAGTAAGGAGGCTTGGAACTATAGACATGTCGCTCCGCTGGAGCGAAGAGTTGTTCGCAACTAGCCGACAACAAAGAGAACGGTAAGCGATCTCGAAAGCACGAATTACGCGTTGGTGGTGTTTATCAGAAAAGGTTTGACTACAAATCGGCAATCAGCAATGACTCAAATCCGAAATCCGAAATCCGAAGTCCGAAATTCTTATGACCTCTCTACTTTCTGATCTTCGTTTTGGCGCGCGGATGCTCTTGAAGAATCCGGCCGTCACTTTTATCGCTGTACTGGCGCTGACATTGGGTATCGGCGCCAATACTGCAATCTTTACAGTCGTCAACGCCGTCATGCTGGGTTCGTTGCCATATGCAAACCCGGAGCAGCTCGTAACCGTTTGGGAACGACGTGAAGGTCGCGAGCAAAACTTTATCAACCTGGCCAACTTCACCGATTGGAAACAACAGAACCATGTCTTCACTGACATGGCGGCATTCGTTGACCAACGAATAAACCTGACAGGTGAAGGTGCGCCGGAAGAAATACCCGGACAGGTTGTTACCACGAATCTACTGCCGTTACTCGGCGTGAACCCAATTCGTGGACGGCTGTTTGCTCCTGACGAGGGTAAAGAAGGACAACCGCATGTTGCCGTCATTAGTTATGGTCTGTGGCAACGTCGATTTGGCGGCGATGAAAATCTAATTGGGCGAACTGTCCAATTGAACAATCTCCCCTACACGATCATAGGCATCCTTCCAGAAGGATTTGCATGGCATGTTCCGCGCAACTCACGAACAGGCAAACCAGCCGAGATCTGGAGTCCATGGCAATTTACTCAGGACATGTTGACTCGCCGCGGTCGTTTCGCCTGTGCAGTTGCTCGACTAAAGCCAGGCGTTTCATTTGAGCAGGCACAAAGTGAGATGGATACAATCAGCGCGCGCCTTCGTCAGCAGTATCCAGACTTCGACACTGGTTGGGGGGTGACTGTTGTCCCGCTGCGTCTTCAGTTTACCGGCGACATTCGCACGCCTTTGTTCATTCTCTTAGGTGCTGTCGGTCTTGTCTTGTTGATTGCCTGCGCCAATGTTGCAAACCTTCTGCTGGCGCGTGCTACTTCACGACGAAAGGAGATTGCAGTTCGAACAGGACTTGGCGCCAGTCGCTGGAGAATTGTCAGACAGCTACTGACTGAAAGCGTGATGCTGTCCGCACTGGGTGGAGTGCTGGGTCTCGCGCTCGCATGGTGGGGTACGAAGGCGTTGATTGCGATTGCGCCGGCTTCGCTGTCGACATTACGAGACGTCACCGTAAGCCTTCCGGTTCTCGGTTTCACGTTGGGCGTGTCACTGTTGACTGGAATCTTTTTTGGTCTGGTTCCTGCGCTCGAAGCCGCTCGTTTCAATCTACAGTCATCGCTCAAGGAAGGCGGCAAGAATATCGGCGGCAGCTCCACCAGCCACAGGTTCCGAAACCTTTTCGTTGTGACTCAAATAGCCCTTGCACTCGTGCTTCTCATTGGCGCAGGTCTCCTGGTCAAGAGTCTGAAAAAACTTCAATCTGTAGATCCGGGATTCAATCCTAAAGGTCTTCTTACGATTCGTGTCTCATTGCCGGTGCGCAAGTACGACACGGACGCGAAGACAGTCGACTTCTTTAGCAGGGCACTCGAACAAATCAAAGTATTGCCGGGCGTAGAGGACGCGGCCGCCATCGACGCGTTGCCATTCACAGTTCCTCACTCAGGTACAAGCATCGACATTGAAGGTGAACCGAAGCGTTCCGCGGGTCAGAAGCTTGGCACCGGTGTTTGTGTTGTCAGTAAAGACTTCTTCAGCACGATGCAAATTCCTTTGAAGCAGGGCCGACTATTCACATCCGAGGAAGAGCGCGAGATGCGACACGTAGTAGTGGTCAATGAGGAGTTCGCGCGTCTAAACCTGCCGGATCAGAATCCCATTGGCAAACGCGTCACGATTTATATGAAGGACGACAACGTGCCCAGCGAGATTATCGGCGTCGTTGCCAACAGCAAGCATCGGAGTCTTGAAGATAAGGAAGCACCGATGTCGTACTGGCCTCATCCCGAGTTGGCGATTTCCGGAATGACGCTCGTCGTCCGCAGCCGAGGAAATGCAAGCGATATTGCGCCGGCGACAAGAGCCATCATCAACGGCCTGGATCCAGACCAGCCGATTAGTGACGTCAAAACAATGGAAGATCTGTTGTCTGTGTCGGTCGCGAGGTCCCGCTTCAGCACAACGCTGCTAACTGTTTTCTCCCTTGTCGCGCTCATCATGGCAGCCGTCGGTATTTACGGTGTGATCTCCTATTCAGTACTGCAGCGCACACATGAAATTGGAATTCGAGTTGCACTGGGTTCCCAAAAGCGTGACGTCCTGGGACTGATTGTGAAGCAGGGCGTGGTATTGGGCGTGATTGGAGTTGTCATCGGACTAGGGGCTGCGTTTGGGCTAACACGATTAATGTCAACGCTCCTGTTCGAAGTCGAGGCAACCGATAAGGCGATTTTTGCTGCCGTCTCAGTGGGAGCATTCTTGATAACGCTACTTGCTTGTTACATCCCGGCGAGGCGTGCGATGGATGTCGACCCGTTGCAAGCGCTGAGATACGAGTAAGTGGTACAGATTTCAGTGTTGATTAGTGAATTGAGAACTTCGAGGAACGCAGACTGAAGTCTGTGTTGATTAGGAAATTGAATTATCTGAACGCGAGGAACACAGACTGAAGTCTGTGCCACAACTTATGGACACTTTATTCAATGACCTTCGTTACGCTATCCGGGGCTTATTAAAGCATCCGACATTTGCGGCGATTTCGATTCTGACTCTTGCACTGGGCATTGGTGCAAACACCGCGATATTTAGCATCACCGACAAACTGTTGCTTAGATCGCTCGCTGTCAAGGAACCGGAACAACTGTTTCTAGTCACTTCAGTCAGTGTCAGTCCTCACTTCGTTAGCAATTCGTTTTCGTACCCGGATTTCACCGACTATCGCAAACAGAACAAAATCCTGGCGGGGCTCACGGTCTTCAACAAGACTGAGTTGCAGCTGAAAACTTCTGAAGGTGCTGAACGAGTACAAAGTGAATACGTTGGTGGCAACTACTTTGATTTGCTGGGTGTTGCCGCGGCTGAGGGTCGAACATTCGCACCCGAGGAAGACGGATCGCCGGGTAGTCAGCCAGTTGTCGTGGTCAGCGAAAACTTCCGCCGCCGAAGGTTTGGCGACGAGAGTCCCGTCGGCAAATCTCTTACGCTGAACAACGTTCCTCTAACGATTGTTGGGGTTGCGCCGGCCGACTTCCGTGGAATGGTTTTAGAAGAACCGACTGATATCTGGATTCCGGTTCTCATGCACGCTCAGCTTGCGCAATCGAAATTCATTGAGAAACGAACAAATCCGTTTCTTCGTCTGTTGGCTCGAGTGAAAGCAGGTGTTCCGGTTGAACAATCGGAACGGGATACAGAGGCCCTTGTTCGACAGATTAAAGAAGCCAACACTCCCGCAGGGACAATCACCAAGGGTCTTCCTTTCAGCGAACAACACATAAAGTTTGAAGCAGCCGGCAAAGGCATTTCGATTCTTCGCCAAAGATTTG
>Ga0163163_10001594_pt1 | contig 19067 bp, 34 predicted proteins | sample S65metaG_FD_119766 | JGI IMG/M metagenome (GOLD analysis project Ga0163163, IMG submission 119766) | Switchgrass rhizosphere microbial communities from Kellogg Biological Station, Michigan, USA - S6-5 metaG | ecosystem: Host-associated > Plants > Roots > Rhizosphere > Soil | place: USA... | reverse complement strand
GAGTTCCTCCACTTGGAGCAGATCCAGATAGGCGATGTTGCCAGCGTTGGTGGTCGAGAACAGGCCAGCCGCCGCAAAGTAAAGGACAATCTCACCCGTCGCAGCCGGAATGGTTACGGCTGTAGTGTAGGACTGGGTGGAGGTCGGAGCCGTTACCGTGTAGCCGGTCAGGGGAGTGATCGCAGCCGTCGCCGTGGTGGTCTGGGTGGTCGCCCCGCCATAGCCCTTCGACAACCCGTTGATCTGGCCGCTGATGGGGTCCCATAGCAACTCCACTTCGATGACCCAGTTCCCGTTCGCGGAGTTGAACGCCATCGCCGTGGGGCTGTAGACGGTGGTATTCGAAGCCAGCGTGAGGGACGGGATGCCGTTGGTGGCAGCCGGCGAGATCAGCAGGGACGGAGTGAAATTGACGGTCGTTCCACCCGTGGCGCGGCCGGCAGCCTTGACGCGGATGTGAACGAGGTCGATGTTGTCGGAGACGCCTACCCCATACTGTGAGTATCCATTGTACTTGACGTAGCAGGCTTGTGCCGTCTGAGTCGAGGCAACGGTAGCAATCGGGGAAGCAACCTTCTGGAAGACAACGGCAGTCGTGATCGGATTGACGAGCGAGGCCGCTGGCTTAGAGATATACGGTGTGTTGGTGTTTGCCATGATTTCTCCTTAGACCAGTGAAGCGTCGCACTGAATAATCCGCATCCGCTGCGGGTCGGTGATCTTGGAAGCCATCACGAAGCGGTAGCTTGCGATGGTGCCGATTTCCCCGGTGGGGTTTGATGGGCCGATGCCAGGCTTGACCACCGAAACCTTGAACCGCTGGTTCTTGGGGTCGGTGACCGTCGACGGGCCAGAGCCAGCCAGCGGAATCACGGCAAAGGATTGATAGCCGAAGATGTAGGCCGAGTACAACTGGTTCGGGGCCGTCCCGGTGACATTGACGTTGGTGGAGGTCATGATGCGGCAACCGGCCACCTTGCCAATCTCTCCATTCAGGAGCTTGGTCCCGTTCTGGTACTTCATGCAGTCGATGAATCCGCCCGCCGTGTTGTCCGACATGATGTCGTACTCGACATAGGGGTGGATGACTGCCATCCAGTCGCCAGAGCCATAGGTGCGGACGTTGGAGCCCTTCATCAGGGTGACGTTCGCCTTGAAGTCGGCTACGGTCAGGTTGGCCCCAATGGTCGTCACCGTGTAGGCGGTGTTGGAGTCGAGCTCGGCGCGTGTGATCGAGTCGGTTGAGAGAGCGGCGCGGAAGGAAAGGTCTTCAACCATTTGAGCGGCGGCGCCGATGGAGTTGATGTCCGTCTCGTCGTAGAGGGTGGATGAGTCCATGTAGTCCGAATACTGCTCGACAATCGAGGTAATCGGGTAGCTAGACTGCGGCACGGGATTCGGGTTCACGCCTTCGGCCGCTGGCACTGTGTTCTGGCCCGGGAGGTTGAAGCGGAACATCTGAATCGTTCGGCCCACATTGCGCGGGAGAGAGACTTTATAGCCCAACTGCCAGAAGTAAAGCTCCGGCATCAGGCGATCAAGGCCCTTCTTGACGAAATAGATCGCAGAGGCTTGGTGGAGAAGCCCAGGATTATTGGTTGTGGTTCCAACGGGAACTGCTGGCATGATGACTCTCCGAGGTTATGGAATGAGGGTTTCGCCTGTTGTGGCAAGTCGCTCACATCCGGGGGTCGCTCGGAGTGCGTTAGCTCGGTGTCGGGGTCGCCTTCACTTCGCTGTGATGATACTAAACACAGTTGTCGCGGAACTGCAAACTATTTATTGCGGTGAGGCTTGAGTGATGATCGCTTCCAGCTGCTCCGGAGTCATGCTCCACAAGTCCTGCTCGGTCGGAGCACCCTTTCCGGTGTTGGCCGGCGCGGTCCCGACAGGAGGGGCAGGCATATTGTTCTTAGGTGCGTTGGTGCGGGCGGCGGGCGGCGGCGCAACGGTCATCTCGCCTTTTGCCTTGAGGGTGTAATAGGCCATCTCCGCTGTCTTGGCGTTGAACGGAAGCTGGTTGACCTGCAGGAACTGGTCAATCTTGTCCGCATCGGCCTGCGATTTCGAGAACTCCGGCACGGCGCGGAAGAAGTTGGCGGCTTCCATGTTGGCCTGCTGGGCAGCCATGAACTCCTGTTGCGCGGCGGCGGTGCGCTGCTGCTCGGCAAAGGCGGCGACGAGTTCCTGCCCATTCTTGACCCCGAATGCCGGAGCCATCAGATCAGCAATCGCCAAAGCCGTTGGGTCGATGCTCGGCTCGGTAGTAGCAGGCGTAGGGGTGGGAGCCACGGGCTCGGGAGCACGGGACAACTCTGCGATGCGGCGGGTAGCAGATACTTGGGCCTTGGCCAGTTGCGCCAGGAGTTCGCCATCGTCCTTGCCGCGGTAGACCTGCCCAGAAGCTGTCCGCATCTCGCGCTGGCCGTTTTCCAGTGTCGAGAAGGTGAAATCCGGATCGGCGGCCGGAGCAGCCTCTGCGGGGGGTGTCTCCGCAGGTACCTCTTCGGCAGGAGTCTCAACTGGCGTCTCTTCGGCGGGTGATCCGCCTGCTTCGGCTAAGGCTGCGTCAAAATCTGCGTCACCACTACCAGCCGGAACGGTCGGTTCTTGCGGGGTCGGATCGGGCATCATTGCTCTCCAGTTCTTCTTGTCTCAGATTACTCGCAGCGTGATTGACTTTTTCCTGCAAAGTACGGACTACAGTGCGTCTTTGCTGCCATGCGATTATCGCAGATAGTGCCGCCATGTGTTGCTCCGCTGGCGTGGTGAGTGCTTCCAGTTCAAGGCGTTCGCACTCCATAAGCTCGGAGCGTAGGAAGTCTTGGAAGGCAAGGGAATTGGCAAGGTCAGCATACGAGATGGCGAGTTGAAGGTCATCGGCTTCCATACTTCAACTCCAACGCAAGCTCTAGGGCTGTGTAAAATTCAGGAAACGTAAAAATGTTCCGGCCTGTTTCCACTGCCCATAGTCCACTGTCTAGAAACTTGAAGATTCGCGGCTTCATTAGTTGCCCTCAAGGATCTGCGCTGACTTGATTTCCGCATCCCGTGCGATTCCCAACACTTCGTTGAGTGCTCCAATCTTCGCCAGAGCGTTGAGAGTAGCCACGATGATCTGGGTTTCATCGCGTTCGTGGGCGTCGGCGGACATCGCCTGCAATCTCTGGCCTTGGAGTTGCATCTTCTCCATGCCCTGCTGCTGTGCGCGCTGCTGCTGTACTTGAAGTTCTTGTGGAGTCATCGGGCGGAACAGGTTGAAAGCCTTGACGTTGTAGACATCCAGATAGAACTCGGTGAACTGCTCGATGTCGAGTGTCTTCTGCTGTTGCTGGCCCATCGCCGTGATGATCTCCGGGTTGAGGACGTACTGGGTCAGGTTGGCCAGCCCACCACCCTGCATCGCCGCGCGCATCTTCATATTGTTGGCTGTCTTCAGTTTGAACTTGGGATCGGCGTTGAGAATATCGACGGGATCAACTTGGAAGCCCTGCCCATCCGGACCAAGGATAGTGAGGATCTGTTGTGGGTCGAGGAACATGCATATCAACTGCCACAACTGGGTGAGCATCGGGTTCAGCGTCTGGTCTTCGAGGTTGGCGACTAATCCGTGGACTCGGGAGTTGGAGGCATTGGTTTGAGCTTGCACGCCTGTAGCAGTTCGGTTAGCAGAATTACCTCCAGCGGTGGGAGCACCCAGCACAGCGAGGTCGGTGATTCCAGTAACTTTCTGGTCGCGGTTTTCGACAAGCTGCACCTCCTGAAATGCCTGCTGCGTGACGTTGCCCATCTCCAGCCGTACCACATCCTTATTCGGGTCTTCCGCTTCCCAGTTCGCCCCGGGCCGAAGCTTCATCTTGCTCTGCGTGCGCGCCATGCCCAGCTTAGTGATGAACGGCGGATGCAGAATCAGGTTCAACTCATCCAGCCGTCCGTCTGTAAGCGTCTTGATGAGTTTCTGTCCAGAATCCAGCAGTTCAGGGATTGAATAGCCATAGAACGAGCCTAGCGCGTTGACATAGCACCAATTGAGGAAGGGTAGCGCTTGATACTGGTTAGGACGGTTCAGCGCCACATGCTCGCGTCCCAGCAGCCATACATGGTGATTCTTCTGCCAGTAACGCAGGACTTCCACTCTGGCGAGCCTTGGGTCGACACTTTGATCCTGCCCTGGCTGGTAATTGACGCCTCGATAGCTCTGGATGGCCTGCCGGGTAGTATCGCCTTCGGTGAAGGTCTTCGACTGGCTCAGGCGGTAGAGTTCAATGTCCGTGGGGATGTCGAAGCCTTCCACATCTCGATAGCTCGCCAGTTCCGCAATGGTCATCATCTTGCGGCGGATGCAATAGCCGGCCTGCTGAACGTTGGTGGACCGCGTGTTGGGGTCGATGTAGAAGTCCATCAGGTCGCAGGGATCGAGGAAGAATTGGCTGACTGTCTCGGGCTTGAAGAACTGCTTGGCATAGCTGATCTGGCGTCCGGTAGGCATCGGGATAGGAACGCCGGGGAGCATGGGGTGCTCGCCCAGAGCCATCTCCGGTTCCACCACGCGCTGCCAGTTCACCGCCATCTCAGTGCGCGGGCCGTCCCAACCCCACTCCCATATTCCATTGCCTAAGACGGTTCCATCTTCAGTGAGGCGGTCGACGCAGGAGCGGAAGGACTGGAACTTCACCATCCCCCCGAGGGACTTGAGTTGGTCCTGCATCAGAGCGCGGACTTGATGGAGTTGGGTTATGGTCGTACCCGAACTGGCTGCTTCCACATCGAAATCGAGGTCAGCGCCGCAGATGGCGTCAATCAGTTGCGGGCGGAGGGCGTTGACCTGAGTGAAGGCGTGCCAGATCTGCATGTTGGCGCGAGGAGTCTTCGATCCTTCCCATGTCTTCTCGCCATTGCGGACTGCCGCATAGATGCTTGCCGCGTTTTGCCACTTCGTCTCATAATTGGTCGAGCGATCGGCGGCAGCGCGGTTGAAGTCCCCTAGAACGATCTTTTTTGCCTGGTCTGCGGACCACTCACCCCCACCCAGCGGGATTCCGTCAGCGGTGCGGTTCTCATAGCCAGCCGGAGGAGGAGCGGCATTGGCATCTGACGCAGGACTTGGCACCATCGGGGGAGGGGCGTTCGGGTCTATCGTGACCATGGGCTCACTTTATCACTCACGATGAATCTTACAACGGGAATCCGGTTTCCCTATCTACTTTTGGATAAAAGGCATCGTCGTCCTGATAGTGCTCGGCTAGCAGTAGCGAAATTGGGTCGCGGAAGGTGCTGGGAACTGAATATTCCTCCACCCGATTCGACAGCACACCGGAATTGACCGACTTTCCTTCGAGCATCAGGTCGGTGAGGGTGTCGAGGATGTCGTCATGGCGATACTTAGGGAAGCCCTTGATTTCCGTCTCAATCGCCGTCCGGTAAGGCAAGGCATCGGAGAATCGGATGTTGCCCGCCTGAAACCACGGCCTAAGACCGCGAATCTTCGACTTTTTGCTCTGCTGGTTGTCGGCGGGCTCGGCCTGAATCGGGAGGAAGCGGTTGCGCTTGGACATCTCGCGCCGGAGTGTAGCGAGTAAAACGCGCTCGAGCGCCTGTTTCTGAATCTTTAGTTTCACAATGCCGGGGTACATGTCGAATACGCGGAAAATCCATTCAATCACTTCCTCCACTGGGGGTCTGCCATACAGCATGAACGGGATATACAGCCTTGCATTGGCGAATCCGCCCACGGTGAGCACGGTGAAGTCGGAGTCATGCCCCTTCACATCTTCCATGCCCGCCACGTCGAGCGCAGCATAGAGGCTCATCCGCGGGAGAAGTTGATCCATGTGCTTCTCCGGCGTCCAGATGAGTTGCTTCACATCGTCAATCAAGCCCTGGCCGGCGACAATCGGATTCATCAGGTATTGCGCCGAGTTGGAGCTTGCGAATCCCCATACCACATAGTTCCCAGTCTCAGTCGTCAGCCCAAGGACGGGTTGAGGCATGATTTCTTCGATACGCTTCACCCTCTGATTACCGGATGACTTCTCGCTCAATAGAGCCTTGGCCATGATGCTGTCATAGATTCGCTTGCGCTTGGCCATTCGCGCTCTGACGTAGATTTCGCGCGCTACCTTCCTACCGCCCTTGAGCATGAACTGACGCCCACGGCTGGAGTTTCTTCCATTCTGGCTGTTCGCTTCTCGTTCGAATTGAGTCCACCCATATCCGAGTGAATTTAGGCACTCAGGGATCATCGCGCAGACCTCGGGGTTGGCATCCGGCGACTGCGAGATGAATAGCGTATTGCGACCTACGCATGATCCCTCACCATCCATAAGACCGCCTAACCAATCCATCCACCTCTGCTGTTCGATTGTCAGTTCCCGTAGCGGAGGAAGTACGCTTGTCAGTTCAAACCCAACCTTCGCCGGAGCATAGACCTTTCGATGAGTCTCCTTTGCGCTCGGATAACGACCAGTGAACCACTTGTGCTCGGGAGTGCAGTCAGCAATCCTCCCTGAATGCATATACATTCTCTGGCACGGATTTTTCCCGAGAGCATGGACCGCTAGAACCTTTGTTGGCGTGAGGCGCATCTTGCCGCGAAAGAATGATTCGTCGCGCTCGAATCCCATCACCATATCCCCAACGCAAACCTGAGAAATTGGCTTTTCTGTAAGGTCAGCCATAAGAATCGGAGAGTACCCCGGCGTGCAGAGTTGGGCCGGACCCTTCATGGGATCATCTTCGATTTCCTTGAGCGCGGTGAATCCCATGCGCTCGGGCCATAGGTATGGGCCTTCGGGCCAGTTCGGAGCAGCCGATCGCACGATGAGATTGAAGGCGTCAGGAAGTCCCTTGGTGCGTCGCGCGGCGTGATCGTTCCTGCGAACTTGGTAGAGGTCGGAGAAATCCCACGGCGTTCCCACCATGTCCACCCATCCCTTGAGCGGCTTGGTCGGGTCATCGGTGTTGTACTTCTCCAGAAGATCTCCCATGGAGCCAGCGTGCCTAATAACCTCGTCAATTCCGTTCTGGGAGCTGGAGTTGATCTTTTCCACCAGATCGTCGGACTTCTGCACGTCGCCATGGTAACCGGTGATGGCAGATCCGACCGTGGAAGCGAGAAAACTTGGCTCCTTACCGCCCGGACCCAGCTTCTTGTTGTTGTTGTCGCGGCACGGGACGGTAAATCCGCTAAGATTGCCAAACTCTGGGATCTTGCCTTCTTTGGCCTGAGGACACAACTCTGGAAACAGCAGCCGGAACTGGTCATTCAGGATGAAATGGTTGCGGATCTCCAGAACGATGCTGGTAATCAGAGTTTCGGTCGCTGTGGTCCCCAAGATGCGGCAGTTGGGATAGTTGATAAGCCACTGGATCGAATGCGCGACAGAAACGATTGTCGTCTTGATGTGGCCGCGGGGGAACAGGATGAGATTGTCTCGGTTTTGCTCGAAACCGGGATTTGGAGGCAAAAGCTCCATCTTGCACTTCGGTTCCCACAGAACTTTGCCGTCCATCGCGGCTTTATAGTCCTCGACGGTCTTGTGGTACTCGGTCGCGCCGGGGAATTTCTGCAAAGCGGCCAGAATCGGGCCGTGAACTCGCTCAGTCACGTCAGGATACCCAAGAATGGTGTTCGAGAACCATACGAGGTCAGTCCGCGCAAGGTGACGTTCCTTGTGCCACCATTCAAGGTATTTGGATATATTTTTATCTGTTATTTGCATTTACCGCTCAGACTCTATCCAGCGATAACCACCTGATGGTATGTCAACGACATTTCCGTCTGCATCGACAATGAAAGTTCCGGTATGGCTGGTCATATTGAGGTCGAGAGCGGTGTCTAACCACTTATGAGCTTTTTGGCGAGTATCCTCCGATGGAGGCTCTGACAGTAAAAGCGAGAAGTTTAGGTGGAGTAGGGGATCTCTCATTGGTTCACTTTTTCATCCGCTTCATGGCGCTCGACAGGCCCTTGTACTCAGGCTTCTTAGCAGCATCTCGCTTTTCTGAGAGCATGATTGCCACCATCTGCTTTTGTGACTTTACCTTCGGACCGTTTGTACCGCCTGAGTGAAGTGTTCCAGCCTTCCATTTAGCAGGGACTTCGTTCCACGGCATAAGCACCTCGCTCTCACTGCCCTACAGCTTCAAATCCGAGAAAGTCTCCGCAATAATGCTTGAGTTGGCATCCAAAGTCATCCCATAGGGTAAATCCGCTCTGTTGTGCCCGGTGCGAGAAGGCCCAATCATCCTGGTAGATCAGTCCTTCATGGATCATCGGGAGAAACAGAGCATGATGCGTCCTACCCAAGTATTCATACGCCAATTCCGGGTAGTCTTCAATCATCTTCTTAATCACTTCGCGCCGGATGGTCATGCTGTGCGCCGATCCGAACTTGGCTGGATAGACGCCACCCTCGCGTAGATGCTCTAGGAATGTCTCGACCGTGCCATCGCCATAGTTGGCGGGCTGAATCTCCTTCAGAAGGCTCTTGCGATAGATGCCAGAGATGATGTCCTTGTCCGCATTCACCAGCCGCACAATGCAGTCCTGTGGATAAGTCACGTCATCAGCTGCAATGAATAGGTGGGTATCGTCGGATTCGAGGAAGTCGACCATCACCGGACCGTAGTTCTGGAACCCGGGAGCGCCGCGGCGAGTCTTAGCCAGCGTGATCCCGAACCCAGCGTCGACGGCGTGTTGGATGGTGGCGTTGAGCGAATCCATCGACTCATCGAAGGGCTGGAGGCGGGGAGCCATGCAGATGCGGACGTTCGCTGCCTTACGCGCCATGGGAGGATTCTACATTGTTGAAAATAACAATCATGCTTGGAAATGGGGCTGGGTCTTCTGCGTTACCGAAGGTCAATCGTCCCTTGATGAATCGAATCTCCTTCGCCTGAGGTAGAACGATTTCATGGAACCACTTCACGTCTGTCCTTGCTGGGAGTAGGAATACGGCGATATCCGCCTCATGCGCTCGTTCAAGGAATGGTCTTATTCCGGGTCCATACGGCGGGTTACAGTAGACTCGCTCCCCACGCCAATGAGAGAAAAGCGGGGCAGTCCCGTCAATGGTTCCGTTCAATGGGCATGGGTCAAATGTGAACTTGAACTCCGCGTCGAGGTCTGCGTATACCTCGGAGGGAGTCTCCCACTCTTCGCTTGCGGAACTGAAGTGTACGGCGAGGCTCATTCGGCAGGCACCGGGAACCCATCAGGCCGGATGGCAATGTGGTTCTGCTCGCAAATCTCCGCCAGCCGTGCCCGTGGCTTGCGCTGCGGTATGTTCGATCCATCCTCCCAGTTGCGTACCGTGTTCACGTTGACCTCCATGTGCTCGGCAAACTCCTTCTTGGATACATCGAGAATTGCACGGATGACTCGGATACGCATTGCATCGCTAACCATGAGGGAATAGTAGCATAAACACACAAAATAATGCGGTAAAATCCATATTAAGGTGAATATACACACTTTTGTCTAGTTCGGGATTAGTTTGGATTCTTCCCATGCGCCAACTTGTGACGCCAGCCCTTTTTTGGTGGCCAATTCACTCCCCAGCGAGCTAGTTGTGCCCGAGTGAAGCCTCCGGTTTTGGTCTTGTAGAGGTCTTGCGTCTTGCGATCGATGGTCAGCGGAGGTGGTGGCACAAAGAACTCACCGCCCCATGGGAGTAGCTGATCTTTAAGTGGCTCCATAGAATCCCTCTTAGAAGCAACAACAAAAGCAAAGGCAAAAGCAAAGTCTTTGTTCTTAGGATAATGCCAGTTTCGGGTGGGCATACGGAAAACAAGGGTTAGTTGGTCTCCGTGGGCTGGAAATGGTATGCCATTATCCGGTATGGGTCCCATCGCTCGTCAAGCTCACAATTGCTTACGCACGGCTCCCTCAGAAGACCGCTCCTCTAACGACCAGTGAGCACCCGACGCGGGCACAAGGGGCCGGTATCTCTCTAGGTAACAATTCCTATTGAGTCGTATGCACGAGCCGAGGCGCACGAATATTTCATCGGGGATTGTCGAGCCGAATTGTCGGGGGACTGTCCGCGCATATTTTGTACACTCTTGGCACCTTCATGCTTGCATGAGGCGTCCAATCATGTCAAGATGTAAATACGTGCGAGGGCCGTCCACCTTCGTTCCGGGCGTTTGTAGACTCTTGGCAGATTCTTTAGACCCCCGGCTCTCGTCACACATTCGAATCGACCTCAAAACGCAGACTGGAATGGCCTCCCCTAACCGGGAGGCTTCTTTTTGCATCCAAATCCCAATGAGCTTCCAGAAGAAAGCACCGCAGCCGCTCCGCATGACGCAGTTCACCGCGCCTGTCCTGGTGCAGCGTGGGTGGATCTGGAATCCGATTCACAAGTGTTTTGAGCATCCTGAGACGGGCGAAAGAATCTTTGCTGCCGCATGATAGGATTATTAAGTCAGGCCAGAGCCCTGCCGGAGCTTACCGGGCCTATCGAAAGATAGTTGGAATCCAGGGCTTATTGGTCTGGCTGGAGACTTCCAAATGAAGAAAAAGCCCGAGATAAAGTGGATTAGTCCCAACACGATAATCGTCAATTTTAGCGGGAAGAATCTTACTTCCAGTGCTGGGATATTCACCCTCTCTACAAAATAGACCCCCGCATAGTCTTTTGACGGCATCACAATCAGGTGAGGTACGTCTATGCTCAATCTCATCCTGATGGTGTTTGCCTTCGTCCTGCTGATGCTGGCTGCGTTCAATATCCCCACCCCACCCAGATTGTCCCTCGGATGGCTCGGCCTCGCCCTGTGGTGTCTGGCAGTGATTCTAGTTGGCAGGAACCTATGATATTGTTGGGCGGGAGACTATAAATGTCCCACTATCGGCATCACCCCGACCCCGACAAGCCCGAACTGGACGCCATTCTTCGCCGCGAAGATGCGATTCTCGAAGAAGTGGAAGAGGTTGAGCAAGCGGATCGGAAAATCCTGCGCGACGACCGAGAGATTATCAAGCGGCTCGATGCGATCGAGCATGAACTCCACCACCCACATACCATCACCGCATTTACTGACATCATCCAGACAGGAGAAATACCAATGGTTCCTCTCGCCGCAGGACAAACAGCTACATTCGCCACCACACCTCTACCGGCCGGCTCCGCACCGGACCCCACCAAAGAACTCTGGACGAGTTCACACCCCGACATCGCTCCGGTTGTTCCCAACCCCAACGACCCATCCGGACTCTCGGCTCAGGTTGCTTTTGCGGAGGGAACTCCAGAAGGTCTCTCCTTCATCCTGGCAATTAATTACACCAACCCAAGCGGGACAGTCGTATCGAAGGCCAACACCTTCACAACCGTTGCAGCGCCGCCGGCCAATATCACCGGATTCACCGACATCGTTCAGGTCGCGTAGTGGTATAGTAGAACCTGATCGCAACACCGCCTCCTAAAGCACAGAAAAGCCCCCTTTTCCGGGGGCCGATCTGTTTCTGGGGGAGGGTCTACTTGATGGCGTCGATCGCCTGATCAAGACCGTCGCGTTCCTTGCTCAAGGAATTGATCTTCTTGGTCAGCGCATCTCTCTGCTTCTGCATATGGTTGAGTGCGATGGTGACGTGGCGCCCCCGCTTGGGCTCCAGCCGATCATCGTTGATGGGAAGTTCCAGTGCTGCGTCCTCTGCTACCTTAGCCATTACGTCTCCTTGGGATAAACCGGTACATCAATTCTCTGGGGCCGGTAGAAGTTGCGGTTCTGCTCCTCGGACACGATGGAAGCAATCGCCGCGGCCTTCGACCCGAACACGTTGGAGTTCCGCATCGCGCGCCAGCGTCCTCTCACCAGCACATAGATCAGCCAAACATGGTCACTCATTGGGTTTGTCCTCAGGGGGTGCAATCATGTGAACCTCGAAACTTAGGGTCGTTATGTCATAGCCGCGAGACTTCAATTCATCTACGACCGATGGCTGCGGATCGCCTTTATAGTCATAGCGTTCAGCGTTGAAGATGGAATGCATGTAGTGCGCATCTGCGCGGCGGGCAGGAGCTTCGTTGTGAATCACCACATCGGGCGCATCATGCGGTAACTTAGCGAAGTAGACCGCCAGTGTGCCTGATTTCAACCTGCGCGCCCTCTTCATTTACCGCCCTCCATGCTGCAATCCAGTTTGAGTTACGCCTTTGGTTCAGGGGGTGCTGGAATAGGATCGAGTGGCTTCCAATAGGTTGGGTTCCAATGCAATTTATCTATTCCCCTCTGCCAATAATTCTTGTATCCATTCCAGTAGCAGACCGTTTGATAATCAGCATTTGCAGCTAAAACTAGTATTCCAGCTACGGGCAACTCCTGATCCACTGAAATCCAATCGCTCATCCCTGCCTCCACGTCTTCCTGCACAAGTACAACCCAAACGCAGCCAACCCGGAGAACACCAGAAAGAACGTCGCCAGGGCCAGAATCACAGCCGGATCACTCAACGGGTTATACATCTCTACTCCTTTTTTGCTCCGAAGAGACTGAAATGGATATGAATTTCATTTTTTGCCTGTCCCTGAACAAACCCGAGAGCTCGTTCCGTCTCAAAAGCTCCCCTTAAGTTCATAAGAACAGTGCTCTTGGAGTCTTGTCGTAGACCGTGATACTTGATCATCCAGTCCACCAGATGCTCTGGCCCGTACGAACCACACTTCTCTTCTGCTGTCATCGGCTTACCGCCGTCTTTCGTGCCAAACATCGTTTCGCTCACTGATCCTCCTCCAGTTCAAACACCTCACCACACTTCCCACACGCCCATCCCCAGTCATAGCGGATCTGCTGCCTCCAGTGGAACAGCCAGCACCAGAGCCGGCTCACTCCCCAGCCTCAGAAGTAGACCTTGCAGGTGGTGCAGTAGTGCCCTGAGCCGGCGACGTAGACTGCGTGATCCTTATGTGCGGATGCTTGAAGATGTCCTGCCCCTCCGACCAGTTCATCCCGCATGGGTTGCACCGTATGTAGCTGCTTCTTGTCACCCTTGGCTTTCCGCAGAACGGGCACGGAGGCTCGGTCCCGACCTCGGCCAGCCTTTGCTCCCTTGTCATCGACATCCATTCGAGAAGTTCCACGCGACACCCCTTTCTTCGGCTCCATATAGTCGTACCGCTTGCACCGGGTACATACCCGTGGCACCGCTATACGGGATACCCAGTCAAAACCACACTGATTACAATGTGCCATGTGTTTATAATAATACTTATCATTATATTAGTCCACCACTTTCATTATTTTCTGGAATTTTTCTGGGGCGCGAGTGTGACTATGCTCCACCACAGCACGACCACCCACCCATGGCAGGGTTCGGGCACCCCGGTACCCTCGTCTGACACCCCTAAACTCAATATTAATCAACACGTTACGCGCGATACCTCATGGCGAACATGAGGCGTATACGGATCAGTGGCGGATTGGTCGCGGATTGAGGGTGGATTGAGGGTGGATTGCTACTCGCCTGATAACAAAGCAGCTAGGCGGTCGGCGGCCGGCCCTGAGATGCTCAATGTAACGCTGCTGGTCGAGTTAGCAGCCTGTTTCGCATCCTGCATACCTAGCAAGCCTGTAAGCTGGTCGATGGCCTTTTGCTGCACGCGGTTGTCAGGGGCATCGGACACAGTGACTTCCTTGCCATTGAGAGTCTGATTGGCCCTTGCTTCGAGATGCTGCTCGATCTTGTCGACGATCCTGCCGAGGGTAAGGCCTTTCTTCTCAGCGATCTCTTGGAACTTGGCGCGTAGTTGCTCAGGTGGGATGAGCTTGTAAGGCGTCCTAGCGTCTACGGGTCCAAAGCCTGCATCTCTGGCTGCTACGGATGCCACTTTGCCGTCTATGATGCCTTCGATCATGCGGACCTGTTTGATCTCATGGAGTTTATCGGCTATTCCTTTATGCGGTGTTAGTGGTGTATTGAGGATCTCCGAGAATGTCATTTCGATGCGAGTATACGGCACGTAGAAACATAGATGCCAGTGCTTTGTGAGACTTGGATTACCGGCTTTGGGATACTTGTCTCGAACTAGGCTGATATATATAGATACGCACAATTTATTTTGCATTATCTCTATATTAGTACTTGACATGTGTCACGATGTGTCATACAGTCTATTTATCAACTCTGGTGACGCGTTACTGATTCGTATGAATCCAGAGACTGAGAGGCAGAGAATCAAGCCAGCTTCTCTTTAGTGAATCAGCCTGGGGTACTGAAAACCCTCGGAGTGGTAGGGAAGCCACTCCATAAGTCTTATTCAGAGGTGAGACACATGAAAGTCAAAGTTACTTACGGCGTAACACCCGAATGCACTAAGTTGGCTAGGTTCTACGACCGCAACCACAAACTCATTGCCGAACTGCCAATCACGGCCGATGAAGCGTTCACGACCTCAGCAGTACCTTGCTACTGGAGCAACTTCCGTTTGGCAGATGGACCGACCGCGCGTTCACTCCGAGCTTATTCTGCAGCGTTCGTTCCTGAATGGGAACTGCTCTCTCTATCCTCGATTCAAAACTAGACGCTATCAGAGCTTAGGAGGCTCAAACCAATGGCACGTATCAGCCGATCACACCTCGAAGCACAAGTGAACACAATCAACTCTCTCCTCGGTCAGCCATCCACGGCATACTCGAAGAATGGTGATCGCTACACCGCAAACGTCGGGAACTACCACATCGGCGCCTACTCTCCCGGTGATCGCTACGGAACGCGCTACTCACTCCAACAGATGACCAATGAAGCCGGAGGAGTAAACGTCGTGTACGGCACTCAGGTATGCGGCGCTGAGGCCTTCTCAGATGTGCTGCGCGCCATGATTAGCGGTATCCAAGCCGCGCAGGAAACATCCTCACGCACCAAAGCAGCCTAACCCCCACGCATCCCTCCCCAGAACTGCGATCACCGAAAGGACACAATGAACGCGATCAACACCAACCTACTCAACGCCGAACTCATCCACACCGTCAAGCTGGTCCTAGAAGGCATCCTGGGCGCTGGCTTGCTCACCTTCCTATGGTTCATGGCGGGAGCTTATAACGGAGGTCCACGCCGATGAACTCGACCTGTAAGCACTGCGGAAAGCCTATTGATTTCTTCCCTGGTATCCAGATCGAGGGCCTTCAGTGGAAGCATTCGGATGGATTCTATAACTGCGATGGCAACCGCGGACACTCGCTCAACTATGCGGAACCTATCGAACAGGAAGCGCAGGCCCAACCATGAAAGACTGGCTCACCATCCCTGAAACCTGCGACCTGCTGCACATCAGCCGATCCACCTTCTACCGATTCATCAAACGCGGACACCTGCATCCCAAGTTGTCCCTCGCTCCGTATGGCGTGATGATCCGCAGATCAGAAGTAGAAGCCATCATAGCCAAATCAATCGTCCAGAACTAGATTTTTCTATGGACATAAACCACAATGTAGGCGTAGAATCTCTAAACAATGCACTACCGAGCTTAGGAGGCTCACCCTGTATGCGATACACCGTAGATGAAAAAACATCCAAGCAGGAATCAGGCAAAGCACCCGTATTGCTGGTCGGCATGTGGGCCCCCAACCACTCCAAATGGGTCGTGCTTCCAGTTGAACAGGACGACTTCGACGCGCTCAACGTGGGCGATGTAGTCGAATTGCTGGTCACTGTTATTCATCCCGACCCTTGCACTCATACTTCAGACTGGCACAAGGCTATGCTCCCGTGTTCCATATGTGGAGAGCCTAACAGAGCATCAGTTTCCTAACCACTCCTCCGCGAGGCTGGGCGCGTTATCCCAGCCACCGGAGGATGTATGGCAAGCGAACTCGCAATCGGGGACTTCCCCAACGAGAAAGTAGAACTCATCAAGAAAATGGTCGCAAAGGATTGCACCAACGATGAGTTAGAACTGTTTCTCTATACCTGCAAGCGCACCGGACTCGACCCCCTCGCGCGGCAAATCTACGCCGTGAAGATAGGAGGCAAGATGTCCATTCAGACCGGCATCGACGGTTACAGGCTCATTGCCGATCGCACCGGCAAGCTGGCTGGAATATCAGATCCTCACAATGTGGATGCCGAGAGCGGCTTGTACCCCACCACTGCGTCCGTGACAGTCAAGAAGCTTCTATCCAATGGAACGGTTGCCGACTTCACAGCAACCGCACGATGGACCGAATACAACGCTGGGACCAGCATGTGGAAGAAGATGCCGTATCTCATGCTGGGCAAGTGCGCGGAGGCCTTGGCGCTGCGTAAGGCGTTCCCCGCTGACCTGAGTGGCGTCTACACCACCGAAGAGATGGCTCAGGCCGACAACGCGCAACAGGAACAGGCTGTAGTGGCCGAGGTAGAGCGCCAGAAGGCAGCCTATACGCCCGACCCAGCCGCGGAGAAGTCCACCATCGTGCAAGTCCTAACCCCCAACGGCATGTCTCAAAAGCATCCTGCCGGCGCCGACTTCGTACCTCCCGAGCTTGACTGGAGTTACCAGAAGACCACCGGGGTCCTCATCTGCCGTATCGAGGAAGCCTTACAGAAGACCACCGCCAAGAAGCGCGACTACCTCGTTATCAAGCTCAACGGCACCATCGAAGGCCAGCGATCGGCAACCTACTTCCACAACTCCCACTGCGACGACCTGTTAGCCGCCGTGGGCAAGATCTGCAAGTTCATGGTTTCCATGTCCAAGGATGGCAAGTTCATCAACATCTACGAAGTGTTGGAGATCGACGGAAAGCACATCGACAAGGCTCCCGCCGAAGATCCCGACCACAGCGCCGAGGTAAAGGCAAGGCTGATTGCATCCTCGCTTGAATGGACAGAAGACGACCTCCGCGAACTCTACACCCGATGGGCTCACAACTCATGGGATGAGACGCTGGCCAAACTGGAGGCACGCAAGGCTGAGCTTGCAGAACAGGTAGTACCCGCATGAAAGTCTCAGAACTCATCGCCAAAGCAGAACCCAAGCCAGTAGCCCGAGGGAGGAATCTCGGGTTAGTTGGCTGGGCAGATGGCTACCTGCTGGTCAAGTTCCGAGGCCGTGACACGCTTTATATCTACGGCCCGGACATAGCCGAGCATGAGGCCGAGAAGATCGTCAAGAATCCCTACCCAGATGCGCTATTCACCAAGCTCCGCGACAAGCACCAATGGAAATGCCATAAAGTACAGGCGGCCGCATGACTGGATCACTCTTTGAGACCGAAGTAGAAATCCATGAACGGATGCGGCCGTTGCGCCCCCGCCAATCTCAGGCCGCCAACGATGTGCGCGAGGCCATCCGGCAGGGTCACAAGAGGATCATCGTTCAGGCACCGACCGGATGGGGTAAGACGCTCTGGGCAGCCCATGTGATCGCCGCAGGACTCCGTAAGAACAAGCGCCCCCTGTTTACCGCTCCCGCAATCAGCCTTATCGACCAAACTTTAGCATCCTTCGAGCGCGAAGGCATTCACGACATTGGAGTCATCCAAGCCAACCACCCGCGCACCCGCTACGGCGCCACGGTGCAGATAGCCAGCGTACAGACGCTCATTCGACGCGCCTGCCCTGAGGTCGACTTCGTATTAGTCGATGAGGTTCACGAGCAGTTCGACGGGCTGGACGCCCTATTGGACTCACCGGAATGGGTCAACAAGATCGTCATTGGCCTGTCCGCTACGCCTTGGGCCAAGGGCATGGGCCTGCGCTGGACGAAGCTGGTCATCGCGGGAACCATCAACGACATGATTGCCGAGGGCCATGCCTGCCCCGCCATCGTCTACGGACCCGAGAAGGATGTTGACCGCGATGCGATCGCCGTGGAGCGTGGAGAGTTTGTCGACAAGTCAGCCGGCGAGGCCATGAGTTCCGCAAGCATCATCGGGGACGTGCTGAAGGAGTGGCAGGAGAAGAGTCCACGGGAGAAGACCTTTGCCTTCTGTGTCAACCGCGACCACGCCAAGATGCAGATGGAGGCGTTTCTGGATTGCGGTATCCCCTTCGGCTACATCGACGCCAACGTGGAAGGCGAGGACCGCAAGCGAATCTTCCAGCAGATGAAGTATGGCGAGATTGCCGGGATCGTTAGCGTGGGATGCCTGATAAGGGGCGTGGATCAAGACGTTCGGTGCATCTTGGATTTACAGCCTACGAAATCAGAAATCCGGCACGTCCAGAAGTGGGGCCGTGGAGTGCGAATGGCCGATGGAAAGCAAGTATTGATTGGCTTGGATCACGCCGGAAACAACTCATCCCTCGGACTCTTTACTGACATTTATCACGGCAGTCTCGATAGCAGAAAACCCAATGAACGCGGAGAGGCTTATAAAGATGAGTCGAAACCTGCGAAACCCAGAAAATGTCCGAAATGTCATCAGATCGTTCCGCCAGGAGTCAGAACGTGCCCATCGTGTTCCGAGAGGATGCCGCTGCACACCGGGATAACCGCCGTAGATGGTCGTCTGGTCGAAATCAGTTCGATTCCCAAGCCGAAGCCCAACCCGCTTCACCAGCAGTGGTATTCGGAACTTCTACACATCGGCCGCAAGGCAGGATATAAGGACGGTTGGGCTTCTTACAAACTGGAGGCCCGCTTCGGAATCAAGCCGACCGGGCTCAAGAAGCGAGGCAAGAGCGATACTTCAGAGGAAGTAAAAACCTTTGTAAGAGAGCAACGTAAGTTGTATTTAGCGAGTAAGGTTGGTATCGCTGCGGGCAGCCAGTCGAACTAGTTCGCTGTGCTGTCCCTAGTATACCAACCCGTGTCAAGACACTAGGAATGGGGTTTACCAATGAGTTACGTACTACATCTTGTGGTGTTCATGGCGGGAATCTTCATCGGATCGAAGTTCAACCCGTGCCAAGGTAAGCTCGACGCGATCCAGCGTTACAAGGATTCACTGTGAGACGCAAGGAAGCTCCCGCCTGCGCATGCCCGACCTGTGGCAAGCCAACCACACTCTATGCCTTCCGCGACATCAAGCCGCAGAAGGAGTCCGAAGCCTACCGCAAGCGAATCAAGAACTTGATAGCTCAGTTCGAGCTGGAAGGCTACGATACCTACGAACAGGACTTGAGCGTAGCGTGTTCCGTG
>Ga0163163_10001593_pt1 | contig 19067 bp, 13 predicted proteins | sample S65metaG_FD_119766 | JGI IMG/M metagenome (GOLD analysis project Ga0163163, IMG submission 119766) | Switchgrass rhizosphere microbial communities from Kellogg Biological Station, Michigan, USA - S6-5 metaG | ecosystem: Host-associated > Plants > Roots > Rhizosphere > Soil | place: USA... | reverse complement strand
GCTCCGCCCCGGGTTTTCCAGGCCGGAGCGCACCAGGGACGCCGTAACCCGCGCCATCTCGGCGAGGTCCCCCACCCCCGACGCGTTGTCGTTGGCGCCCGGCTCCTGGATGTGGGCGCTGAAGACCAGACGCTCGCTCGGTGCCCGGCTCCCGCGCACGTCGGCGATGAGCGTGAGCTCGTCGGAACGGTAGATCCGGGTCGAGAGCTCGGCCCGCACCCGCACCGGACCGCGGGCCAGCGCCGAGCGCAGCATCGCGCGCGCCGCAAAGGAGAGCGGGATGCCCCACCCGGGATGCAGCGAATCGTAGGGAATAGCGGTGAACTGAATCGAGGTCTGGTTCACCTCGGGCCTGGTGTAGGCGGGCATCGAGTACGCCAGAACGCCGAGGGCGCCTCGTTTTCTCACCATCTCGGTCCAGAGTGCCCGCAGCGACATGTCGCCCAGCACGATCCGCCCCGATACGTCCTTGCCGGCCAGATCCGCGGCGCTGCCCTTGCCGACGTCGACCAGCTCCGCCTCCACCCCTCCCGTCGGGGTGGAGACCGAGTACATGCCGAGCATGTGCCGATTGGTGGCGTACCGGAGAACCGGGACCGGCTGCCCGACGATGGTGAGCGCGCCGTCGACCGGCTCCCAGGTGGGCTCCCGCATCGGCCGGTGCTCGATGCGATAGGTCAGCCGGTCAGTCGGTTTGGCGCGCGCCTCGAGCACGAAGCCCGCGCTGTCGAGGATGCCCGCGACCCGGGCGATCGTGGCGTTGAAGCCGGTGTTCCCGGCCACCCGCCAGTACTGCGCGACGAAGGCGGTGGTCGCGAGCGCGCGGTCCCCGGACAGCTCCGACCGCACCTCGGCCAGCGCCCGAGCGAGCCTCGGCTCCGAGGGACGAGCGCCCTGCGCGCGCGCCAGAACCGGCCAGGCGACGAGGGCGAGGACGGCGGAGCGCAGGCCGGCGAAAAGGCTAACTGGTCACCTTCCAGTACACGGCGTAGCGCTCATCGAAGAGCTTGTTGAACGGCACCAGGGTGACATCCCGGGTCTGGCGGGTGGTCTGGAACTCCCCCGGTTGGGCGCCGGGCTTGATCCAGGCGGCGAGATCGGCGCCATGCGCCACGAAATCGGGCGCCGGAATCGGTTCGAGGGGATAGCCGGGAACGGTGCGCGGCTTGGTCGGCTCCGCGCGAATCGTCGCCGCTGTCAGGCCCTCGGTCCCCAGCTTGCCGGCCAGCACCAGCGGGCCATACATGAACGCCTGCACCGAGGGATCGTCCGGCATCGGGTGCGCGTGGAGTCCCATCGGAAGCTTGACCGAGAGCCGGTCGCCGTCCTTCCAGGTGCGATCCAGCACGTAGTATCCACCGGGCCCGGCAAATCCTTCCAGCGGCTTCCCGTTGAGCGTCGCGCCGTTCGCACCGGTGGCCCAATAGGGAACCCTCACCTTGAGCGCGAAGGCGGCGGGCTTCGGCGTGTGGACGGTGAGGGTCGTGCCCTGTTCCACCGGAAATCCGGTTTCCTGGGTCACCTTCACGCCGTGCTCCTGCCAGTCCAGCTCCGACGCGGCGAACAAGTTGACGAAGAGGCTGTGCTGGTCCTGGAAGTAGATGCTGTCGCCGAGCTTGGCAAAGGCTTCGCTCATCGTGCCGGTGCAGCACCAGTAATCCTGCGTGGGTGTCCCGAACAATTTCCACAGTCCGGCCTGCAGGTTGACGTAGTAGAGCTTATTTCCGTCCGACGGGTGCTGGCTCCCCACGATGCCGTTCCAGAGCGCACGCTCGTAGTAGTCGGCGCAGGCCGGATCGCCGGTCCATCCGAAGACATGCCGGGTCAGCTTCAGCATGTTGTAGGTGACGCAGTCTTCCTGCGTATACCCGCTGAGCTGGGTGGACAGCACGCCCGGCTCGGCGCCCCAGCCTTCGCCGTTGCTGGTTCCGCCGGTCGCGTAGGCGCGCATGCTGGTCACCTCGCGCCAGAAGTATTCCGCGATCCTCCGGTACCTCGGGTCTCCGGTCAGCTCGTAGCGCCGGGCGGCGCCGATGATCTTGGGGATGAGCGTGTTGGCGTGCAGGCCCTTGAGCTGATCGACGCCCTGCGCCAGCGGCGCGAAGACCCGCTCGTGGTCGAAGCGACGGGCGGTCCCTCGTAACCCGGGGTCCTCCGCCACGACCGACAGGTTGTACAGCACTTCGTTCATCCCGCCGTACTCCCGCTCCAGCACCCGCGCCATGTCGTAGTCGCCGAGCGGCTGGGTCCAGCGGGTGGTCCAGCGTGCCATGCCCTTGGCCAGGTCGAGCGCCTGGGCGTTGCCGGCGTGCACGTGCATGTCCAGAAGACCGGCCATGATCTTGTGGTAGGTATAGAACGGCGCCCACACCGGTTGATCGGCCCGGAGCCGGTCGAAGAATTCTTCCGGAAACGCGCTCAGGTAGCCATTCGGCTGCTGACACCGCGCCAACTCGGCCACCAGCCCGTTCCCTCGCGCCTTGAGCTCCGCATCCCCCTGGGCCGCCATCAGCGCGCACGCCGAGAGATAGTGTCCGGTGTAGTGCCCGCGCAGCTCGTTGACCGGCGCCTCCCAGCCTCCCAGCGGCTCGGCGTTCGAAGGCAGCCCCGCCTTCAGACGGAAGGTATGGAGCAGCCGGTCGGGATTCTGCGCCAGCAGGAATTTCCGGTTGATCTGCATCTCGTCGTACAGCGGCCCGGGCAACAGGCGAACCCGGGACAGATCGAAGGGCTCCGCGGCCGGCCCGGCCGGGGAACCACTCGCCGTCCACCGGCGGGACAGCGGCAGGACCGCCGCGGCCGCGGACAGGGCGACAAAGTCTCTGCGCTTCATGGGATGCCTCCCAGCTCTTTTGCCTTGGCGATGGCGGCGGCCATCGCGTCCCGGTGTTTCGTAAAGGTGTCGTCGACCACGGTGATGGTCGGGATCGGGCCCGGCGCGATGGAGAGGGTCTGCTCGTCGAACCGGCCGAATCCCGACTCGTGCACGCCGCTGCTTCCCCGGCCGGGCGCCGGGTGACTCAGATGCGAGAAGAATCGCGAATACTTCATGCCCGGCCTCGAATAGACGTGGAACAGCGGAAGGAACTCCATCAGCGCATCATAGGGGAATTCGCCGCAGGCGAGCACCCGGGGGTATCGGGCCCGAAGATCCGCCACCATCCGGCGGGTTCCCTCGTGCATGTCGGCCTTCTGATTGTTGATCCAGCCCCCGGAAATGTCCAGGAAATATGCGTCCGCCCCGTACCGTTCGATCACCTCGGCGATGCGGTCCGTGAGCCACCGGCGCCAGGACTCGATGCCGAGATTCATGTACGCCGACCACCCCTCCTGGTGCCGATCGTTGTCCCAATCCACCCAGTTGAGGTCGAACTGGTCGCCGTCCACCCGCTGGGTCACCGCATCGGCGAATTTCGCGAACTCCGGGTGACGCCGGTTGGCCGTGTTCATCCCGAACATGGGCATGAATCTGAATCCCAGGCCGTGGCCTTCGTCGATCAGCCGCTTGAGCCCCTCGGCGCCGCCCATTCGCGGGTCCGCCTGGTACAGCGGATAGTTCCAGTAGTACCGGCCGTCCCAGGCCGGCAGGAATACCAGGACCCGGTCGGCGGGAATTCGCGTCGCAGTCCAGCGCAGGATGTCCAGCATCCGGCCAAAGTCGTTGAACACGAAGCCGGTGAAATGCGCGCCGTGCAGGGCGAGCACCAGGGCGGTCTTCCGAAGCCAGTCCGGCGCGTCCGGCCGGGTCTCCCACGCCGGGAGCCGATAGGCGGTCTCGAGGTGACGATAGTGCCGCTCGGTGGCGGCCTCGAGGGACGCGCTCTTGGCCAGGCGCCAGGCCGGCACCTGCAGACGCGGCTGATCCAGCCACCCTTCCGCCTCGAAGATCGCTTCGGCCCGATAGCCGGCCTCGCCGGGCTGCAGGAAGAATCGCTTGGCCCGAACCTTGTCGTCGAGCGAGGAGAGCGACCAGATCCCCCGGGTTTCGCTCACGATGGCCACATGGGGCGTGCCCATGCCGCCGGCCGTGTTGCCGCCGAACAGGTCGCCCGCGCCGAAGGGATAGCCGAACAGCAGCTCGTCCTCGCCGGGATCGAAGGCCGTTCCCCCGCCGATCGAAATCTTCCCGCGCGGCAGCCCCCGAATCACGGTGCTGACGCTCTTGATCGGCTGATCCATGACCGCCTCGGCGTCCCATTCGATCGTGTCGCCGCTCAGCCGAAACCGGGCCGTCAGCCGTCCGGGAACGCGTTGCTGGCCGCCCGCCCATACCAGGCCGTTGGCGCTGAGGGTCAGTCGATCCGCCGCGGCTTCGGCCTTCATGCCGTCCAGGTCGAGTCCGTAGACGTTCTCCCGGGTGAAGATCAGGAATCCGAACCGGTAACCGGCGAATTCGACCGACGGCTCCGGAAAATCGAAACTGAACTTCTGGAAGGCGCGTCCCCGGGGCGGCACGAAGACTTCGGAGGTGGAGACCAGCGGAAGCACGGCGCGGCGTACCGGCCCGGCGGCCGAGGCGATCGTCGGGGCGGGCGGAACCAGGCCCGACGCGCCGGTCAGACCCGCCGCACCGACCGCCCGGAGCCACTCGCGACGGGAGAAATCATCAGTCATGACGCGATCCGGACGAAGTCACGCTGTAGGATAGCCCTGGCGGGAGGGCCCCGCCAACGGGTGAACGAAACCCGTCGGCACCGCTCCCATTGACATTTTATGGGAAGGGCGGTTCCTTCCATAAGACCTTTATGGGGACACCATGACCACGACCACCTCGCTCGACCTGCTCCAGGGCACCCTGGACCTGCTCGTGCTCAAGGCCCTCTCCTGGGGCTCCTCCCACGGCTACGAGGTCGCGACCTGGATCGGGGAGCGCTCCGATCTCGCGTTCCTGGTCGAAGAAGGCGCCCTCTACCCCGCCCTGCACCGGTTGGAACGCCGGGGCTGCGTCGAATCCGAATGGGGGCTGTCGGAGAACAACCGCAAAGCCAAGTACTACCAGCTCACGGCCCGGGGCCGGGCCCAGCTGCGAGCCGAGGTGTCTCTCTGGGAGCGGTACGTGAGCGCGGTGGGCAAGGTGCTCCGCACCGCGGAACGGTAGGCACGACATGACGCCATCACGCCGGTTGTTTCGCCTGAGCGGCAAGGAGCCCGGACCCGGTGAAGACGTGGCGGCCGAGTTCGAGGCGCATCTCCAGCACAAGACCGAGGCGTTGATCAGGAGCGGCATGGCTCCGGACGAGGCCCGCCGGGAAGCGGAGCGCCGGTTCGGTACCCTCTCCCGATACGCGGCCGAATGCCGGGTCATCGATACCGCGGAGCGGAAGGAGCGGCGCCGCCGGGAATGGTGGGAGGGGGCCGTGCAGGATCTGCGGCAGGCGGGCCGCGCCCTGCTCCGCGCACCGGGATTCACCATCACCGCGGTGCTGGTGCTGACGCTTGGCATCGGACTCAACGCCACCGTCTTCTCGGTGCTGCGCGGGGTGGTCCTCAAGCCGCTGCCCTATCCCGAATCCGACCGGCTCATCAAGCTCTACGCCAGCAACCCGAAGGACGGGTGGCCGCTCTTTTCCGTGTCTCCGGCCGATTTCTACGATTGGTCCCGAGAGAGCAAGAGTTTCCACTCGATGGTCGCCTGGACCGCCTCCCAGGTGGCGGCCACCGGCATGGGGCCGGCGGAGCAGCTGCCGGTCGTCTCGGTGACCAGTGGGTTCCAGGCGGTGACCGGGGTGGCGCCCATGATGGGCCGCGGTTTCGCCATCCCGGAATTCGAGGCCGGGGCGCCGCTGGTGACGATCCTCTCCTATGAGACCTGGGCCCGTCAGTTCGGTCGCGAGGCGGGGGTGCTGGGCAAGCGCTGGATCCTCGACGGCGAGAGCTATGAGATCATCGGCGTGATGCCGAAGGGGTTCGAGTTTCCGATCGGACAGACCTCGGCGTGGCTCCCCTTCCACACCCCCAAGGACGTTGCCACCCAGCGGGGCGCCCACTACCTCGATGTCGCCGGCCGCCTGGCCGGTGGCGCAACCGCGGCGGGTGCGAAGAGCGAGCTGGTGACCCTCGCGGCGCGGATCGAGAAAGAGTTTCCCAAGTCCAGCGCCAACTGGACCGTCGACCTGCGGCCGCTGCACGAAGACGTCGTGGAAGACGCCCGGCCGACCCTGATCCTCCTGATGACCGGGGTCGCGCTGCTGCTGATCCTGGCCTGCGCCAACGTCGCCAACCTGGTGCTGGTCCGCGCCATCGGCCGGAGTGGCGAGGTGGCGCTTCGCAGCGCGCTGGGCGCCGGGCGCGGTCGCCTGCTCTGGCACGGCGCGAGCGAGGTGCTGGTGCTGGTCGGGATCGGCGCGCTCGGCGCGATTCCCGTGGCGGTGTTCGGCGCCAGCATGATCCGGCGCTTCGCGCCGGAAGGTGTGCCGCGCATCGAATCCGTCCGCCTCGATGCGCCGTCGCTGCTGTTTACCCTCGGCGTCACGGCGCTCGCGGCGCTCCTGGTGAGCCTGGCGCCGGCGCACCGGATTGGCCGGGTCGATCTGCGGACCGCGCTGTCCGGCGGAAACCGAAGCGTGGGCACCCGCAAGGGCCTGCACCGCTGGCTGGTGACTCTCGAAACCGCGGTGGCGCTGGCGCTCCTGGCCGTGGCCGGCGTACTGGTGAAGAGCAAGCTGCGGCTGGAGCAGGTCAACCCGGGCTTCGACCCGAGTTCCACGCTCACCGCGAGCGTGTCGCTCCCGGACAAGACCTACGGCAAGAGCGAAGCGATCGTCCAGTTTCAGAACGAGCTGCTGCGCCGGCTTCGCGCCATCAACGGCGTCCAGTCCGCGGCGCTGGCGTTTGGTTTGCCGTTGACGGGATTCGGGTACAGCTCGAGCTTCACCATCGACAGCGTGCCGGTTCCGGACGGCGTCAGTCAGTCGGCCCAGCTTCGCCTGGCGTCCACCGACTACTTCTCGACCCAGCGGATCCCGGTCGTCGCCGGCCGGGGGTTCACCGCGGAAGATCGGCGCGGCGGGCGTCCTGCCGTCGTCATCAGCCAGGCCGCCGCGAAGAAATTCTGGCCGGACGGGCGGTTCCTGGGCCGGTTCGTCCGGGTGTCCGCGCAACCGGGACCGGACGACGACCGGCCCCAGGGCTACGTCGTGGGTGTGGTCGGTGACGTGCGGGAACGCGGGCTCGACAAGGAGCCGCGAGCCATCATCTACGGCAACACCGAGATGGTGCCGGAGAGCTACCTGACCATCGTGCTCAGGACCACGGTCAAGCCGCTGTCCCTGGTCGCCGAGGTGAGGAAGGTGGTCGCGGCCATGGATCCCGACATCCCGGTGAGTGAAGTGCAGACCATGGAAGACGTGGTCCGTCACGCCTCCGCGTCGCAACGGTTTCGCGCCTGGGTGATGGGGTTCTTCGCGCTGCTCGCGGCGGCGCTCGCGGGTCTCGGCGTCTACGGAGTGATCTCCCACATCGTGGCACAGCGTACCCGGGAGATGGGTCTTCGGCGCGCGCTCGGCGCCAGCGACTCGCAGGTGGTGGGCGAGGTGGTGCGATCCGGCATGCGCGATGCCGCCCTGGGCACCGCGGGCGGTCTCGCCGCCGGGTGGCTCATCGCGCGCAGTCTGGCCAAACTGCTCTACCAGGTCGCCCCGGCGGATCCGGTGGTCATGGGACTTTCCGCCGCGTTGTTCCTGGGCGTGGCGTTTACGGCCTGCTGGATTCCGGCTCGCCGGGCCACCCGCGCCGATCCCGTCATCGTGTTACGCGGGGAATGATCCGGGCGTCGGTCATCCTTGCGCTGGCTTACCTCGCCGGAGTCGCCTGCCGGTCCGGACATTCATGCGAGGTACCCGGGTAGCTCAGGGTACAGCGCGGAGCCTGGTCACCGCCACGGAGTCCAGCCAGCGTCCCCGAAGCACGACCCCCGCCGGACGACCCAGGGTTTCGAACCCCAGCAGCGGATTGGCGTCCAGCAATAACAGGTTGGCGCGCTGCCCAGCCGCGACCGTTCCCCAGTCCTCGGCCTCCCGCATGAACCGCGCTGGCGCGCTGGTCGCTGCCTCGAGGGCCTGATAGCGAGTCAGGCCGGCTTCGACCATCGCCTCGAGCTCCCGTTGCAGGGAGTAGCCCGGCACCAGGACCGCATTGGGGAGGTCGGTCCCCGCCAACAGGGGAACCCCGGCCCGCGCCAGCGCGCCCGCCAGGCGGAGCTGATACTCCGTCCAGCGGTTGTATCGGACACCGGGCTGCACCGGCCGATTTCCCTTGAGCCGTATGGAAACCGAGGTCCAGAAATCGCGGATCGCGGCGGGCGCGGCCAGCGCTTCGGGACGATTGATCAGCGAGTCGTACCGCCCGGTTGCGATCAGGGCGAGCTGGATCATGCTTTCCAGCGTCGGGGTGACCCACATCCCGGAGCGCTTGATCCGATCCGCGATGCCAGGAATCTGCAGCGTGTCCAGATCGTGTCCGACCACCGAGGCGACCGTCTTGTCCAGGTGCTCCAGGCCCGTCATCCCCGAGGCGAGGACCCCATCGAAGCCGACCGCCTGAGGGATGTGTCCCGAGGACAACATCCCGAATCGTTTGGCGGTGGCCAGAGCGGCGTCGAACACTTCCCGAGACAGCCCGTCGTAAATCTTGATCTGATCGTACCCCGCCGCATGCTGGGCGACCACGACGGCTTCCGCTTCCACCGCGGTGGCCGGAGTGACCTTGTTGGACCAGGGAATGTCGCCGCCGGCAATCATCGGCCCGCTGACGATGAGCCGCGGACCCGTCAGAGAATCTGACTCGACCGCACGCCGCCAGCCCAGGACCTGGGGGGACCCGTTGAGGTCCCGCACCGTCAAGACACCGTAGCCGACGAAAATCGGAAGCTCCCCGGTACCGAAGAGATGCACGTGCATGTCGGCAAGGCCGGGCATCAGGTACCTGCCCCGACCATCCACCACCGTCGCGCCGGCCGGAACCGGCGTCGATGCAATTGGTCCGATCGCCCGAATCCGTCCGCCCGCGATCACGACATTCTGATGCTGGAGCACCTCGGTGCCGGACATGGGAAGCACCGAGACGTCCCGGAAGGCGAGCGTATCCGCCGCCGGTCCCGGCCCGGCGAGCGTCAGGGCAGCGATCAGCGCGTTACGAATCATCGGGAGATTCCTGGATGGAGGGGCTAACCCGCGCCATGACGGCGTCGGCGAACCGGATGGCGCCGGGAAGAAACGAACGGTAGAGCCGTCGCGCGAGCGCCCGGGCCGCCGGGCCGGGCCAGGACCGGGGCAGCAGGGCGAGGGGGAGATCGGGATCGTCCCACGCGGTCTCGAGGTACTCGAACACGACCGCGAACCGCATCAGGAACGCCTGGTCGGCAGAGCGGGCCAGCCGCGACACGGCGTCCCGGCGATACTTCGCGACGAAGGCGCGGTATCGGTCCGCAAGGTCATCGAGCGACCAGTGCCGCGCCACGAATTCCCGGTCCCCTTCCCCGTGCACCCGGCGGCAACGAAATACCTCCAGCACGTCCCGGACGCCCAGCTCGGCCGCAGCCGAGAGCAGCCTGGCCGACCGGTCCCGCGGATGAATCAGGAGGCCGGCTCCGGTCGAAGCGAAACCCTCTACCCGGGCGATTTCCCGGAACCGCTCCCGTTCCAGGCGTCCTTCCGAGCCGGCCTGGAACTGGACCAGGGTCCACTGACCATCCCATTCCGCCGGCGCTTCCTGCATGATCTTCTCGAGGCCGGCCTCGGCCTCCGCCCGCGCAAACGGGGTCAGGCGATAGAGCTTCATTCGCCCGACCGATCGGGAGAGGAGCTCCCGGCTTCTCTCCATCCGGTAGAGGGTCTGCCGGATCGCGCCGGTCTCGTGCCCCAAGGCGCCCAGCGCCGAGACCAGCCAGGGTCCCGGCAGCTCGCCGCCCCGCCGGGCGCCGAAATAGCTGAACGCCGAGTAGACGCTGTAGCTGACCGGGGCGTCCAGGACTGCGGCGCGGTAGGGCGCCAGGGAGCTCGCGGGACGGCCGATAGTTGACATATTCATATAGTGATACGCAAATCTGTCAACTATTGTTTCCTGGCCCGGCCGGTGTTCCGGTTGCGCCGGGTCCCCGCCGGGCGTTTCTTGGGTCCCATGTCCCAGCCAGCGCTCCTCCCCCTGATCCGGCGTGCCGTGGAGAACCCGGGGCGAACCGCAGTCGTCGATGCCGGTGGCGACCACTCCTACGCCGACCTCTCCCAGGCCTCTGCCCGCACCGCCTCCCGTCTTCTCGACGGCGCCTCGGATCTCGCCGAGGCGCGGGTCGCGTTTCTGATATCTCCCGGGTTCGATCACGTCGCGGTGCAGTGGGGCATCTGGCGGGCCGGCGGCGTGGCCGTCCCTCTCGCCTCCTCGCACCCGGCTTCGGAGCTCGAATACGTGATCCGGGATTCCGCGGCCGCCATCGTGGTGGGCGACGCGGGATCCGCCCCGATGCTTGAACCGCTCGCAAGCGCGGCGGGCGCGCGCTTCCTCTCCGTGGCCGAAGCGGCGGCTCATGAGATCGGTGTCCTGCCGGCCGTGGCGGAGAACCGGCGCGCCGTGATGGTGTACACCAGCGGCACCACCGGAAAGCCGAAGGGCGTGGTGCTCACCCACGCCAACCTCCGGGCCCAGATCACATCGTTGATCGACGCGTGGGGCTGGAGCGGCACCGATCGGATTCTCCTGGTCCTGCCGCTGCACCACGTGCATGGGATCGTGAACGTGGTCGGCTGCGCGCTCTGGGCCGGCGCGGTGTGCGAGATGCTGCCCAGATTCGACGCCGAGGAAACCTGGCAGCGGATCGAGTCGGGCCGGCTCACGCTGTTCATGGCGGTGCCGACCATTTACCGCAAACTGATCGCTGCGTGGGAAGCGGCATCGCCGGAGCGTCAGGTCCGCATGTCGGCGGCGTGCCGGGGCCTGCGCCTCATGGTCTCGGGCTCCGCCGCCCTTCCGGTTCAGACCCTCGAGCGTTGGCGGGAAATCAGCGGCCATACGCTGCTCGAGCGTTACGGAATGACCGAGCTCGGCATGGCGCTCTCCAATCCCCTCACCGGTCAGCGCCGGCCCGGATTCGTGGGCGCGCCGTTGCCAGGCGTGGAGGTCCGCCTTGCCGACGAGACAGGTGCCCCGGTGCCGGCCGGTACGGCAGGTGAGATCGAGGTGCGGGGACCCAATGTCTTCCTGGAATACTGGCAGCGTCCCGCCGACACCGCGGCGGTGTTTCGCGACGGCTGGTTCAAGACCGGTGACACCGCGGTCATGGACCAGGGGTCATACCGCATCCTGGGCCGGAGCAGCGTCGACATCATCAAGACCGGCGGATTCAAGGTCTCGGCGCTCGAAATCGAGGAGGAGCTGCGCAGTCACCCTGACATCGCGGAATGCGCCGTCGTGGGTATCCCGGACGAGGAGTGGGGCGAGCGGGTCTGCGTAGCCGTGGAACCGGCCCCTGGCACTGCGCTCACGCTCGGAGCGCTGCAGGCCTGGGCGAAGGAACGGCTGGCTCCCTACAAGGTGCCCCGGGCCTTCCGGACGGTGGTCGCGCTGCCCCGTAATGCCATGGGCAAGGTCATGAAACCGGAGGTCGCGAAGCTGTTCGCGGCAGCAACTTCCTGAGGCCAATGGGCGATCGTCGGGGCCCGTGCCGGTGTGCCGAAGGAGAATTTGGCGCGCGTCTCCTCTCATGGGCCTCATGGGCCAAACTCGATCCATCCACGAACCCGCGGAATGACCTCGCCCGGTCGTTCTCCGCGACATCACAGGAGACAGCGCGATGATTGGCTTCGATCCCCGGGTCCGTCGATCGGCGACCTCGTTCGCCGGGCCGCTGGTCATGCTGGCCCTGGCCGGATGTGGCGACAAACCCGCCGCCAAAGGCGCCGAGGCGCCGCTACCCGCGCAGCCTGTCAGCCAGATTCAGGGACCGGCCGGTTCCATCCACATCGATGACGGTGGGTCCGGGGGGATCCCCGTGGTATTCCTCCACTCGTTCGCGGGAAGCACGGCCCACTGGTCGGCCCAGCTGGCTCACCTCCGGACCAGCCGCCGGGCCGTGGCAGTCGACTTCAGGGGGCACGGCCAGTCGGCCCCGCCGGCCAACGGCGACTACGCGGTGGAGTCTCTGGCTCAGGATGTGGCCGCGGTCGTGGATTCGCTCGGATTGACCCGGTTCATTCTGGTGGGACACAGCATGGGGGGATCGGCGGCGGTAGCGTACGCGGCGGCCCACCCGGACCGGGTGGCAGGACTGGTACTGGTCGGCGCGCCAGGCAAAGTCCCGGAGGCGCAGGCCACGCAGATCATGGCCTCGCTCGACAGCAACTATGACAAGGTCATGGCGGCCTATTCGGAGAAGCTGCTGGCCGGCGCGCAGCCCGCCGTGCGGACCCGCTTGGTCGGCGAGATGGGCGGTGTACCGAAGGAGAAGAGTCTGACCATCATTCACGCACTCTTTGCCTTCGATCCACTGCCGGGGCTCAAGAGCTACACCGGCCCCAAGCTCATCGTGAGTACCGACAGCGGCAACGACCCGAACGATCTGCAGAATGCGATGCCGGAAGTTCCGCACAAGGCGATCACCGGAACCAGCCACTGGCCGCAGCTGGACAAGCCGGATGAGTTCAATGGGTTGCTGGACGAGTTCCTGGCGACCATTCACTGACGCCGGAGGCGACGCTCAGGACGTTGTGTATTCGGGAGCGCCGATAGGATTGAGGTCCTGGAGCAGCTGCGCCAGGGCGAGCACCGCCTCCTCTCCCACCGGCGGCCCCACGATCTGCATGCCCACCGGCATCCCGTCCGGGTCGAGCCCGCATGGCACCGATGCCACCGGCAGGCCGGTGAGACTCAACACAAATGTGGGGGCCAACCAGTCCACATACGTGCGCATCGTCCTGCCGGCGACGGTTTCGGGATAATTCTGCTCGACCGGGAACGGCGCCACAGCCATGGTGGGCGTGAGCAGGTGGTCGTAGCGCTGGAAGAGCTCGTGGAATCGATGCCAGATTCGGCCGCGCACCGTCTCCCCCTGCCCAATGTCCCTGCCCGCCGCCTCGACACCCGCCCTGGTGTTGTTCCGCACATTGACCCCGAAGCCGTCGAGCATGTCCATCCGCTCCGACATCCAGGACGCGAACCAGTGGCCCCGGAGCGCGAGGAAAGCGTCCCGTCCGTCGCTCAGGTCGAGGTCGATCCGGTCTACATGCACGCCATGCTGCGCCAGCCGGTCGGCGGCCTGGCGACAGACCGCCTCGACTGCGGGATCGATGCCGATGCGGGCAATGTCGGCGCAGTAGGCGACGCGCAGTCCGGGCAGCGGGCCTTTGTCGACCGCCGCCACAAAATCCCGGCGCTCGATCGGCTGGCGCAGCGGGGAGGATGCCGAAGGCCCGGCGATCGCCTGGAGCATCAGTGCCACGTCGAGCGCGGTACGGGCCATGGGGCCGCTGACCTGAAGGGTGTCCCAGACGAAATCGGTGGGCACCGTCGGCACCAGTCCGGGCGATGGTCTGAGCCCCACGATTCCGCAGAACGAGGCCGGGATGCGGAGCGAGCCGCCCAGGTCGGTGCCCTCGGCGAGCGCGATCATGCCGGTGGCGAGCCCGACCGCGCCGCCGCCGGTAGAGCCACCGGCGCTCTTGTCGGGATTCCAGGGGTTTCGAGTCCGGCCGAAGACGTCGTTCCAGGTGTTGCCGCCGGCCGCGAACTCGGGCGTGTTGGTCTTGCCCAGGATGATCGCATCCGCGGCGCGAAGCCGCTGGACCACCAGGGCATCCTGCTCGGGAAGGTGCTCGGCATAGAGCGGCGAGCCGAACGTGGTGCGCAGACCCTTCACCTGGGTCACGTCCTTGATCCCGACCGGCACGCCGGCCAGCGGGCCGACCGGCTCTCCCCGCGCGATCCGCTGCTCCAGCGCCCGGGCATCGTCCAGCGCCTCCGGGTTCAGGGTCACGATGGCATTGAGCCGGGGATTGAGTGCCGCGATGCGGGCAAGCGCCGCTTCGACCACGGCGACGGGGCTCAGCTCCCGGCTCGCGACCCTTCGCGCGATGGCCGTGGCGGTGAGATCGTGCATCAGGACCGGGGGCCCACAGATTTCACAGATGAAGACTCTGTAAGTGCTTGAAAGATCGGACTGACGAATCGTTTGTATTGCAGGCGCGGTGTTCCGAAGTTCAGCAGCAGTCCGCGGCCGATGCCGCTCGCCGCAAGATAGTTGATGATTTGAGCCTCTTCTCTCGTGGTCATTTGATTCATGGACTTGAGCTCCACAAGAATCGCTCCGAAGCAAACGAAGTCGACTCGATAATGAACCCCCAGTGGTACGCCCTTATAGTGAATCGGCATGGTTACCTCACGATCGTGAGGAACATCCCGTATTCCAAACTCGATTTCCAGCGCGGCCTGATATGCCGGCTCCAGAAACTCCGGCCCGAGCGTCCGATGTACTTCCATTGCGGCACCGATGATCGCGTAAGTCTGCGGATCGCGGATGTCTTTGTCGGAGAGACGACGAATACGGTTCATCTGTGTAATCTGTGGGCCCCCGGTCCTGGAATTCGGAGCCAAACCCCGCGCCCGGTGCCGCGATCACGCCGCTAGGGATTCTTCGGCCAGTCTCCCTGCCACGCCACTGCCCGGCAGAAGGCGGCCTCCCCGCCCCGGAACTTCCACGGGAAGCAGCCCAGAATCATCCGCTTGTTCTGCAGCTCCGGCGCATCGATTTCCCCGCCCAGGTTCTCGATGTGCATGCAATCCTTGGGGAACAGCGCGTTGTGGGTCAGCTGATACGCCGAGTCCGGAAACAGCTTGTCGACCGCCTTCTTGCCGCCGAACTTTTCCTCCGCCTTGGCCCGCACCCGGGCCCAGTGGTCGTGCATGCCTTTGCCGAGAAACCGGCCGATGGGAAGGTTCATCGGATGTTCGGTCGAGATGCAGTCCACGCCCCAGATGTGAATCTCCTTCTTGAGCAGCCAGGGCACCATGTCGGGATGGGCCCCCGGGTGCATGTGGATGTAACGCTCCTCGTCCGCCTCGGCGCCGAACTGCGAATGGACGTGGAAGCCGGTGTGCAGGATCAGCATGTCGCCCTGCTTGACCTTGACCCGCTTCTCGATCATCTGCGGGGTGTAGAGCGCCAGATCGCCCATCTCGTCCCGCAGATCCACGATCACCCCGGGGCCGCAGAGCCATTCCATCGGAATCTCGTCGATGGTGCGGCCGTTGGTGACGAAATGGCGCGGCGCGTCGAGGTGGGTGCCCATGTGATTCGAGGTCTGGATATACTGCGCATTGACCCCGTGCTCGGCCTTGCGCTTGATGTACTTGACCTCGAATGGCGGGTAGTACGGCCAGAAGGAGACTTCCTGATTGAGCGGTTGGGACAGGTCGTATGTTTTCATCGGGTCTCCGAAGTAGACTGACGCGGACGGGTCCGCTCGAAGGCGCGCTCGAGGGCGCGGCCGGCGAGGACCCGGGCAAGCTGGCGACGATAGGCGGCGCTCGCGTGTATGTCCGACGGCGGATCGATGTCGCCCTGCACCGCCTCGGCGGCGGCCCGAATCACACCGGCATCGGGACGGAGGCCCTCCAGCGCCACCGCGACGCGCCCCGAGAGGACCGGCCCTTCACCCACGCTGAAGAGGGCGACGCGGGCGAGGTCGCACGCACCCGACTCGGCGACCGTGACCGTCGCGGCGACGCCGACCAGGGCGTAATCGCCGTGCCGACGGGCCTGCTCCAGGAAGGCGGAGCCGGAGCGCGGAGCGGGAGCGGGAATCTCGATGGCCGTGAGCAGCTCGGACGGGTCGAGCGCGGTCGCGAAGAGTCCGGTGAAGAACTCCCCGGCGGGAAGCCGGCGCTCTCCCGCCGCGCTGGTCAGCACCAGCGTCGCTCCCAGTGCCAGCATCACCGCCGGAAGCTCGGCGGCGGGGTCGGCGTGGGCCAGGCTTCCCCCGATGGTGCCACGGTTGCGGATCTGGGGATGCGCGATGAACGGCATGGCCTCCGCGAGCAGCGGCGCGTGGGCCGCGACCAGCGGGCTGGTCTCGATATCATGTTGCCGGGTCATCGCGCCGAGCCGGATCCCGCCGTCCGGAAGCATGGTGATGCCCGTCAGAGCGGGGATTCCATTCAAATCGACCAGCACCTCCGGCGCCGCGAGCCGGAAATTCATCGCCGGGATCAGGCTCTGGCCGCCGGCCAGCGGTTTCGCCCCGGGCATCGCGGCGAGAAGGCCGAGCGCCTCCTCGGTGGAGGCGGGACGGAAATACTCGAAGGCGGCCGGCTTCACACCGGGTCCTTGCCGAGCCGGCGATCCAGCTCGGCGCTCATCGACTCGAGACCCTGCTTCAGCATCATGCGGCTCACCGAATCGAGCAGCCGCTGGCCGACGGCGGCGATCTTCCCGCCGACCATCATGTCCGCCTGGTAATGCATCGTGGTGGCCGAGCCCTCGGCGGTGAGCCGGACCGCGGCGCTGCCGCGCGTGAAACCGAAGCGTCCCCGTCCTTCGATCTGCATCCGGTAGCTCTCGGGCACCACCTTGTCGGTCATGGTGATGACGACGTCGAACTCGGCCGCGGTAATCGGCCCGATCCCCACGCCCATCTTTCCCTCATAGCGGTCTTCGCTGACCCGCACCATGCTGGTGGCGCCCGGCAGGGTCTTGGCCAGGACCTCGGGATCGAGGAGCAGGTGCCAGACCACCTCGCGCGGCCCGGGGAAGGTGTAGGTGCCTTCGACGATCATGGAGCGCTCTTTCCCGCCGAGGCGATCAGCTCGAAGAGGCGATTGGGGCTGAGCGGAATCTCGGTGATTTCGACCCCGCTGCCGGCGAGCGCGTTCTCTACCGCCTGCGCGAAGAGCGCGCCGGTCGGTATCGCGCCGGCCTCACCCACCCCCTTGGTGCCCAGCGGGTTGAGCGGCGAGGGCGTTTCGATGTGGGCCATTTCGACGGTGGGGACGTCGAGGGCGGTCGGCAGGAGATAGTCCATGAAGGATGCGTTCATCAGCTGGCCGTTCTCGTCGAAGATCAGCTGCTCGTAGAAGGCGTTCCCGATGCCGTGGGCCACTCCGCCCTGGACCTGTGCCTCGACCACGGTCGGGTTGATCACGGTCCCGCAGTCGTGCACCACGACGTACCGCTTGATCGCCACGGCGGCGGTCTCGGCATCGACCTCGACGATCATCGCATGCACGCCGCTGGCGGCGTTGCCCCGGTCGGGACCAAAGTAGGCCGTGGCCTCGAGGCCCGGCTCGGTGCCGGGCGTGACCGCGCCGCGGAGGGGGTTGGCCCGGCGAGCCAGCTCACCGAGATCCATACTAGCATCCGCGCCGCGCACGCAGGCCCGTCCGTTCTCCAGCGCGATCCGCTCCGGCGCGACGTCCAGCAGGCGCGCGGCCAGCGCGATGATCTTCTCGCGGACCTTCTGCGCCGCCGCGTGGCAGGCGTTGCCCGCGACCACCGCGCCCCGGCTCGCGAAGGTGCCGGTGCCCCAGTTGAACTCCCGAGTATCACCCGTCACCACCCGCACCTTCTCCACGTCCACCCCGAGCTGCTCGGCCACCAGCTGCGCAAAGGTGGTGAAGTGTCCCTGGCCCTGGGTGCCCACTCCGGTGGCGACCCGCACCAGGCCGCTGGGCTCGACCGTCACCCGGGCACCTTCATAGGGGCCGACCCCGGTCCCTTCGATGTAACAGACGACGCCGATCCCCACATGCCGTCCTTCCCGCCGCAGCCCCGGCTGGTCGAGACGCCGGAAACGGTCGTAGCCGATCATCTCGACCGCCTTGTCCAGCGCGGCGGGATAGTTCCCGCTGTCGTAGACCAGGGGACGGAAATCCTGGAACAGGATCTCGTGGTCGTAGGGAAAGGCGTCGGGCGGAATCAGGTTGCGGCGCCGGATTTCCACCGGGTCCAGGCCGAGCTCCTTCGCCGCGAAGTCGAGCAGCCGCTCCATGACGAAGACGCCGTGCTGCCGGCCGGCGCCGCGGACCGGGGTCACGATCGGAGTATTGGTGAAGACCGCGGTGAATTCGCTGTCGTAGTTGGGGATGACGTACGGGCCGAGCAGGGTGCACTGGCTGTTGATCGGCACGGTGAGCCCGTAGGGATCGTAGGCGCCGGTGTCGTGCAGGAAGACGTCCCGCACGCCGAGGATGCGCCCCTCCGACGTCATCGCCAGCTCGGCGTCGTGGATCTGGAGACGCTCCTGGGTGGTCGCGTAGAAATTCTCCCGCCGGTCCTCGATCCACTTGAGCGGACGACCGAGTCGCATGGCGGCCCACGGGAGCAGCACCTCTTCGGGATAGAACATCATGATCTTGGGTCCGAACCCGCCGCCGATGAACGGCGCGACCACCCGGACCTGGGACTCGCTCAGGCCGAGCATCGCCGCCAGGCCGTTCCGAATGGGGATCGGCGCCTGAGTGGTATCCCACACGGTGAGCTGCTCGGCGCGGGCATCCCACTCGGCCACCACGCCGCGGTTCTCGATGGCGGCGGAGGCGCCCCGGTCGTAGCGGAACCGGCGGGCCACCAGCAGATCGGCCCGCGACCGGGCCGCGGCGTAGTCCCCCTTCGATTGTCGCACGTGCGCGGCGAGGTTGGTGCCGAACTGTTCGTGCACCAGGGATGCGCCGGGCCGGAGGGCGGTCTCGAGGTCGATCACGGCCGGGAGCGGATCGAGGTCGACGAGGATGTCCTCGAGCGCGTCTTCGGCCGCATAACGACTCTCGGCGACCACCATCGCGAGCGCCTCCCCGCCGTGCCGCACCTTGTCCCGCGCCAGCGGCACCTGGGTTGCCGCGTTGAACACCAGGCCTTCGATCGGCGGAGGGGGCACCAGCAGCGGGCCGGGCCGCCAGTAGTCGCCCAGATCGGCCGCCGTGTAGACCGCCACCACCCCACGGCGCTCCCGGGCCGCGCTCGCGTCAACGCTCCGAAGAATGCCATGCGCGTCGTCGCTGCGGAGGAAGGCGACGTGAAGCATGCCGGGGAGCTGCACGTCGTCCACGAACAGCGCGCGGCCGCGGAGGAGCTTCGCGTCCTCGAGCCG
>Ga0163163_10001592_pt1 | contig 19081 bp, 16 predicted proteins | sample S65metaG_FD_119766 | JGI IMG/M metagenome (GOLD analysis project Ga0163163, IMG submission 119766) | Switchgrass rhizosphere microbial communities from Kellogg Biological Station, Michigan, USA - S6-5 metaG | ecosystem: Host-associated > Plants > Roots > Rhizosphere > Soil | place: USA... | reverse complement strand
GACGATCGCGCCGCCTGCACCGCTTGCCGCCGCTTCGCGCACCACCTCTATCGCGGTCGCGGCGCTCACCATTACAAATACCGCATCGACCGGCTTGCCGATCGCGGTCAGGTTGGGCACGGTAGCGCGGCCGTGCGAGACCGCCTGGTTCGGGTTGACCAGAAAAACTTCGGCATCGGATGCCAGCAAGGACGAGACCGCGTGGTTGGAGCGAGCGCGCTTCTCGCTGGCGCCGACCACCGCCACGGAGCGCGGCCGGAACAAACGGTCGAGTCGCGACGTGGCTGTCGTGCCAGGCGAATTGGCCTTTGCCGCAGCGATCATGCGCCGGCGCCGATGCACAGGCCGTGGCCGCGCATTTGCGTGTCCAGCGACTCAAGAAGTTGCGGCAGATCGGCCACCTTCGCGGCGGCGCCGAAGATGTACATGTCCGGCCGCTGCACGAAGAGCTCGACGCCGTTCTGCGCGAACCAGCTCGCATAGTCGGCGTCGATGTCGAGGAATGAATCCGCCAGACAACCGCGGGTGACGTGGGCGCACGACATATCGAGCGCGCGCAATAGCGGCGCGTGGCCGTTGATTTGGTCCTTGAGCGCATGACGGGTGACGATGCGCCAGCCGCAACCGATGTGGTCGTCGAGCCGCGCCACGCGGCCGTCGCGGTATGCCCGGGCTTGCGGCGCCGGCTGGCCAGCGAGCGGAGCCAGCGCATTGCCGGCGCCGCGCGCCAGCAGCCCGTCGTTCAGCACCGGAAAGCCGTGCGGCAGAACTGGGTCGCCGGCCGCGAGCGCAGCGTCACGCGCCTGTGCGCGATGAGGATCGGTTTCGGTGACCAGCGCCCCGACGCTCATCGCCATCTGCGTGATGGCTTCGACGTGAGGCTTGCGCTCGCGTTCGTAGCTGTCGAGCAGCGATCCCTTCACGCTGTCGCGAAGCACTAAGTCGAGCTTCCAACTCAGATTGAGCGCATCGCGAAACCCCGAGCACAGTCCCTGCGCCATGAAAGGCGGCATGGTGTGGGCAGCGTCGCCGGCCAGCAGGACGCGCCGGTCCCGCCAGCGCTGTGCAAGCTGTGACTCGAAGGTATATACGGTGCGGCGCACGATGGTGCCGTCGCCCGGCTTGAGGCCCCACGGTTCGAGGAACTGCCAGCATGTCTCGTCGCTTTCCATCTGCTCACGGGTTTCGCCGGGCATGCGCATGAACTCCCAGCGCGACCAGCGATTGCCGTTCCAGCGGCCCGCCGTTGTCGGCCGTGCCGGGTCGAGTACCTGACGAACTTCACCCATCGCCGGCAAGGCGCGGTCGGGATCGGCGTGCTCGAAGTCGACCACCAGAAATTCGAAGGGCGCAAAGCCGAGATCGGTGCGGCCGATCCCGAGCAGATTGCGCACCGCGCTGTTGCCGCCGTCCGCGCCCACGACGTAACGCGCGCGGAATGTCTCGGAGCCAGACGCTCCGTCGCCCGACAAGGTCACTCCGTCGCCGTCTTGAGAGAGAGCTGTGACTTCCAGATTTCGGCGCAGCTCGACATGCGGATAGCTGCGCGCAGCCGCATCGAGAACGTCCTCGAGCTGGGGTTGGTGAAAGAGATAACTCGCCTTCCAACCCGAACCGGACTGACCGATCGCGATTCTGTGCAGCACTTTCCAGTCGGCGCCGACCAGTTCGTAAGACGTGATCGGCCGCATCAGCAGTTCCAGAGTCTCGGCAAGGCCGAGGCTTTGGAACGTTCGCATGGTTTCGCCGTCACAATGACCGGCACGTGGTTTGCCGTAGAGGTGCTGGTGTTTCTCGAGAACAAGGACACGCAACCCGCGTTGCCCAAGCAACGCGGCCAGCAACTGGCCGACCGGGCCGTAACCGACTACGGCAACATCGAAAACGCCAGCAGATGTCACAATTTACCCGCGCCTTGACCCATTAACATACTAGTATAATAGTAGATTGAGGACCGCAAGACGGCCCCCGCGCACGTCTCGTGCGGGCGCGGACGAGCCGCCAGCAGGCCCCCTTCAGGACGCAACAATGCCGGTTCAAGGACTGGGATATCTCGGCTTCCAGACGCGCAGACTCGAAGACTGGCGCCAGTTCGGGAGCAGCTATCTGGGCATGCAACTCGTCGACAAGAGCCGCTCGACGCTCGCATTCCGCATGGACGACCGCAAGCAGCGCATCGTGATCACCGGCGGCGAAGAAGGCGGCCAATTTTACGGCTGGGAGGTCGCAGACCGCGCGGCGCTCGACGAGGTCGCAGCAAAGCTCGAGCTATACAAGGCGCCGGTCACATGGATGACGCGGGCGGAGTGCGCCGAGCGGTACGTTACCGCTGGCGTCCGCAGCAAGGACCCGACCGGCAACGCGCTGGAGATTTTCTACGGGCCGGAGATCGCGACCGATCCGTTCAAGCCAAGCCGCCCGATCTCGGGCTTCCGCACTGGCCCGTTAGGCATGGGCCATGTGGTGCTGATGACGAATCGGATCGAGGAAACAAGCCGCTTTTACGAGGAGGTGCTGAGCTTCCGGCTCAGCGACTATACGCTGCGACCGTTCAAGGCCTATTTCTATCACGTGAATGCACGCCACCACAGCCTCGCCTTCCTTGATACCGGCAAGGCGGGCATGCACCACATGATGATGGAGCTTTTCAGCATCGACGATGTAGGCCACGCCTACGACATCGCACTCGGAGAGAACGAGCGGATCGCAACGACGCTGGGCCGCCATCTCAACGACTTCATGTTTTCGTTCTACTCGCGCTCACCGTCGGAGTTTTTCGTCGAATATGGCTGGGGTGGCCGTAACATCGATCCCGAGAGCTGGACACCGGAGGAAGTCACCGGCGGGCCGTCGCTGTGGGGACATGAGCGCAGCTGGCTGCCACCGGAAAAGCGCCAGGAAGCGCGCGATCTGCGCATGAAGGTCGCGGATTCCGGCATGCATCTCCCCGTCACGGTCAGTCAGGGACATTTCTTCGACGCCAGCGCGAACTGCTCCTGGTTCGAAGGGTTCAAGAAATCGAACCTGGATGCGGCAGAATAATCGATGACGACGCATACCGATCGTGTGCTCACCACACATGTGGGGAGCCTCGTGCGCCCGCCCGAGCTGGTCGATTTTCTGCACGCCATCGATGCCGGCAAGCCTTACGACGAAGCCGCGTATGACGAGAGGCTATCGCAAGCGATCCGGACGGTGGTGCGCCAGCAGTCCGAGGCTGGCATCGACATTGTCAGCGACGGCGAGTTCAGCAAGGGCAAGAACTGGGCGTTCTACATCCACGATCGCCTCGCCGGCATCGAACGCCGCGAGCTCACGCCCGAGCAAATGACCGGTGCGCGGCGCTTTGCGCTTGGCGGCCGCGACCGCGAGACTTTTCCGGAGTTCTACGCCCAGTACTACGAGTCGATCGGACTGAAGAACCACCTCGCGTTCCAGACCGTCTGCACCGGTCCGCTGCGCTACACAGGGCAGCACGCCATCGCGCGCGACATCGACAACCTGAAGGCAGCAGCAGCCGAAGCAAATGTAGGCGCCGCCTTCCTGCCCGTCGTGTCGCCCGCGAGCGCACTCCCCGACGTCAAGAATGAGCACTATCCGGACGAGCAAAGCCTGCTGTTCGCTTTGGCCGACACGCTGCGCGACGAATACCGCGCCGTCGTCGACGCCGGTCTGTTGGTGCAGATCGATGAGGGTTTCCTGCCGTATATGTACGAGCGGCTGGTGCCGCCGATGACACTCGCGCAATACCGGAGCTGGGCTGAGCTTCGCATCGAGGCACTCAATCGCGCGCTGCACGGCATCCCGCAGGATCGCGTGCGCTTCCACATCTGCTGGGGGAGCTGGAACGGCCCGCATATGTTCGACGTCCCACTGAAGGATATTGTCGATCTCGTCCTCAACGTGAACGCCGGCGCCTATCTTTTCGAGGCGGCCAACCCGCGCCACGAACACGAATGGCGTGTCTGGGAGACAGTCGACCTGCCCGCAGACAAGATCCTGGTGCCCGGACTGATCAGCCACTCGACCAACGTCGTCGAGCACCCCGAGCTTGTCGCGGAACGACTGCTCCGCTTCGCCGGGATCGTCGGCCGAGAGCGCGTGATGGCCGGCACCGATTGCGGCTTTGCGCAGACGTGGTTTGTCAACCGCGTCCACCCAACCATCATGTGGGCGAAGCTGCGCGCGCTGAGCGAAGGCGCCCGCCTCGCGACAGCCGAGCTGTGGGGACGCCGCACAGCCGCCTGATCGTCTTTCTACGCCCGACCGAGATAGTGAGCGATGATCTGCGGATCGTTGAGCAGCGCCGCGCTCCTGTCGTGACGGGCGATCCGGCCCTGCTCGAGCACAAATGCGACATCGGTGATTTCCAGTGCGCGGCGGGCATTCTGCTCGACGAGCACTAAGGTCAAGCCTTCCCGATTGAGCCGCGTAAGCGCGTCGAACACGATATCGACGATCACCGGGGCGAGACCCAGGCTCGGCTCGTCGAGCAGGAGGATTTTCGGCTTGCCCATCATGGCGCGGCCGATCGCGAGCATCTGTTGCTCGCCGCCGCTCAGCGAACCCGCCTCCTGCTTGCGCCGTTCCTCCAGGCGCGGAAAAGTCCGGAAGACGCGCAGCATCTCCGCCGCGGGATCGACATTACGATCGCGTGCGGCGAGAGAGCCGAGCTCCAGATTCTCCTCTACCGAAAGCGGCCCGATCACTTGGCGGCCTTCGGGAACCTGCAACAAACCGAGCCGCGAAATACGGTGCGGGGCGACGCCAAGGAGCGACTTGCCGTCGAAATTGATCTTCTCGGCCTTTGGCAGAACGATGCCACTCAGCGCGTTGAGCAGCGTCGACTTGCCGGCGCCGTTCGACCCTATGACGGCGATCCTGTCGCCTTCCCGCACCTGGAAGGTAACGTCGTGCAGCACCGACACGGCGCCATAACCCGCGTTGAGCTTGATGACATCAAGCACGGGCCTCTCCCAGATAGGCTGCAATGACGGCCGGGTCGTTCGCGACCGCATCCGGTGGTCCGGAGGCAATCAGCTGACCTGAATTGACGACGTGAACGTGCTCGCACAACGACATGACGAAGCGCATGTTGTGCTCGACCAGGAGGATGGCGATGCCGTCGGCGACGAGCTCACGCAACAGGTCGGCAAGCTCGTAGGCTTCCACGTCATTCATCCCGGCGACTGGCTCATCGAGCAGCAAGAGGTCGGGCGCGGCAGCGACCGCGCGCATCACCTCCACTTTGCGCTGGTGTCCGTAAGACAACTGGCCGGCTGCATAATTCGCATAGTCGGTCATACCGAACCGTTTCAGCAGCACGTTGGCGCGGTCGCGGAATTCCCTGCGCTCGCGGCGCGCCGCCGGGAGGCCAAACAGATTCTCCACTAGGTTGGTTTTCTCGTGGCGATGAAAGCCGATTACGACATTGTCCAGCACAGTGAGATCGCGCAGCAATCGGATGCTCTGGAAAGTCCGCGCCACGCCGGCGCGGGCGACCTCGTGCGGCGGCAACTCGGAGATATCGTCGCCCTTGAAGGTGATGCGTCCCGACGTGACGCCGAGCATACCTGTGACCAGGTTGATGACGGTGGTCTTGCCCGACCCGTTTGGGCCGATCAGTCCGGTAACTCGGCCGGCCGGGACATCGAAGCTCACCCCGGCGACGGCGCGCAATCCCCCGAAGCGGCGTTCAACGTTGTTGAGGGACAGCAGGGTCACGTGCTGCCTCGTTCAACCAGCCGAAATCTGTGGGGGCGCAGACTTGCGCGACCAGCGGGCCTTCAGCGTGTCGACGATGCCCTCCGGCAGGTAAATGATGACAATCATCAGCAGTGCGCCGTAGACGATCAGCCGCTGGTCGGCGAGCGGTCGGATCAGCTCGGGCAGCAGCGTGAGCAGCGTGGCTCCCACCACGGGTCCCCAGACGGAGACGCGGCCACCCAGTACGACGGTCGCCAAGGCTATCACCAGCAAGCCAAAGCCAAATTGTTCAGGATCGATGGCGCGCGTGTTGTAGGCGAGCAATGCGCCAGCGAGGCCTGCGATGGCGCCGCTCAGCGCGAAGGCGATGGTGTGATACTTTACGATCGAGATACCGAGCGCGACTGCGACGGTTTCGTCCTCGCGGATGGCATCAAAGGCGCGGCCGATGCTGGACGCATTGATCGAGCTGAGCAGCCAGATCAGCGCGGCTACGACGACGACGAGCGTGCCGGTCGAGACCAGCTTCGGTATGTTATGAATACCGAGAGCGCCGGACGTGATACTCTCCGCATAGAGCGTCACCGAAACCACGATCTGCATGAAGGAAATGGTTGCGATCGCCTGGAACGCACCGCGCAGGCGCGCCAGCGGTAGCGACAATATGATGGAAACCAGCGCTCCAAACGCGGTGCCGGCCAGCAGACCGGCCCATGCAGGAAGTCCGTAGCGCATAGTCAGCACCGCGCCCGTATAGGCGCCGATTGAAACGATGCCAGAGGTCGCGAGCGAGAACACGCCGGCGCGCAGCACGACGTACTGGCTGAAGGCGACGCAGCAATTGATCAGGAGGACATCGAGCAACGACTGATATATTGCGAAAAAGCGCATCAGTTGCGGCCCACGCGTACGTCCTGCCGCAGGCCCTTGAAGAAGCCCGTGGGGCGGATCAGCAGAATCAGGAACAGCAGCGAGAAGATGATGATGTCGCTGATTTGCGATGAGAAATAGAACACGCTCATCGTCTGGATGATGCCGAGCGTGAGGCCCGCGACAAGTGAGCCGACGACGCTACCCATGCCGCCAAGAATGACAACGACGAAACCGCGCAACAGCAGCGGCTCTCCCATCAGAAAGTGCACGGAATTGAATGCAAGCCCGATGATGAACCCGGCAGCGCCCGCGAGTCCGCCGGCGATGAAGAACGTCAGCGCGTAGACCTGCGACGGGTTGACGCCGAATAGCAGCGCGGTCCGTTCATTGACCGCGACGGCTCTCGCCTGCCGCCCAAAGCTGGTGCGATAGATGATCAGCAGCAGCACAGTCGTGAACAACATCACGCAACACAAGATGGCGATCTGCTGAAGCGTGATGCGCAGGCCCAGGAAGTTGTAAATCACGATCGGAAAAGTGCCGAATGGAAATCCGGAAACCTGCGCCTGCGAAATCTGCTGCGCGATGCTGATCAGGATCAGGTTGGCGCCGATGCTCGACATGATGGCGGGGAATTCGCCGCCACGTCTTTTGCGCAGCGGCCGGAAGGCGAAGAAATCGAGCAGCACCCCTATGCAGCCCGCCGCCAGGATTGAGAGCAGCAAGGCGACCACGAGCGGAAGGTCCACGAGCGTGACCGCGTACAAGCCGACGAAAGCGCCGACCATGAACAGCGCGCCGTGCGCCAAGTTCAGGATGTTCTGGACCCCGAACACCAGCGTGAAGCCGAGCGCGAATAGCGCGTACACGCTCCCGACCACCAAGCCGTTCAGGATTTGCTGAGCAAACACCCGCGTTTCCCCATCGCCACTCTTGCCGATGGCGAGAACGTTCTTCTGTGACGACTTGCCCGCATTTGCACGGCTTGTCAGGCGTTATTGCGAGTAGTATGCTAGAATATCAATGCGGGTCAACCGCTCGGCGCGCGCCGAAGAACGCGATGGGGAGGGAACAATGAACATGAGCCATTGCCGCACGGCTATTTGGGCTTCGCTTGCGGCCTTTTGTCTCGCTGCAGGCGCTGCTTCGGCGGAGGAAGTCGTTATCGGCGTTCAACTTCCGCTCACCGGCCCAGTCGCGACATGGGCGGGCGTCCCGCCGCGCGGCTCAATCGAGTTGGCGATCGAAGAGGTCAACAAAAGCGGTGAACTCGGTCCGCACAAAATCAGAATGATCCTGCAGGACATGGCCAGCGACAAGAACCAAGCCATCACGCTCACCAATCAGTTCATCAAGAGAGACAACGTTTCGCTGATCATCGGTCCAAGCACGACGCCGTTTGCTGCGGCGGCCGCCCCGATTGCCAATGAAGAAAAGACCCCGATGATTGCGCTGGCGGGCTCGGATTCCGTCACTAAGACTGGTCCATACATCTTCAAGATGATCACCAGTGCCGGACCCGACATGGCGGACCTCTCCGATTTCGCAATCAACAAGATCAAGCCCAAGAATTACCTCGCAATCTACAATCGCGATAATGATGCGTACGTCGACTATGTGCGTTTGATGCGCGGCCACATGGAAAAAGCCGGGATCAAGAACCTTGCCGAAGAATCCACACTCGCGTCGGAGACGGATTTCACCGCACTTGCCTCGAAGATCGTGCAGATCAATCCGGACGCCATCTTCATTGCCATGGTCGCCGAACAAGCCGCCAACATCATCATCCAGGCTCGTCAGGCAGGCTTGAGCGACAAGGTAAAACTGTTTGGCCTCGGCGGCGGTATCTATCCGCAATATGCGCGGATCGGCGGGAAGGCGGTGGAAGGCACGTATTACATCTCGCACCACCATGTCGGCACACCCGGCCAGCTCAATAAGACGTTCGTCGACAGCTACCGCGCAAAATTCAACCGCGATCCGGATGAGTTCACCGCCTTCGCTTACGGCGCAGTGAAGGTCGCGGCCAAGGCCATCGTCGAGGCGGGCGGCGGCAACCGCGAGAAGATTCGCAATGCGCTAGCCAATATCAAGGACGTGCCGACGGTGCTCGGCACCGGCAAGTTCACGTTCGACGAGGGGCGCGCACCGCTCTACGGCAGCGTCATGCTGCAGATCAAGAACGGCGTTCCGGTTCTCGCCGATTAGAATTGAGCAGTGCAACGAGCAGTTTATGCCGCGCGCCATCATCAATCCGGCGATGATCGCGACCTGATGTTGGGTCTCGGCGCAAACAACGAACTGTCCGCAACCGGCTCAGAGCCCGTGGATAATTCTAGCCTAGCTTGGGCACGCGCGAGCAGCCCGGGCGCGCAACTCGGACGAGATCTCTATCGCATGCTCGTTTAGCTTGGGCGCGGGTCGGCGAACCGCACCCGGCGTGCGGGACAGTCGGGGCACCACCGGATGCATTGGAAGTAGCCCAAGGTCCGCGTCCTCAAACTCCACGGTCGATCCGCGTTCGATGACATGAGGATCGTTCATCATCTGCACGACGTCATAGATCGGCCCAACTGTGACCTCAGCGGCATCAAAAAACTCAAGATTCTGCGCAAGCGTTTTTGAGGCGATGAACGCCCCAATGATATCGTCGAGCGCTTCGATATTCCCGACGCGGTCGGCATTGGTGCGAAAGCGCGGATCGTCGATGAGATCGGGTCGTCCGATCGCGGCGAACAGCCGCTCGGCCATCGGCTGGGTCGACGCGGACATCGCGACATACTGCTGATCGCTGGTCAAATAGATGTTCCGCGGCGCTGAGAGCGTCGTCCGGTTTCCGGTGCGCGTCGGCGCCTTGCCGGTGGCACGATGTACCGCAGCGTCCGCGCCGAGGATCGAGATCATCGGCTCGAGCAGCGAGACATCAATCTCCTGTCCGGGTTCTTTATAGACTTCCGCGCGTCGGATCGCGGTAAGGACTGCCACCGCACCATAGAGGCCGGCGACACTGTCGGCGAGACCGAGATTGGGCAGCAGCGGTGGCGAGTCGGCAAAACCCGTCTTATGGGCGAGGCCGGAGGCGGCTTCCACGAGAGTCCCGAAACCGGGACGATTGCGATAGGGACCGCTCTGCCCCCATCCGCTGATACGCGCGATGACGAGGCCCGGTTGCAACTCATGGAGTTTCTTCGCCGGGAATCCCAAGCGATCAAGGACGCCAGGTCGGAAGTTTTCAATCAGCGCCTGAGCCGAGCCTACCAGCTCCATGAAAGTCTGACGATCGGCCTCTGCTTTGAGATCGAGAACAATGCTGCGCTTGTTGCGCGCATAGACCTTCCATTGCACGGGTATTCCATTTTCCTTCCACGCGCGCAGAGCGTCACCTTCCGGAGGTTCAATCTTGATGACGTCGGCGCCGAGATCAGCGAGTACATGCGTCAGCACATTGCCGGCGACCAGGCGGGAGAGATCGAGAATGCGCACTCCGTCGAGTGGACACGCAACATCGGGATGATAGGTTTCGCGGCGCATCAGGCACACTCCGGAGCATCGAGCATGCCCGCATCGCTGGCGCGCGCGACGATATGCTTCGCCTGCGCATAGACGGGCGCGTCGATCATCTCGCCTTCGAACGCGATGCTGCCTTCGCCGCGCTGGAGGCTCGCTTCGTAGCGCGATACGGCTTCGCGCGCCCAGGCGAGGGTCTTCGGATGGGGAGTCAGCACCTTGCGCACGATCGTCACCTGCGCCGGGTGGATGCAAAGGATCGTGCTCAGACCCAGTGCGAACGACAGCCGTACCGAGCGCTCATACTGTGGCAGGCGGCTGAAGTTCGCGACCGAGCCAGCAAGGCCCCAGGCTTCAAGACCCTGCGCGACCGCTGCCGTCGCAACGAACTGCGCGGGCCAGCGCATGAAGGCCCCGGTGGGGAGCACGCCGAACGCGGCGGCCAGATCCTCGGCGCCCACCGTCAGCGCGCACAGCCGCGGTACACCCGCGAACGACGGCGCCGCGAGAATGCCTGCAGGCGTTTCGAGGATCGCCGCGACTTTGATACGGCCGGCGGCAAGCCCCCGCTCCTGCTCGAAGCGCGTAAGATGCCGGTCCACGGCCTCAAGCTCGGCGCGGCTTTCAACTTTCGGAACAATGACACCGTACACGCCCGGAAGAACGCTCGCCGAAAGATCGGCTTCCAGCAACTCCGCAAGGTGATTGACGCGGACCCAGACCTCGAGCCGGTTCGTCGCCAGCGTGCCGGCCGCGGTCGCAAGCTTCTCCCGTGCCTCCTGTTTCAGCGATGGGGCGATCGCGTCTTCCAGATCGAGGATGATCCCGTCGGCCTTGCGCTCATGCGCCTTCGCCAGAAAGCGGTCGGTGAACACAGGAACGAATAGCAGGACTCTTCGTCTTCGACTCATCGTTCGCTCGCCGTTGCTTTCATTCGAACGCCGCACGATCCGATGCTACGGTGACGGAGCGCTCGGCCGGAAGTCGCAATTCGCGACTGCCTCATCCGATCCGCTTATGTCTAGACGGGTGGAGGCGGTGTCTGGAGATGATGGTCTGTCGCGGTCTGGAACGCGTGACCGAGATGCAGGATGGCATCCTCTTTGAACCAGGCGCCCGCGAGTTGAAAGCTCAACGGCAAGCCCTTCTTGCTGAAGCCACACGGCACGGCCAAGGCGGGAACGCCCGCGGCCGGCCAGATCAGGCTGAAGCGCGTAATTTCGCGGATGACGGCGAAGAAATCGAGATCGATGGCAGACGGCGCGGGCACAGGCGTCGTCGGCCCGAGGATGGCATCGACTGAGCCGAATGTCCGTCGCAGTCTGTGCTTCAGTCGCTCGGCCCACCTCAGCGCTTCGGCGTATTGCTCGCCGGTCACGCGCGAGCCGATAAGGAAACGTTCGCGCACGTCCTCGCCAAAGTCCTGCGGGCGCTGCGCAAGACGGTCCTTCTGGACGTGGTAGCCGTCCGCCATGATGACGCGGAATCCGAACATTTCCTGTGAGAGTTCCACGTCGCCGAGGTCGATCTCGACGATCTCCACGCCGAGGTCGCGATAGACGTGCAATGCGTCCTCAATGGCGCGATCCAGTTCCGGCGCCAGTCCGTCGAAGAACCAACGCTTCATGACGCCGATGCGCATACCGGCGACCGACTCGGGGATCTTCGCCAGGATATTTGGGACCGGCTCATCCACCGAAATCGGATCTTCAGGATCATAGCCCGCGATAACACTGAACACGCGCGCAACATCGCTGACACGCCGGGCCATGGGACCTAGCGTGTCATAGGCGGCGCTGACTGCGATTGTACCACCGCTGGAAATTCGCCCTGTCGTCGGCCGCAATGCTGCGACCCCGTTGAACGAGGCCGGCATGCGGATCGATCCGCCGGTGTCGCTTCCGATCGACACAAGACACATGTCTGCTGCGACGGAAGCGCCTGAGCCGCCACTCGAACCGCCAGGCACATGGTCGGTGTTCCACGGGTTGCGGCATGGCCCGTAATGCTTGCTCTGGCTGGTCGGGCCGAATACCCATTCGTGCAGGTTGGCCTTCCCGACGATCACGGCGCCCTGGCGCTTGAGCTTCTCGATTACGAAGGCATCGCGGTTCGCGACATTGTTCGCGAGAATCTTGCTGGCGGCCGTGGTCGGGAGCCCCGCAATATCGACATTGTCCTTGACGCTGAATGTCATGCCGTAGAGCAGGCCAGGATCGCGGCCGGCCTTCGCGCCGCGGTCAAGTTCTTCTGCGGCTTCAAGCGCAGCGTCCGCGGTCGGCAGAATGATCGCGTTGATCTTCGGATTCCATGCCTCGATATTCTTCAAGGCAAGTTGCGTTCGATCCAGCGCGGACGCTCCGTTGGAAAACAACGCGGTCATTTTGAATACCTTCCTGCGATCTGTTGTGCTCTCACGCGGGGAACACGATTAGCGCGTTAGGGTCGATGGCAAGGTTCACGTCGCCCGTTGGATGTTCCTTATCCGACTCGACCTTGAGAACGGTGCCCGCGAGAGCGATGTCGTAGGCGAAGCGGCCGCCGAGATACGACTTGGATTTGATCGTCGCATTCACGTGAGCGGCCGTCTCAGCGACCTCTGCTCCGACAATCCGCACGCGCTCGGGGCGAATTGCGAGGTTAACCGATCCCCGAAGCGGGCTTCTGCCTTGGGATGGGAGACCAAGCGATTGTCCGTCAGACAGGACGGCCTTGCCGTCAGTCTGCAGCGTAGCGGGTAGAAATGTCGTCGTCCCGATGAAGTCAGCGACGAACGGATCGTCCGGGCTCTCATAGATCACGCGCGGGGCGTCGAGCTGAACGATCTTGCCTTCGTTCATGACCGCGATGCGGTCGCTCAGCGCCAGCGCCTCGACTTGGTCATGCGTCACATAGATCGTCGTGATCCCCACCCGGTTCTGCAGGTCTTTGAGCCAGCTGCGCGCACGGTCGCGCAGTTTCGCATCGATATTGGAAAGAGGTTCGTCGAGCAGTAGCACACGTGGCTGATAGACAAGCGTGCGCGCGAGTGCTGCACGCTGCTGCTGGCCGCCGGAGAGTTGGTGGGGATAGCGCGAAGCATATGCAGCCATGTCCACCAGTTCGAGCGCTTCCCTGATCCGCCGCAGCCGCTCCTCCCTGCCGATCTTGCGCAAACGCAACGGGAAGGCGCAGTTCTCCTCGATCGTCATGTGGGGCCAGAGCGCATACGACTGAAATACAAGTCCGAGCGAGCGCGCCTCCGGTTCGAGCCAGATGCTGCGCGCCGAATCGAAGAAGACGGTATCCCCGACGCTGATCAAGCCGCTGTTCGGCCGCTCCAGCCCCGCGATTGCCGCAAGCGTCGTTGACTTGCCGCAGCCAGACGGACCGAGCAGCGTCAGGAACTCTCCCTCTTTGACCGTGAAGCTCACGCCGTCGACCGCTGCGACCTTTCCATACTGCACGACAAGCGAGCGGACAGTTACCTCAGCCACCGAAACGCCCTCCTGCAATCAGTCGGTAAGCCGTCATGAAGACGAGCACCATCGCGATCTGCAGCGTGCCGAGCGCCGCGACCGCACCGAGGTCGCCCTTGAACCAGAACGTCAGCATCGTAGTCCCGATAACTTCGCTGCCCGGAGCAAAGAGAAATACGGCCGCCGCATATTCCTTGATGAAATGCACGAACAGCAGCATGAAGCACGCTCCGAGCGCGGGCCGCAATTGTGGCAGGAGCACGCGTGTCACGACTGAAAGCCAACCGGCGCCGGCGCTGCGCGCGGCCCGATCGTGATCCGGCGATATCTGCAAGAGCGCCGGCTGTATCGCACCCCAGCCGATCGGCAGATAACGCATGATAAAGGCGACGATCAGGATCGCGATTGTGTTCTGAAGCAGCGACAGCCCTGGCACCCACGCAACCGCCCAGACGATGCCCATGCCGACGAGCACACCCGGTACTGCGCGGGGATAGAGCGCGAGAAAGCCCAGACCCGCCGCACCCGGGAGGTCTGAGCGTAACGAGACAAGCGCGGCTGCCGCGATAAGGCATGTTCCGAGAAAGCCGCCGATGAGCGCGACTAGAACGGTATTCCAGATCGAACGGATGAACTGGTCGTAACCGAAGATGCTCTGGAAGTTCTCGAGTGTGAGTACGTCGAAGATCGGCACGAACGGCGTCAGCACATCGACGAACGAGCGCACGACGGGCGCGAACAGAACCGCCACGATGAACAGGGCCTCGAACGCGAAAAACCCAATCGCGATCGGATAGCGCCAGATCCCGAGCGAGATGAGGCGCGGGCGCGTTGCTTTGCCGCCGACGGTCACAAAGCGTCGCGTGTCGCCAAGCAGCTTGGTTTGAATGAGCACCAGCGCCGTGACGGCGAACAGCAACACGACCGCAACGGCCGCGACCAGCCCGTGACGCGGTGTAGAAGCCTCGAAACCGCGCAGGTAAACAAATGTCGTGAGAAATTCCATACCGCTCGGCGAGCCGAGCAGAAGCGGAAGCGCCAGCAGTTCGATGCTGGTGACGAAATTGAGGATTGCGCTCGCGAGCACAGCCGGCCGCAACATCGGCAGCGAGACGGTCCACATGGCGCGGATCGGCCCGGCGCCCGCAATGCGGGCGGCACTCTCCAGTGTCGAGTCGATCGTTCGCGCCGCACCGATGCAATAAAGATAGGTGAGTGGCGCCATCGACGTTCCCGCCGCGAAGGACAAGCCGCCGAGGGAGTAGAGCGTCCAAGGTATCTCCCCCACGATTTCCTTCAGCCAGAGTGTCGCAAAGCCGGACGGGCCAAACGCCGTGATCCATCCAAGCGCCAACACCAGATGGCTCACGAACGCTGGCCACAGCATAATGAAGCCGACAAGCCAGCGGCCGGGGAGATCCGTGCGCGCAACCAGGATCGCGGCCGCAAGGCCGATGGCAAGCGAGATCGCCGTCGACAGAAGACCAAAGATCAGCGTGGTTCTGACCGCTTGCCAGAACGTCGCGTCGTGCCAGAGAGCGACATACTCGCTCAACGTCCAGGCACCGCCCGGATCGTACAGCGGCGTCGCGCGAAACGACTGCAGTACGATCGGGACGATCGGCAACAGGACCAGAAATCCCACCAGCGCATAGGTCAGAATCTGGACCGCACGTGCAGACACGTAAGACCGTCTGGCGTGCATCACGCCCGCGTCCTTCGCTCAGCGCCCAGTGACTTCCTTGAAGCGGCCGACAGCCTTCAGAATTTCGGCAGCGTTCTTGTCGCTGAACTCAAGCACACCGATATTCTTCTCGCCGACGGCCGTGTATATTTCGCCGAGCGTTGGATAGGGAATCTCGCCTGCCTTGATGTCCATGCGTACCGGCGTGAGGCCGCCCTGCGAGAAGGCGATCTGGCCTTCCTTGGTCAGAATGTGATCGAGCAACAGCTTCGCCGAAGCCGGCGCCTTCGCGATCTTGGTCACCGCCATTGCGCGCGGGAACAGCGGCTGTCCGTCCTTGACGAAGGACCATTCAAGCAGCGATTTCGCAGCGCCGCTCGCGACCTTCGGATAAATGGTGATCGCGCTCGTTAGATAGGCGACGGCATATTCGCCCGACAGCAGCTTCTCCAGCATGGCGCCGCCCGAACGTTCATAACGCGAAAAGGGCGCGAGCTTGCCGGTGATCTGCCAGATGTCTCCTTCGCCGCGATAGGCGAGCGACCAGCCGTGAAACCAGGCACCGAATAGCGGCGCGACACCGCCGTCGAAGGTTGTTAACTTGCCCTTCGCCTTATCGCCCTGCTCGAGCGCGAAGTCGAGTACCGCCTTCATCGTATCCATGCGCTTGCCATCCGGCACAAGGCGCTTGTTCCAGACATTGATGAGCGGATCGGCGGATAGCGCGTAGACGCCCGGCATCGGCTTCGCCCACGCCGGAAGCGCCGCATCCTCAGGCGACTTGTAGGCCAGCACTTCACCCTTGCCGTTGAACTCGATCCAGCGATCGACGCCGAGCGTCGCGATCATGTCGGCAGTACGGGCATTATTCGCCTTCTCGGTATAGAACCGGTCCCAGAGTTGCGCGGCGAGATCGAGCGTCTCCACCTTGATCCACGGATACTTTTTCTGGAAGCCATCGAGCACGGGCTTCCAGTTGAACGGCGCCATGACAGAATAGACCAGAAGCGACGGCTCCTTCTTCGACGCTTCGACGAGTTCGGAATAGTTGGCCGGATACACTGCCGGCGCGACGCCCTGCGCGAGCGCGCCCGGAACGGCGGCGATCCAGAATGCAAGAGCCGCGCCGGTCAACAGCTTTCTGATCATGACTGCATCTCCTGTTCGAGCACGCGCTCCAAGATGTAACAAGACAGCGTCGACGAACGGCAATAGCGACTTGAGCGGGGGGCATCGAATTTTGATATTGCCAATGCTGCGTTGCAGCAAGAGCGCAAGATCAAGCCACTACCCGGCGAACCCCAGGCCACGCATCGGATGCCAGCAACCGATCAACGACGCGGATGAGGTTGGCGTGAACGACTTCGATCGTCGTGCTCATCCCGACGGATTGGGGGACACACAGCGCGATAGTGCGCGTTATCTCGGGATCGACCAACCTCTGTACTTTGAACGCAGCCGCCCGGTCGCGCACAACCGAGCGCGGGAGGATTGCCGCCGCAATCCCCTGTTCGGCGGCTCCCACAATTGTATTGAGGGAATCGACTTCGGCGATCACATGAGGCGCAATGCCGCATTCGGAGAATGCGGCGTCAACCTGGCTGCGCAATGCATGCGAACGGCTTGGAAGGATCAGCGGGCGATCCGACAATGACGAGACAGGTACGGTCTCGGTCTCTTCCCCCTGCCCGCTTTGGTCGATCTTGGAAACCAAATAAAGCGTTTCGACCAGCAACGGCTTACAGTTCACGCCCTTAAGTGGCCGATCGCAATACAGCATTGCCATGTCCAGGCGATTGTTCATCAGCATTTCGATAACAGATCCGCTCAAGCCCTCGTGGAGACAGAGAGTTATCCCCGGGAACTGCGAGCGAACGTCAGCCAACAGCGGCAGCGACACCATGCTTGCGGTGCCGGTCGTGAAGCCTATCGAAACGTCTCCACGCAGTAGCTCGCCAGTCGACTTTATTTCCGCGATTGCCTGCTGATACTGCCGCAAGATCAGTTGTCCATACCGATACAGCGTCTGACCGGCGGGCGTTACGGCAACGCCGCGTGAGCTGCGCGACAACAGGCGGGCGCCGACCTCTCGCTCCAATGCCACTAACTGTTGGCTCAACGCGGATTGCGCAATGTGCAACGCATCAGCGGCACGCGTCAGACTGCCAAGCTCGACGATCTTGACGAAAAATCTTAGCTTCTTGGTGTCCACCTCGACCAACCTTGGATGTGCGGTCATAGCCGCGACGTGGATGTTCTCTATAGCACGTTGAGTGCCGCTCACTGTCGTAGCCTGGATCAAGCGGCTGTGTGGCGACCGTACAAAGTAAGCCACGTGGCTCGTCGCGCGCGCCGCCGCCTCGTTGCCGGCCACAACGCACCAAAGACTCGTCCATAGGCGGGCATGCTCTTAGTCCAGCGGATCGGGTGCGCATTCAGCGCCTTCCGTGCGTTGACACTTGGCCCATTCCTTGCACTATTTTCGTCAGTACACCTTTTTCAATTGGGCCTGACAATCGCAACTCAAAAAGGGGCACGCACGATGATCAAGTTTACAGCTGCAGTTGATCAAAGTGACATCGAAGCGCCTCGACGGACCACGTTGCGCTGCTCGGCTCCCTGATCACCAACGGCGCCGCAATCGCCGGCAAAGCCGACGACACACTTAACGTCGGCTTCCGGACCGGGACGCGGAAATAATCGGCATTTCACATCGTGACGAACCTGGGTCGCCAAGCGTTGCAAGGCTTAACATCTTCGGCGGCGATGGGACGCTCCGCTGGCTAGGACCGCATGCGTTCGACTACCTCTGGCCTGCTGCTCGAACGGTCTGCAGAATCGGGCCAAACACTGTCCTCCCGCCTGAATCGAACATCTCGACCCTAATCTCATCACCCAGGGTCAGGTAGGGCATCCGCGGCGCACCGAACTGAATCGTTTCAATCATCCGCGCTTCCGCGATGCACGCAGAGCCGGCGCTCGTGTCACGGTTGGAGACTGTTCCGGATCCGAGCACAGTGCCGGCCGGCAGCGGACGTAGCCGCGCGGCATCCTGAACGATCTCAGGAAATGTGAATTGCATGTCGACGCCCGCGTTTGGCCGTCCGATCAGTTGCCCATTCACGCTGCACTCGAGTGGCAGTGTAACCTTCTCTCCATCCCAGGAATCGCCCAGCTCATCCGGCGTCACGGCCACAGGTGCCATCGAGGGTATACCCTTGCCGTGATACGTGGTCTTGCCTCGCGCGGAGTCGCGCGCGAACACCGTACGCAAGCTTGTATCGTTCACAAGCGTGAGCAGGAGGATGGCGTCTCGAGCCTGATCGCGCGAGGCCGCGAACGGCACATCGCCAACGATCACTGCTACCTCTCCTTCAATGTCGAGGCCGACATCGCCCGGTGGCAGCAGCAACGGATCGCTGGCTGCAAGGAAGGGGCTCGGGAGGCGCGGGCTCAACAACGGCTCCAGACGATACGCTTCGGGCACCTCCGCGCCGCGCAGCCGTCGCGCCAGTTCCATGTGATTCAGATAGACGCTGCTGTCGATCCAGCCCTGCGGCCGGGGCAGCGGCGCAGCAAGTTGGGTACGATCCAGCGCGAAGGCACCGGCGGCCCTCCCCTGTTCCAGATCGTTTGCGAGCGCCCGCAGCTGCGGCGCTACGCGCACCCAATCATCCAGCGCAGCTTGGAGCGTCGGCGCAATTCCGTCAGCCGCAACAGCGCGCGTCAGGGCCCTGCTGCAAGCGATCAGCGTGCCGTCGCGATGGCTCGTGCGTAGCGTCGCCAGTTTCACGGATCAGAGCTCACGACCCAGGCGCCGATCGAGCGAGAGCGGGCCGCCCCCGCGGATCAG
>Ga0163163_10001591_pt1 | contig 19096 bp, 22 predicted proteins | sample S65metaG_FD_119766 | JGI IMG/M metagenome (GOLD analysis project Ga0163163, IMG submission 119766) | Switchgrass rhizosphere microbial communities from Kellogg Biological Station, Michigan, USA - S6-5 metaG | ecosystem: Host-associated > Plants > Roots > Rhizosphere > Soil | place: USA... | reverse complement strand
TCGCTATGGCCGCGCAACAGAGAACGCAACGGAGCGGCAATCTCCCCCGGTGACAGGGATCCCGTCGCCACCTGATACAGCAGCGGTTGAAACAAATGAAAGTTGCGTCGGTCGATCAGCGTGACCTTGGCATGCCCGCTCAGCGCCTTCGCCGCGTATAACCCGCCGAATCCTCCACCCAGAATGACTACGTGCTGCATAGCGTTACCGCGTTTGCTGAAAGATTGGCGCGACCAACGCCGTGACCGTTTTCGCGATCTCCTCGGCAGGGCACCGGTTTGGCGTCTTCACCCACTCTTTCGCCGCACCATAGATGGCCCAACTCGCCGTCGCCGCTACCATTTCCGGTGCGATCGCATCCTCGCGCGGATGCCGCTGCAGCCCATCCAGTAGCGTCCGCCGCACCACCGCAATGATCGCTGTCTCCATATGCGGAGCCAATTGCCGCTTGCAGTCCGGACCCTGCATCCGCGCCAGATAATCGCACAGCGCCATCGCAATCGCCTGCAGGGCCGCCTGGCAAGTGCCGTCGAATTGTGGGAGCCGCTCCTCCAGAAGATCGTGGAACCGCCCCGCGACAGTGCACTCCAAAAGCGAGAATTTGTCGGTGTAATGGTCGTAGAAGGTGGCTCGATTGATGGTCGCGGCATCCGCAATATCCTGCACGGATATTGCCTCGAACTCCTTATTTTCCAATAGCGTTTCTAGCGCTCGCTGCATTAACTGCCGGGTACGCCGGATACGGGGATCAAGAGTCTCCAAAGTGCCCTCAACTATAAGATTCCCTAAGATTACCAGACGATTCTCTTCGCCGAGGCAACAATCGTCGTTTTTATATGAATCGACACTTGTCGTCTAAGCATCAAGTGTTGTGAAGGAGAAAGAAACGCAAATGCCAACACTACTTCGAATTGATTCCAGCCCGCTGGGGAGCGACGCTTCTTTCAGCCGCCAGCTGACTACCGAGTTCGTCCAGCACTGGCAGAGAGTGCACCAGGATGGCAAGCTCATCACGCGCGATCTCGTCACCACGAAACTGCAGCCGCTCAGTGCAGAGTGGATCGGAGCCGCCTATACACCGCAAGCCGCCCTTTCCCCGCGCCAACACGAGGTTCTCGGACTCTCCAACGAACTGATCGCGGAGCTCGAAACCGCCGACGAATACGTCATCGGTGTCGCCATGCACAACTTCTCGATTCCCGCTGTGCTCAAGCTCTGGATCGACCAAGTCGCACGAGTCGGCAAGACTTTCTCCTACGCGAACGGCACGCCGGCAGGTCTGCTGCGCAATAAGAAAGCAACTTTCTTCCTCGCCTCTGGCGGTGTTTACGACCAAGGCACACCCATGGCCGTCATGAACTTTGTCGAGCCATATCTCCGGTCTCTATTCGGCTTCATCGGTGTAACGGACGTCAGCTTTATCAACGCAGGCGGAACCGGCAAGCTCCAGTACGGAGTCGACCGCCAGACCATCCTGCAACCGGCACTTGCATCTATTCATGCTCAGTTCTAACCCGGCATCGGCTTGTTAAACCAGCGTGGACAGGTCTGACTAGCGTTCGCCATCACCGGTTGTCTCTTTAGCGGGTATTCCGTAGCTGCGTGATGACCTCTCTTACAGCCCCGATTATCTCCTCTGGTGCTTCATAAGGGATCATGTGGCCGCTCTTCCGGACAACCACTTGCCGTCCGCGTGTAGAAAGTTGAACCAATTGGGATTGCAGACGTATCCATGATTCTCGGTCTTCTTCGTCCTCAGGTGACCGGGAAGTTTGCTTCCCGGCAGTCAGAACAATCAAAAGCCGATCACCCAGTCCGCCAGCGGACCGCGCCTCTTCGCCACATTCGCCCTGGCATTCCTTAGCGGTCGCGGCCATCATTCGTGGCTCGGACGCAAGGCCCGAAATGACGGTCCACTCGCCGGTCGTGATTCCCACCGGGAGCACATCAGACCCATGATGACGAGCCAGAATTCGTAACAGCCCCAGTTCGTCAGCAGTCTCCGCAAGAAGACTAAAAGGGCGCCGCAGAAATGCGGGATGGCTACGCCCTCTATGGCGTGGAATTCCGCTTCCTTCGTCCTCATGCGAGGAATCGACGAGCACCATGCCCGCCAAATCGCCCGGATATAATCCGTTATAAACGCGAACGTGGAAACCTCCCAGTGAATGCCCCACTAACACGTAAGGTGGCTGAATGGTCGCGCGCCTAAGCAGCTCGTGCAAGTCCCGGGCGGTCTCGACGCTGTTCCGTGATACGGTCCCGAATCGCTCCAGCCATAGCCGGCCCGATCATACCAGCAGGCACGAGTGAATTGCGCCATCTCACGCTGCACGAAGACCCAACTATAGCCGGGATTCCCTTTGCCGCTCTCCAGTATCACGGTAGGCGAACCGTCGCCCGAGCAGTAGAGGTTGAGGCTGCGTCCGCCAATGTCCACCGACTGGCCAATCTGGGGAAACCGCCTGCGGTCTTGCCGGCGCGCCACTTGTTCATAAAGGGCGCCCGCGAACACAGTTGCGATGAGCCCCACAGCTAGGGCCTTTATCATGACTCCTATTCGTCGGCGTGCGCGTGGAAGCATCGCGCAGCGCTAAAAGCGCCCCCTTTACTCTTTTATTCTTCGTCCTGCTGTGCCGCCAAATTCGTCACCACGCTCAAGTCTTCGAGCGTCGTCACGTCTCCCGTGACCGTGTGTGAAGTCACGATCTCACGCAGCAGGCGCCGCATGATTTTGCCGCTCCGCGTCTTGGGCAGCGCGTCGGTGAAGCGGATCTCCGCGGGGCGCGCGAAGGAACCGATCTCGTGCGCCACCCACTGGCGCAATTCCTGGCCGAGCTTGTCGTGCTCGCCGCTGTGGCCCTTTTTCAGCGTCACGAAGCAGCATACTGCTTGGCCTGTAATCTCATCCGGTTTGCCCACCACCGCCGCCTCCGCCACCACCGGATGTTTCACCAGCGCGGATTCCACTTCCATTGTGCTCAGGCGATGGCCGCTGACATTCATCACGTCGTCAACCCGCCCTAGAATCCAGTAATAGCCATCATGATCGCAGCGCGCGGCATCGCCAGTGAAGTACGCGCCCGGGACCTTGCTCCAATATTGTTCCTTGAACCGTTCCGGATCGCCCCAGATATTGCGGATCATCCCGGGCCACGGCCGGCGCAAGATCAAAAACCCTTCGTGGCCGGGCTCCAGCGGATAGCCATGGAAATCCACGATGTCTGGAATGATGCCGGGCATGGGCAGCGTGCCCGATCCGGGTTTCGCCGGCACCGCACCCGGCATCGGAGCGATCAGAATCCCGCCGGTTTCGGTTTGCCACCAGGTATCCACTATCGGGCAGCGGCCTTTGCCGATGACACGGTGATACCATTCCCACGCCGTCGGATTAATCGGCTCGCCCACCGATCCCAGCAAGCGCAGACTCGAAAGGTCGTGCCCATCCGGCCATTGATCTCCTTGACGAATCAGCGCACGGATCGCCGTGGGTGAAGTGTAGAAAATATTGACACGATATTTTTCCACTAGCCGCCACCAGCGGTCGAACTGCGGGAAGTCGAGCGCTCCTTCGTACATCACCGACGTCGCGCCCGCCGAAAGCGGACCATAAACGATGTAGCTGTGCCCCGTCACCCATCCAATATCGGCCGAGCACCAATAGGTGTCTTCATCCCTCACATCGAACACCCACTTCATCGTGGCCGTTACGTGCGTCAGGTAACCGCCGGTCGTGTGCAGAATACCCTTCGGCTTGCCGGTGGTGCCGGATGTATAGAGCACAAATAGCGGATGTTCACTGTCCAGCGGCACAGCAGGGCAGCGCTCGGCCTCAGGTCCCGTCAACGTCGCGTCGAGATCCTGCCACCACGAATCGCGCCCCGCCTGCATCGCCGTATCGGACCCCGTGCGCCGGTAAACGATTACGTCGCGCACTCCCGGGCACTCCGTCAGCGCCTCGTCCACCGCCGGCTTCAACTTCACTTCCTTGCCGCGCCGGTAGCCCCCATCGGCAGTGATGACCACCGTCGCCCCCAGGTCCTGAATGCGCGCCTTCAGCGCCTCCGCCGAGAATCCGCCAAACACCACGCTATGCGTGATCCCCAGCCGTGCGCACGCCAGCATGGCGATGGGCAGCTCCGGAATCATCGGCATATAGATGATGGAGCGGTCGCCCGCCTTGTACCCGCGCGCCTTCAGCACGTTCGCGAAGCGCGACACCAGCCGCAGCAATTCCTGATAGGTGATCGACCGCTGCTCGCCCGGCTCGCCCTCCCACAAAATCGCAACTTTGTTCTTGCGATGCGACGCCGCATGCCGGTCCAGACAGTTGTAAGCAACGTTAGTCTTCGCGCCGACGAACCACTGCGCGAAAGGCGGCTTCCAGTCCAGCACTTGCTTCCAAGGTTCGAACCAGTGAATCTCGCGCGCTGCGAGGTCGCCCCAGAACGCTTCCGGATCCTGCTCCGCGCGCCGGTATAGCTCGCGGTAACCTTCCATGCCTTGTACGTGTGCCTTGCGAACAAACTCGTCGCTCGGTGGGTAGACGCCCGTTGTGCTCATCGCAATGGATTGTAGCAAAAGCGCGCCGCTACAATCGCGCAGAGTCAGGATGCTTCTCGAACAATGTGCTCAGGCCGGATAACTGCCACTAATATAGTGATGCAGGTGATGAATTTCCTCTTCCTGCCGCCGGATAATCCAGTTGACCAGATCGCCGATCGAAAGCACGCCGATAACTGCTTCCTGGCTCACCACGGGAAGATGCCGGATCCGGTTGTCCGTCATCAGGCGCAGACAATCGTCGACGCTCTGATCCAGAGTCGCGACTACGGGAGGGCTGGTCATGATCTCGCCAACGGTAGTCTCGCGCGAGGCCTTGCCTTGCAGGATCACCTTGCGAGCGTAATCGCGTTCCGAGAAAATTCCGCACAGATCGGCGTCTTCCATCACCAGCACGGCGCCGATATCTTTGTCGGCCATGATTTCCAGGGCCGCATAAACCGGCGTCTCCGGCATCACGGCGCACACGCCAATCCCCTTGTGGTCGAGAACCGCGCGAACAGTGTCAGTCAGTCCCATTACGACCTCCGCATGAAGCATATTCCTTCGTGCGCCGGTGTCAAGGGGCCTCTGCCGAAGAAAATCGTGCACAGCGCGTGGGACGGCTGCGGCCCTCAAGAGGAGTACGGCGGGATTACTTATTCCGGACGAACTTCACCACCATCAGCAGTCCGCTATCGCCGCCAAAAAGTGAATTGCCATCCGGCGTGATGCCGATCGCTTCCATGTTGGTGCGATCCGCTCCCGGCCCTTCCCAGGTCGAGTATTGTTTGATCTTAGGAATGAAGCCGGTCACCTTGCCGTCTTTGGCGCTACCGATGTAGATGCCATTCTCGAAGCCGGTGCGGCCCTTGGTGGTCTGCGTGTCGCTGACATACAGCGTGTCGTTCTTGTCGATGGCCAGTCCGCTGGGGCGTCCAAACTGTTTCCACTCCATCAGAAACTTTCCGTCCTGATCGAATATCTGGATGCGGTCGTTAAGCCGGTCGGCGACAAACAGCCTTCCCTGTGAATCGAACGCCAGCGCGTGTGGCAATTCGAATTGGCCCGGCCCCGATCCCCGCATGCCCCACTCCGTGATGTATTTGCCGTTCTTGTCGAATTTAACGATGCGCGCGTTCATACCCGGCCCATGGCCATCCGCTACGAAAATGTCGCCGCTCTTCGCCTGGATGACATCCGAAGGAGCGTTGAAGGTGTCATGCCCCGTCCCCGTCACGCCGGCCTTCCCGAGCGTCAGCACTACCTTGCCGTTCTTATCGAAATGAAATACCTGGTGGCCTTTATTCGGATTGTCTTTGTCGACGCCGTTGGTTGCCACCGCATCGGTGATCCACAACGTCCGGTCCGGCGCAGTGAAAATGCCATGTGGCCAAACGAACAGGCCCGCGCCGAAGTTCTTCACCAGCTTGCCCTGCTGCGTCGCGACGATGAGAGTCGGCACATCGTCATGACCCGTGCACGAGACTGTCGTGCAGCGATGCGCGATATAGATATTGTTGTCAGGCCCCACCTTCACGCCGGAGAGCGACCCCAACGACTTCATCCCGGCCGGCAGCTCCATCTTGAACGTTTCGTCTATGTGAAAGGGATTTGGCAGCGGCAAGGGACTGCCGCTCTCGGCCCGCGCCGGGCTTACGCACAGCGCGATCATCCCCAGCATCGCCGGTATAACCGTCAATCTGACCTGAAATTGTTGTGACATCAATGGCTCCTAACTCACGCAGCGTACCGCCCCGCGCACCCGAAAGTATAGCTCAGCTGACGTTCTAGAGCTCCACCGATCACTCTGAAGCCGGATATGTAATTTCTATGCCGTTCACTCTCGCGAATGAAGTCAGTTCGTGCGGCTGAGTTCGAGTCGCGCTCATAATGTCCTCGACTGCAATGCCACGAACCTTCAGTGCGTCTCCTATGAGAGAACGATGACAACGCCAGGGCACTGCCTCGGCGCACATGATGGTGACTTGCTCCCGTTTTGCGGCTTTGACCAGAGACTCGATGGCCGCGTCGAACTCCGGTGTTTGCATGTAATCGGCGTAACCGCGAAACGACGTATTGCGCCATCCCGTGTTAAGTGAATCTTTTCGGGCGTGGCGCAATCCGCCCAACGCCGCTACGTGCGTGTAACCAATGTCGGCCGAGACCAGCGACTGCGCCAAAATCTCGCGATTGAATTGCGGGTTCGTTCGGGAGCGTGGGATCGTACGCACGTCCACCACTCGTTTCACTCCATGGGCGCGCAGCATCTCGATAAAGGACTCGATGCTTCGGGTCGAATGCCCGATCGTCAGGACTGTCGTGCGGGATTTGGTTGGGCGCATCCCGACTCATCATACCGCCCGTTCAAGCGATGGACCCACCGTCTCTACTGCCAATAATTCCGGTCCAAACTGCGGTACTGCACAGCCTCCGCCAAGTGCTTCGCGCTCACGCCCGCCGCGTGATCCAAGTCCGCGATGGTGCGAGCGACTTTCAAGATGCGATCGTGCGCGCGTGCACTTAACCCCATCCGCCGCACCGCCAGTTCGAGCGTACGCTCGCCCGCCGCGTCCAGCTCGCACAACTTCCGCAGTTCGCCCGCGGGGATGTGGGCATTATAGTAGCCGCGCCCTTGCTGCAAGTCGCGCGCCGCGCACACCCGCTCCCGCATCGCCGCCGACGAAACGCCTCCATCTTTCCCGCGCAGCTCCTGATACGGCACCGCAGGCACTTCGATATGCAGATCGATGCGGTCGAGCAGTGGTCCGCTCAACTTTCCCAAGTAGCGCTGGATGATCGCGCCGGTGCAGCGGCACTCTCGCGTGGGGTCCCCGAAAAATCCACATGGGCAGGGATTGAGCGCGCCGATCAGCAAAAAGCTCGCCGGAAAATTGAGTGTCATGTTCGCCCGCGCGAGCGATACCGAGCGTTCCTCCAGCGGCTGCCGCAGCAATTCCAGAACGTTGCGCGCGAACTCCGGCAATTCGTCGAGAAAAAGGACGCCGTGATGCGCCAGGCTCACCTCGCCTGGCCGCGGGATGCCCGACCCACCGCCCAGCAATCCCGCATCCGAAACGGTGTGATGCGGCGCGCGAAAAGGCCGGACGCTCAGCAGCCCCAGGCCCTTGGGCAGCGTGCCCGCCACGCTATGAATCTGTGTCGTCTCGATGGCTTCCTGAAACGTCAGCGGCGGCAGAATCCCCGGAAAGCGTTTCGCGAGCATGGTCTTGCCCGAACCCGGCGGCCCGATCATCAGGACATTGTGCGATCCCGCCGCGGCCACCTCCAACGCGCGCTTCGCAGTCGCCTGTCCGCGGACATCTTTAAAATCCGGTCCCGTCGATTCAAATGCCGCGGCGCCAATGGTTGCAGTCCTCTCCACGGGCTGAAACTTATCCTGCTGCTGCAAGAAAGTCACCACTTCCGACAGGTGCTGCAACGCAAACACGCGCACGCCTCCAGCGATTGCCGCTTCCGCTCCGTTCTCCGCCGGCACCACTAGATTTCGCAGACCCATCTTGCGCGCGGCAACGGCGATCGATAGCGCGCCTCGCACCGGCCGCAGCGTCCCGTCGAGCGAGAGCTCGCCAATAAAAAGGTGGTCATCCGGAGGCGTCACCACCCCCATCGCCCCCAGGATGCCCACCGCCATCGGCAGATCGAACCCCGCGCCTTCCTTCTTAAGGTTGGCGGGTGCCAGATTGATGGTCACCGATTTATTGGGGTAGCCAAAGCCCGAATTGAGCATCGCGCTCTTGATGCGCTCGCGGCTCTCGCGCACCGCCAGGTCCGGCATGCCCACGGTGATGAAATCACGGCCCGCGCCGGGGTACATATCGACCTCGACATCGATGAAATGCGCGTCAATGCCAAACACCGCGGCCGAGCGTGTGCGCGAAAGCGCCACCTAACAGAGTCCCATCACTCATGAGTGGCGCGAAGGTCGGATTATTCGCAGCCCAGTTTGCCTTTTGCTACCTTGGTGTCAAATGTGCCGGAATATCAAGACGCTCTTCAATTTCGACCCGCCAGTCACCGAGGAAGAGATTCGCGCGGCCTCGCTGCAGTTCGTTAGAAAAATCAGCGGCCTCAATAAGCCGTCCAAGGCCAACGAAAGCACCTTCCTTGCAGCAGTCGACGAGGTAGCCGCCGTCTCAACTCGCCTGCTTCATTCGCTCGAGACAACCGCGCCACCCAAGAATCGCGAGGAGGAGGCGGCGAAAGCCAAAGCCCGCGCCGCCGAGAGATTTGGCGCCGCCTGATTCGTCGCAGCGTCGGCGATTCGATGCTTCCGTTTCTACCCCAAACTCGACCCCTCTATTTCTGCCCGTAGCTCGCGAGGACTCTATCCAGCCGGTCCAACCGATCCTGAAGGTCGTTCATCTTCCCTTCCTCCGTTAGGAACTGCGCTTCGGCGTCGGCCTGTTCCACCTGGCATACCTGCTCTTGCGTGGCCAGCAACGCAGTCTCGGACCGAATTTGGGAAAACATCTGTTCCGGGGTGCTCAAATTTTTCCGCTGCCACTCCATCCCAGTGCATTGGCCGCGCGCTTGCGCTAAACGTTCCTGGGCTCGTGCGAACTGTGCGCTCTGCGCTTGCAGCCGAAACACCCGATCTGGACTCGTTGGATAGTTGCAGCCCCCGTCTGAATATCCAGCCTGAGCTGGCGGATCTCCGCGAGCATCGTCTGTATCATTTGCGACTCCGGCGAAGCCGTTTGACCAATGGCCGAAGTAGATCCGAACAGCACCATTGCGAAGTAGACTACCGTGCGAATCAGTGGCTTGCCTCCGCCGCAATAGACACCGCGCCCACTGGGGATGTTCCGGTCGCCGGTACTACGCTGGGCGCTGGATACCCAACCGCCGCATGCGGCTGCGCAGCGTACTCGGGTTCAGTCCAAGCACAGCGGCCGCGCCTTGCGATCCCTCAATAACCCAGCGCGTCGCGGCCAGAGCATTCTCGATGTGCTTTCGCTCAGCTTCTTCCATGCTGTGCGGAGCCGCTTCGGAACCTCCCACAGCTTCCGCGCTGAGCGCGACTAACGGCGCATGCAAGACCGAACCCTGGCACAGCACCACCGCGCGCGCCAGCACGTTCTCCATTTCCCGAATATTGCCCGGCCAATTGTAGGCCAGGAGCTGTTGCAGTGCCGAAGGCGAAATCCCCTCCACTCGCCGGCCAAACTGCCGGCTGTAACGCCGGATGAAATGTGCGGCCAGCTCCGGAATATCCTCCCGCCGTTCGCGCAGCGGCGGAACCTCCACCGGCACCACCAGCAATCGGTAATACAGATCCATGCGGAAGCGTCCTTCGCGAACCGCCTCGGCCAGGCTGCGGTTGGTCGCGGCCAGCAGCCGCACGTCCACCTTCGTGGTTCGATTCGAACCCACCGCTTCGAATTCCTGCTCCTGCAAAACGCGCAGCAGCTTGGCCTGGCTTTCGAGCGGCAACTCGGTCACTTCATCCAGGAACAGCGTGCCTCCATTGGCGTACTCGAAGCGTCCGATCCGCCGCTCCAGCGCGCCCGTGAACGCGCCCTTTACGTGGCCGAACAATTCGCTCTCGATCAGTCCCGCCGAGATCGCCGCGCAGTTGACTTTCACCAGCGGACGTTCGCGCCTGTCGCTGAGATTGTGAATCGCGCGCACCACCAATTCTTTCCCGGTTCCCGTTTCGCCTTGAATCAGCACCGTCGCCGAAGTGGAAGCCACCAGTTGGATGCGGCTTACGAGCTCCCGGAACGCCGGACTGGATCCAACCATTTCGTCGCTCGGGTGATCCGCGCGGATTTCTTCCTTCAGGCAGGCATTGTCCTGCTCCAGGCGCGCGCGCAGTTGCGTGAGTTCCTCCACGCGGTGCTCCAATTCGCGATTCAGTTCGCGCACCTGCGCCTCGGCTTGTTTGAGCGGCGAGACGTCCCGCCCCGTGATCCACGCCCCCAGCAGTTTCCCGTCTTCGATGACGCCCACGCGTGTCATCAGCAGAGTGCGCCCGGCGAATCGCCGCTCCACTTGCGAAAAGCGGTGCCCGTCCTGAATGAAGGCGCGCAGACGCTGCATCTGTTCCGGGTCCGAGCGCGGGCTGAGGATCTCCAGCCCGGCGCCGATCAACTCAGTTGCGCTTGCCAAACTAAAAAGCCCGGCCGCCTGGTCGTTGCAATCGGCTACATAGGCGTAGCGGTAAAACTGCTCGATCTGCTGATCCTCCGGTGCGTCGAGCGCAATCGGCTCCCTCAGTGCCACGCGCACCATGGCCTCGTTGCCATGGATTACAAAATCGCGCCAGCGTTGTTCGGTACGCGCCAGCATTTCTTGATGCTCCAGACGTTCCATCTCCGCGGCGGCACGGGATGCGAAAATCTGCAACACAGCTTGGGCTAGCTTCGGATTCGCCAGAGGTTGGCATGTGATCGCCGAGATCAGTCCCAGGGAATTACCGTTCGACGCCAGTAAGGCGGCTCCCACATATCCCTCGGCGCCCATCTTCACCAATGCCACGTCTCTCGGGAAAAGGCGATGAGTGCCTTCCGGGTAGCAGCAAAGTTGTTTCCCGATCACACCCTCGCAGGGAGTGCCTGAAAGGTCATATTCGAAGCTCGCGACATCCCTGTTGGGTGCGTGAGCCGCCAGGGTGCGTATCCGCTTCCCGCCGGGCTGGAGGGCGCCTACCAGAACCAGATCGGCTTGCAGCGCCTGGGATAGCACGCGCACCAGGGAACGGAAGAAGTCTTCGCCGGTGTCGCTCCACACCCCTTTGGCAATCTCGAAGACGACATGCTCGAAGTCGCCAGCGGGTTCAGCTGCACTCATGGCGCGACGCCCCTCCGCGGAGCCGACTACGAGGTCCATTCTAATCGAGTCGCCGTCCCCCCGTAAACACCTGATTTTCAGAACCCTGGCCTATCTTTCCAGGAACAAGTTTCGGGGTGCCCCAGTGAGGTCCTCTTTCCACAGAGTCCATTTCGCCAAACCCAATTTCAGTGCATTAAGCAAAAAGGGCTTTGGCATCAGATCGTTCATGCCCGCCGCCACGCACTCCATTCGGCTAATGCTGGCGCTGGTTCCGACGATTGGTGTGACCCTGCCTTGCGGCATGCGCCGAATTCTGGCCGTGGTTTCCAGGCCGTCCATCTGCGGCATCTGCCAATCCATAAAGATCAGGTCATAACTCTTCTTGCCGAAGAGATTGATCGCCTCCCCGCCGTTGGAGACGTGGTCCACCCTGCAGCCCAGTCTTTCGAGTAAAGTGCGCGCAGCCTGCGCGCTTATATCGTCATCCTCCACCAGGAGGATCTCAATTTGGATCGACATGGATCACCTCGTCGCATGTAAAATGCAAGCCAAGCGCCATTGTTACCTGATTGAAATATAAGGACGAGGACCACCTGGAGCCGCGAGATATCACGGCTCCCACCACGGGTCGCCGCCGTCTGTCGTGGTTGTGCGTGATCGATGGTTAGATCATTGCGAAGCGCCGCCCACCGTCGGTTATCCTGGTCAAAGCATGGAATACAGAATGTTAGGTGGTAGCGGTTTAGAAGTCTCGGTGCTGAGCTTCGGCACCATGACGCTAGGCGGTGAAGGACGCTTCGCCGCGATGGGCAACGTGCAAGTGGAAGAAGCGCGCCGCCTGATGGAGATCTGCTTTGAAGCCGGCGTGAACCTGATCGATACCGCCGACGCCTACTCCGGCGGCAAGTCGGAGGAAGTGGTCGGCCAGGCTCTCGGTGCCCGCCGCAAGGACATCGTCCTCGCCACCAAGTGTTTCTTCCGCATCGAGCCCGGCGCCAACAAGAACGGCGCCACCCGCGGCCACATCCTCGAAGCCTGCGACGCGAGTCTCCGCCGTCTGGGAACCGATTACATCGATCTCTACCAGATCCATAGTTTCGATTCGTTCACGCCGCAGGAAGAGACCCTGCGCGCCTTCGACGATCTGATCTGCGCCGGCAAGATCCGCTACGCCGGCTGCTCCAACCACGCCGGTTGGCAACTGATGAAGGCCATGTCCCTCTCGGACCGCCTCGGCATTGCGCGTTACATTTCGCAGCAGATCAACTATTCGCTGCTGGCCCGCGATGCGGAAAACGAACTCGTGCCATGCGGCGTGGATCAGAGGGTGGGCATCATGGCCTGGAGCCCCTTGCAGTCAGGACTACTCTCGGGCAAATTCCGCCGCGGCCAAGCCAAGCCCACGGAATCGCGCTTGAATACGCTGGAGCTGCCTGGCACCATCGATGAGGAACGGCTCTTCCGCATCGTCGACGCCCTGGCGGAGATCGCCGCCCAGCGCAGCGTTTCGATCTCTCAAGTCGCGCTGAATTGGGTGACGCGCAAGCCTCGCGTCGACACCGTCATCATCGGCGCGCGCAACGAGCAGCAGCTTCGCGACAACCTCGCCGCCGCCACCTGGAACCTCACCGACGCCGAAGTCGAACGCCTCGACGAAGTCAGCGCGCTGCCGCTACCTTACCCTCACTGGCATCAGCAACGATTCGCCGGAGACCGCAATCCGCCTGCAAAACACGTCCGCTAGGGTTGATCGCCCAATCAAATAACAGGTCACATCTTACCCATAACATGCAGTTTTAGTATATGATATCGTCCCATCCATGCTCCCCCGCCTCGCCCGCACCATCGCGGGCATCGGCGAGAATATTAGGAAAGCTCGGCTCCGGCGCGCGTATTCATCCGCGACGGTCGCTCAGCGCGCCGGCATCACCAGCAAGACCTTGTACCGTGTTGAACGCGGAGATCCTGCGGTAGCTTTGGGCATCTATGCGAGAGTGCTACAAGCATTGAGCCTCGAAAATGATCTCGCCTCGATCGCCGCTGATGATGCGCTAGGCCGCAAACTCCAAGACGCAGGCCTGAAGCCAAAACGGCGCGCGCCCAAGCAATCCACGCTGTCAAACCGGCCCGACCAGAAGAACTCCACGCCCGCGAAAAAACTGCCATGACTAGCCGTCCCCTCGAAACCGTTTCCGTCTACGCGGACCTGGCGCATTTTGACGCACCGAGGCCGTCGCATCGTGGAGGAGTGAAGCAGCCCGATTGGGCATTTCAAGATCCGACCAGGAGCTAATGGCGCCGGCCTTCGAGTAACCACGCGAGACACCACCTAGCGCGGCAATCGCGGCGTCCGCTGAATTCGGCTACTCGACCCGGCCCAGATACTTATCCAGCCACGCCAGCACTTCCTGCGACAACCGCGCTTTCTCCTGGCTGATATCGTGCGGTGTATCGAACACCACGCGCTTCTTATTGGCCGCTGGAGTCCCCAGCATATTGAACAAGGGAATCTGTGCCCGCTCCGGCGAAAAAGTGAAATCGTAGCGGCCATTCACCATCAGCACCGGTTGCTTGATGCGCGGCGCGAAATCCACCTGATCCCTCCCTCGTGTTACCGGACCCAGGAAAAAGCCGCCATCGAGAAATACAATCGCCTTAAACCGGTCTTCGAGGGCCGTGTAGATGACCCCGTACGCAGTCCCTGCGCTCACTCCCAGATAGCCGAGTCTGGCATTATCGATCTCCGGCCGCGTCTCCAGAAAATCCAGGGAGCGTCTCACTTCTTTGGATTGCACGATGATCCGTTCGCGGTCTTCCACGCTACCTGGCAAGCGACGCTGGCCCCGCCGCTCGTAGGTTCCGCTGTAGATCGGGTAAAGCAGCGCGCGGCCGCTCTTAATGATGTAGTCGACGAATTGCAAATCTCCCAGACGCTGGCTGCTAGGCATCAACCATACCCGAGCGCTCGGGAAGAAGAGCACGGTCTGAAACGGAGCATGGACGTTCTTCGGCAAATAAAGATACAGCGGAAGACGTTCGCGCCCGTCCCCCGAATCGATGGTGATTTTCTCTTTGGTCCAATCCGAAGTGTCCTCAACCACGCCTTCGCTCTTCGCATTCAGCGGAGTGTGGTCGTAGGCATACATGCTTTTGTACGCCTGGAAAACTTCGTCGGACGCCGGCTTAGCCTTGCTGAAATCCCGCGTCTGCCGGACCACCGGCGCGGTGACCTCAGCCGGCAGTGCCGCCGAGTTGACAACGCATCGGAAGCCGTTCAGCGGCGAGCGATCGAACGGCGGAAGAGCCTCCGGATCGAAGGCCTGATAAGTTTGAGTTCGCCATGCCCCGCCCAAAATGAACCGCCGATCCCCGTCGATCGCGTTCACGACCCATTCCCTCACGTTGCCTGCCATGTCATAAGTGCCGTACGGGCCAACCGCGTTCGAAGCGCCGACCGGCATCGCCCCATGCCCCCCGAAATTGCTCTGATTGACGCTGAACCTGACCAGATCCGAAGGCGCCGCTTTATACCATTGCCCCATGGCGGGCAGACTCTTGTGGGAAAAAGCCGCATACGCCGAAGCCTCATACCAGCTCACTCCGGAAACCGGGTAGTCGGCTTGCCCCTCGGGAAAATGGCCGCCTTCCCAGGTAGCGGGTCCCGGGCGGGCTGTCGAATCGCGAAACAGGTCCATTGCCTGTTCCCAGGACACATCTTTCCCGTCTTTCACAAACTTTTCTTTCCAATACTCACGCTTCGCGTAACCCCCCTGATCCAAGAATTCCTGATACTGCTGGTTGGTCACCTCAAAGCGGTCCATTCGATACGCCGGAAGTTGGAACACCAACCAGCCGACGAAATCGATCATATCGCCGAAACGCCCGGCCGGTATCTGGACCATTCCACCCGTAGCAGCCCCCGCAGCTTCCAATTGAAAGTGCATCACCTTTGCCGTCACCGGCGCAGTGATCAGATCCGTGAAGCCCGGCTTCGAAAGCTTCCATCGGAAGTATCCGTCCGGCATCTTGATTTCAGCCAGCGGAGTGCTGCCCAACGAAAGCCAGCCGCCGTCCGGAGCAAGATAATCCTGGACCTCCACTCGGGCGCCAGCCGGCGAAGAATCGATCGAAACCCGGCGCGTGGCCGCCTGCTCCATGCTTGCCAACTGCGCGTCGCCGGGCAATTCCCGTTCCGCCTGCTGCATCAATCGATACGCGGCTATGGGCTTGGATTCACCGTTCAGTCGTGCAATCTCCGGGATGGCCACCTCCCGCGCCCAACGCTGCCGCTCGGAGCGTTGATACAGCCAGACTCCTCCGGTGACGATTGCTAAAACAACTAGCAGGGCGGGGAATACCAGCCCCGGCTTCAGTAGCCACCGCCCATTTGCTGCGGAAGGTTGCACTGCCGCCGGCAGCGAAGCATGATTGGCGTTGCCATTCTTCCATTCCGTCGGCGGTTGACCGGCAGTCGGGTTTATAAACGTGATCGGCGCGATAAACCGGTAGCCCTGTTTAGGCAGTGTTTCGATATACACCGGTTCCGAAGCTTCATCGCGCAGCGCAATCCGAATTTGGCGGATGCAGTAATTCAATCCCTGGTCGAATTCGACGAAGGTGGCATCGCCCCAGATGCGATCTCGCAATTGTTCGCGGGAAACGATCTCGCCGGCCCGCTCCGCCAGAATCCCCAGCACTCGCAATGGTTGGGGCTGAATCTTGACCGCACGCCCTTCGCGCAAGAGTTTTCCGGAGCGGGGATCGAGCTCGTAATCCCCGAAATGCAGCCGAACGTCGCGGTCGACCTTCATTTTGATTCCCTCTATTTTAAGCAGGTTACGCCCTCAGATGGAATGAGGGATTCCTCATCGGGAACTCAGCCCTTTTTCGCCGATTCGGTGCTAGTGTCGAGTGCCGGCTTAATCGGCGGAATAGGAGAACTTCATGACAACAATACTAAGAACCATCACCACCACTTTGGGGCTAGCAGTTTTCGCCGCCACCTTCGCTCCCGACGCAAACGCGGGATGCGCCGACCTAAGGACAAAGCCCGCCGCCTCGCTCGGCCGCCACTCCAGAGCCTACCTGACGCAGGCCGCCTACCGCCCGGCTTGGTTGGCGCCGGTTGCGGACAACAATTACGAAGGCGCCGCCATCGTCGGCATGTGGAAGGTGACGTTCCTTGCCAACGGAGACATATTCGATTTCGGCTACCAACAATGGCACAACGATGGAACGGAAATCCTGAATTCGGGTACGCGCGCACCGGCCAGCGAGAATTTTTGCCTGGGCGTTTGGAAGAAGACCGGCCCCAACACCTACAAACTGAACCACCGCGCGCTCAGTTACGATCCGGCCACCGGCCAAATGAATGCCATGGTCAGTATCCATGAATATGTCACACTCGATCACTCGGGAGACAGCCATTCCGGCACCTTCACAGTCGACGTCTACACTCCGCAGGGAGTTCTCATTCCACCCGCCCACGTCGAAGGCACAGTTACTGGCGAACGCATCACGGCGGATCAGTAGCGCCCCGCCGTAGGACAGGTCCATGACCTGTCGCCAAGCGCCCGGTTCCCGGTCATGGGGGACGATTCTGGATACCGAAGGGTCTGGAACACTTCCATGACCGCAGGCCTCCCTCGCAATAACCCGGGAATCCGGAATTAAGGTGTTATCGCTTCCTCCTAATACTAATCTTTACGCCCCTCCAAGCCGATCAATTTGCTGGAGGCAGTCACTCATGTCGACCACTACTGAGCACCTGGCTGGGGAGCAATCCCGCCCGTGCCTTGGTCTGGCTTCTGTACGGAAACGGATAGGCATCACCTTGGATGAGATTGCCCAATCCACACGGATAGCCCCCCGTTACCTGGAGGCAATCGATGCCGAGGAGTTTGCCAAACTCCCCTCCGGCGTCTACGCGATCAGCTATATCCGCCAGTACGCTCGTGCCATCGGCTACAACGAGACCGAGCTTCTCGACCACTACCGCGCCCGGCGTCAACCAGAGCTTCCGCCGATCGATGCAGGCCAACAGCGGCCCCGCGTCACGAGCCGGTTAGGCGAAGCACTTGGGGATGCAATGGATCTGCTCCACTGGCGGTCGCCAGCCAAACCCCGGACCCACCATCCCGCCTAGCTTACTGTTTCCGGCCGCGCCAAGGCGTTTTCAAGTTCCGCCACCCTGCCGGATTCCCGTGGGAATCCCTTAGCTTCGACGCCCAATTCCATACTCCAGAACCGTAAACGCCGTTTCATCGCCGCGCTGGCCAGATCAAGGACATCCGCCCGCGTAAGTAAATGAGCCGCAAGCCACCGCAAACATTCGGGGGACCTCCACGCGCATAGTGCCAGGCAAACTTCCGCAATAACGATCACTGCCAATATCAGATTCATCGATGAACTCCTTTCCTCACCTGAGGCATCGAATCCATCCGGCATAACCGGATGGTCCCTCAGGCCGCCCCGCGTCCGAAGCCGGTGCGAACCTTACCGTCCAAGCTTATAAGCACAGGTAGCCTGCGTAAATAGACCACGGGTTACGTTACTAGTACTAAGGTGATATAAACTATCCCAATGAATCAATCATTTGCGGGTGGTTATGAATTTAACGACATGTCAGAGGACGAGGTCCGGTCGCGTCAAATCGCCGCGCTTCCCGTGTGAAGCGCGGCTCAGTGATCAAGTTTACTGAGAATGCGGAAGACATTGCGCTGGCCGCGATCGGTTAGTTTTTGACGGTCAAGGTTGCTGAATCAACTGCCTTTTTGCCTGTTATCCCTTCCAATCCTGTCAAAACGCCGCGGTAGTCGTTTTTATCGCACTGCATCGCGAAACCGCCCTTTTGATCTCCGTTGATCCACGTCAGTCCGACGAAATGCTTCTTGGATTTGGTAAGGGCCATCAACGCGCCTACCCCAAGGGTGACGACGCCGATACCAATAGCGGCTCCTACACGCCGGTGAACGTCCTGCCCGTAACTGATCTCCGTCACCGCTGAGGCGGGGATGGTCACCACATCCTTTTTGTCTCGTTCTAGCCGAATTTGCTTGGCGTCGATGTAGAGCTTCATCCCGGCGCCGGCTTTGATATCGGGAATCGAACCGCCGTCATATTCGACTTTGTAACCGATGTCGCTGGCCAACATCGCAATGGGCATTGCGACGCAAAGTACTGCTGCGAATAATCGCTTCATTTAAGTTTTTATCTCCTCCGATAGATCACTTTTGCAAGTGTGGACCTAAAGTATACGAGGTATTTTGGGAGTCTGCCGAACTAATTGTCCACGGAACTCAGCTAGGTCGGAGGACCTTACCGCCTCGCGAATTGGACACATTCGACTTTCTTATCTGTGTCCATCTGTCTTCTATCTGCGAGCCAATTATTCTTCGCGCCCCCCCTCCCTCACTGCCGTTCGCTTCCTCCTCACCCCCTCCATCTCCCCACCCCTCAGCCACTTCCCGCTTCCACCTCCCCACCACCCACCGTCCCCACCCACATAATCCAGCCAGCAGTAAAGCCCGGCCGGGCCGATCGTCGCAGTTTGGTGAATCCGCGTCCGCGGAACTCGGGGTTAAACCCGGGCGAAGCGGGCTAGCCGCCCCGGAAACATTGAGAAGAGGGCGGCACACGGAAGAGAATCGATTCTCTGGTTGATACGAACGTCGCGAGAGCGGCGCCAGGTAACCGCGAAAGGAAACAGGAGAGCGCAATTGACGGTTGATTCGTACACTTTTCTAAGACCGGAGCC
>Ga0163163_10001590_pt1 | contig 19108 bp, 18 predicted proteins | sample S65metaG_FD_119766 | JGI IMG/M metagenome (GOLD analysis project Ga0163163, IMG submission 119766) | Switchgrass rhizosphere microbial communities from Kellogg Biological Station, Michigan, USA - S6-5 metaG | ecosystem: Host-associated > Plants > Roots > Rhizosphere > Soil | place: USA... | reverse complement strand
GCAACAAATGCCGGCATAAGTCGCGGTACTGGTCCGACAACTGTCCTTGCGCCGCCTTCGATCGCGACGGGTCAACTTGCCAAACCCAAGCGGAGAAGAACAGCGATTGTGATTGCTGTAATTGTCACGGCCTTGAGTGCTGTGATCTGCGCCCTAGTTGTTAATTCTTACCTCTCAAAGAAGCACGAAAAGGCGATCCAATCGATCGCAGTGATGCCATTCGTCAATGTCAGTGGCAATGCGGATGTTGAGTATCTCTCGGACGGTATGACCGAGACACTCATCGGTAGTCTGTCGCAACTGCCGAATCTGAGTGTAAAAGGGCGGTCCTCAGTTTTTCGGTACAAGGGCAAGGACACAGATACAAAAACAATTGGCAAAGAGTTGAATGTGCAGGCCATCTTAAACGGACGCCTGGTCGAGCGCGGCGATCAATTAACGTTGAGTCTGGAGTTGCTTGACGCGCAAACCGAGAACGTGATCTGGAGTGAGCAATACAATCGTAAACAAGCAGACCTTGTCAGCTTGCAGAGCGAGATTGCGCGCGATGTATCGAAGAAACTCAAGTCAAAACTTTCGGGTGCTGACGTTGCTAAAGTCGAAAAGAACTACACGACAAATCCGGAAGCCTATCAGCTTTATCTGAAAGGAAAGTTTTCCTGGAACAAACGAACGAGCGAATCACTTAAACAAGCAGTTGATTTTTATAATCAGGCGATTGAGAAAGACCCGAACTATGCTCTTGCCTATTCGGGCCTGGCTGAAACGTATGTTCTCTTTTCGAGTTACGATGTTGCGCCAGCCTACGACAGTATGCCGCAGGCAAAAGCAGCCGTTCTACGGGCATTGAGCATCGACGAGTCGTTAGCGGAAGCACACACCGCTCTCGGGTTTTACCTTTCTAATTATGAATGGGATCGTGAAGGCTCCGAAAAGGAGTATCGCCGCGCAATAGAGCTCAAACCCAATTACTCGACCGCCCATCATTGGTTTGGTGCTGACCTCACCTGTACGAAGCGTTTTGATGACAGTCTCCCTGAATTGAGGCGTGCCGAGGAACTTGACCCATTGTCAGGGATCATCGGTACGAATCTTGGTGACACGCTCGTCTTTGCTCGCAGGTACGATGAGGCGATCACTCAATACAAGCGCACACTCGTCCGTAATCCAAATTTTGCCTACGCCCACCGGGCCCTGGGTTGGGTGTATGGACTAAAAGGAATGTATCCGGAAGCCATAGCAGAAACGCGCGCGGCGATGCAATTGGGAAATTTTGGAAACGGATTTTTGGGACTCTGGTTGGCGAAATCGGGTAATCGTGCTGAGGCGTTAAAGGTCCTCGAGGATCTAAAACAGGAAGCAACTGTGAAGTACATCCAGAACTATGATTTTGCACTTATCTACATCGGGCTTGGAGAAAAAGAAGAAGCATTGAACTATCTCGAAAAGCACATGTTGGCCCACGCGGAAACCGCTAGTTCCTACGCAGTCGCCCCTGAGCTTGATGGTCTGCGTTCAGAGTCACGATTCAAGGAAATGTTGAAACGGATGAATCTGCCGGAGTAGAAATGTCCGCCGATCCACGAACATGAAACGTTGCCCCCAATGTAATCGCGTTGAGAACGATGAGGCCCTGGTCTTCTGTCGCATAGATGGCACTCCGCTGGTTCCTGATTCCTCACCCAGAGGCAGCGAGGCAGGTACGGCACAACTAACTTCAAAGTCCGAAGCTAATGAATTCGGAACAAGCATTCTCCCGCACACAACCAACGCAGACTTTAGTCGCAAGACCGGGCCAACTACAGTTCTGGTCCAACCCGCGTCAACCGTGCCTTACGAGCTAACGAAAGCTGGGCGACGAAGACGTCAGGTCCTGGCAGCGGTGGCAATCGTTCTAGTCGTCATTGTCATTGGTGGTTATTCCTTCTTCGTTAGAAGGAACCGCGCTATTGAATCTATTGCAGTCTTGCCCTTTGAAAACAAGAGCGGGAATGCGGACTCGGAATATCTGTCGGACGGTCTAGCCGAATCGCTTATCTATCGTCTCTCGCAACTGCCTAATCTGAAGGTCAGCCCAACCAGTTCGGTCATGCGTTACAAAGGAACTGCAACTGACCCGGTAAAAATCGGGACCGAACTTGGCGTACAGGCGGTCATGTCGGGCCGGATGGTCCAGCGTGGCGAGAATCTCACGATCAGTGTCGAACTTGTTGATGTTAGAAACAACAACCTTATCTGGGGCGAGAAGTATGAGCGAAAGATGTCGGAGTTGTTGGCCACGCAAAAAGAGATAGCCACCGAAATCACCAACAAGCTGCGACTAAAGTTGTCAGGCGAGAGCGAGCAAAAGCTCACGAAGAAATACACCGATAATAACGAAGCCTATGAGCTTTATCTCAAGGGGCGTTTCTTCTGGAACAAACGCGACGAGGAAAATCTCAGAAAAGCCATAGAGGAATTCAAAGCGGCTGCGGACCAGGATCCTAATTTCGCGCTGGCGTATGTTGGTCTCGCCGATAGTTACGTGTTGTTGCCCTTTTACAGCGCCGCAACTTCGGCGGAGGTCACGCCACCAGCCAAAGCTTACGCTGAACGCGCACTGGCAATTGATAGCTCATTGGGTGAAGCTCACTCCTCCCTTGGCTATGTCGATAGGCTTTTATGGAATTGGAGCGAGGCGGAAAAGGAACTCAAACGAGGGATCGAGTTAAACCCAAACTACGCGACGGCTCATAAATGGTATGGGAATGTACTATTCGATCTGAGACGTTTTGACGAAGCACTGGCGGAGTACAAGCGAGCCCAGGAGCTTGAACCCTTGTCACTGATCATTAGTGCAAACCTTGCCGAAAGCTATTTACAGAGTGGCGATCTCAACGCGGCCGCCGCCCAGTGCCAGCGGGCTATTGACCTTGAGCCGAATTGGTACTACGCACATCTCTTACTCAGTCTGGTCTATCTCCAACAAGGTCGAAGTCCCGAGGCATTGTCGGAGGCTGAGAAGAGCGTTGAGTTATCAAAACGCTTAAGCACTTCCCTCACCTTTCTCGGAGTTGTTTACGTTCAAACTGGCAGACGCGCTGAGGCGGAGGCCGTGCTAAAGGAATTGAAACAGAAGTACACCGACCACAAAGCAAATGGCTATGACCTCGCCAGGATCTATGCCGCAATGGGTGATAGGGACCAAGCCTTCGAGTGGTTGGAAAAGGATTTCCAATCACATAACGCGACAATGCCGGATTTCCTATCTATGCCACCTCTGACCTCTTTGCACGACGACCCGCGCTTCAAGGACTTAGTAAAGCGCCTTGGTTTGCCCGAGTAGTAGCAACAATGTCCGATATGCTTTAGCTTGTCGGAGTAAATCAACTTTCGCCGACAAGCTACAGCATTTCGGACAGAAATCGGCAATCGGCAATCGGCAATCTAAAATCGACAATGTCTCTATCCCCCAACTCAAAGCTCGCACACTACACAATCATCTCCAAGATCGGCGCCGGTGGTATGGGCGAGGTTTACCGCGCTCGTGACACAAGACTAGATCGCGAAGTAGCAATCAAGCTGCTGCCAACCGACGTTGCAAGTGACGCTGATCGACTCCAGCGCTTCGAGCAGGAAGCACGCGCGACCTCTGCACTCAATCATCCAAACATACTCACGGTCTACGACATCGGCACGCACGATGGCTCACCTTATATTGTTGCCGAACTCCTAGACGGCGAAGAACTTCGCGACCGTCTGGACCAGGGCTCGATCCCGTTGCGCAAGATAACGGAGTACGCGCAACAACTCGTGAGTGGTCTTTCTGCCGCGCATCACAAAGGAATAGTTCATCGCGACCTGAAACCTGAGAATCTGTTTATTACTAAAGATGAGCGGGTGAAGATCCTTGACTTTGGTTTAGCGAAGCTGCGCGCACCGCAACAAGCAGGCGACAGTTCCGAGGATCAAACACGCAAGGCCATAACCAGCCCCGGTGTTGTGATGGGAACCGTTGGCTACATGTCGCCGGAGCAGGTTCGCGGTCAAGCGACAGATCATCGCTCGGACATCTTCAGCTTCGGTCTGATCCTGCACGAGATGATCACAGGACGCAGAGCATTCCAACGAGACACCATGGCCGAGACCATGTCGGCGATCCTCAAAGAGGAGCCCGAAGAGTTAACCCGATCGAATCCAGATCTCAACCCATCACTAGAGCGAATCGTGCGGCGCTGTCTGGAAAAGAAACCGGAGCAGCGATTCCAATCGACAGCGGATCTCGGGTTCGCTCTCGAGAGTCTGTCCACCGGCAGTTCGTCAGCCGCGAATCGGAACGAAACGACGGAGTTGTTTGAGACGGCGTCGATCGCCAAGCGCAACGGATGGAGAGATCGAATCTGGATCGCCGCGTTTGCGATCGCAGCCGTGTTAGCGTTGGTGTTTGGCGCGTTCCTGCTCTTCAGGCTTGGGAGAACACCTCAAGACACACCGCTCCGTCGCTTCGCTCTCGCAGTGCCATCCAAGGCTGCTCCAAACTGGAACGACTTCAGTGTTGCCATCTCACCCGACGGCTCGCAGATCGCATACAACTGCCGCGAAGGCAACACGGTCAGCATGTGTGTACGAGCGCTCGACAGCCTCAACGCGCGTCGTGTCTGCGACGGCCGCGAAGCCCAAGACTGGTTTTTCTCTCCGAATGGTGAGTGGCTCGCAATCGTCGATGAGGTCGGACTGTCGAAGGTCTCCATCCGTGGCGGGGAGCCCCAGATGATCCATCGTTGGCTCGATAACGAGGCCGTGCCGAAGGGATTCAGCTGGGGACCCGACGACTACATTTTATTTGGCACAGTCTCTGGAATACAGAGAGTCGCAGCATCGGGAGGCGCGGCGGAAGCGGTGACGCGGATCGAACCGAACGCCGTTGTGAAGTCCCACTCATGGCCCTCCCATATGCCCGACGGCCGGAGCGCGCTCATCACCCTTGTCCGGGCCGACGGTAGCGGAACCGCAGGTCTCCTCGATTTAAAGGATGGATCCCTTCGCGATCTCGGGATACGCGGCGATGGCTTCGCTTACGTGGCGCCGGGCTGGCTCATCTTCCAGCAACGGAGGACAGTGTTTGCTATCGCGTTCGATCCCGCCAATCCGACTCGCGCTGCTAACCCGGTTCCCGTTCTCGAGAACGTTGGCACTTTCCCGAGTGTCGCACGCGACGGCACAGTTGTTTACGTTCCCACCCGCGGTGAATCTACGGCGCGGCTCGTGTGGGTCGATCGCGATGGGCGTCCAACTCAAGTCGCAGGCGAACGACTCGACTACACTCACCTGGATCTTTCTCCTGACAATCACCGTGCGTTACTGAATCTCGAGGGGTCCGTTGATCTGATTGATCTTCAAGGCGGTACGCGGAAGCTGGTGGCGCGAGGATCGTTTCCCATTTGGTCAGCGGATGGCCAACGAGTGACTTTCAGCGGAGCCGACGGTCTCCAATCAGTGCCAGTCGACAGCAGCGCTTCGCCCGAGCTGCTCGTACCAAAGCTTGGATTCGTTGTCGCGACTTCGTGGAACGCGCAAACGGGCGACCTTGCTTACTATGATCACCGCGCCTTTGAGATCTGGATTCGCTCGCCGGACGGAAAGACGCGTCGATTTCTCGGCGCCCCTGGCAGAAAACGGTCCGGCCGGTTCTCGCCGGACGGTAAGTGGATGGCCTTCGTGAGTGACGAAACGGGCGACTACCAGGTCTACGTCACTGCCTATCCTGGACCTGGACCAACTGTCGCAGTATCTACGAAAGGCGGCCTGTCGCCTATCTGGTCGGCAGATGGGCACGAACTGTTTTTCCGTTTAGGTTCGAAAGTGCTTGCCTCGAAAATGTCGAGTGCATCACCACTCGCGTTCAGCGCGCCGGTTGAACTCTTCGATGGTCCTTACACGCTTGACCTGATGGGGCATCAGCGGGAAGACGTATCGTCTGACGCCCGATTTCTGATGGTGGAGAACAGCGACGACTTCCCAATCATCATCGTGCAGAACTGGCCGCTCGAACTCGCCCGACTGGTGAAGTGATATTTGCTGCATCACGCCACCTCCGACCCGTAGTCTGCGAAGCGCGAGGCCGCGCGATGCGAAGCGACAACGATTGGGGCAGTAGCCCGACCGTCAGGGAGGGCTCAATAACCGACACCGGAGCCCTCCTTGATAGTCGGGCTACTGCCCCGACGAGCGACGCTTTTCACAATCTTTGGCCTAACCCTGTAGGCACAACGCCTGTCGCCCGACACTAAGTGTTCTTCTCGTTCTACCTCGACTCCCTGACCAAGAACTGAGCGAAAGAGATCGAGTTCCGTAGAGCAAAACCCCTGACATGCATTTGCTGCTGCGCAGATGGGACAGTGGTTTTCGATCAACAGGTAACTTCCCTTCTTGTCACTTCTGACTTCGGCCATGTAGCCCTCTTCAGTGCGCACACGCGCCAATTCTTTTAGCTTTTTTTCCAATGAATCAGTCGGTCTAATTCGTTTCGCATAGTCCTTGCGCTGTCGCGCACAACGCGAAACGAGAACCTGCTCAACGCCTTCTTCACCAAAAGTATCTCGCAAGGCTTCAATGAGTGAGACGTTCAACTCGGCATAGGCTTCCGGGAAAAACTGATCTGCTTCGCGAGTGAGGCGCCAGTGTTTTGCCGGACGGCCTATGGGAACGGGTCGCTCCTCGGCTTCGACGTGACCCTCGTTTTGCAATGAATAGAGGTGCTGACGAACAGCCATGGCCGTCAGTTTGAGCTGATTGGCAATTTGCGCTGAGTCCAGCGGACCCTGCGTCTTCAATATTTTGATTATTGCGCGCCGAGTCTTGCGCTCCCCTTGCTTGCGATCCCGGAATATCGATTCTTTGCCAGTCATGGATTCTTTTCTAAAGGTATTACTTTACAAAGTCAAGCCTCGGTGGTAAGCTTCGACTTAGTAAAGGATGTTCTTTAGAAAGTAGGGCATTACCAATGGGCGAAACGTCAAACGATTTGAAAAATGTTCGGATTGCAATTACTGGTGGCACTTCGGGTTTAGGCCTCGCACTTGTAAGGGAATGTCTGGCGCGCGGAGCGCGGGTCGCGTTTGTTGCCCGCACACGGGAGCGCGTCGAGCAGGTGGCTACTGAGAACAAGGGCGAGAACAGAGGCGTACACGGGATTGTCGGCGATATCTCCAGCAAAGACGACATCTATCCAATCGCCATGCAGATCACAGGAGAACTGGGCGGACTGGATGTGCTCGTCAACAACGCTTCGGACTTAGGGCCAGTTCCACTTCAAATGCTTTCGGACACTGATTGTGAAGACCTCGAGCGCGCGTTCTATACGAATGTCATCGGCCCATTCCGACTGACGAAAGCGCTGATGGGTGCGCTTGCTGCTTCAGCTCGGGAGGCGCGAGGCGCTGTTGTTTTGAATATTTCGAGTGATGCTGCAATCAATCCTTATCCAGGTTGGGGCGCATACGGTTCGAGCAAAGCAGCGCTACATCACTTGACCCGCATCTGGGGAGAGGAACACGCGAGCGAAAACGTCCACTTTCTGTCGCTTGACCCAGGCGACATGGATACACCAATGCATGCAGCGGCGATTCCTGATGCCGATCCTTCAACACTGAAGCGACCGGAAGACTCAGCCCGCGAACTTGTCGATGCGATTGAGAGGGTGTTGTCTCCAGGTAATGATTCGTTCGCGCCGGCTGGGACAAACGTACAAACGTTGCATGAGGTCGGTACCACCTCGCGGTAGCGGGTGGATCCGTTGCCACTTACGCAACTTGGAGATGTCACGACCCACCCGCTACGCGAGGTGGTACTGACAGCAATTCCATGATTGTCGCAAATCAACCAATACAGCGTCCGACAAACGCAAGGCTGCTTGTCGTAGATCAGCATAGGAAGTTCCATCACGTAAGTCGTGCATCACTTGTTGAATACTTACGCGCAGGCGATCTGGTAATTGCCAACGACGCTGCAACACTCCCCGCAAGTTTACAAGGTGTTCATATTGCAACTGGCGACGCGATCGAAGTGAGACTGGCCGGGCGGCCTTCGCTTCGTCCGGAAGATGTGAACCATTTCATTGCCGTTGTTTTTGGCGCCGGGGATTTTCACACTCGCACAGAGGATCGCCTTCCTCCCCCTAAGCTCGCAGCCGGCGACAAAATCATTCTTGGACCATTGCGCGCTACCGTTGAGCAGCTGCTCGGTCATACGCGTCTGGTATTACTTCGATTTGAAGGTACAGCTGATCATGTGTGGGCCGGGTTGGCCCATCATGGCAGACCGATCCAGTATGCCCACGTTGCGACGCCCCTGGCACTCTGGGACGTTTGGACGAGGATCGCGGGACCGCCTGTAGCATTCGAACCACCATCGGCAGGCTTCGCTCTCGATTGGCACGCTCTCTCGCAAATGCGGGACCGAGGAATCGAATTCGAGACGATCACACACGCAGCCGGTATTTCATCCACAGGTGACGAGCAACTCGATCGTCTGCTTCCTTTGGACGAACCATATCGGATTCCTGAAGTAACCGCGAACGCAATCCAACGCACGAAAGAACGGCTTGGACGTATCGTCGCGGTGGGAACTACGGTTGTGCGTGCGCTCGAACACTCAGCTATGTTGGACGGCCACGTGCGGGCGGGGGACGGAATTGCAACACAACGCATTGGTCCATCGAGCCGTCTGCATGTAGTTGACGCAATACTTTCGGGAACACACGAGCCTGAAACTAGTCACTACGAACTTCTGCGAGCCTTTCTCGACGACGCGACGCTCGAGCGAGCAAGCAGAGAGTTGAACAAAGGCAACTATCTTACACACGAGTTTGGCGATTCAGTGCTGATTGAACGAGGAGGCGCAAAACATTGGTGAATGACGCAAAATGGCTCTGTTCATTCAACCAGTCTGTAATTAACATCCGGCGGCGTACCTGAGCTTGTCTACGCTTTTAAGGAGTCCCATGAATGAAGCTGCGCAACCTGCAAACCCCACTTCGTTAGCAGTATCAAGAGGCGGCGTATACCTATTTGCCCTCGCGACGATTGCTGCCGGCGTCCTGGATCTGATGTGGGAAGAGTTCGAAGCCGCTCATCAACCATTCGGGGCCTTGGGCGACAATATTCCTGGCCAAAAGATATTCGCCTACATCACCGCAATCTGGATGATCCTCGCGGGTGCGGCGATTCTTTGGCGACGAACCACTCGTGCTGGTGCGCTGGCGGCGGCACTCATCTATCTCATATTTGGATTATTCTGGTTGCCGCGCTTCTATTCAGCACCACATGTTCTCGGTTTTCGACTGACGCTGATCACAGGCCTGTTAGCTGGAATGTTTACCCAACTAATGGTCGTGGCTGGCGCACTTGTTCTCCATGCGTCGGTTGCGCCTTCCTCATCCTGGCCCAAAACATCACGGGCAATTGCTCGTTGGGTAATTGGATTAGCCTCGGTCCTTTTTGGCGTGGCCCATCTCAACGGTGTTCAGGATGTGTCACGAATGGTCCCGAAATGGATGCCTCTTGGTGGTCCCTTTTGGGTGGTAGTCACGGGAATCGCGTTCGTGCTGGCAGGACTTTCGATCCTCAGCGGAATTCTAGATAGAGTGGCCGCTTATCTGCTCGGGCTCATGATCTTGATTTTCGAAATTGCATTGGTTCCAATGGTGTTTGCTAACCCTGGCAATCACATAGCGTGGGGTTCAAACGCTTACAGTCTGGCTGCAGCGGGAGCGGTGTGGATATTTGCCTCGTCGATCAGGAGTCGACAATTGCGCGGGAAGTTCAAAGGCAAGGGGCTGCTCAAAGCTTTGATGGCCGAAAAGAATAGGGAGCAAGAGCTCTGATGCCGAGGGAGCCAAAAGACGTAGCGATACCCTCTCAGTAATTGGCCACGTGGCTCGCGCTCGGGGCAGTAGCCCGACTGTCAAGGAGGGCTGCGGTGTCAGTTGTTGAGCCCTCCCTGACGGTCGGGCTACTGCCCCGATCAGTGCCGCGAGCTACTGTTTCAGTCATCAAAGCTCGGCAGGTCATCACCTTGACCATTCAATACATATTCAATCGCTCGTTCCACATGTTTCTCTTTCCACAGATACGGTGTGCTCCCATGCCTTGACCACGGCTTGACTTCGCGAGTGAGCAATCCCTTTTTACGGAGATTGCGTGTCGCGTAGGCTTGGAATCCTTGCAATATCGGCTCTGGCTTCACTTGCGCTGAGACGACTGTGTGAACGTGTTGTGTCCTTACGTTGATCGCCAGCAGTTGATAGCCTCGATTCTCACACACTTCACGAATAGCCTTTTCCACTACCGGTCGTTGATATGCGTCGAGCGTCACTGGTGGGTGCTTCAACAGTTTTCGTTCCGCCCGCTGCAAACGCCCGTTAGGCACGATGCGCGGAGTGCCATACTTGTTCTGTTTGCGATTGACGGACCAGCGTTCGTCGCCATGAAGCCAGGTTCCGTATGTGCGAAAGGATATGAAGTAAGCAAGAGGAAATTCGTTATCGTCAAAATCTCTAACCATGGACGTGAGGTGTCCTTTCTTTGTGAGGTTATTTCGCTATCGGCATCATCCCGACGCCTAAGCGCTTGTAGCGAGGTCTTGTATCGGGGCAGTAGCCCGACTGTCAAGGAGGGCTCCAGTCTCGGTTGACTAGGTCTACTCACGGGAGCACAACGATTGACGTCGGACCAGTAGAGCCGGGGCAGTAGCCCGACCGTGAGGCAGGGCTCAACTATCGATACCGGAGCCCTCCTTGACAGTCGGGCTACTGCCCGTTGCTCCTCTCCAACCTGATCGCTACAATCGACCTGTATGGCAACTGAGACTGACAAGCTGCTTGCTGACATTCGGGCTCTTCCAGAGGAAGAAAAGGTTCGCCGGCTTGATGCGATCCTCATGGACCTTGAAACACCTGATCCGACAATCGATGCTGTTTGGGCGAATGAAGCTCTCAAACGTTGGGAAGCTTACAAGGCTGGCAAAATCGGGACTGTTGCTTATGATGATTTAATTAGAAAATACAAAACCTAGTGAACGTCCGTTTCCTCACAATCGCGGAACAAGAAATTGATGACACATATCAGTGGACTATGCGAAATGGTTGTTGAGTAATACAGCTGCTGCAATCCAGATCACAACTCATACCGCTTCCCCACGGCTAACGGAACCAACTCATCACCGAAGACCTTCGACATCGCATTCAAAGCTCGCCACCCAGTGCAATGACCAGGTGCGATGAGTCGTAGATCGAGCCCGCGCAAATCAGCGACGGTCTGGGGAATGATCTTTTCCGTTGCACCAGAAAGATGCAGACCGCCGACAACTCCATATAGGCCAACTTGCGGAAACACAGATCGTGCATGCATGAGCACGTTAACCAAACCGGCGTGCGAACAGGCGGAAAAAACCACTTGGCCCATGTCCTTAACATGAACTGAGATGAATCTCTCGTCCATAATCAGAGGGTCTGGCTCCCAACCATCACTCGTGCGACGAACGTGCCCAGGAAATCCGGTCTCATACGCGGTGCGACGTGGAATTTCACCGCTGAGATAAAACGCGCCGTCTGCAATAAACTGCGGCTCTTGAGTATTAATAATCTTCGCACCTGCTTGTGCGAGTTCATCAACGTTAGGTACCTGCTCGAATCTAATTAACTCTCCGTCTGGTTTTTGTAGAGCGCGTTCCGCAAACATACCCGGATGCACATAACACTCAACTGCCGATCCCGTCACCCCTTCCCTTCTTCGCCCAGCCACACCGTCGCCCCGTCCTTTCGAGATCTCTCCTATCGCAGAAACAAGACCACCAGCGTGATCCCAATGTCCGTGTGATAGCACGACCGCTTCGACTTCCGATAAATCCACTCCAAGGATCTTCGCATTACGCAGAAACGTTTCGCTCTCAGGTCCGGCGTCGAATAGCAACGTCCGCTTGTCACCGCCAATGTAAGCAGTGATGAGCAGCGAGAGACCATGGTGCGCACAACAAGTGGCCTTCCCCGAAAGCACTTGCATCCGTCCACTCTGCAACAGCCCCGCCCACTCGGTTTGAACGTTAGTAGGATTGGTCGACAAGCTGTCTGTTACATTGTCGACTACCACAAAAACTTCAAGTCGATCAACGGGCTGGATTTTAGACATGGTTGAATTAACGCTCATTGCCTACTGGTGATTTCAAATCGGAAGGGAGACGTTTCACAAATCAAACATCGGCTTAGCCTTGGTTGTTGACGTGCACGCGTCAGCTTGTCCGATGCGTAGCGTCGCGCTGAGGAATCTGTTCATGCGTCGCGAAACTGAAATCTAAGTAACCAGTGTAATCCGTGAATAGGGAGGATTGCCTTAACGCGTTCGGCGAACGCGGGCGAATAGAACTCGCGCTGCCTCAGGAGGAACTTCGACGGATACGAAAAGCTTTGCTGGATACAAATAGTCTTCACCCGTCTCATCGATCACGCGAACGTAATCTCGTCCGGCAGCTTGCTCATCTGGCAGAACCACATAAACCTTCTCGACTTCAAGTGACTCAGGATAGCCACCATCGTCGATGCATTGGACATATGAACCTTTGGGTTCCAATTCTGACATCGTCTAATCCAAATAGTGTTTGATCTTTACCTTCTTCCTGCCAAGGCCGTGAGCTTCGTACCAATGCAGCTCTACGCGGTGAATTGTACCATCCGGAAACTGAACCATCGCAAGACCCTTGAGCTTGCGCCATCTACCCCTGCCATAGAACTTCCGCAATCGGGCAATCTCCCTAATTCGATTGCCTACTGCAATGGTTTCCACGGCTTCAATTTCGCCTATGATCTCAAAGTCTTCAGTCATCGTGAGGTAGAGACGTGAATGCGAACTATCGAGTGAGGATCGTGCCGACCACAAGGTCAGTCAAGTCTGGATCAAACGACAATCCTGCTGTAAAAAACTTGGGAAACAGTGAGCTATGGTGTGAGCTAAGCTCTGCCTTATCGAACTCGCTTTGACTTAGTGTTGAGGAATATCGTGAGTTCAATGTAGGAGTAGGAGCGCCGCATGAAGACTACTGCCAAAACTAAAGGTCAAATCGTTATCCCGTCCTCAATTAGACGCAAGCTGGCTATTAAGGTACGCGAATTCAAATGGAACTAGATGAAGAGGCAAAACACTTTATCCTTAAGCCGATAACCCGCGATTATGTTCACAGTCTGCGAGGAAGCTTTAAGGGCAAAAACCTAATGAAGACCTTGATGTTAGAAAAGAAGCAAGAGCGGGCAAAATTCTGATCAGTTAGCCAGTTCTGAATTGAAGTGCTCCGTGTCATCGGAGAGCGCATGTGCTGGGACCGCAGGCGTCCTCGCCTGCCGCTATCAACTCAAGGTCCGCAATGTTTAGCCAGCAGTCACAGGAAGAGAAATGACAAAACGCGATCGAGTACGTAGAGCCTTCCTTGAGATAGTCGACAACCAACTTCGGGCAAACGATCCTCCGGAAACGAAGCAGACACTAGACCGTCTAATCAAAGAAGGTTATTCCAGGGACGAAGCACGACGCCTCATCGCTTGCGTTGTTGCAGTGGAGATCTCTGATATGTTGAAGTCTGAACAACCTTTTGATGAAGCTAGATTCATCAGCGGACTGAACAACCTTCCTGAGCTACCCGAATAGCTCGCGCTTCGACGCACAGAATCGGTTGAAATTTAGCCTGGAGTTTCAAGGCCAGGGTCCTGTGGTTACGATCAGTTGTGCGTCACTTAGTGACGACTGAATTTAGCCCGGCGTTTCAACGCCGGGTCAAGTCAAACTATCCAGACAGGTTCCGTAGCGACGCTTGAATAGGATCTTGTTCAGGCGTCGCTATGCGACGCTAACGACCTAAACACACACGTTCCCGGCGTTGAAACGCCGGGCTAAACTCAACCGACGCTACGCGTCGAAAACCCAACTGCGAACCAAATAAGCGTAATTTTCATTTACGAAACTCTAGACGCCGTCGACTTAAGCCAGGTAGCATAGCGGCGCTCTAGTCAATCGCCCTCGCACACAACTACTTAATGCAACGCGCCTACTATTCGGCTTCCATCACTGACTTTCTCGCCGCGTCTCAGAACGAAATACTTGGCGTGTTGCTAGAACAAAGTGGTGGCTCGGCAACGGAACATACCCAACGCGATGCATGGCTTAAAGAAATCGAACTGCTCAAACCCGTCCTCGCCAATCGCACCGGTCGCATCTATTTCGAGTACACCATTCCTCGCATGAGCAAACGCATTGATGTCGTTCTTATACTCGGCCCCGTAATCTTTGTCCTCGAGTTCAAAGTCGGCGAATCACTTTGCAACTTATCAGCACTCGATCAAGTCACTGACTACTGTCTTGATCTGAAAAACTTTCACGAGTCGAGTCTCGATCACTTCATCGCACCCGTATTGATCCCTACTGCGTCACGTCATATGAAGCCGATAGTCTGCGAAACGCGAGACCGCGCGATGCGAGAAGACAGGGACCGGGGCAGTAGCCCGACCGTCAGGGAGGGCTCAACAACCGACACCGGAGCCCTCCCTGACGGTCGGGCTACTGCCCCGACTTCAACTGCATCGTGGTTGTCTGACGACAAGGTACTCTCACCTATCTGCAGCACTGTTCCTCAACTCAGTGAAGTCATCGACAAAGTCCTCCAATTTGCCGCCGATGATCGAAACATTGACGCTGACGTGTGGGAGCGCGGTCGCTACTGCCCGACGCCCACAATCATTGAAGCCGCACTTGCACTTTACAAAGGTCACTCAGTCGACGACATCACACGTCACGAAGCTGACAAAGTCGACATCAGTCTCACCTCCGATTCCATCGACGAAATCATTCGCGCATCGCGCGATGGCAACTTCAAATCGATCGTATTCGTTACGGGAGTGCCCGGCGCTGGTAAGACCTTAGTCGGCCTCAACACTGCGAACAAACATCGAGACACCGAGGACGGATTGCATAGCGTTTTCCTGTCGGGTAACGGACCTCTGGTCGCAATACTGCGCGAAGCACTCGCACGCGATCATGTTGATAACGAAAAAGCGCAAGGGCTAAAGGTAACGAAAACGGAAGCGCGACGGAAAGTCAGCTCGTTTATCCAAAACGTTCATCACTTCCGTGATGAGTGCTTGAGGGATCCAAACCGTCCACCGATTGAACACGTCGCACTCTTCGATGAAGCGCAGCGCGCGTGGAATCTGCAACAAACCTCCAACTTCATGCGACAGAAGAAGAACGTTGCCAACTTTAATGTCTCAGAACCTGAGTTCCTGATCTCGTGTATGGATCGCCATTCTGATTGGGCTGTGATTGTTTGTTTGGTTGGTGGTGGTCAGGAGATCAATACCGGCGAAGCCGGTATCAGTGAATGGATTGAAGCGCTGAAACGATCATTTCCTAAGTGGCATGTCTATATCTCATCACGATTAACGGACGCCGAATATGCGGTGGGTTTGCTCAAAACCGACGGTGTCAGCGATCGGATCATTGAAGGGAGTCGCGAAGCGGGTTTTGTCAGTACCGGGAGCGGTAGCGACCGGGTTGTCGATGGAATTCAAGGGCCAATCGAGTTCAAAGACGAACTCCACCTCTCGGTCTCGATGAGATCATTTCGCGCAGAGCACGTTTCGCAACTAATCAAACAGGTGCTCGACCTTGATGCCGCGGCTGCTCGCAACACGCTTGCCGAACTAAACGATAAATACCCGATTGTCATCACACGCGACTTAGCTAAAGCCAAGGCGTGGTTAAGAAGCCATGCCCGCGGAACTGAACGTTACGGAATAGTCGCCTCTTCTCAAGCTGAACGACTAAAGCCGCACGCTATCGACGTGAAAACTCCGATGGATCCAGTGCACTGGTTTCTTGACTCGAAGGACGACGTGCGCTCGTCGTACTACTTGGAAGATGTTGGGACAGAATTCTCAGTTCAGGGCCTGGAGTTGGATTGGGTGTGCGTAACCTGGGACGCTGATTTTCGCCATTCAACCAACGGTTGGCACCACTGGAAATTCCACGGCTCCCGCTGGATGCACATAAACCTGCCGCATCGCAAGCTGTACCTGAAGAACGCCTACCGGGTTCTATTAACACGCGCGCGACAAGGTATGGTGATCGTTGTTCCTCCCGGGGGAGCGAGTGATCCAACTCGGGAGCCGGGATACTACGACACAACATTCAACTATTTACTCTCGATCGGATTAGATAGCCTTTAGTGCCGGCGATAAAAAAGAGGTGGCACGTTCCATCGCGCGTAAAGGATCGGGAGCGTTTTAAGCCTGGCTGATTCGCTTTGTCATCGTTTACTTCTAGTCTGACCACCAATCTATGACCGATCAAGACACTGCTAATCGAATGGTTGCCTTCCAGCAAAGAGCAGGTTAATGGAAGTGCGCACCCACCTAATTGCAGCTGACCTAAAGGCTGGATTCATCTACAACGGCGAGGCTTAACGCCAATCAAAACGTAGTTCAATTCCGCTCCATAACCGAAAATTCCCTGGGTAAACTCCTCGCATGTTTCCCATACTCACAAACACCTACTTCTCAGGCGCGGGACTCATGGACATCGGCCTCGAGGCTGGTGGACTAACCCTGCAACAGAGTTTTGAGATCGACGCTGTCTGCTGCGACACGATGCGGCGGAACTTCGCTCACGAAGTTGTTCAATGCGACATCACAAGGAAAATAGTTCTCGCGGATAAAGAATGCCACGTGATGGTGGCGACGTATCCGTGCACGAAGTATTCGCCGATTGCCGATATTCATGGCGTGAGGACTGGGGATGATTTGTTCCTGCATTTCTTTCGTCACGTTGCCATTCGAAGACCAGAGCTTTATGTGGTTGAAAATGTTCCGGGGATGAAGAAGTTTCCGGTGGTCATGGAAGCGATGACGAAGTTGCCGGAATACTACGTCCACGTTGCTTGTCCAGTGAAGACGTCGACCTGGCTACCGCAAAAGAGAGACAGGCTGATCATCATCGGCAGCCGAAGAAATTTCGCGTGGCGAGAACCAACGGCTAAGAAAGCAGTCACACTCGCTGAGATACTCGAGCCTGAACCAACTCCTCACATTCCTGACTACGTGAACCGACGTCTTGCTGGAAAGTATCGCGATAAACCAATCATCAGTGATCCAAAGCGCGGCGACATCGCGCCAACATGCGTTGCGCACTACGCCAAAGACTTGAGCACAAGACTAGTTGCTGACTCGCGATTTCCACGCGGCGTGCGGCCTTACACCGTTCGTGAGTATGCGCGATTGCAGGGAGTACCGGACACATTCTCATTCGCTGGAGGCGCTAACGATGCTTATCGAATGATTGGGAATGGTGTCTCTGTTCCGGTTGGGAAATGGATTGGGTCTGAGATTAAGAGGTATTTTCAATCACGAATTGGAAAATAGAACGAAGTCCCTTGTTGTAAGATTGGATCTAAGTTTTGGATACCTCATAAGGAGACCCTCACATGAAAAAGTCACTCGTAAGAGTTCCGCACACCTCAGTTGAGAACGCGATTCTAATAATCAGGAATGAGAGAGTAATTCTCGATACGGACCTGGCAGGACTGTACGGCGTCGAGAATCGCGCCTTGATTCAGTCAGTCAAGCGCATCTATAAAGCGAGTCAAGAGAGAAAAGAGCGTACTTCTCCGAGGGTGCCGAAATGGTTTTTGTTTTACCTCGCAGCACCCGGTAATGTTTTTCCCAATCCCTGGCTCGTGGGTGTGATCGCATTTTTATAAGACTGCTTTTGTTTTTGCTTTACTGCTTTTGCTTTACCGCTGGTCTGTTTGTGTTCCTGCGTTTGCACTTCATGGTTCGCTACCCATCAGCAGGGGCAGCAACCATCTATTCGAGCAGCTGCGCGCTCATGAAGCAAAATACGCACTCTCCTTTTTAGAGAAGAGGTCGACCGTCCAATCAACGTACAGGTATGAGTAAGACAACCACCTGGCCTACGCGCTTGGCCGGACAAGTCGACAGCCCACTGCCGCATTACTCCGTCTCCTTCTGTTTGCCGCGACGGAGAAACTCGGCGTAGTCAATTTCACTGCGGTCCATGATGAAACATCTGATCAAGAGCTTCCGGGCCACCGCCACCTTGGCCCGTGCTTTACCTCGCCGGGGCAGCAACCGCCGGTAGAACTGCTTCAACTGCTCATCATCTTTCGCGGCGGTTTGCGCAGCTTCCACCAACAGATAACGCAACAACTTCGAGCCCGCTTTACTGATCCCGCCGTAAGTCTTGCGCTCCGCCGAAGAGTCTTCCATCGGATCGAAGCCGGCGTAAGCTGCCACCTTCCGCAGCGACGAGAAGCGACTCACGTCACCCAGCGTGTGCACCAGACACAACGAGGTCAACAACCCCACCCCAGGATGTGTCTGCAGCCGTTGGACGCGCACATCTTGCTTGGCTTGTCCTTTCAGCCACTGCTCCACTGTTCCAATGCGCCGCGTCAATTCATCGGCCAGTGTCACTAACTCGTCTCGTTGCTGTTGACTGATCGCCGACAGCGACAAACCGCGCAATTGCTGACGGCCGTCCCGGGTGAGCAGCTTGGCCCGTAGACTTAGTCCCGCATTAATGGCTAACGCATGCAGGCTGTTGACCACCATCGTCCGCAGTTTCACCAGCTTGTGACGGTAGCGCAGTTGCCGCAGCACTTCCCGACTTTCCTTCGAGTAGCGAAACAACGTCGGAAACTCACCGTGCACCAACAACTCCAGGATCAGTTGGGCATCACGCCGATCGTTCTTCTGCCGCCGTCGCGCTAAGCGCCGGATCTCCGCCGCATCACCTACCAGCAGTTTGTGGCCCAGTCGCTCAATCAACTCCTCGAACCAGTTCGTGTAGCCACATGCTTCGATGCCGATGATCACTTCCCCCTCAAACTGACTGTAGTACGCCTTGATGTCATCACGCTCATGACTCAAGGCCACTACTCCCGTGGTCCCATCACTCGTATCCAGGTAACTCACTGTTTGTTGTCGCGCGTGAATGTCTACTCCGATATATAATGTCATCGCGGGTGCCTCCGATTTTGCGATCACACACCCGGGAGAGTTTACTCTTTCGGT
>Ga0163163_10001589_pt1 | contig 19113 bp, 34 predicted proteins | sample S65metaG_FD_119766 | JGI IMG/M metagenome (GOLD analysis project Ga0163163, IMG submission 119766) | Switchgrass rhizosphere microbial communities from Kellogg Biological Station, Michigan, USA - S6-5 metaG | ecosystem: Host-associated > Plants > Roots > Rhizosphere > Soil | place: USA... | reverse complement strand
GACTCGATCAGCCCCAGGTTGATGCACAGGTTGAACAGCGCCCATGTCGTCTCCTGGAGTGCCTCGCGTGTGCCTTCACCCATTACGGGTGCTCCGGCGCGAGCAGCTCGTCGAGGACGTTCCGGACCGTGTCCTTGTCGCGGGTCTCCCGCACGATGTTACGCCACCCGGAGTAGTGGATCTCCTTCAGCGCGCTGAGCGGCACCTCGTGCACCTCGCCCCTCGCGCCGTTGCTCCCGCCCCAGATGCGGTGGAACGAATGCACCTCCACCACAGAGGCGATGGGCGGGTATGCCTCGGTGTCGATCTTGCCGACGACGCCGATCACGAACGCCTCCTCACGCCCCGGTACGCTGGGCTTGTCCTCGCCCGGCACCTTCGCGTTGGGGATATCGGCGAAGTCGATCTCCACCGAGTCACCCACCTGCCATGTCTTCTCGACCTGCATTTGGTGCCTCCTGTTGTATGGGGTTGTACGTGCGCGTGCGTTGTGACGTTATCATATCCCCGTTTCCCTGTCAACTGTTCTACTCGGCTTTGGCGACCGGCCATGCGGCTCAGTCGGTTTGGTCCACTCGTTGTGATACAATGAGGACATGCAAACGATCATCAGCATGGTAGAGATGGAGGTCCGACTGAACTATGTCTCTTCAAGTTGGGTGGCACAGTTCTACGGGGTCCCTCTGTCAAACGTCTATGCCGCGGTGGCGTCGGGGCGTCTCAAGGCGGTCGAGGTTCCTGCGCGCAAGCGGAATACGCTTCTCTTCGATCGCCGCACCTTGCCCAATCAGTGGCCCAGCAAACGCCGAACACGACTAACGGAGGCAGCGTGATATGGAGTTGGAGGCGGAGGACTTTCTCGAACTGCTATGGGGAGAGGAGGATGGCGGCTGGGTCGACCTGCCCGCCAAGGTAAATGGATACTGGGTGCCATACCCGCTCGAGTGGCCTGTCGAAGACGGTGGTACTGGACTGTCGAGACGGATCGACCAAAGTTTGCGGGACGGGGAGGACCTTTACTTTAGTGTGGCCCGCTTCTCCGAGCGCGGTCGAGCATTGGAGAATGTCCTCCCTGTCTCCTGGCTATGGGCTGATCTGGACGACGTGCACCCTAGTGCAGCAGCAGAGATGGGCCTTATGCCGACCATCGCCGTCGAATCCTCGCCAGGTCGATATCAAGCCTACTGGCGACTGGCTAGAGAGCTCCGGCCTGCTGTGGTGGAGAGACTCAATCGAGCCCTTACTTACGCGCTTGGTGCGGACAAAGGGGGCTGGGATCTCACGCAGGTTCTGAGGATCCCCGGCACCCGCAACCACAAGTACAAGGGAGCGCCTAGAGTTAGGCTCATGTACCACAGGGAAGGGCTGGTGTACAAGCCGTCGTACGTGTGGGGCAAGGTGAAGGAGCAAGTGCCGGAGGAGGAGCTAAAGGGCCTGGGCGAAATGGTTCTGCCCAAGAAGCCGATCCCGCGCAAGGCGAAGCAGTTGCTCTGGGCCAAGGCGGAGGACGTTGTCAAGGGCGAAGGCTCTCATAAGCTGTGGGAGTTGAACTGTCTGCTAGCCGAATCGGGGCTGGACGAGGCAGAGATCTTCGCGCTCGTGAACGTGTCCGTGTGGAATAAGTGGCGGGGCAATAGCGCGCGCCTGCGCGGGGATATACGCAAGGCCCTGACTCACGTTCGTAGAAAGGCGGTGCAGCGTGAACGAACGGCAGGCTCGACTGCTGGCCGAGTGGATGAGGCTCTCGAAGAATCAGGACCTGTCGATAGAGGACGTAGTGTGGGCGCTGATCGACTGGCCGGTGTATCAGGCGATAGCGGACCTGTCGTGGGGTCGGACGCCGGAGCTGGAGATGACAGCGATGGCCCAGCCCGTCTCCCCTTCGTCAGCTATAGTTCATTTATGGCTATGGCTATGGAAGAGCCCAAATGGCTGATCGAGGACATCTGGACCGCGGGATCGCACGGGATCATCGGCGGGGAGCCGAAAACGTCGAAGACTACTCTGGCGCTTGCCGCTGGTTTGGCCGTTGCGTCAGGTACTCCATTTCTGGGCAAGTACGCTGTCGGAGCGCCGGGACCTGTCCTCATGATCCAGGAGGAGAACGCTCCGTGGATGATGCAGGACCGTCTCCGAAAGCTGGCGGCTGATTCGGGCCTGATCTCTGATCGGGACGCTGTTGTGCGGCCGGCCTCGGCGGGAGGCCTAGGATCGACGGTGCTGTCGGTCGACCTGCCGGCGGACGTGCCCTTCTGGATCCTCAACAACTATGGGTTCGACCTGTCGATGGAGGAGCACCGGGACATGCTCGAGGGCTACGTCTCGGAGGTTCGGCCGGTGCTGCTCATTCTCGATCCGATGTACCTGATCTTTGGGCCCATCGACGCGAACTCCATGAAGGACCTCCAGCCGTTCCTCAAGTGGGTGATTCAGCTACGGTACCTGTACGGTACGGCGGTTGCAATCGTTCACCACATGGGCAAGAAGTCCGAGGGTAACTCTGGGCGTCGAGCGGGGCAGCGGCTGATCGGTTCGGCCACGCTGCACGGGTTCACGGACTCGGCGCTGTATACCTCGCTGATCAAGGACGAGCGCGAGGGCTGGACGCACGTCTCCATCGAGCGGGAGTTTCGCAGCATGGAACCACAGGGTGCGTTGGAGATGGCATGGCACTTCGACGAACCCGGTAGCTTGGGGATGCAGATGGAGATCGGCGACGCGAAGCAGCGAGTGCACGTCGAGGGTAACGGTCACGTACCGGTGAGTCGCGTCGAGAGACAGATAGCAGCAATCGTAAGACAGAAGGAGGGTGTCAGTGTGAGCGCACTCGCTAAGCGTCTGGGACTTGACGTACGGACGATTAGGAGACACATCAATACGGGTGAGCTCATGGAGATGCGTCGGCAAGGCGGTGACAAGAAGTCACCACAGGTCTTTCTCAATGGCGGTGACCACGTTGAGTGAAACTCTAGATATGCATTCACTCTCTAGTAGTCTCAAACCTCAGATAGACCCGGATTGCACATGCTGCGATGTACACCGCGCCCCACACTACGAAGTAGTGGGGCGTGTGTGCGAGCGTGCATACGCGCGAGAAGGCTAACTCAACTAAAGGATGGTGGGCGCATGAGTGCTGAACTCGACGAGGGCTACATGCCGGGAGGTATGTCGTGGCATGAATACCTCGAGATACCTTACCTCGCAGACTTTGAATGCAGCATCTGTGGTGATATCGGCTGCGGATGCGTGCCGCCCGTGAGGGAGTTGCCGCCTCGTACGCGGCGACTGGGCGAGCATGAGAATCGGCGTGTGCGGCTGGACAATGAGAAGCACGTGCTGGACTACGAGATGCCCTGGTGGAAGCAGTGTGTGCTCGTCGATGTTGACGCCCTAAGGCGTCAGATAGAGGAGGAAGGGGACTTCGGTAAGAGGGTCGTCGAGCGGTTGTGTGCTGTAAGGGCTGAACAGAGGAGTGTCGCATGACGGACGTCCTTATGGCCGATGCGACCAAGGTCCTTTTGGCCTACATGCGGGCGGAAAACATAGGCCCAGAGTTTCGCTACGGTCAGCTAGCCCTGGGCCTAGAGGTTGTGAGCCTGATACGCACCCTCGAATCCATCCCTGTGGTCAACGATGCCGAGCGGCAGGGGACTATCGCCACTCTGCATACGCTGCTCAGAGAGCAAGGATTGGAGAATGCGTACGAGGCTTATGAGATGCTGGCGGAGTGGAGGCGGGTCAAGTTCGTCCGCGACGCTTCGCCGCGAGAAAACGCTTCCGCTGTCGCTCAGCACGGTCGTGGTCTTCGAGTGTCCGCGTCCGCTGCTTCTTCTGCTCGCGACGCTCTCGGTCAATCGACAGCTCGAGAAGGTAGGCTTCATGACAGGCTTTGGGAACGTCCCAGTCTGGAGCAGGGTGCTGAACCCATAGGCGGGCAATTGGCACTACCTTACGAAGCAGAGCAAGGAACGTCGAGCGAGTGATGTAGACCTCCCCTGCGTACGGGGAGCTCGCTCGAATGTGAACGTACCCTCGATGAAACTCGACCGTCAGCTTCTGAACGCCGTTGTCGAGCCGTACAGTGGGCTGACGTTTGTGTCGGTGTCGATAGCTGTCGAACGGGTGGTTCACAGCTTCTCCAGGTACTCGACGCCCTTCATGCCGATGTGCTGGATGGTGCCTCGACTGCGTAGGATCGGTTCGTCGAGCTCGATCCAGATGGTCCCGTCCTCGATGCGGGAGATGACGCCCTCACGGTCAGCGAAATACCGGGGCTTGTAGTTGCCCCTGAGCGTGAGCACGCGATCACCGACAGCGAACTCGTCGAGCAGATCTTCGCGCACTCTACGACGCCGTGACGCAACCGCCTGTAGCACCGAGTTGACTACTGCGTCGAGGTCGTCATCGAAGTCTCCCCGTCTGATCTGCTTACGCAGGACGACGAGCGTCTTGTGCATGTCTTCTCCTCTCAAAAGGAAGGGCGGGGACCTGTCGTAGCATCCCCGCCCATGTCACCGATCCCTCGCGCGAAGGGTCGGAAGGTTACTTGGACGAGCGCCGGCGAGCGGGCTTCTTGACGACGGGCTCCTCGTCCTCGTCCTCGTCCTCGAGGTCGACGTCCTCGTCCTCGTCCTCCGGCTCCTCGACCTTGGCGCGCCGGGTCGTCTTCTTCGCGGGCGTGGTCTTCTTCTTGTCCGCGTTCCGCTCCTTCAGCGCGTCGAGCCGGGTGTTGCGGGCCTCCGTGAGGCGGTCGATCGCGTCCTCGACGGAGTCGAAGCCGAGGGTCTCGAGCGCGTCGTCGAGGTCCTCCCACTCGTACCGGCCGGCCTCGTTGAACGAGCCGTGCGGGTTCTTCTTGGACTTGACGGCGTTCGCGCCGATGTCCCTGAGCATGACCCGCAGGTTCTTGCCGTCGGTCTCGAGGTCCTCCGCCAGCTCGGCAGTGCCGTAGATCGTGGACTCCCGCTTCTTCTTCGCGGGCTTCTCCGCCTTGGCGGTGGTCTTCGAGGTCTTCTTCCGACGCGACTTGGGCGCCTCCTCCTCGTCGTCCTCGTCCTCGTCGTCGTCCGGCTCGACCTCGTCGTCGTCCTCGTCGGCGAGTGCCTCGAGCTCGTCCAGCTCGTCCTCGAGCTCCTCGAGCTCCTCGTCCTCGTCGACCTCGACCTCGACCTTTGCCCGCGACGTCTTGGGCTTGCGAGTTGTTGCCACGTTGTTGCCTCCTTGTCCCCACGTGGGTGTGTGTGAATACATCGTGTCGCCGTGGGGTCTCGCGACGCGATACAACTACGTTATCACAACCACATCGCCGTGTCAAATGCCACGTTTTGCCTTGACGCGGTACATCGTGTGGTGTGTTCGACGCCCCCATCGGAGGGCCATCGCCGTAGCTTTCTGGCGTGACTCCGCGTAGAAGGTCCTTCTCTCGCGGTCTCCGTGCCGATCCTCCGACACGAACCTGTAGGGCTTAAGCCTCGAATGGGGCATTGCCATCGAGTTGGGCTTGGGTGACCCACAACTGGCCCTTGCCTGTGCCCAGGGTGGAGGCGGCACGCAAGGACTGGTAGTGTTCCATGCAGCCGTGCGCCCAACCGCCTCCTCTCAGGGCAAAGTCGTAAGGACCGGGACGTGAGCAGAAGTCACACTGCGGGATCCTGTCCACGAGGATGACTTCGTGTGGGATGAGTGCGGGCTTAGTCATCGTCGGTGGGAAGGTAGCCCATCGCTTCCATCGCAGCCATATACCCTGTGGTATAGGCTGTGTCGTAGCCCACCTGGTAGCCGGCGTACCAATACCGCATGGCGTTCTGCCGTGAGGTGTCGTCCTCCTGCATCCACGGGAAGTGGAGTTCGCAGTCGGGGTCAGCATCCTCGCGGTCAATGAGCGACGGGTAATAAGCGCCGCCCAAACGCGATTTGGCCTTGATCTGGCAGGTGCAGGGTGACTTCTGCTCTGCCTTCGACGTCTCCCGGTGAGCCTCGTCGTACCCTGGGTTCAGGGCTTTGAGTTCCGACAGGTTCATTGGGTCTCTCCTTTCTCCGCGTCGTATGACGCAACATCATCGTATCAACCGCGGAATACCGTGTCAACTCGCCACACAGGCTGTCGCAGGCTGTCATTCCCTGCCGAGTTCTTCTGGTGGGCAGCTATAAGGCCGGAGACATCGGCTCTTGTGACCCACCGGTCATACCCTATGGCCTCACGATGTTTATATGTGCGATTTCGCGTCGCGTGGCGCGTGTGTGGATGCCATGTCGTGGGAGCTATAAGGCCGCCTAAGGACAACCACGCAGTTGCGGGGCAGTGCTACCTTGTGATATGATGACGTTGCGTGAACACACGCACCGCACGCAATCCCAACCGAAAGGAAGCTCGATGAAAGCTACCGATAACAACTTCTTCCGCAACTCGACTATGCTGAACGACCTCTACCCGACTACGAAGGGCATGACGAACCGCGAGGTGTCTGATCGGCAGTCCGCTTCTCGCCGCGTCACCGTCACCACGCGCCGCGTCCCCACTGCCGTTCGCTTCGCTACCCCGAAGCGTCTCGTCACCAACGCCGACGAGAAGTAGCCGACGATGAACTCTGACCACGCGAGGCGGAACGCCGCTCGCCCTACCCCTACCGCTCGTATGCGGTTGCTTCTCGCTCTTGAGAAGCCCTGCGAATGCGGTAAGCCCGCTCGGATCCGTCAACCGAAAGGCGACGGAACTGGCGGTTATGAGTCTCTCTGCCTCGACTGTCTCACAGGCATCGACGTAGAAGCTCACCTCGAAGAGCTCCACCGCTTGATCGACTCGATCCCGCCGGCGGAGTAACCTCTACCACGAAAGGAAGCTCATGCCACGCAAGGGTAACAAGGCGGACTCGCAGGCAACGGTCTGCCGCCGCGACCTTGACCCCGACCGCAAGGCAGTCCGCGACCTGTTGCGGAACTGCTACACCACCTCCCGCATGGCCGACAACACGCGCTGCCCGTGCGGTCGGACCCTGCTCGAATGCCGCGAGGCGGTTGTCATCCATGACTGACCTCCTCGCACCCAACACCATCATGGAGGAAGCAGCGCTTCACGCTTCCCTCTACCACCCTGTGGGTAGCGATGAGTACTACCTGGAGGCAGTCGGCTACATGGCAGTGAGGATCGACCACGAGGTGGCTCCGCAGGCGATTCGCCTGATGGTGGTCCTGTTCCACCTGCCCGTGACCGACGAGCAGATCGACAGGATCTGCGACTACGTCCACTCCGACGACTACTGCCCTGAGGAGGATCATGCCTGACCGTGACCCCGCACTCGAAGTCCCGCCCATCGACATGGACGATCCCTACGGTTCTGCCATCGCTTCTGCCCTGATGGCTCTCCGGATCGGGATCACCCTCGAAGGCTCGATGTCCACTACTGAGCACGCCAACCTCCTCGCCATCGAGGAGTTCATCCGCGTCCGCGACAACGCCTGAAGGAGGCTACCATGCTCGACTATGACACCCGCGGGCAGGAGGAAGACGATGAGCCTCCGTTCATCGGTCCTCTCACCGCCGAAGAGCACTACGCGGTAGCGCTGTACGAGGCTTTCGCTGCCCTCCAGAACCTCCCGCACGTGAAGGGCTGTGAGGCAGCCGACCTCGATGCTACCTGCGATGGCTGCGACGAGGTCAAGCCCATCCTCTACGCCCGTGACTGCTACACCCTCGGCTATGCGGGTCATCCCGGAGCCGAGCTGTCCGTGTTCCACATCTGTGCCGACTGTCTCAACCGCTAAAGGAGGAACCATGAACGAGTCCACCACACCGCGCACCAAGCCCACCCGCGAGCAGATTCTTGCCAAGCGGAGGGCTTCCCGTCCGTCCTTCGACGTGACCTGCACCATCGGTACCGTCTACCTCGACGAGACCGCCAACCACACGCCGATGCAGGCAGCCATGCTGCTGATCGCCGACCACAACGCGGAGGGCGAGTTCCGCTTCCCCGCTGAGCAGGGCGGCATCACCGTCGTCACCATCGCCCACGAGGAGGTCTAGAACCATGACTGAACCGACGCCCAAGGCACCCGCCATCGAGAACTTCCTCGAGGCCAACTACGGGAGAACCACCTCGATCAAGTCCGACCGCTGCGTCCCGTATCCCATCGGCTGTGGGAAGCCCATCGAGGGATTCCGCGACCAGAAGTCGGCCGATGAGTACCGCATCAGCGGCCTCTGCCAGAACTGTCAGGACGAGGTGTTCGGAAAGGACGAGGACGATGAGTAAAACCACCATCACAACGGCCGATGGCGTGACGCTGGAGGAGGGCGACACTGCCTACAGCCACTACACCATGTCCGTCGGCACCATCGGTCCCATCTCAACCTTCTGGAAGGAGCCGGACCCCTGGTTCGACTTCATCCAGTCCAACGGGAAGAGCCACACGCTCAACGGCGACCGCATCTGCTCACTCGCCCATGCCAAGCGGATGGGATGGCCGATGGAGGAGAACCATGACCACTGACGAACCGCGCTGCCTCGAGGAAGGTCCCGACTGTGAGGGCCCGGTGGAGTATCACCTGAACCCTGACCGCGAGGACCTGAAGAGCTTCCCCCGGTGTAGGCACCACCAGGAGAAGCGCCTTGATCGGGCCGAGGAGCACATGAGGAAGTATCCCGTTCTACCGCCGGCCGACTTCGATCCCTACTACGCAGGCGAGGTCTGGTCGGAGGAGGACTATTGAGCCTTGCACTACGCTTCCTCATCGCAACTGTCTTCTACCTGCTCGCGTTCGTACTTCTACTCACCCACTCATAGGAGGAACCATGACTGAATGGTGGAAGACCGAAGGGGATGGTAGCCGTGTCACCATCCAGATGCACCACAACCAGCCACCCTGTGGTCACACCTCAGAGCAGGGCCACGACCGCAACTTCTCGTTGTGGATGCACCATGGCTGGAACCCGTTCATGGTCATGGAGGCTTTCGTGGCAGCGGGCTTCCTCACCTACGACGACCACAACTCAGAGGCCTTCGTGACCGCGTACAAGGCAGCCACTGCCATCACCACAGGCCACATGCCGCCACGGGAGGACGAGCCCGACATGGACGTGTTCTGGCTTATGGGTTCGGTGGTGGAGCTGAAACGCTTCGCTAACCACTGGTCCAAGCTGGCTATCGACGACGCTGCCTACATTGGAGGTGACGATAGCTACTACGACTACTACCCTGACTTCATGGCAGGCTTGTGGCAGCTCTGCCGTGCGCTCGACTACCCTGACCCGTACAAGGATGCCGCCGCTCATGCATGGGCTACTCGCTATGCGGAGGACGATGAGGCACAGGACCTGATCCCACCCTACGACAAGGAGGACTAACCATGAAGCTCATCCTGCACACCACTGTGGTAGCGCTACTGGCTATCGTACTCGTCGGAGGTGCCTACGCTTGGGGGCTCAAGACCAACCTCGAGAACCACCGCCACTGGTGCGAGGCCCCGTGCGAGGTCAACTTCGATCTGCCCATGGCGGAGGACAACTACGGGGTGGACTACTACGACCACCGCGTGAACGTCTTCCGTGTGGCGCCCGACTGGGAGGACGACTAGCCATGCCACTCTATGCAGTCACGGTGGAAGGTGAGTTCACCACTAAGGCAGAGGCAAATGCCGCCATGTCCGATATGGAGGAGGCCATTGCCAAGAACAACGGCTACCTCAGGCACTCGAAGGTAGAGGATGAGGATGAGGAGGAGGTGCCTGAGTCGGACTTCTGTGAGGACTACCCGTGTTGTGGCCACGAATGGGGTGACTGCCGCGGGCAGAAGTACGGCTCTGACGAATCCATCAAGGCAGCTGCCTACGAGCGGATGCGTATGGAGGACGAAGGCTACTTCTTCCCTGACGAGGAATAGGTAGGCAACGAGCCAGAAAGGCGGCAGACCGCCCGGCTGTGATATACTTAATCCATGGCGGTTCCTGCCACAACGGCCGAAATGGAGATCCTCCAAGCGGAGGACCCCGTTCGGCTCAAGGCAGCTGCCCTTCTCGGGCAGAATAAGAGCCGCGGCCAGGTCGCGAGGATCCTGGAACAGCACCTCCTGACTCCTCAGCAGAAGAGGTACACGCCACAACGGCAACGCCTGCTCTGCCTGCGGAAGATTAGGAGATGGCAGAGGAACAAGGAGTTCCGGGATCTGGTATGGGCCTTCGCTCTTGAGCGGCTCGACGCACGGACGCCAGCAATACTCGACGGCGTAGCTGACAGGGCAGTAGCTGGGCGTGTAGATGCCGCCAAGCTAACGCTGGAAGTGGCCGGTAGGTACAGTCCAAAAGGCCATGACCAGCCTACGGCTGTCCAGATCGTGGTCAATGGGGTACCAAGGCCCATGGCCGTAGACGATTCGGCCGTCATAGACGGTGAGATCACGGCGGAGAGTGGCTGAGCTATATGGCCCGAAGCTATAAGGCCGTGCCGGAACACACACTCAGGCTGTCATGGCCAGGAGCGGCACCGCATCTTCAGGCTGTCACGGCCGGGAGCCCCGGCGGGGGGTTGAGCTATAAGGCCGGTGCGGAACCACAAGCTCAGGCTGTCATGGCCACAGGGCTAGCTATAAGGCCAGAACTGGCCGGAGGCCAGTCCACGACCGACTCTCGCCTCGACCCCCTTGCGGGGGGCGAGACGAGCGTAGCGTCGTTCGCGTACGCTGCGCTGCTACGCACACTAGTTCATGCTGATTCCGTACGCTCCGACGTATCCCTGATCGGGGTACGCCATGATTTCGCCGTGACGGTAGCGGTCGAAGAACGTACCGTCCGTCCGTACGTAGTGCAGCAGGAGGATACGCGCACCGGGCGGATCGTCGGCGTACTCGTCGCCGTCGTAGTCGATGATGACGGGTACGATTCTCATGGCTTTGGAGGGCGTACGCTAGACGTACCGGCCGAAGGGGAGAGGGGTTTCCCCCTCTCCCCGTATCCGCTGCTACGCGGACTCGTTCGGCTTCGGTGCGACCTTCGGAGCGGTACGCTTTGCGCGCTTCTTCTGCGCTGCGGCGTACGCTTCGGGGTTACGCTTCTTGAAGTATGCGACCGTTTCGGTCATCATCTTCTGCGACATAACCCAGGTGCTACCCTTCGCCGTAGCGGGGCGAGGGTACGTGCGGCGCAGGTGCGCGCGCACGACCTTACCGGAGATTCCCAGCGTAGCAGCGATATCCTCCGGCCGGTACGTCTTAGCGTTTGCCATATCCAATCACCTCCTCTCTCTCATTTGCTTACAACTACAGCGTATCACCGTATCGAGCGTATCGCCCTATACATTGGTATAGGTATGCGTACGATACGCAACGATAGTGCTACGCAATCGTTGTGGCTGTCAACGAATGTACCCCCCCCTCCGCCCCCCCGCGATTGCCGCGACGAATACCCGTCGGGCGGCGCGCGGAGCGCAGCGGGCTGGCCGCTAGAGATTCAGCAAAATCGGCCAACCTACGTATGAAGGGAGCAACCCACGCATGACCGAGTGGTATGAGACCCCGTACAAGGGTGGCCCAATGGCTATTCCGGCGGCATACTTCCCGCGCCCGCTGTACCCGCCGGACGCAGCGCCCCACTACGCGCCCAGCAAGCCCGGCCCGGACGTCGAGGCGTACAAGATCACGATCAGCCGCCTCGGCAGGTGGGAGCCGTGGGACCCAACCCAATGGGACCGCGACTTCAACAACAAGTTCTCGCACGGCCGCGGCACCGGCAACGTCGGCGACTCCGGCGTAGCCGGCTTCCAGCGCCAGATGAACATCTCCCCCGCCAGCGGGTTCATAGGCAAAGCAACTTTCAACGCTCTGGCCAGCGCCCGCGTCCCGGCCGGCAGGACGCACGAAGGCGAGATGGCCATGACCCCCAACGCCTGCAACCTCATCGGCGAGGCATTCGACCTCTACGGCGGCAAGGCAGAGATCCCGCCAGACCCCATCGCCAACAAGTCCACCCGGCTGCGCGCTCTCGAGGGCGCGATCACCTGGCTAGGGTACCACGAGACGGGCAACAACGACAACCACTTCGGTGTGTGGTACGGCATGAACTACCAGCCCTGGTGCGCGATGGCCGTGACCCACTGGTACGAGATTGAGGGTGGCGGCAGTAAATCGTTCTCTCGCGGCGCTGCATACTCATACTGTCCCTATGTGGTCAACGACGCGCGGGCCAACCGCGGCGGGCTCAGCGTCACGAAGAGCCCCCTCCCGGGGGACCTGGTCCTGTACGACTGGGCATGGGATGGCGTGTTCGACCACATTGGACTGTTCGAGTCCGGCACGCCCAGCTCCTTCACGGCCATCGAGGGCAACACGTCCCCGTCCAACAACTCCAACGGCGGTGAGGTCATGCGCCGCAGCCGCACCGCCTCGAGCGCGGACATTGTCTTCGTGCGGGTGGCGGAATGAGCAGCGATGGATGGAGACTGGCTGATCGCGTTCGGGGCGATTCTCTCGGGCGTAGGAGGCTTCTTGGTCGGCCTAGCCGCGCTGCGCATGGCGCAGACGGGCAAGAAACAGCGGGAGGCACCACATGAAGCGCCCGAGCACAGCGACCCTGGTGATGACGGGGGGCCTGGGCCTAGCAGCTCTTAGCGGCGGGCTGGGCGCCTACGCCATCGGCAGCAGCACCGCCGCAGAACCGAGCAAAACGGTGACCGTTAACCTGACCGACGGTGCACCGGGACCGCCAGGGCCGCAGGGGCCCCCTGGGCCGGCTGGTCCGGCGGGGCCTCCTGGCGGGGGCGCTGACGAATGCCCCACAGGCAGCACGTTCGGCAAGCTGGTCATCAACCACCCAGGCGGGCACGTGTCGATCTTCACCTGCATCGTAGACGAAGGAGGATGAATCATGCCGAGAGTACGCAGGGGCCCCAACGGGCCGAAGCGCGGTGCTGGCGGAGCCCCGGGCACGAACAAGCGCACGCCGAAGGGCGGCGCCAAGGGCTCGGGCAAGAGCCACCACAAGCAGCTCCTGCCCAAGACCAAGGGCAGGTACAGCTACTAATGTCGACCAACGACAACACCAAGACCGCGGCGTACGAGAACTACCCAAACAACCCGCTGACGCAGTCGGGCCTGAGCCAGACCGGCGTGATCGCGGGCACCACGCCGGCGCGAATCATCGAAACCATGTGGGCAGACAAGCTGATCGTGGACGCCAACCTGACCGGCGATGCGGCGGGTGACCTGGCCGTCGCTGTGTGGCCGTGCGCGAACGACGGGACGCCGCTCAACGCGCCCCTCGCAGCGGTCAGCAGTTCTGGACCGACGCTCATCGTCGGCAAGGTCTACTTCGTCGGCGAGTACGACGTGTCCGCGCAGGACCGGGTGCAGGTCCGCTGCACAAACAACGACGCCGCTGCCCAGAACCTCGTCTGTACGTGTAAGGTCATCTGACCTAAGCCATGGCCATTCAGCAGATCCAGCTCCCGTACAAGCCGAACCCGAAGCAGGCGAGCTTCCACGGCATGCCAGGCAAGTATCGTGGCTTCTGTGGTGGGTGGGGTAACGGCAAGACGACCGGCGGGTGCGCGGAGTTCTTCATTCTGCTGATGGAGTATCCGGGGACGAACGCGATCCTGGGGCGAAAGACGCGGCCGGAGCTACGTACGACTACTTGGGACATGCTGGTGAGAGGCGACACTCAGGAGCATGGGTGGCGTGGCATTCCTAAGGAGGTGATCAAGACCTACAACAAATCGGACCTCTTCATCGAGCTACAGAACGGGAGCATGATTCATGGATTGCCTCTGGACGATCCTAAGAAGCTTGAGAACTACAACCTTGGCCTATACATGGTGGATCAGGGAGAAGAGGTCGAGGAGGAGTTCTTCATCAAGCTGCAGGGCCGTCTTCGTCAGCACGCCGCGCCCAGACAGGGGCTCTGGCTGTTCAACCCCGACGGTCACAACTGGCTGTGGCGTCGATTCATCGACCCGAACCGCAATCCCCGCTGGAAGCAGTTGTTCAAGGTCGTCGAGGCTACCCCGTTCGACAATCCGAACCTGCCGGCGGACTACCTCGAGCAGTTCGATTCGCTGCCGAAGCACTGGTATTCGCGGTATGTAGAGGGCTCGCATGAGGTGTTCGTCGGCCAGATCTTCGTCGACTACAACCCCGAGCTGCACGTCATCGACCCCTTCTACATTCCGGCGGACTGGGAGAGATGGATGTGTATCGACCCGGGCATCGGTCATCACGGTGCCGCGTCCTGGTTCGCTCGGGACTGGGACAACAACGTGTACTACTACCGGGAGATCGTCGAGCAGGGCCAGCCCATATCCTGGTGGGCTGAGCAGATCGCTGAGGCCGAGGCTGCTGAGGATTATGGTGGGCCGGAGGAGGAGATGTTCGTGCGGCTGATCGGCCCGGAGTCGCAGCAGCGTGCGCAGACCGACGGGCGCACCGTGCATGGTGTCTACGTCGAGGAGGGTGTCGATGACCTGGAGATTGCGGATAAGGATCCGACGGCGCGTATCAGCCGCATTACGACGAGGCTACGACCTACAGTGGGTCACGAAAACCCCACAGGAGCCCCGAAGGTCCCGTGCTACGATCACACGGGTGAGCTGATCGGCGAAGGTGCTCCGACCCTGTACTTCTTCAACACGCTCGAGTACACCAACGAGTGGTTCCCACAGTATCGGTGGCGCCCCAGCCGACCGACATTCACGGACGAGGACGCGCCGGAGAAGCCGCGCAAGAAGCATGACCACACGGTCGACAACACTGGCCATGTGCTAGTCAGCATAGGCGATAGCCTACCCGAGGTGCCGGACAACAGCCAGCCTATCCTTCCGGAGGACAAGTGGCTGTACGATCACTTCGAGGCTGAGCTTGAGCTTGCTCAGGTTCGGACTCAGGGTAATGCTTGGCGCCCGGGTAAGAAACCTACCAGAGAGGCAGCGTAACCATGCACCTGATCGAAACCACTCCTATGCCTTGCATGATCTGTGGTCAGGGCAATACGCCGACCAACGACGGTTCGTCGCGGCGCTTTGTCGACCTCGAGCGCGACACGTTCTGGGACGACCCGGCGATCCTGTGCGAGGACTGTGGTCTGCGCATTGCCGGCCTGCTGGGTACGCCGTCGCCGGAGGAACTCTCTGCGGTGAAGCGGGAGGTGCGTGAGCTGAAGAAGGACAACCACAGTCTCCGTACGCAGATCGACCGCACGAAGGTCCGCGCGCGTACGCTCGGTATCAGCTTCGTCGATGATGCGATGGACGAGAAGGAGGCAGTCGCGTAATGTCAGATCTTGCGATAATCTCCGCGTTGTCGGTAACGTGTTTACTCGTCGCGCTCGTATTCGTCACCGTCACTTTCCGTCAAGCGCTCCGAGATATGTCTCGTGTCATCGTGTCGCAGTCGCGTCGTCACGATGAGCAGATGAGCGCTATGCTCGACCGCTTCCAGGCCATCCGGTGGGAGGAGCTCGCATCCCTGCGGGCACTCGGCGACACCACAGATCAGGGTGGCTTCCTCTCGCCTGACGACCAGGTCGCGGAGGCACAGGCCGTGGAGCTGGACGATCAGCAGCGATGGAGTCCTACATCGCGGCTGCGTCGCACACAAGAACTCAGCAAGGAGGAGCAAGCTCTCCTGGCGGAGGACTTTCCCGAGGACTATCCCAGCCGTGAACCGGAGATTACAGAGGTGAAGTCGTGAGAGTAGGCGAAGCACGCACCGAACAGGAGCTCGTCGTCGCCCTCGAGAGCGAGCGTACCACCCGCCTGGACAAGCGTCGGGGGTTCGAGACGGTCTGGTGGAACAACATCGCTCTGGTCTCAGGCGATCACTACGCGCATTGGAACCCCACCGTGAGCAAGTTCGAGGAACGGGACTGGAACTGGGAGACCAACAGCAGCGATAAGAAGCCCCGCCTGGTCGTAAACCACGCCCTAACTGTGGGCAGGACGGAGCTGAGCAAGCTCACGAAGAGCCGGCCGATCATGGAGATCATCGCCAACTCCGACGAACAGACCGATATCGCCGCTACGAAGGTGGGAGCGGCTGCACTGGACTACGCCGAGTGGAAGTTCGGCCTGGCCAAGATGCGCCGCAATGCCCTGTGGTGGATGATTCAGACCGGCCTGGGCTCCATCTTCGTCGGGTACGACCCGCTGGACGACCGGCCGGGCAAGGTCAGCTACACAATCGACCCAGAGACGGGCGAGGCGACCTTCAATGCGACCCGCCTCGCCGAGCTGGAGCAGATGCAGAAGAACGGGGTGCTGGACAAGCTCGACAAGGAGGACTTCCCCCTGGGCGAGTTGGACCTCAAGGTCTACAGCGCGTTCCAGCTGCTGCCCGATCAGCTCTCGACGGACTTTACCGAGCTGAACGACCTCATCACATCGGACGCGGTGGACATTGATGTGGTGAAGGGCATCTACGGCAGTCGGGCCAACAAGCTGAACCCCGATACCAACCTCACACTGGGCACAATGGAGGCGCGAATGATGGCGCGCGCCGGCGTCCCAGGCGCTGCGGGTGCGATTCAGCAATCCATCGACAACGGCGTCCAGGTCAATACGTACTGGCTGCCGCCGAACGTGTACCGCGGCAATGCCTTCCTGCGGGACGGGGTCATGATGCGCTGGGCGAACACCAGCACGGTGCTCGACTTCGTCAAGGGGTTCCCGTATCAGGACAATAGGATTCCGCACGTCTTCTTCCAGCACATTCCAACCTCTGTCACGATCTGGCCGGACTGCGTGATGAGCCATATCCGGGGGCCGAACCTGGAGATCGACAAGACCATCAGTCAGCTCATCGAGAACAAGGACTACATGGGCAATCCCATGTGGATCATCGCAACCCAGCACAAGATCAGAGGGGAGATCAAGAATGTCGCAGGAGGAATCGTTCGGTACCGACACGTCCCCAACATTCCTCCTCCCGCTCCCGTGCCCGGGCTGCAGATGCCCTCTCAGATCGAGAACCTCCTCGTTGGACTACGTGATCAGATCATGGATATCTCTGGGCAGTCCGAGGTTGCTCGAGGTCGAGTGCCCTCGGGGGTACGTTCAGGTGTTGCAGTTGCATACCTACAGGAGGAAGACGACACCAAGATCGCTCCCACTGTGGCAACGATGGAGGAGTCGATTGCGCTCATGGGTTCCATGGTCCTCGAGCGCTTCGCCCAGTTCTACAGCTTCCCTCGTATCCTGCGATTCTACCGACGCGACGGATCCTTCGACGTCCGCAAGTTCAAGGGCGCCGACCTGAAGAACAACACCGACGTCATCTGCCAGGCCGGCTCTGCGATGCCGAAGATGAAGGCTGCGCGTCAGCAGTACGCGCTCGAGCTCGCGACGCTGGGCCTCATCAAGGACCCGAAGAAGCTCATGGAGATGCTCGAGTTGGGCGAGGGTGAACCGGACGATACGGACAAGGCGACAGCGCAGGCGAGCCGTGAGAACAACATGATGCTCTACGGCGTGTGGAGGGCACAGACGAACCTCACACCCGAGGGCCAAGACATTGCCGACAGTGCGCGCTTCGACCGGCTGCACGCGGCTATCCCGGTTAAGTCGTGGCACAACCACGAGATCCATCTGGCCCGACATACCTCGGTCATGATGGATGAGGAGTTCGAGCAACTGGCCATCCAGAAACCCGAGGTGGTCCAGCTGTTCGATCAACACATCGCCCTCCACCAACAGGAGATCCAGAAGGCTGCACAGGCGCAGATGCAGATGCTCGAGGCGCAGAAGGGTGCACCGGATGGACCGCCGACACCGGCAGGAGGTGATGACGCAGGACAGATGGCTGCAGCGAACGGTGGCCAAGCCACCAACATGATCCAAGCCGACGTGCAGATGCCCACAGCAGGGCCGAACATCAAGGCAACTGCACGGCAGATTCGACCGCAGTAAGGAGGGAACGTGGCTTCAGAAGCCGAACTGAACGGCATGACTCGCGCGGAGCTCGACGCTCTGGCCGAGGACGAGCACCTCGATCCCGCGGACTACCGCACCAAGGAGGAGCTCGTGTCTGCGTTGACGGACCTCGAGAACGAGACCGCCGACGAGAAGCGCGAACGCCTCGAGGCTCGTCGGGACGAGCTCAAGCAGTCCACCGGCAAGAAGCGTCGCACGAAGGTGGTCGACACCACCGAGCCCGGCGCGCTGGACCGCATGATCACCGACCCCGAAGAGGCGCAGCGGGAGCGCTTCGACGGCACGACCAGCGACGCCAGCACCAGGCAGGAGGGCGTCGTCGCCCGCGACGTGCCGCCCGATCCCGACGAGGGCGAGAAGCAGAGCGACGCCGAGGACTACGACTTCCCGCCCGGCGGCGACGTGGACATCGCCACCGTCGAGGTGATCGAGGGCGAGGACGAGTCGTTCGTCAGGCCCAGCCTCGAGGACTGGGTCGTGCTCGACGGCTCGCACGAGGCCGTCCCCGACCAGCTCGATGGGCGCCGGGCAGTCATCCTCGACGTGAGGGTCCGTGGCGAGTACGCCGACGACCTCATCCCGGCCGAGGACCTCCCCGACGTGACGCTGACCGTCCGCACTCGGGACGACTACAGCGCCACCCTCTACATCCCGTGGGACGCCGTGCGCGAGCTGCAGAAGCGCGGCATCTCGCCGATGCGGACGTAACGACGATGGACCCTCACAACGTCAATGACATGCTCGAGGCGATTCACGGCCTGAGCGTCACAACGGAATCGGGCACCTCGTACGTGAGGGTCGAGGACGTAAGGAGGCTGATGCTCGAGCAGAAGATCGCAAACGAGGAGGCGCAACCGGAGGCGCACTACAAGACCTGGCAGGAGGCAAGGCAAGCGGCGAAGGAGCACTTGAACGAAACGCTGCCACCACCACAGCCTCAGTTGGGTCGAGCAGTTCCGGCGTTCGTACCATCCCCATCCGCCGTCGAGGGCGTATAAGCGTAGGGAGGAAGAATGTCAGGCATGGCAAATGAGATGGCCGCACGCATGGCCCAGGACGGTATTGCCCAGGGTGACACTGTGGTGGGTACCGGGGCAGAGCGCGTGGCTACACCGGCGCAGGAGCCGGGTGGAGTACCGGGCAACACAGGAGCGAACGTGCCACCGCCCGCGGGGGCGTCAAACACCGACACCGGCACGCAGGGGGG
>Ga0163163_10001587_pt1 | contig 19117 bp, 17 predicted proteins | sample S65metaG_FD_119766 | JGI IMG/M metagenome (GOLD analysis project Ga0163163, IMG submission 119766) | Switchgrass rhizosphere microbial communities from Kellogg Biological Station, Michigan, USA - S6-5 metaG | ecosystem: Host-associated > Plants > Roots > Rhizosphere > Soil | place: USA... | reverse complement strand
TTTCATAGTCGTCCTTGGTCCATCCTTGAAACTAACAGCCAATTCACCTCCCTCCAACACATAAAAACTATGATCAGGGTGCGAATGCATTGTTGCAGTATCTCCCGGCTTAAGCGTCATCGTGAATAATTTAATACCTAACGTATCGGCCAGGACCTTGATGGATTCCCCGCCAAGGGTCAACGCGTCTGTGGTAGAATCATATGCCGGACTGACTGGCAATTCACGACCGCCCGGTCTGTAAAAATCAATCTCCAAAAAACGCATTTGCGTTTTCCCAATATTTTTTACGGCATCAGTATATGGCCCGCCAATCCAGGCGTCACCAGCTTTTGAACCAGTTAGCGTATCGGGTGTCGCCCTGCCTTGTGTGTAAAGCAGGACAGTTCCTGGTTCCAGAATATATATAGCATGATCGGGATGTGCGTGCATCGGTATCGAGTCTCCATGCTTGAGCGTAACCTCGAACATCTTGAAGCCTAGTGTATCTGAAATCTTTTTAGAGAACGCTGCGCCCGCAATCAACGGATCCAGCGATGCATTGTAAACGAAGGTGGATGGGGTTTCCTTCTTTGATGTTGTTGTGGCGGAGCTGTCAGCTTTTTGCGTCTCATCCGTTTTTGCGGCGTCACCGCACGCACTCGTCACAACTAAAAATGCCAGCACACCTACTGTCATGATGATTTTGTGAACTTGCATAATTTTATTTTTTAGATTAAAAATGGGCGATGATGCAAGGTGCGGAGAGGTGCGTTTACTGGTAGTTGATATATTCCGGCGGCGGAATTCCATTCAATCTCAGGTATACCACCAGTTGCGCCCGATGATGTGTAATATGATCTGAAAGCAGCATGAAAATTTGCCGCTTGGACCTGTTCTTACTAAAGTAAACGACCCGGTCGTCGAGATGAGATCCGCTGAATTTCCTCAATCCCGCTGAGGTCTCCTTAAACGTTTTTTCGATAAGGTCAATAATCTGTTGCTTGGTCTTCCCCGCAGCGATAAATGTACTGTCATGTTCCGATCTTTCCTTTCTGCCCATAATCAGCGTCTGCCCATGCCAGTCAATGCCGGCCGCAATGTGAGTCAGTTGCTCCGCGAAGGTCATTTCGTCTACGCTTGCCCGGTAGGTATATTTATCGACAGGCATGGCTTTAGCCATTTCCAGGAGATATTTCTGAGAATTGTCGAGCCGCTCCATGAAATCCTTGATAAATGGGTCTTGTTGGGCAAATGACATATTCATTGCAAGTAGAAAGCATGCCGACAGCAGCGGCAAAGCAACAATTTTCATGACCGGTTTTTTGTTAAGCAGTGGGGTCTGCCATAAAAATAGCGAGTCAATACAGTATTTCATAATCTGTATTTGCCGGAAACTGAATTCATTTCAGTTTTTATTGGTTAATCTGCTCACCGAAACGGTTTTCCAGCTCCAAAAGTTTTTTGCTAACTTTTCGCTCAGTACCACAAGCAATGTCCTTCATCATCAAGCTATCCAGATACCTGAAAGGCAGAAGCCGTCCAAGCCGCAGGCAAAATCAGCGATACCTTGAAGCACGTGGGGAATCGCTTTCTTCACTTATTTTCCGAGACGCCACCAGTGACGATATCCCAAAACTGGCGGCGCTTCATGTCAAAACCTGGAATGCAACTTACCCCTCCGTCAGGAAGCCGCCGACCTTTGCCATCAGGGAATGGCAGTGGCGCGAAGCTTTCGAGAAAAACGACGGCTCATGGTTTTGCATTGTTGTTGAAAACCGGGCAGGGGAGCTCATTGGATTCGCAAAAGGCATATTCACGGAGCAACACGCTGGCGACCTGAGCAAGATTTACCTCCTTTGGGAGTATCACCGACTTGGCCTCGGTAGAAAACTCGTTGGTATCGTGGTGCGGAGATTTATGGAAAGAGGCGTTAACAAGATGATGGTTGTCGCAGATGGCAAAAACCCTTCCTGTAATTTCTATGAGAAGCTCGGTGCGGTTCACCTTGCCCGTCCTAACGGCAGAATTTCACAAGGCGGATACGTTTGGCACGATCTCGCGAAACTGTCAGCCCTTTGCCCGGAAGGCTAAAGCCATACTGCTTAACTTCCACTTTGCCCCGACTTACATAACTTTATTTCCTGCAACAAACCTATTCCTGAAAAATATAATAGTAACTAAGCATGGAGATCTATGATTCAATGCAAGACCGGCTTAAAACCCAGCAGGAAACCATCGGCGCACTCATTGAAGATTTAAGCCCCCAAAAATTACAGGACAGGATCAATCCCGAGAAATGGAGCATTCACGAAAACATTGCACACCTCGCAAAATACCAGGTGGTATTCGGCGAACGGCTACGCCAGATTCTTGACACCAAAGACCCTGTTTTTAACAGGTACCGCGCCGAGGACGATCCTGACTTTCCTGAATGGTGCAAATGGTCGACCGAACAACTTTTGTCGCGTATTGAAAAAGACAGGCAATTTCTCTTTACTTTCATCACCCAACTTAGCTCATCACAATTGGACCGGATTGGTATTCATCAGAAATTTGGAAGGCTTACAATGATGCAATGGATAGAATTCTTTTTGCTTCACGAAGCTCATCACTGCTATACGATATTTCAATTGGCTCATCCGTGACAAAATCACAGAAAACATGCGACAATTTCTTTGCTTCTTAATTACCCTGAATGTTTTCTTTGGCCAGGTCCAGGCACAGGCCACCAAACCTGCCCCAACTAAAAAACAAATGGACGGCCATCCTGCATGGATCATGCAGGGGAATATTTACGAAGTCAACGTTCGCCAGTACACGAATGAGGGCACATTCAATGCTTTTGCAAAACACCTGGATCGGCTGAAAGCGATGGGCGTGCAGACACTTTGGTTCATGCCTATCAACCCTATCAGCCAAAAGGACCGTAAGGGTACGCTTGGTAGTTATTATGCAGTGTCGGATTATACAGCAATCAACCCAGAATTCGGAACGCTGGCGGATTGGAAAAAACTGGTGAACCAAATTCACGCTAAAGGCATGAAGGTTGTCATCGACTGGGTTCCCAACCATACTGGCGGGGATAATCGATGGCTAACCCAGCATCCCGATTTTTTTGTGAAGAACGCCAATGGAGAGGCGGCAGTTGCGGTTGACTGGAGTGATACGCGGCAGTTGGATTATAAAAATCCTGAAATGCAGGACAGCATGATCGCAGCTATGAAATACTGGCTGGTGAGCACAAATATCGATGGCTTTCGCTGTGACGTGGCCTGGAATGTGCCGGGGTCATTCTGGAAAAAATGCGTTTCGGAACTAAAGAAACATAAGGATGTGTTCATGCTGGCAGAGGGCGATAATGGCTACCTGCCTCGCAATGGCTTCGACGCCGTGTATCCATGGAGAATGTTTCATGTTATGGTGAATGTTGCTGCAGGTCAGCGTCCTGCCACATCCCTCGACACCATCCTGTGGCAGAACGATACGCTCTATCCCCGCAACACCATCCAGATGTATTTCACCAGCAACCACGATGAGAACAGCTGGAATAAGGCTGACTACGGCACGTTCCCCGGCCCCTCGCACGCACCTTTCGCTGTGTTCACCCAAACCATGGCCAGGTCAGTACCGCTAATCTACAGCGGCCAGGAAGAGCCTGTCTTAAGGCCGATTCAGTTTTTTGAAAAAGATCCAATCAATTTCGACAAACTCGGGCGGGCGGGTTTTTACAAAACGCTGCTGGCGCTTCGAAAACGAAATCCGGCGCTTTCGGCCGATGCTTCATTTAAGAAAATTGTCGTCGGGGATGAAACTGCATTATATGCCTACACGCGGGAAAAAGCTGGCCATAAAATTTTAGTCATCCTCAATCTTTCAGACAATCCTCAAAATGTTTCCATAAAGGAAAAGTCGCTGTATGGAAACCCACTGAATTTGTTTGCTGGAACCAGGGAGCCCGTGGGAGCGAAATCCTGGGGGATTGAACCTTGGGGATATGTTGTTTACGAATACAATTAGGATGGCTGTCAGATTTTGTTTGCGCTGATTAATTTTGGCGCAGATTTAATCCCATGCCTCACCTAATCCAAAGAATCGTACCTCAGGAAAATTTGCTGATCAGGCCAAGGGTCTCTTTCAGGGTCAGCGAACTCATTTTTGAATTTGTGAATGAGCGTGTTTTGGAACCTCAGGACATTATGCAATCGTCCAAATTCAATTACACCCTCGTGCTCGCCTTTCACAGGGGATTGCCATCAAGGCTTAGAAATCATAAGGGACCATACAATACGCCGCAGCGAATTTATTTGTCACAAAAGGGTTTCACCATCTTTGACAAGACCCAAAAGATAGCGCACCTCTCAGTGTATGGGGAACACATCGATGAAAAGTTGAGCCCACAGGAATACAGCAGGCTGGTGTTTGAAATGCTAGCGGATTTTCTTCTCAACAACTTCAAAAGCGTCAGACAGGAAAGGCTTGAGCAGGCATGGGCTGAATTCAATTTTCTTCAGCTTGACCAGTTTCAGTTTCCTGCTTCCTTCGAAGAACAACGTTATGTTATGGACCAGGACAAGTACATGACGGAATGGAGTGATTTTCTAAACAAGAAAGATGATAAATGGATTTTGGTCAAGGATCAATATAAAGAGCGATACGGCTTTTAATAAATTCACTATACACAAAATTAGTATCTTGTTATTATGCCAGATCCCAAAAAAGAAGAGCGCTCTCCCATGCAAACGCTGTTCAGACATCACCTGATGTTCACGATCATGTGTATCGTATGCTTTATCAACGCGATTTTTTTTCTCGCCGTAGGAGTTTATAAAACGGTGGAGGGATATGCGCAACTTTTCAAGAGCATCACTACTCATGAATGGACCTATCCCGGTCGACATATCGCAGAGGCACTCGATGCGTTCATGCTGAGTCTGCTCTTTGTGATTTTTGGCATGGGTATTTACCGTCTTTTTATCAGTCCGGAGATGGAAGACGATAAGTTTCCGAAGTGGCTTAATATTCACACGATTTCGGATCTGAAATTTCTCTTATGGGAAACAATTCTTGTGACACTGATCGTTTACAGTGTTTTGCGATTGTCTACGGTCACCGAATTTACCTGGAATGAACTCATTCCCCCAGGCATTGTTCTCATTCTTTCGTTGGCGTATTTCCTGGTTGCAAAAGGAAAGAAACATTAGTACTGCAATGTCCGGTTCCAAATCAAAACCACTGGTGCGCTTAAAGATTATACTGGTGACTCCTCCTCCTGGTGTTGATTTTTGTTTACAAAAGGGAAAGGGGAATGTATTTGGAAGAATCCAGCTGCAAAAATCAAATGGCGGCGATTTGTTATTTGAATTTGAAGCAGGGATAAAAAAAACACCCGAAGGCGAGCCCGATTTTAATGGCGAATTTGTGCAGGGTCCGTTGCGGGAACGATTCATCTATATCAATATCGGCGCAAGCGCAGGCCAGTTGTCATCACCATGGAACCGGCGACTGAAAATCCCATTGAGAGGCTTCAATTGGAAAGAACTTGAAAATGCGTCCGCAAACCCCGACATTTATTTTGAAACCCATGTTCCCGGCACGGCCCGTGATGGCAGTCCCACCTGCGCAACCATTAAACCCTTTGAAGGCTGGAAGCTGATCCGTAGGTAGAAAACCGGAGAAAGTATACAATCTTAGCCTTATAAAAATCCAGGCTGGTTCTCGCCGCTTGTCACGGTTCGGCTGGCATCGTTCATCTAAAATATCCGTCTTTGTCATTTTAACGGAAAAAGTCTGGTTTTCTTTTACAGATTTGATCTCAACCGAAATATCAACTTCATTTTATGAAAAGGACTCTATTGTTGATTGGCTGCTGTTGCGCATTCAACATTCTGCTGGCACAATTCAAAAACGACAACGTTGTTTTTCGCACGATCTTCCTCGAAGACCTTTGCCAGGAACTAAAAAAGCAACCTCAGGCGCTTCTACTCGATGTACGCTCCCCAGGTGAATACAATGATACTTCGATGTATGAAAACCTCAGGATCGGAAGATTGAAAGGGGCAAAGAATATCAACATCAGTGACCTCGCCCAACGCATGAACGATCTTCCTTCGGATAAAAATCAAGCCATATTCGTTTATTGTTCGCATAGCCAGCGCAGCAGGAGAGTTTCAAAAACACTCATCGATAGCGGCTATAAAAATGTATATAATATCAACGGCGGAATGACCGAACTAAACATGCTTCGTAACAATGGCTTTCCCTGTTTGAACGAAATCTACGAAACCTCCAATCCCTTCATCACATTGAGCCCCGAAACCGCATCGGCCCTTATTTCCGCAAACAAGGATATTTATATTCTGGACGTAAGAAAGGATTCAGCCTACCAGGGCATTTCTTCCATCGAGAAGTTAAATGCAATGGGAAAATTGAAAGGCTCAAACCATATTCCACTCGATGCAATTCAGGCTTCACTGGCATCCATTCCAAAGGATAAGAAAATTTTGATTGTTGACAGTTACGGGGACGAAAGTGTTCAGGCGGCAACACAATTGGCACAGAAGGATTACAAGTATGTGTACATCGTTTTCAACGGTCTTGACAACTGGATGAGTGAACCTAAAAGCGAATTCCCTAACAAGGGGCTCTGGTGGGAAAGCAATTCAAAATATTCTCTTGTAGGGCCGCAGGAGCTTTCCGGCTACTTCGACAAGAAGGATAATGCATTGATCCTGGACGTGAGAACCAGGGAAGAATTTACGAATACAGTGAAGCAACCCGACTACCTTAACAGAGGTCATATCATTAACGCCAAAAATGTGCCGCTCGCGGAATTGCAAAGCAGACTTTCTGAAATTGCTGCTTACAAAAACAAAGACATCGTTGTGTATGCCTTTGGTAGTTCGCCTGAAAGCTACAGCGCTGCAAAATTGTTAGCCAGCAATGGCTTTAGTAAAGTGAGCGTGCTCACAACCGGACTGTTCGGCGTTCGCTGGAGGGCGGCCAACATTAAAGGAAATGCCGACATGATGAACTGGGTAGTTGATGTACCCGAAGTTAACAGGTAGACTTATACCACAACTAACTCATAAAATTCCTGGGGCTGGAAATATTTGTTGGCAAGCTCCTGCAGTTCAGTAGCAGTAATGCCTCTTATGGTGCGAATGGAATTAGCAAAATAGTCCTCATTCAGATTATTTAGAATGATATTTTTCCATCTGCCGATAATCTGGAAAGGCCCGTCCAGCTCCCCAAGTACCGATCCCATCATATAATTCTTCACCAGCAACAACTCTTCATCATCCACTTTTTCATTTCTCAAAATTTCCATTTCCTTATACACTTCACTGATTGTTGCTTCGCAAACCTCACGACCCGCTTCAGTACTGATCATCCATGCACTGTTGTGCAGGTGATTTTGCAGGTAGCTATGAATGCCATAGGTGTAGCCCTTGTCTTCCCTGATATTCGTCATCAACCTGGATCCAAAGAAGCCACCAAAAATATTATTCAGGACCTGTGCCTTTGGGAAATCAGGATGATGACGATTTGGAAAATGACGCGCAAGCCTGATTGCACCCTGAACACCATTATTATCGTTAAGGATCCTGAAATTTTTTTCCGCGCTGCTTTCAATTGGATGGTGAACAACTGGCAGCGGTGTCCTGTTCAAAGGCAAGTCGCCCAAGGACTGATCAAGGTCTTTGAAAAATCCTTCAGGAATTTTACCGGCCGCAAAGATCACCACATGCCCATTCATGTAAAAACGCTCAAAATACTTTTGAAGCTCGTCCTTTTGCAAGGCATCATAAGCAACCGTTGAGCTGTAACGGCCATAGGGATGATGATGGCCGAAAAGATAATCGTCAATTAACCGATTAGCTACAAAGTCGCACTTCTTCAGGTTGACTTCCAGCTTTTGCTTCATATTCTGTTTGAAAATATCAAGCTCTTGCTGTGGAAATACCGAATCGGTGATTAATTCCCGCACCACAGGAAGCAGTGCAGGGATATGCTTACTCAGACTATGAAGCGTAACCGTAGAAGTTTCATTGTAACAATTACGGCTCAGGTAGGAACCGTAATATTCAAAATGCTCGTTAATCGCGAATGCACTTTTGGTTGAGGTTCCATTCTTCAACAGGTGGTTGGTTGACGCAGCCACCAGGTTCTTCTCTTCATACCAGTTGCCTGCGTAGAATACAAGCTCAAGCTGAATCACCTCTTCTGCGCCCGCGTCAACTGCGTATACATCAATTCCATTCCTTAGCCGATATTTCTGATAAGGCTTTAATTCCAGGTTGAACTCAATAGCGTCCTTAATAACCGGAGCGAATTGTCTGTTTAACATGCTGCTATTTTCTTCCTTAATTCTCACTGTAATAGTATAAAGTGTTACTGTTCTCTTCTCTGAAGATTTCGTTGCTCAGGTTTCGAATGTCCTGAATAGTGACATTTTGATATTTTCCTAATTCCGTATTCATAAGATTGGCGTCGCCAAGCAATTCATAAAATGCAAGGCTGTTGGCTCGGTTCATCACACTCATGTCTTCAAATGCAATCATACTTTCGGTCTTGTTCTTAACCTTCTCCAATTCCTTTTCTTCAATATCATGCGCCTTCAGGTTCCTGATCTCGTCGTCGACTGCCATTTCAGCAATCTTCATATCAACACCTTTCACGAGTTTTCCTTCAATGGTCAGCAGACCTTTGTCCACGCTGCCAAAATGATAACATTCGATATTGCTGAACAGTTGTTTTTCCTTGACCAGCGATTGATACAATCGGGAACTGCCGCCGCCACCAAGAATTTCTGTTATCAGATCCATCCCATAATATCGTGGGTCAAGGCGTGTATAGATATGCCAACATTTGTAAAATGCATCCAGGGGAACCTTTGCTTTTACTTCCAGCTTCCTCGCTGCTTGCTGCGTCGGTTCATCCGGAATGCGGCGAATATATTTTTCTCCGGCAGGAATATCCCCAAACCATTTCTGCGCAAGCCATTTTACTTTTTCCAGCTCCACATGGCCTGCAACTGCGAGAATTGCATTAGATGGCCTGTAATGATGAAAGAAAAAGTCCTTTACGTCCTGTAGCTTGGCATCTTCAATATGTTTCAATTCCTTACCAATGGTAAGCCAGCGATAAGGATGCGTTGTATAAGCAAGCTCGCGCATTTTCTGCCAAACATCCCCGTAAGGCTTGTTGATATAATGTTCTTTGAATTCTTCGCAAACAACTTTTCGTTGTACCTCCAGGCTTTTTTTGCTGAAGGCGAGACTAAGCATGCGATCGCTTTCAAGCCAGAAAGCCGTCTCAATATTTTCTGCCGGAAGCTGACAATAATAGTTTGTCAGGTCATTGGTCGTGTAGGCGTTGTTTTCTCCTCCTGCAACTTGCAGTGGCTCGTCATAACTTGGAATATTAATACTTCCGCCAAACATCAGGTGCTCGAACAGGTGCGCGAATCCGGTTTTGGCCGGGTCTTCATCCTTCGATCCCACGTCATACATCACATTCACTACGGCCATGGGTGTACTATGATCTTCGTGAACAATCACCCTAAGGCCATTGTTGAGTGTAAATTTTTCAAAGTGTAGCATGGTGCAAAATTCCTCCTTTTGAGTTCCTCTTTCCAAATAATTTTGGAGGCCCAAGTTACGTCAAAATGAATTGCTGAAGGCTTAAAGAATACTGTGTGGTTTGAGCCAGATGACAATGGGAAGGCCCTTTCGCATAACGATGACTTTCAGCTTCTCGCCAGTGGTTTGCAATTGGTTTTTATAATTGCTGATGGTGCTGTTGAAGACATTATTGATGGCAAAAATCACGTCTCCCACCTCGAAACCTGCTTCTTCTGCCGGTGATCCGGCAATCACATCCTCCACCATTACCTTTCCTTCCACGTAATAAATTCCCAATCCCGTGTAAGCATAGTCGAAGAGGTCATTGTAGTGAGCATTAGGAATGATATGAATTTCGCGCGCCGGGTAGTTGAGCGTAACATTGAAGCGGCGAAGCAGGTCATTCCCAATCAATCCGCCGAGGTAGGGATAGGAAGTTACATTGTACTCATCATCAAACACGTAGGTAGGCACGTTTTTGAATTTGTACGGCCCCAGTTTCACCTCTTTTACGGTTGTAAGTTTCATTTGCATCTTACCTCCCAATCCTTCGGCCTGTGTTATAACTGGTTTCTTTCTCTTTTTTGCAAGCACTGAGCTGTCTTCAGCATAATCCTGGGAAAGCAGGAAACAGATCCCGGCACCGGTGTCGAAATAAAATCTTGCTGTCAAATCGCGATCGTCGCGAAACTTGACGTGCTGGATCGGAAGCGAAGTAAAAAGGGGTCTCAGTATATGACCGCCTTTTTTGTATTTGAATTCGCCCGGTGAGTACACCTGCATGGTAAGGCTGTCATAATTCAGGCGAACGATGAATCGGCTCAAAAAACTATATCCAATAATACCGTCAATTCTTATTCCGTACACGCCACTCAGAATATCGTAGTCGTTAACGTGGAAATCCAGGCTGTCAACGGTAAGGCCGGGCAAATGAAGTTTGGCATTATTTACAAAGCTGACTGTGCGTATACCGCCAATACCCCTGATCGTTTTGTCGGAAGGCATGGTTTGAATGTGCAAAAGCGCGCAGGTCGTGGAATCAAGTGAGATACCGCCGCTACCAGTATCGAAAATGAAATTCAGTGAGTCGGGATAATCGTTTACGGTCGCCGTGACGAGGATTACACCACCACTAAATTGCTTAAATGGGAAATTCGTCAAAAGTTTGGAGGCGGGCTTAATAAAAACTTCCTGCGCCCGGATTGCGATAGACGAAAAAAGGACAGCCTTAAAAATCAGTAGCAGCGTAAATTTCCTGGTCATAATTCTAAATATCGGTAGGATTAGTCCGCAAGTTTTTATCGTGACCCCGCGGTTTAGTACTTTTGTTTCTCATGGGGTAACTGAAGTCTCTGGAAACAAACGTGAATTTGGAAAGTACCCTTTTTCTAACAGAAGCTTAGGCACAATGAATATATACGAACTTTATGAAAAAGCCTTCCGGTTTGAATTTCTTTCCGTGGATGAAGGCATTTTTCTTTTCGAGAACGCTGCTTTGACCGAATTGATGTTTGTGGCAAATGAGCTTCGGAAGCACCAGGTACCCCATGGGAAAGTGACCTGGCAGATAGACAGAAATGTTAACACGACGAATGTTTGCATCGCCAACTGCAAGTTTTGCAACTTTTATCGCATCCCTGGTCACCCTGAAGCCTATATCACTGATATAGAGACGTACAAGACCAAAATTGAACAAACCTTTAAGTGGGGTGGAGATCAATTGCTGCTTCAGGGTGGTCATCATCCGGAACTCGGATTAGAATTTTACACATCACTCTTCAGGCAACTGAAAGAATTATACCCCAGTTTGAAATTACACGCACTGGGACCTCCCGAAGTTGCACATATTACAAAATTAGCTAAGAGCACACACCGTGAGGTGTTGACCGAACTTAGGAAAGCTGGCATGGACTCCCTGCCAGGCGCCGGCGCCGAGATCCTGATTGACAGGGTTAGGCGACTTATCAGTAAGGGTAAATGCGGCGCACAGGAATGGCTCGACATTATGCGGGAGGCACACCGCCAGCACATAACGACCAGTGCAACGATGATGTTTGGTCATGTTGAAACCATTCGTGAGAGATTTGAACACCTTGCGAGCATCAGGCAAGTGCAGTCTGAAAAGCCGGCAGATGCAAAAGGTTTCCTGGCTTTTATTCCTTGGACTTTCCAGGATGTTGATACACTGCTGGCACGAATCCGTGGCGTACACAACCTGACTACGCCTGATGAGTACATCCGCATGATTGCCATGAGCAGGATCATGCTGCCGAATATTAAAAATATTCAGGCTTCATGGTTGACTGTGGGAAAGAAAACAGCGCAGCTTTGCCTGCATGCCGGCGCCAATGATTTTGGCAGCATTATGCTTGAAGAAAATGTTGTTAGTGCCGCTGGAGCTCCGCATCGGTTTACATTCAGGAGCATACAGGAAGCGATTCGCGAAGCCGGATTTGAACCTCAACTGCGCAACCAGCAATATGAGTGGCGCGAAATTCCGATGAATATTGAAGAGCAAGTGATCAACTATTGAGGAATTGATATTTTGGTTACTGTCAATATGTGCATAAGTCTGTGCATTCGTTTTTAGCATTGACGCTCTTTCCTGTCGCTATCTTTGTGAATGTCTTTCGGTGACCCTAAATCCCTCCTTTCCCGGGTGAGCGTCCGTTTCTGTCTCCTCGTGATATTACTATTCGGTTGTTCGTGCCTGGACGCACAAAATTTCTATGTAGTCGATGCTGGTGGTGTCGTCTGGGAGGTTGACATGTCGAGGCCCTGCGAGGTCCGAAAAATATCCGGATGTCCAATTAACATTACTGATATCGCAATCACGCCAGATTTCAAGCTGTACGCGATCACAGATGACGGTAACCTGTTTCGAAAAAATCTTTCGAACGATCAAAGTGACTGTGAGCGGATAGGTCAGTTCCAGGGTCTCCAATCTGCTAATGCACTCACACTGGCCCCTGACGGTAAATTATATGCCGGAGGAAATGGTTTGTTTAACTACGATCCGCTTTCGGGCGAGTTTAATTTTAAAGGTGTATTTCCCTTAGGCGTGTTGTCTGCGGGTGACCTTTGCTTTTTCAGGGATGAATTATTTCTCTCGGGCGTAGATGGTTGGCTTTACAAAATCGACACTGCCGACGCGACGCAAACAACACGTGTGTTGGATATGCATTTCTCAACTGCTTATGGGCTGTTTGCTATTGACATCCGGTGCTCAAATGCAACTTCGCCGAAATCGAGCCTGTTTGCCATCTGGAACGACGGAGCTTCATCGCATATTAATCTCGTGGATCCTGACAGTAAGGAGATTGGCAGAGAGCTTTGCATTCTCCCGCTTTTTACCAACGGTGGTGCGGGAGGTTTTACGCCTCCCATACAGGCTGCACCTGTAACGGTTAGGACTAACCGAACGATTCAACCATGTTCTGGTTTCAACAATGGACAGATCCTGATTAATTCTGATGGAGGCATAGGCACGATAGAATACAGCCTGGATAATTCCTATTTCACCACCTCGAACCGTTTTGGGCCGCTTGCGCCAGGCAACTATATCATTCATGTGAAAGACGCTGCCGGCTGTGAACAAACTGCGAATGTGCTGTTGCGGGAAAGTTCGCAACCCTGCAAGGACACACTTTACCTGCCAACGGCCTTCACCCCGAATGGGGATGGATTAAATGATGTTTTGCGTGTTTTTTGCGGCGTGCCCGTCAATGATTTCAGCTTCGAAGTATTCAACGTGTTTGGTCAAAAAGTATTCAGTTCAAGATCTATCGACCTGGGATGGGATGGAAAATTCAACAACAAAGAACTGCCTTCAGGCACTTTTTCCTGGTTGATCAGGTACAACAGTTCTTTTAGTGGGCAGAAGGTGTTTAAGGGGTTGGTTACCCTAATCCGATAGCCCACTTCCATGCAACCATTTCCCCCTATTTTTGTTCTATAAATCATGATCAAAAAACCCGTCTCACTTTGGTTCTGTATCCTGATGGACCTGATTGGCTATGCCAGTTATTCCATCCCGGTTTTGGGCGAATTCAGTGATATCCTCTGGGCTCCCATTTCTGCAGTCATATTCTTTATTTGCTTCCGTGGCTGGAAGGGTGCTTTTGGCGGGATTTTCAACTTTTTCGAGGAAATAATGCCGGGGTTGGACTTCATACCTACGTTTACAATTGCCTGGGTTTGGCAGCGTTATAGCTCAAAAGCGCCAAAAATGACCCTTGCCAGAACTCCTTAGATGGGTAGTGTTGGTTCTCAGGGCCTTATCCATTAAACTTTACAGGGCTATAAAATAATGACGGGCAATTCCCGTTATAACAGATGGCCTGCCGCCGTTGACGGGGTGCCAATCCTATTTTTAACCCAAATTCAGTTACTATGAGTCACAAATCCAGCAGGAAGTCGTCTGGCATAGTGAAGCTGATTAATGGCTTCATCCACAAGCTGACCCAGCGCCCAGATGTATACCCCATTAAGTTTTATAGAAAGAATAAGCGTTTGAAGTATTACTGGCACAATTCTTAAAAGATATTTAAACGAATAGCACAACCTCTGAAGTCACATGAAGTGCTATGACCGTCCTAAGTAAAATTGGGGCGGTTTTTCTATTTTAGCTCATTCATGGATCAATTACTTGTCTATCCGTTGAGTGAAAGAGCGATCGTTATCAGCTTTGGCAACACAATTAGTCTTGAGATTCACAAAAAGATCATCGCCGCGAGACAGGCTCTGGAAAACAAGCCATTTGAAGGATTCATTGAATCAGTCCCGGCTTTTAACACACTTACAGTTTATTTCGATCCGCTCGTTTATGCCAAATCAGAACCGCCTGATAAGTCTCCACTGTTCGCACATGTAAGGGACTATTTGATTCAGTTGGCCCATCAACCTTTTGCAGCATCCGCGGAATCTTTCCGCGAACACATCATTCCGGTATGCTATGGTGGAAATCATGGCCCCGACCTTCTGGACGTTGCCAGGACCCTCAAGCTGGACCCCGTAGAAATCATCAGGGCGCACAGCCAGGTAAAATATACGGTCTTTATGATGGGCTTTGTGCCCGGTTTCGCATATCTTGGTGAACTCCCCGAAGCGCTAACCGTTGTAAGACGACCAACTCCTCGCTCAAAAGTCGCCGCCGGAAGTCTGGGAATAGCAGGTCGACAAACAGGCATCTATCCTATTGAGGTGCCCGGCGGATGGCAATTAATCGGACAAACACCGCTGACCTTGTTCAACCCTGCAAAACCATCGCCTGCACTATTGTCGGCCGGCGACCAGGTTGTTTTTAATCCTATCAGTGCGGAAGAATTCAAGCATCTCAAAGAACAGGAAAAATGAGTATCCGCGTTTTGCAACCCGGCATCCAAACCACCCTACAGGATGGTGGACGCTGGGGAAGTCAGCGATTAGGCGTACCAGTTAGTGGCGCCATGGACGATTTTGCTTTCAGGATGGCCAACTTACTGGTTGGTAATGAAACCTGCACGGCCTGCATTGAATTTGCGATGGCAGGCGCAGCCCTGGCAGTGGAGGAAACCCTGCTGCTTGCCTTTTGCGGCAAAGGGATGGAGATATGGGCAGGCGGAGAAATGATTCCACTGTGGCGAACTGCACTCGTCCCGGCTGGTACCGAAATCAAACTCAAACCCGTATCCAGGGGTTCCCGCATTTATATGGCAGTTGCCGGCGGCTTCAACGTTCCAACGGTATTGGGTAGCCGAAGCACGTATGAACCCGCACAATTGGGGGGCTATATGGGCAGAGCACTTCTGGCAAATGACCGGCTTCCCGTTTCGTATGAATTTTCTCCGGTTTCACATAAAATCATCAACTCACTTGAAAAGGAAAAGCCCGAATTGAGCCTGGCGCACTGGACCGTTGACTTCAGGCATTTCCCGGATTACTCGCATGATTTTGTGAGGATGATTCGCGGTGCCGAATGGGAGTGGTTCACAGAAGAAGCAAAGAAAATTTTCTTCGGTTCCGGATTCACACTTTCTGTTCAATCCAATCGTATGGGTTTTCGCATGCTGGGCAAACCCCTGACGGTGAAAAATAATTCCGAATTGACCTCAACAGCTGTATGCAAAGGCACGATGCAGGTTACGCCGGATGGCTCCCTGATCTTGTTAATGAGCGACTGTCAAACAACCGGTGGCTATCCACGCATTGCGCAGGTGGCAGCTGTAGATTTACCCATCTGTGCACAGCTTCGACCCAACGACACAGTGGCATTTACGGAAGTAAGTATGGCCGAAGCGGAGCAATTATACCTGGAGAGAGAACACGAATTGGAACAAGTTCAACAAAACATCAGCCTGATCTTCTCCTGATCGCCTTTTACATTTCCAACAATTGCATTAGAATTGCATCATGCAAACCATCGATCTCAATTGTGACATGGGTGAAGGTATGCCGAATGATGAAGCGTTGATGAAGCTCATCAGCTCCGCCAACATTGCTTGCGGAGCACACGCGGGTGATGAGGACACCATGAAAAGAACGGTAAGCTGGGCGATGAAATATGGAGTTGCAATAGGTGCTCATCCTTCTTACCCTGACCGCGAGAATTTTGGCAGAAAGGATTTGCTTGGCAGTGAACTCAACCTGCAACAGGTTGAACGTTCAGTTCGCATGCAGATTAAGAAAATGCTTGAAATATGCAGCGAACAAGGTTGCAAACTCCACCACGTTAAGCCGCACGGCGCGCTCTACAACCGGGCGGTAAAGGATCAGGCAATGAGTGAATGCCTTGCCAGGATCATTGCTGACTTTGATACCGCATTAGTCTTCTATGGACTCAGCGGAAGCATCATGGCAGCTGCCGCAAAAAAATTCAAACTAAAATTTAAGCACGAAGTTTTTGCCGATCGCCGGTATGCGGATGATGGGAGTCTGTTGTCAAGATCTCTGCCAGGTGCGCTGCTTAATCAGAAACAGGCACTTGCACAGGCAATTCAAATGATAATCCAGGGAAATGTAACAACTGTATCAGGAAAAGTCATTTCAGTGTTTGCTGATACCATTTGTGTTCATGGGGACGGTGCCCACGCCATAGAAATTGCAGAATCGTTACGTGAAGGGTTAAACAGCCAAAAAATCCGAATTGGAATTGCAGAATAAAATATCTGCTAACCGCCATCCGCCAACCCTTAGCTAAACAGGTACTCAACATCTTCGCGAGTCAGGCTCTTCACAAACGTGGCATCATCTGCGATCAGCTCTTTCGCCAGTGAACGCTTCCGTTCCTGTAATTGGAGAATTTTGTCTTCAATGGTATCCTTACAGATCATACGATAGGCAAAGATGTTTTTCGTCTGTCCAATACGGTGCGTACGATCGATGGCCTGTTGCTCAACCGCGGGGTTCCACCACGGATCAACGATATACACATAGTCAGCCGCAGTAAGGTTCAGACCCACACCACCCGCTTTTAGTGAAATGAGGAATACGCGACAAGTGTCGTCATTTTGAAAACGGGTGATGGCTCTTTCACGTTCGGGGGCCGTTGTGCTTCCATCGAAATATTCAAAGGGCACTTCCAATTCCCTGAGCTTCTCTTTAATCAGTGCCAGCATTCCCAGGAATTGCGAAAAGACAAGTGCCTTGTGGTTGCTGATATTTTCAGTGATCTCGCGCGCCAGCTCTTCCAGCTTAATGGAATGGTTGGGATATTTTTCCGTTTCGTTGAGAATGGCAGGTGAATCGCAAATCTGGCGCAGTTTCATCAATCCCTGTAAGATGGTGAGCTGCGATTTATCAATTCCCTGCTCGCTGATCACACCAAGAATCTTGTCGCGATAGTCCGTGCGGTAGGCATCATAGATTTTCCGCTGTTCATCTTCCATCTCGCAAAACAAAATCGTCTCAGTCTTTTCGGGCAGATCTCTGGCTACCTGTTCTTTCGTTCGACGAAGGATGAAGGGATAAAGAATTTTCCGAAGATGTTCTTTCCGATCCTGCTCGCCGAATTTGTCGATTGGCGTTGCGAATTCATTTCTGAAAAATTCAACGCTGCCCAGCATACCCGGATTCAGGAAATTCATTTGCGCAAAAATGTCGAATGTATTGTTCTGAAGTGGTGTACCACTCAGGCAGAGACGGTTCCTCGCGTTTAGCAAACAGGCCGCTTTCGTTACTTTGCTTTGAGGATTCTTAATGGCTTGCGATTCGTCAAGAATGACATAGTCAAAAGGAATATCCATCAGCAATTTAATATCACTTCTCAGCGTGCCGTAGGTGGTGATGATCACATTGAACTGCTCGAAGAATTTTTTGTCGCGAGAACGGTCGCCACCATGGTGAATATGATAAGTGAGTAAGGGCGTGAATTTCTTGATCTCATTTTCCCAGTTGAACATCAGCGTGGTTGGACAAACCACCAATCCTACCAGCCTGTTGTGCGTTTCTTTATAATGTTGAAGAAAGGAAAGTCCCTGCACCGTTTTACCTAAACCCATATCATCGGCGAGAATCCCGCCCCATCCCACTTCGCTCAGGTAATTCAGCCAATGGTAGCCAGCAGTCTGGTAAGGCCTCAGGATGTGCTCCAGCGCCTGCGGAGGCTCAATTTCCTTGATCCTGTTAAAACTGCGAAGGCGTTCATATTTTTCCTCCAACTGGATCATGACCTCTGCATCATTCCTGTTATCATACAATTCGTCAATCACGCTGAGGTGATATTTCGAAAGTCGAAGTGTATTGGCCTTGCCTTCGCCTACCCTGAACAGTAAGGAATATCGCTTCAACCATTCTTCCGGGAGAATACCCAGTGTGCCGTCGTTCAATTGCACAAATTGCTGCTTGTTCGAAAGCGCTTTTTTGATTTCCGCAATGTTCACGTGCTGGTTGCCAAAGACGATGTCAACTTTGGCATCAAACCAATCCATGCCGCTGCTGATATGAATCCTGGTTGCGGGTTTGGCGGTGTTAAACCGGAAATTTTTCAATACCTCAAAGCCACTTACCGGAACACTCATTTCCTTCATGGCATCTACAAATAGGAAGAACCAGTTGTTCTTTAACACGTCACTTCCTTTCAGTGCCAGGCTGCCTGATTTTTCAGGTTTGAAAAAATTCGAATGCAGGCTTTCCAGCTGTTGAATGAAAGTTGATTCTGCCTCCTTGTTTCGATGTACTATCATCACCTTATCTTCAATAGGGATGGTCAGAATATCCTTGTCGTTGTATTTTGTTTCAAATCCTTTGTAAGAAAATACGGGAACAAAAACCAGGTAGTCGCCTTTTTCCTGCAGGTTCACCTTCACTTCCGGTTCTCCATCCCTGATTTCTTTGATCAGCGACTCATCAAACTGCACCTTGTATTCCCTGGTGAGCGGGAGTATCTGCTTTTGCAGGTATTCCGGCCAGTCGCCACGCGACACAGTGATTTTGCCCTTCACCATGATCTTCTCTACTTCAGCAATATCTTCCGGTCGCTGCCATTGAAACAACGTGTTGTTATGCATGAAGACCAGGCTGCTCTTCCACTCATT
>Ga0163163_10001586_pt1 | contig 19121 bp, 15 predicted proteins | sample S65metaG_FD_119766 | JGI IMG/M metagenome (GOLD analysis project Ga0163163, IMG submission 119766) | Switchgrass rhizosphere microbial communities from Kellogg Biological Station, Michigan, USA - S6-5 metaG | ecosystem: Host-associated > Plants > Roots > Rhizosphere > Soil | place: USA... | reverse complement strand
GCCGCGGCGACGTCCTGTCCCTTGGAAACCCGGGCCAGCACATTGGCCGGATCGGGCTTGGCAAGGTCATAGATGATGTCGGGGGAGACGCGGCTGTAATGCACGCGGCCGCTCATGGCATGCCGCGCGAAGGTGAGCACAGCGTCGGTGAGCTTGATTTCGGCTTCGGCGAGCGCTTCGGGCTCCATGCCGGTCTTGATCTGCGGCACGGGATATTCGCTCGGATCGAGGCCGTCGGCATCGACGCCAGCCAGATAGGCCGCCGCTGCCTTGGCGCGATCGCTCATCGCGCCGTCGGCAATCCAGAGCGGCGCGAAATCGCGGGCTGCGTAGAACGTCTCTACGGTCGAGCGCTCTTTCTTGCCGCCAAGGATGCGGTCGAACTTTCCAGCGGCCAGTTGATCGCGAAGCTTCTCGACGATCGTGGTGTCGCCAACCGAAGCGGTGGTGAACTTGGCGCCGTCGGATGCCGGCACCGAATGGGTGGTGGCGGCGGGCGCGGAGGGTGCGGCAGGCGCCGGGGCTGCGGCCGGAGCAATATCCCGGATGCTCGGCGGCGGCAGGTCGGCGCTTTCCGGCATCGGCACGGCGGCCGTGATCTCGGCATCGGAGGCGGCACGAGCACTGCTGGCATACGGCGTTAGCGCCAAGGCCACGGCAATTGCCGTCCCCGCCAGCAGGTGTTCGAACCGCGCGCTTGCCATCGGGCTGTCTCCAAAATTCCCCGACTTGCAGCCGGGATCATGGTGGTCGGGTTGGGAATGTGAATATCAGGATTGCGGTTTTATTGATACCGGCCGGGCCTTCGCCACGCGGGCTATTTTCCTGGCATTCCTGGGGAATCCGCTCTCAAGCCGAACAAATTCGGCGGGTGTTGCGTCGCCGCACCACCGCCGGCCGGCGGCGCCGGTATCCGGGTCCCGGCTACTGCACCGACGGGATAATTTTGGCCGCCGGCACAAGCTGGCCGAGCAGGCTCGGCGGCCAGGGTATCGCCATGAACCAGTCGAAGGCGATGTAGATGCCGAGGATCAGCACGATCACATAGGGGATGATCAGCTTCCAGCGCTCCGGTCCTTCCAGGCGCATGAACACGACGATGAAGACCACCGCCGTGGGAATCAAGCCGATCAAGGCCATCAAAGCCATGAAGGCCAGCAGATAGCCGAAGAACCGCGCCGACCGCGTTACGATGGTGCGGAGCGGCAGGTGCCCGGTGTCGGACTCGAGATCCATGTGGATTGTCTGATCCGCGTGGATCGTCTGCTCAACCTCGGCCAGGGCCTGATCGGCCAGGCTGCCGCCGACCGCGGCGGTCGGCTTACGGCACAGTTCGTTGAACAGGCTGATGCCCGTGACCAGGAGCGCGATGGTGCCGACGATCATCGGCACGAGCTTGGCGGCAAACGCCCACGGTTGCGCCGCCACGACCAGCGTGCCGATCACCGCCAGAATGAATATCGTGAACAAATGCTGCGGCCGGAACGTCGGCGACTGGAAGCTCGTCAACAGTTTGCCGATGCCGCCCTGCCGACGCACATCGGCCAGGAACGGCCGCACCACGCCGACGATGGCCATGATCAGCAGGATCGCCACCACCGGCCGGGCGAGCCAGGAGAAGCCGTAGCGCTCGATCGAGATGAACATGTAACGCTCGATGCTGTCGCCAAGCACGAGACCCAGCACCAGCGGCGGCCGCGGCCACTTGAACTGCTTCATCAGCCAGCCGAACACGCCGAAGATCAACAGCGCGAACAGGTCGCCCCAGCTCCGCGACGCTTCGAACGCGCCGATGTAGACGATGCTCAGCACGGCGGGCAGGATCAGCGTGTAGCGCAGCGTCGCAAGCCGTGCGAACTGCGGGCTGAAGGCGTAGCAGGCGCCGGCGCCGAGAATATTGGCGAGCGCGACCGACCACACCATTGCGTAGGTGATGTCGAGGTTCTTGTGCAGCATGTCCGGGCCCGGCACGAGCCCGTGGATGAGGAATGCGCCGAGCAGGATCGCCATGGTGGCGCTGCCGGGAACGCCGAACGCCACGGTCGGAACCAGCGCGCCGCCCTCCTTGGCGTTGTTGGAGCTTTCCGACGCGATCACGCCGCGCACGTCGCCCTTGCCGAAGGTGAGATTGGCACCCTTTTCGGTTTTGAGCGCATGGCCGTAGGCGAGCCAATCCACCACCGAGGCGCTGATGCCGGGGATCGAGCCGATGCCGCCGCCGATCCACGAACAGCGCACGATCAGCCACCAGTTGTCGAAGCAGTCCTTCACGCCCTGCCACTGGCCTTTGTAGATGTTGTTCTTGTCGATCTCCTTGGAGATCGTGGTGCGGGCTATCAGAAGGTCGCACAGTTCCGGCAGCGCAAACAGGCCGAGCAGCACCGGCGTCAGCGGCAGGCCGTCCCACAGGTAGAGACTGTCCATGGTCCAGCGCAGGGTGCCGGTCTGCGGATCGGAGCCGATCATGGCGATCATGACGCCCAGACAGCCGGCGGCGACGCCCCGCAACGGGGCGCTGCCGGACAAGACGGCCACCATCGATATGCCCAAGACGGAAAACGCCAATAGCTCCGGTGATCCGAGATACAGCATCACCGGCCGCAGGATCGGAATCGACACCGCGAGCAGCAGGGCGCCGAAGATGCCGCCCATCATCGACGACATGTAGGCGGCGCTGAGCGCACGCCCGGCCTCCCCCCGTTTCGCCATCGGGAAGCCGTCCAGCACCGTTGCCGCGGAGGCTGCACCTCCGGGCACGCCGAACAGGATGGCTGGAATGGGATCGCCGGTGGCGGTGGTGGCGCCGAGGCCAAGCAGCAGTGCGAAGGCCGAATAGGGGTCCATGCCGAAGGTGAACGGCAACAGCATTGCCGTGCCGGCGAGGCCACCGATGCCGGGCACGATGCCGAGGACGAGCCCCATCATGCAGCCCGCCATCAGGTACATCAACCGATGCGGTTCCATCAGCGTGACGAAGGCCTTGCCGGCCGCCGCCGCCATGAACGCCGCATCCGCTCCAATGCTCTCCATCGCTCTAGCAGCCTTCCGCGATTGCTGGGAATACGATCATCATCACCGCTGCGCCTTCGCGGTCAATGCTTGCCGGGCCCGCTCGACCAGGCGGGGCGGTGTGTCATAGAGGTCGGCGACCAGCTTTTGCAACTCGTCACCGGACATCGGATCGACGTCGAGCTGCATCTTATCGGCTTCCGCGCGGAGCGCTTTGTCGTTGAGCGCCACCACGAATGCCTTGCGGAGCGCCGCGATCCGCTCGGCTGGAACGCCCGGCGGCAGCACGAACGGCCGGCCGAAGATGCCCTGGCTGAACACAAGCTGGATCACCTTCTTGTCGTCGTCGTTCTGAGCAAGCTCCTCGGCGAGCGGCACGCCGCGCTTGTTGAGGTCGTTGTGGCCCTTGGTGGAAAGCTGCACCAGAACCCGAATGGTGTCCTTGGCGAACCAGTCCGGGTGCATCGCTTCGATACCGGTCCAGCCGATGCCGCAGGCGCCCTGGACTTCGCCGCGTTCGAGCGCGAGCGTGATTTCCCGGCTGCCCGGATAACCTGTGACGATGCGAAACTTGGTGCCGAGCACGCTATTGAGCAGCAATGGCAGATCATAGGTGGTGGCGCCGGGGTTGCTCGCGCCGATAATGAGCTCCTTCGTCAGCACGTCCTTGTAACTCTGCACCGGCGCGTCGCTGCGCACGTAGCAGACATAGACGTCGCTGTTGGCGCTGCCGAGATAGATGAGCTTGTTCGGATCGTGCGACACCGCCACATCGCTCAACAGCGGCTGCAGCACCGCGCCGGGGAAGATCGCAGCCGTAGCGGTGCCGTCCTTTGGCGCGACCGAATAGATGAAGCCCGCCGCGCGGTTCGACCCGGCGCCGCTCATGTTCTGCACCACGACCGTGGGATTGCCGGGCATCGCGCTGCCGAAATGGCGCGCCAGCAGTCGCGCGTAGGTGTCGTAACCGCCGCCCGACGACGAGCCGACGATCATCGAAATTTGTTTGCCCTTGTAGAATTGTTCGACGGCATCCTGCGCCGCCGCCAATGGCGCGGCGCTCAGCAGGCAGGCCAACGCGCTGGCGGCAAGCCGGACGCAAAACCCGATCGCCATCGAAACAGTCCCGCGTTACTTCCCCAAGCAGCCGCAAAAGCAAGCACCGCGTCCCCCCCGGCAGGTCGCTCGCGCCGGAGGGTTTCAGGCAGGGTTGCTGCTGTCAACTGCGCCCGTTTTCCGGGCAAGGCTCGTCACATGGCTCATCATAGCCTGAGGCTGTGGTCGAGGCCCAGACGACGCGCTAGGCTCGCCCGCTTGCCGTTGCCGCGACACGCGGACGCAGGCGGAGCGAAACAAACCCAGTTGGTGAGGACCATGATCGACTTCTATGGATTGACCAGCCCGAACGTGCAGAAGATTTTCATCATGCTCGAGGAGTGCGGGCTCCCCTACAATTTCAAGCCGGTCGACGTCTGGGCCAGCGCCCAGCACTCGGCCGAATTCGAAAAGCTCAATCCCAACAAGAAAATTCCGGTGATCGTCGACACCGAAGGCCCAGGCGGCAAGCCCTACACCGCGTTCGAGTCCGGCGCGATCCTGATGTATCTCGCCGAGAAGACCGGCAAGTTCATGCCGAAGGACATGGCGAAGAAGTACGATGTTATTCAGTGGCTGATGGTGCAGATGTCCGGCATCGGGCCGGCGTTCGGCAACTTCACGCATTTCAACCTGTTCGCGCCCAAGCCCAACGAGTATGCGTTCAGCCGCTACAAGAGCGAGATGCTGCGGCTCTACGAACTGCTCGACAAGCGCCTTGGCCAGACAAAATATCTCGGTGGCGACGAGTATTCGATCGCCGACATGGCGACCTTCCCATGGACGCGCCAGCACCAGGCTCACGGCGCCAACATCGACAGCAAGCCGAACCTCAAACGCTGGTTCGAGGAACTCTCCGCACGGCCGGCAATCAAGGCGATGGTGGCCAAGCAGGCCGACATCAAGTCGAGCCGCGAGACCGCGACCGAAGACAACAAGGACCGCTTCTTCAACCGCGGCAAGTACGCAAGGGCATAAGCGAACATGAAGTCGATATCAGCGCGAGCCGTGTTGAGGATATGGATATTGCTCGCGCTGCTTTTTTTTGTCGCGGTACCGGCCGTTGCCCAAGACAACTATCCCTCTCGCCCCATCACCTTGATCGTGCCTTATGCGGCCGGTGGCTCGATCGATCTTGTCGCGCGCATCCTGGCGGAGGGCCTGACCGCGCGGCTCGGCCAGACCGTGGTGGTCGACGACAGGCCGGGCGGCAACGGCGTGATCGGCATCGGTGCCGTCGTGAAGGCGAAGCCCGACGGCTATACCCTTCAGATGGGCTCGGTCGGTGCCAACGTCACGCCCGCCGCCGTGCAGAAGGATTATCCGTTCGATCCGCTGCGCGATTACGTGCCGATCGCGATGGTGGCGGAATGGTCGGCGATCCTGGTGGTGAAGAAGGATCTTCCGGTCAGCACGCTCGCCGAGTTCGTCGCCTACGCCAAGGCGCGGCCCGGCGCACTCAATTTCGGCACCACCGGCTACGGCAGCTTCGCCCATCTCGTCAGCGAGGTGTTCATGCAGCAGACCGGCATCGCGATGCAGCACGTGCAATACAAGGGCGGGGCGCCGGCGACCACCGACCTGATGGCGGGTACCATCGACGCGCATATGATGAGCTCGGCGGTCGGCGCCGGCCAAGCCGAGAATCCGAAGCTGAAGATGCTCGCGGTCGCGAGCCCCCGGCGGCTGCCGTCGATCCCGAACGTGCCAACCATGGTCGAGGCGGGCGTGGCCGGCGTCGACCTGACCTCGTGGCTCTGCGTGTTCGGGCCGCCGGGCGTGCCTGACGCGGTGCGCGAGCGGATTGCGCGGGAGACCGTCGCCATCACGCGCGAGCCGGCCTTCCAGGCGAAGTTCCGCGCCACGGGTTTCGAGCCGCTCGGCCTTGACGCCGAAGCGACCGGTCGGATGTACCGCGACGAGGTTACGCGTTGGAGCGCGTTCATCAAGGCGCGCGGGTTGTCTGAGAATGCCCGATAGCGGCCGATCGAACGTAGCGAAACGTTCCCCGGAGAGCATGCATGATGATACGGCGATCGCTGTGGTCTGGAGTTGTGGTGGCTCTTTTCATTGCAGCGGCCCCGGCCCGGGCGCAGGACTTTCCGTCCGGGCCGATCAATTTTGTGGTGCCGTTCCCGCCGGGCGGCAGCATCGACGTGATCCTGCGCGCGATGGCGCCGAAACTGCAGGAACGGCTGGGCAAGCCGGTGGTGATCGAGAACCGCGCCGGCGGTGGCGGCGTGATCGCGACCGCGTATGTCGCCAAATCCCCGCCCGATGGCCATACGCTGTTTGCGTCGGCGAGTCTGTTGGCCGCCAATCCCAAGCTCTACAAGACGCTGCCGTTCGACACGCTCAAAGATCTTCAGATGGTGGCGCTGCTGTTTCACACGCCGCTGGCTCTGGTGGTCAATCCCGACCTGCCGGTCAAATCGATTCCCGAGCTGATCGCGCTCTTGAAGGCGAAGCCCGATCAGATTTCATTCGCCCATGCCGGGCCGGGATCGTCGCTGCATTTGGCCGCCGAGCTGTTCCAGACCATGACCGGCACCAAGATGAACGGCGTTGCTTATCGCGGTGCGCCGCCGGCCCTCAACGATGTGATGGCCGGCCACGTCTCGCTGATGTTTGTCGACATGGGGACCGTCGTCGCGCAGATCGCCGCGGGCAAGGTGCGCGCGCTCGGCGTGACCTCGACCACCCGCGTGCCGGCGGGCCCCGACATTCCGACGATCGCGGAAGCCGGCGTTCCCGGCTTCGACGCGGTCGGTTGGACCATCATGTGCGTACCGTCGGCAACGCCGAAGCCGATCGTCAACCGGCTGCACGCCGAACTGAAGTCGGTTGCGGCGATGCCGGACATTCACGCGATGACGATCAGGCTCGGCGCCATTCCGGTCGAAAGCCCTGCGCCGGACGACGTTCAAAAATTCCTGGCATCGGAAATCGATCGCTGGGGTGACATCATCGAGCGGGCCGGCGTGGCGAGGTCGCAGTAGCGGCAACATTCATAGGAATTGGTTTTCATGGGCGATGAAGCGTTGCTGCGCGAGAAGACCGCGACGTTGTCGCGAATGCTGGGCCACCAGGGCACCATTGGAATGTTCGGCCACGTCTCGATCCGCGTGCCAGGAACCAGCCGCGTCTTCATCAGCCCGGGCGCGAGCACCGAAAAGACCACGGTGCGGCCGAAGGACATCTTTGTCTTCGATATCGACGGCACCATCGTCGAGCATCCCGGCGGGCTGATTCCGCTTGAATGGCGCATCCACACCCAAATTCATCGCGACCGGCCCGATGCCATGTGCATCGCGCATCTGCATGCGCCGCATGCGAGAGCGCTCGGGATTGCCGGCAAGGAGGTGGTGCCGGTTTTCCTTCACGGCTCGTTTCTTCGCGGCGGCGTGCCGACCTGGGACAATCCCCGCCTGGTGGTGACTGACGAACAAGCCGCCGATCTGTCGCGCGCACTCGGAGACAAGATGGCGGTGCAGATGCGGGGGCATGGCTCCGTGGTCGTCGGCGCAACCGCGGAGGAGGCGTTCTTCGCCTGCACCTTTCTGGAGGAGAACGCCGGTATCCAGCTGCAGGCCGAGATTCTCGGCGGCGCGATCGCACTCAGTGCGGACGAGGCGCGCGACTGCGCCGAAGGCACGTTCCATCCGCGGCTGTTTCCGCTGCTGTGGACGTTCTACGAGCGCAAGGTCCCGCTTCCTTCTGGATTGGAGTGAGGGTCCCAAAAAGCAGTCGGAACCCAGGCGGGTTCCGGCGCGTTGGGCTGCGATTGTGAAAACGGGATGCTGTCATGGCCGCGCGATCGAATGCACTGCTGGCCGCACTCTCAAGCGCGGTGAAGCTCAATCCCCGGCTGAGCGCGGGGCTGGCTTTCGAGCTCGGCGTGATGGTTGGCGCCTTCGTCAAGACGGCGCGGGGCCGCAAGGGCATTGCTGGCGCAACCACCAAGCTGATCGATACGGTACCGCTGATTTCAGAGGCGTCGTCCAAGCGGCGGATGCCGCGCAAAGCCGCATCGCGAAAGCGCAAGACCGTCAGGCGCGCAGCTTAAAGTCTGCAGCGCTACGCCGCGGTCGCTTCCGGCACCGGCTGCTTATAGGCCTTGAGCTTGGGCATCACGTGCTTGGAGAACAGTTCGAGGTTGCTCATCGTGTCCTCATGGGTGAGGAAGCCGGCGTGACCCATCATCAACAGGTTGCCCATGCCGCCGCAATATTCGGTGAAGTCCACGATCTGCGCATAGACCTGGTCGGGCGTGCCGCAGAACAAAATGCCGGCATCGATCAGATCCTGCACGCTGCCGTGGTGCATGTTGATGCCGCGGCCGTCCTTGGTGAAGCTGCGCGGCGCGCTCTGGCCGCGGAGCATGCGGGCGTTGTCGTCGACGGTGAGGAAGCCCGGCGGATTGCGGAACGGCACGTGCACGATGGCCGATGAGCGCAGATACCCCGCGACCAGTTCGCCGCGGCGGCGCGCTTCGGCTTCATTATCGGCGACCGCGACCAATCCGAGATAGGCGACGCGGTCGGCTGGCGCCGGCTTCTTCCACTTGGCCAGGTAGCCGGCGCGATAAGCGTCATAGAGCGGTCGCGTGGCGTAGCCCGAGCCGAGTGTGGCCATGACATAGCCCTTCTCGCCCAACAGCCGCGCCTGCGCCTTGTTGCCGGTGGTGGTCCACACCGGCGGATGCGGCTGCTGCACCGGGCGTGGCCAGACATTGACCTGCCGGTAGTGAAAGAACTCGCCCTCCCAGTTGAACGGCTCGTCGTGGCTCGTCATCGCCTTGAGGATGAAGTCGTGCGCCTCCCAGAAGCGGTCCATCACGCCGACGGGATTCTGGTTCGAGGCTGGGAATTCGTAGGGCACGCCCTTGATGAAACCCATGTCGAGCCGGCCGCGCGAGATCACGTCGATGGTGGCGAGCTCTTCCGCGCAGCGCAGCGGATCCGGGCGGTGACCGATCGGATAGCCGAGCACCAGCAGGCGCGCCTTCTTGGTCTCGCGCGCCAGCACCGACAGGCCGACGATCACGGTCGACGACATGCAGGTCGCGGTCTGATGGTGCTCGTTGACCATGATGTTGTAGCCGAGTGCGTCCGCCGCCTTCCACTCGTCGTAATAGCGGTGGAACAGGTCACCGGCGGTGAGCGGATCGACCACCTTGTTGGGCAGGTTCACGCGCAGGGAGCCGCTGTGATTATTCCAGGTCGGATAATAGGGCTGCTCGGTGAAATAATAGACCTGCATGTCGGGACGTCTCCTTCAGGCTCGTCTCACGCGCGGCGCGGTGTGGGCGGGCGCTTCAGCGAAGGCGAGCACCCGGCGGGCGAATTCCTCGGGCCGCTCGAGGTGCGGGAAGTGGCCGGCCTTCTCGATCGGTTCGAGTTTCGCACCGGCGATCAGCCCGCAATAGCCGCGACCGTATTTGTCGCTGAGAACGCGGTCGGCGGTGCCCCACAGGAACAGCGTCGGCAGCTTGATGCGGTGCAGCCGGTTCTTGAGCTTGGGGTTGTGCATGTAGGGCGACCAGGCAAGCCGTGCATAGGCCTCGCGATTGCGCGCCGCGGCGAGCGATTCCGCCTCGGGCAGGTTCTTGTAGTCGTGCTCGCCGGCCTTCGGATCGAAATAGGCCAGTGCATTGAACTCGTCCGGCATCAGCGCCCAGATGTCGACGATGTCACGGGTTTCGCGGTCGCCGATCTTGACACCGATGGCATTGGCCATGACGAGGCGCGACAGCCGCGACGAGTCCTTCACGGCGATCTCGGCCGCGATCCAGCCGCCGAGGCCGACGCCGACCACCAGCACGTCGCGCAGATCGAGCTCATCCAGCAGATCGAGATAGAAATACGAAACGTCGTCGACGCTGGTCATGCCTTTCGGCAGTTGCGAGGTGCCGAAGCCTGGATGCGAAGGGGCAATGACGCGGCCGCCCTTGGCCAGTTCGGTCAGCACGGGCGCGGCCGGATCGATGCCGATGCCGGGATGGAGAAACAGGATCGGGCGGCCAGAACCGCGCTCGACGGCTTCAATGGTCACGCCATTCACGACCAGCGACTTGATCGCGTCTGGCATGCGCGAACCCCTCGTTTTTTACGGCCCCGCTTTCCATTGCACGAGCGCAGGCGGTGTTTCAAGATCATGCCGCAACACGCGTTCAACGGAAAGGAACATCGGGATGGATACGGCCGAAAAGCTGGGCGAATTCGAAACACGGCCGGGTGTGACCTATGCGACGCATGACAGCGTTGCGCTTGCAGGCGACCTGTACCTGCCGAAGGGAGCGGGACCTTTCCCGGCGCTGGTCGGCGTACATGGCGGCGGCTGGGTGCAGGGCGTGCGCGGCCAGTTCCAGCACTGGGGCAAGTATCTCGCGGCGCGGGGCGTCGCCCTGTTTGCGATCAGCTACCGGCTCGCCAAGCCTGCGCAGAAGACGTTTCCGCATGCGGTGCAGGACGTGCTGGCCGGCATCCAATTCGTGCGCGGCGGCGCCAAGGACCTCAACATCGCGCCCGACCGCATCGGCGTATTCGGACATTCCGCCGGGGGCAATCTCGGGGCGCTGGCGGCGTTGGCGGGCCCGCGCTTCGGCAACGGCTATCCGCAGGATCAGCACGCCAAAGTCAGCACCGACGTCAAGGTGTTTGCCGGCGTCTATGGCGTCTACGACGTTGCCGAGATGTGGGGCAAGTACAACGTCCAGAGCCCGAAGCAGAACAACATCGAGCTGTTTACCGGCGCGTCGCTGGCGGACAACCGCCAGGTTTATTTCGACGCCTCGCCGATCAGCTACGCGGTCAGCGCCAACAACAAGGTGGCGGTACATTTGAGCGTCGGCACCGAGGACGACCTGGTTGACCGGAGAGCCCACACCGACGCGTTCGTGCTGGCGCTCAAGCAGGCCGGCTTCTTCGTGCGCACCACGATCCTGCAAGGCGCGCCGCACTACTGGGGCAGCGACCCGATCGATGAGCCGAACAGCTTTTCGGGTTTCCTGGCGCCGCGGCTGATGCGGTTTCTGGCCGAAAAGCTTTAGCGCCCGTTGCGGCCGCGACGGCCGGATCAATCGCGGTTGCGCATGAAGTCCGGCGTCGGCGGCGGCCCCCACATATAGGCAACCTGCTTGGCGTCCCAGACTTTGGGTCGCTGCGGACGATCGCGGTGCCAGGGACGCGGATCGAAGTAGCCGAGCTCCTCGTCCTTCATCTGGTCGAGCTCGGTATAGAACTCGACGACCCAATCATCATGGTCGCGGTGGAAGGCGGCGACGTTGTGGCCGGGTCCGAGCCGGACCGGTCCCCAGATGATCGGTATTTTCCGCTCGCCGAACAGATCGCACGCCGTTTGCAGGTGCGAAAAATCTCGGAGCTCGTAGGCGATGTGGTGCATCTTGGCGCTGTTGCCGCGGATGAAGTTCACCGCATGGTGGTCGGCGTTGCAGCGCATGAACACAAAGAAGTCGCCGATCCAGTCCGAGACCCGAAAGCCCAGCACTTCGCCGTAGAATTTTGCGAGCGCCTGCGGCTCCGGTGTGACGAAAGCGACGTGGCCGAGCTTGAGGACGCCGGCGCCGACAACCTGCTCTTGGTTGCCGATCGTGCTCCATTCGCGGAACAGCTCGATCTCCGTGCCCTTTGGATCCTGGAACGACAGCACCTTCGGGACCCCGGGAACAGAATCATTGCGCTCTTCGGCCGCAACGCCATGTTTCTGCAACTCGCGGCGGAGGTCGGCGAAGTCGGCATTGGCCGCCACTTCGAACGACAGCTTGGTGCAGCGCGCTTGTGCGCCTTGCTGCAATTCTACGGTCAGCAGGCCGATCTTGGTGGCCAGGAAAGCGCGCTTGTCCTCGCGGCCGGCGAGCGAAAGCCCGATCACCTGGGTGTAATGCTCGATCGCCTTGGTAAGGTCCGGCGTTTCGAAGGTTGCGTGGCCGATCCGCAGCACTTTGATCATGACGTTCGCCCCGATCCTTACTTGCGTCCCACGAGGTCGATCAGCGCGGACATGCCGCCATGTCCGTGGCCTTCATGGATTTCGCTATCGTATTCCGCGATCTCGATTTTGGAGAAATCCGCAAACGACGTCTCTAGGAGCTCGCGCGTGTAAAGGTTTTCGACTTCGGACGGTCCGCCGGTTTTGTACTGGCGTTGCTTGGGCGTGTAGCCCTCCATCAGCAACAATCCGCCCGGTTTGAGGGCCCGCTTGATGCCGGCGAATACGCGAGCCCGCAACGGCGGCGCACAGAACTGAAAGAATATTGCCACCACCACGTCGAACGCTTCGGCCGGCCATTGCCATGTGTCGAGGTCGGCCTGCTCGGTGCGGATCGTCACACCGCGGTCGTTGGCCAGGGTGCGGGCCTTCGCCAGGGCGGTCGGCGAGAAGTCCATGGTCAGAACCTCGAGACCCTGCTCGGCGAGAAAGACGCCATTGCGGCCCTCGCCATCGGCAATCGAGAGCGCCTTCTGGCCCGGCTTGAGCAACTCGGCCTTGCTCTTGAGAAAGGCGTTCGGCTCGGTGCCGAAATGATAGCCCGGCGCCGCAAATCGCGCTTCCCAGCGGTCCAGTTCCGACATCGCGTTCCTCGTGCTCCGACCCCGCAAGGGTGATGGACGCCGCGCTGCGGGGCAAGGGCCGGGCGGCGAATTCAATCCTGCCTTGCGTTGCGGGCCCGCTCGGAGCGCCGGATTTCCGCTAGCGCATATTCGCTGTTGAGCGCGAACCTTTCGAGAAAGGAAGACACCGCGGCAAAATCCTCGCGGGACACATCGGCGAACAGCAGGTCGTTCACCCGCCGGAGCAGTGGGATGACCGCGCGGATCGCATCTTCTCCCTTGGGCGACAGCCGCACCAGCACGCTGCGGCGATCGAGCATACTGGCCTGTTTGGTGAGCAAACCCTTGCCGATCAATCGGCCGACCTCGGTGGTGACGTGCGTTGCGGCGAGTTGGGTGTGGTCGGCGAGGGCGCGGATCGATACGCCATCGCTGCCTTGCTGATACGCCGTTCCGATCAGCACGATGAACTGCGAAGCGGTGAGGCCGAGAACGCGGCCAAAGGCTTCACGGCAGGTGTGCAGACGGCCGAAGGTCAATGCCATCAGATAGAGCGTTTCACGGAACGCGACGTCGCCGCCGGACTTCAACATCGGCGGAAGCGTGATTGTCGGCGGCGGGACGAATGCCTTGCCGCGCCGCGGCAGGGCATGGTGCGGTCGGGCAGGACTCCCCTTCTTGTTCGAAGTCGCCATGCGGCCTCCCTTGGGCTGACCCGGCTATATCACATCACCGGCTTGACAGCATAGCAGAAAGGTACATTATGTAGCTATATTTTTAATATAAGTCGGGAGGATGCCATGACGGCTATGCGAACCGGGTCCGAGTATCTGCGCTCCCTGAACGATGGACGGCGGGTGTTCGTCGACGGCGAATGCGTCGCCGATGTGAGCCGGCACAAGGCCTTCCGCGAGGCGGCGCGTTCGGTCGCGCGGCTCTACGATATCGCCGCGGAGCCGGCGAACCGCGAACTGATGACGTTCACCTCGCCCAAGACCGGGGCGCCGGTGCTGCGCGCCTTCCAGATCCCGAAAACCCATGCTGATCTCCGCCAGCGGCGGCTGTTCTCGGAAAAATGGGCGGAGGCGACGTTCGGCCTGATGGGCCGCACCCCGGACCACGTCGCGGGCTTCTTCTGCGGCTATGCCGCCGTGCCGGAGGTGTTCGCCAAGGGCGGACAGAAATTCGCCGACAACGTCGTCGCGTTCTACGAACGCATGCGCGACGAGCATCTCTACGTCAGCTACGCGATCGTGCCGCCGCAGATCGACCGCAGCAAGCCGGCGCACAAGCAGAGCGATCCGGCGCTCTACGCCGGCGTGGTGAAGGAACGCGACGACGGTATCGTGATCTCAGGCGCGCAACAGCTGGCCACCGGCGGCGCGCTGTCCGACTGGCTGCAACTGAGCTGCATTCATCCGCTGCAACCGGGCGACGAGAATTACGCCAACAATGTCGCGGTCCCGATCAACGCGCCGGGCCTCAAGCTCTATCCGCGGCGGCCGTTCGCGCTCCGCGCCGACAATTCGTTCGATTATCCGCTGTCGAGCCGTTTCGACGAATCCGACAGCTACGTGGTGTTCGACAACGTCTTCGTACCGTGGGAGCACGTGTTCATTTACCGCAACGTCGAAATCTCCCGCGACCAGTGGTGGAAGACCACCGCCCACACGCTGGGCAACCATCAGGCTCAGGTCCGTTACGTCACCAAGCTGCGCTTCCTGGCCGGTCTTGCTCAGCGCATGAACGAAATGACAGGAAATGTTGCGGCGCCGCCGGTGCAGGTGATGATGGGAGAACTCGCCGCGTTCGTGACGATCTACGAATCCATGCTGCTTGCGCACGAGGTGGTGGCGCCGATCAAGGATGGCGTGCTGTGGCCATCTGTCACGACGCTCTATTCGGCCATGGCGATGCAATCGGAGTTCAACGGCCGGATGCTGGAGATGGTGCGGGAACTCGCGGGCGGCGCCTTCATCACGCTGCCGTCGTCGCTGGCGGATCTCGAAAGCTCGCTCACCGCGCCGGATGTGGAGCGCTATATGCGCTCGGCCTCGACCGACGCCAAAAGCAAGATCGCCCTGATGCGGCTGCTCTGGGACTTCATCGGCTCGGAATTCGGCAGTCGCCACCAGCAGTACGAGAAGTTCTATGGCGGGGCGTCATTTTTGGTGAAGACCAACGTCTATCGGAGCTTTGATTGGAAGCGTGCCGGAGCGCTGGTCGATGCCGCGCTGTCTCTGCCGTCGACAGGCGGCGCGGTTTGAACGGCCTGAAGCGCGATCTGGCGTTTGTTCTGCTCTCCAAAAAGCCTTAAATGCCAGATGCTTATAAAAGTGGCATGGATATCGGGAGACACCTTCCAGTCAGCAAAACATGGCCGCTTTTTAACTATTCGCTACACGCGGGTCTGCTATACACGCGACAAAATGCAACACCTCTTCTGGGGAGGAGGTTTCCAGGTTGAATATGTTTTCATCTCGCTGCCAGGAATGGATACGCGCGGCCACGCGGCATACGCGGGCGCTGGCCTTGGTCGCCGTGCTGGCTGTGGTGGCGGTCGTCATCGTCGTGAAGACGCAGGACGGGCGTGTCCCGAAGGTCTCCAACGGCGCAGACACCGAGGTATCCAGCCAAGCCAAACGGATCTCGCGCTTTGCGCCGACGCCGGCGCAATGGGCAGCGCTTGGCATGGAGCCGGTCAAGAATATGACGTTCCGCTCGGAACACATGACCGAAGGCAAGATCTCGATCAACGAAGACAAGGCGACGCCGATCTTTCCGCCCTATGTCGGGCGGGTGACCCGGCTCATGGCCAAGCCAGGCGATACGGTGAGGCGAGGCGAGCCGCTGTTCTACATCGAAGCCGCCGACATGGTGCAGGCGCAGAACGATTTCCTCACTGCACTTGCTTCGATCAATCGGGCGAAGTCGCGTGTGACGATCACCGAGATCATCGAGAAGCAGAACCGCACGCTGTTCGAGAGCAAAGCGGGTGCGCTGCGCGATTTCCAGACCGCGACGGCCGACCTTGCCCAGGCGCGGGCTGATCTGCGCACCGCCGAATCCGCGCTCGAAGCGGCGCGCAATCGCCTTATCATTCTTGGCAAGACGGATGCCGAGATCGCCGCGTTCCAGGAGCAAGGCAAGATCAGTTCCGAGACGCCGATCTATGCGCCGCTGTCCGGCACCGTCGTGCAGCGCAAGATCGGACCGGGTCAGTACGTCAGCTACACCGGCACCGGCATCATCGACCCGGTCTTCACGATCGGCGACCTCTCGACCGTATGGCTCGTCGCCTATGTCCGCGAAAGCGAGGCGCCGAAGGTTCGCGCCGGGCAACAGCTCGATTTCACCGTGCTCGCCTATCCGAAGACGACGTTCAAGGCCAACATCGACCATGTGGCGGCATCGCTCGATCCGAGCATCCGCCGTCTGCTGGTGCGCGCGACGATCGACAACAGCAACGGCCAGTTCAAGCCGGAGATGTTCACCTCGGTCACGATCTACACCGACGAGGGCGATAGCTCGATCGGGGTGCCGCGCGACGCGGTGATCTACGAGGCCGACAACGCGCGCGTCTGGGTCGCGCGCGCTGACAAGACCGTCGAGGTGCGGCAGATCAAGACCGGCATCACCCGTGGTGGCCAGATCCAGGTGCTGCAAGGCCTGCAGCCGGGTGAAATTGTTGTGACCAAAGGCAGCTTGTTCGTGGACCAAGCGGCCGGAAGCTGACGTCGCGGGGGCGGCGCGCAGGCAGGCAGTCACGCTGAGACCGCTCATTTCAAACCTGCATTGAGCTCGATCGGACCCCATTCTCTTGAATGCGCTGATTGCATTTTCGATCAAGCAGCGGGTGCTGGTTCTCGCCCTGTTTGTGATGACGTTTGTCGGCGGAGTCCTGGCCTTTCGCCAACTCAATATCGAAGCCTATCCAGATCCCACCCCGCCGATGGTGGACATCATCACGCAAAGTCCGGGCCTCTCCGCAGAGGAGATCGAGCGCTATATCACCATTCCGATTGAGACCCAGACTTCGGCGTTGCGCCACCTCAATACGGTCCGCACCATCTCGCTCTACGGTCTGTCAGACGTAAAGCTGCAATTCACGTTCGACTACACTTACGAGGAGGCTCTGCAGCAGGTCCTCAATCGCCTCTCTCAACTGCCTCCATTGTTGAACAACGCGCAGCCACAGATCTCTCCGGTCAGTCCGATCGGCGAAATCTATCGTTACAAGCTCGCCAGCTCCCCCAACTACAACGTGCTCGATCTCAAGACTTTGCAGGATTGGGTGCTGCAACGCCGATTCCGCGCGGTGCCGGGCGTAATCGACGTCACCGGCTGGGGCGGCAAAACAAAGACGTACGAGCTCCAGATCGATGTAAACAAGCTGATCGCCTACGGGATAACGCTGCCGCAGATGCTGCAGACGTTGAACAACAGCAATATCAACGTCGGCGGCAGCACGATCAACATCGGCCCGCAGGTTGCCGTCGTTCGCGGCGTGGGACTTATTCGTTCGCTCGACGAAATCCGCAACACCATGCTGGCCCAGGTCGGTGGCGTGCCGGTCATCGTCGGCGACGTGGCCACAGTGGCGGTATCCAATCAGCCGCGACTCGGAATCGCCGGCAAGGACAATGACGACGACATCGTACAGGGCATCGTCTTGATGCGGCGTGGCGAAAAAAGCATGCCTACGATCAAGCGCGTCCAGCAGGAGGTCGAGCGGATCAATGCCAGCAACATACTTCCTACGGGCGTCCGGATCGAGCGCATTTATGACCGCAAGGATTTGATCGACATTACGACCTCGACCGTGTTGCACAACATGGTCATCGGCATCGCCCTGATCTTCTTGCTGCAGTGGGCGTTTCTGGGCAATTTGCGGAGCGCTGTCATTGTCGGAATGACGATCCCGTTCGCGCTGTTCTTCGCGGTCGGAATCCTGGTCGTGCGCGGCGAATCCGCCAACCTGCTGTCGGTCGGCGCGATCGATTTTGGTCTGATCGTCGATGCGACCGTCATCATGGTCGAAAGCATATTCCGTTGGCTGAGCGGTCACGGAAATCAAGAAGCAACGGAAGAAGCCATCCGGACGCTCCCGCCGGCCGGACTGCATGGCATGCGGCTAGCAATCTTTCACGCCGCGGCGGATGTGAACCGCTCCATATTCTTTGCAGCCGGCATCATCATCGCGGGGTTCATCCCGCTGTTTACGTTGAGTGGCGTCGAAGGACACATCTTTGGCCCGATGGCGCAAACCTACGCTTACGCGCTGGCCGGCGGTCTCATCGCGACATTCACCGTGACGCCCGCGCTGAGCGCGCTGATTTTGCCCGAGCACGTGAAGGAAACCGAAACGTTCGTGGTGCGCGCTCTGCATCGCGTCTATATGCCGATGCTGAATTTTTCCATCCGTCACAAGGCCGTCACCGTCGCGGGCGCGGTCGTCCTGCTGGTGTTGGCCGCCATTGTCGTGCGCTCGTTGGGGCTGGAGTTCCTGCCGAAGCTCGAGGAAGGCAATCTCTGGATCAGGGCCACTCTGCCCTCCACGATTTCGCTGGAGGAGGGCAACACCTACGTCAACCGGATGCGTCGCCTCGTCTCCACCTTCCCCGAGGTGGAATCGGTTGTCTCGCAGCAGGGGCGGCCCGACGACGGGACCGACGCCGCGGGCTTCTTCAACGCGGAGCTTTTTGTGCCGCTCAAGCCGGTGACCGAGTGGCGCCCCAAGGTCGACAAGGACAGTCTGACCAACGAGGTGCTCACCAAGCTGCAGGCGGAATTCCCGGGCGTGGAATTCAATTTCTCGCAGTATCTGCAAGATAACGTGGCTGAGGCGGTTTCCGGCGTGAAGGGCGAGAATTCCATCAAGCTGTTCGGTAGCGATCTCCAGGTCATTACGGACACGGCCGCCAAGATCAAATCCGTATTGGCCTCGGTTCACGGTGTGACCGACTTGGCAGTCTTCAACTCGCTCGGCCAGCCGACCGTGCAAATCGATATCGACCGTAAGCGCGCCTCCCGTTACGGATTGAGCCCCGGCGATATCAACGCGACTATTAAATTGGCGATCGGCGGCGACTCGGCGGGTGACTTGTACGAGCCGGGAAGCGACCGGCATTTCCCGATCATCGTGCGCCTTGCGCCGCAATTCAGGAAAAGTCTGGAGGACATTCGAAATCTCAAGATCGCGGTGCAGAGTCCCGCGAGTGCGGCCCAGAGCTCTGCCAGTGCAACTCAGGGTTCCGGCCCTTCGGCGCAGGCGGCGGGCGGTCTGGTCGAACTGAGCTCCTACGGCACCTTCGGCCTCGCCTCGGGGCTCAAGGTCAATGTGGGCGCGCCGAACGGCAGGGCCGGTGTGCTGCTGATCGACCCGCCGACCGTGGTCGTCGGTGCGTCCGGCGACGCCGGCGTCACCATGACCAACGGCGACGT
>Ga0163163_10001585_pt1 | contig 19121 bp, 15 predicted proteins | sample S65metaG_FD_119766 | JGI IMG/M metagenome (GOLD analysis project Ga0163163, IMG submission 119766) | Switchgrass rhizosphere microbial communities from Kellogg Biological Station, Michigan, USA - S6-5 metaG | ecosystem: Host-associated > Plants > Roots > Rhizosphere > Soil | place: USA... | reverse complement strand
CGCCGGCTGCGCTCCGAGGACGTGCGCGGCAGCAATATCTTGCTTGCAATCGAGATCGCAAGCTCCACGCTGGCGCAAGATCGCGGGCCCAAGGCACGGCTCTACGCCAGCTTTGATGTCCGCGAACTTTGGATAATCGATACAAATAGCCGCACGACCTGGATTCACAAAAGCGCCGCCGCAGGCGCGTGGCGGGACATCACCGAGACACCTTCAAACGAAACCTTGCGCCTCGATGCGATCCCCGCGCTTCTCAATTCAATTGATCGCGGCGCTACTCCGCCGCCTCGCGCTGCGCATAGCCGAGGCGGCGGTTCAATTCCTCCAATAGGCTCGCCGCCGCTTCCGGGATTACCGTACCTGGCGGGAAAATGGCCGAGGCACCGCTCTGGCGCAGCGCATCAACATCCTGCGGCGGGATCACGCCTCCTACTACTATCATTATGTCGGGCCGGCCCTGCTCTTCCAACGCCTGCTTCAATTCCGGCACCAGCGTCAGGTGACCTGCCGCAAGCGACGAAATCCCGACGATATGCACGTCGTTCTCGACCGCCTGACGCGCCGCCTCTTCGGGGGTCGCGAAGAGCGGGCCAATGTCGACATCGAAGCCGAGGTCGGCAAAAGCCGAAGCGATGACCTTCTGGCCGCGATCATGTCCGTCCTGGCCGACCTTGGCGACGAGAATGCGCGGACGGCGGCCCTCATTCTCTTCGAAAGCTTCGACCATTGACTGCACGCGGTAGATGGTTTCCGCGCCCACGCCTGCCTCCCGTTTGTACACGCCGGAAATAGCGCGGATCTCGGCACGATGCCGACCGAACACTTTTTCGAGCGCGCCCGAAATCTCGCCGACCGTGGCCTTCGCGCGCGCCGCGTCAATCGATAGCGCGAGAAGATTGCCGCCGGCCTTCGCGCCATTCGTCAGCGCGTCCAGCGCACGCGTCGTTGCGGCTTGGTCGCGCTCTTCGCGCAGGCGCTTCAATTTCGCGATCTGCTGCGCGCGCACGGCGGAATTGTCGACCTTCAAAACGTCAATCGGCGGCTCGTCGGTGAGCCGGTATTTGTTAACCCCGATCACCGTCTGCTGGCCGGAATCGATGCGCGCTTGCGTCTTCGCCGCGGCCTCTTCGATGCGCAGTTTCGGAATGCCGGCTTCGATCGCCTTCGCCATGCCGCCGAGCCGCTCGACTTCCTCAATGTGCTCCCAAGCCTTCTTGGCGAGATCGGCAGTCAGCCGCTCGACATAATAGGAGCCACCCCAGGGATCGATGATGCGCGTCGTACCACTCTCCTGCTGCAGGAAGAGCTGCGTGTTGCGGGCGATCCGAGCGGAGAAATCCGTTGGCAGCGCTAGCGCTTCGTCGAGCGCATTCGTGTGCAGGGATTGGGTGTGTCCCTGCGTCGCAGCCATCGCCTCGATGCAGGTGCGCATCACGTTGTTGAACGCGTCCTGCGCGGTCAAGGACCAGCCGCTCGTCTGGCAATGTGTGCGCAGCGGCAGCGACTTCTCCGATTTCGGATTGAAATCCTTGACGAGCTTTGCCCAGATCAGGCGCGCGGCGCGCATTTTGGCGACTTCCATGAAGAAATTCATGCCGATCGCCCAGAAGAACGACAGCCGCGGCGCGAACTGATCGATCGTGAGCCCCGCCTTCAAACCGGCGCGGATATATTCGACGCCGTCGGCAAGCGTGTAGGCGAGTTCTAGATCCTGCGTCGCGCCGGCTTCCTGCATGTGATAGCCGGAAATCGAAATCGAATTGAATTTCGGCATGTTTGCAGATGTGAATGCAAAAATATCGGAGATGATGCGCATCGACGCCGCAGGCGGGTAAATGTAGGTGTTGCGCACCATGAATTCTTTTAAAATGTCGTTCTGGATCGTGCCCGAGAGTTGCGCCGGCTTTACCCCCTGCTCTTCCGCCGCGACGATATAAAGCGCGAGCACCGGCAGCACGGCGCCGTTCATCGTCATCGACACGCTCATCTGATCGAGCGGGATGCCCGAGAATAGCGTGCGCATGTCGTAGATCGAGTCGATGGCTACACCGGCCATGCCGACGTCGCCGGAAACACGCGGGTGATCCGAATCGTAGCCGCGATGCGTCGCAAGATCGAAAGCGACGGAAAGACCCTTCTGCCCGGCGGCAAGATTGCGGCGGTAGAAGGCGTTCGAATCCTCGGCCGTGGAGAAGCCAGCATATTGCCGGATCGTCCAAGGCTGGTTGACATACATCGTTGAATACGGCCCGCGCAGATAGGGCGCGATGCCGGGATAGGAGTCGATATAGGAGAGGCCTTCGATATCCTCGGGACCGTAGAGCGGTTTGACCGGAATGCCTTCGGGCGTGAGCCAAGGTTCGCCGGCAGGAGGCAAGCCGGCGGCGGCCGGAGCGAAGGGGACAGTTGCAAAATCGGGAACACGCGACATGGTCAGAACCGTCCTGCGATTTCGCACTGCATTATAATACCGCTTTTGTGCCGCAGCGCCAGCAGCCTAGCCGCGCCGCTCAGCGCGCCAGCGGCCGCTGCAGGCAAGTGTCGGCGAGCTCCAGCTGCCGCTGCCCCAATCGCCCGAGAGGCGGCCGGTCGCTGTGGCATAATCTCTGTTGCGGACGAATCGGATGCTCACCGCGCCATTCGGCGAAATCCCGCCAGAAGGTCTCGCGACCTCGCCGATATCAACGACGCGGCCGCCCTGAATACCGAGCATCCACCGATACACGCGATCGCATGTGCCTTGATCGGTGATGACTTCGACCGACCATCTGCCATCGTAATTGCCGCCGCCGTGTAAGGCGGCAAATGCTTCGCTTGTTGCGACGAGCGCGACGGTCGTTATCCATAGCAAAACTCGCATGTTTCTTCCCTAGACGATCCGGTGTTGCGCGTCTTGAAGCACGCGCGGAGCATCGCAACCCCGATAGATGAAGTCGGTTACGCCAGCCTGGCGCAATTCCGCTTCCTCTTCGCGCGGACGCCCCGCCAGGTAAATTGCCTTCGCGCCCGCATCGGCAAACGCCCGGGCAGTGGCGAGCGCTTTTTCGTCGTAAACGGCATCGCTCGAGCAGATGCAGGCGAGTTTTGCGCCGGATTGTTTGAATGCGTCGGCGGCCTTTTGTGGCGTGTCGAAACCATCGTTGTCGATTGCGGCGATCCCGCCTGCGGCGAAGAAATTTTTTGCAAACATCGCTCGCGGCGTAAATGTTGCGAGCGAGCCGAGATTGGCGAGAAACACTGCAGGACGGGTGCCCTTTTCCGCCATGCTATCGATGTGGGCGCGAAGGCGCTCAAACGGCTCGGCCAAGCGTATGGGGAAGAGCTTCTCCGCGTCCTCCGTCTCTGCCGAAAGCTGCAGCGGCTGAAGCGTCGAAACAGGCACTTCCTCCGAGATCGGAAATTCGCTCGCGCCGGTCAGCGGATCGAGACGCCGCGCGACGCGTTCGCGCCGGCGTGCGCGCGTCTCCGCCACACGCGCCTGAAAAGAGCCCGAGGCAAGCGCCTTCGCCAATCCGCCTTCTTTCTCGATTTGCTGGAACAAATTCCAGGCGTGTTCGCAAAGCTCTGATGTGAGCGCCTCATAGCCGCCGCTGCCCGCGGCCGGATCGCTCACCTTGTCGAGATTGGATTCTTCGCTGAGCACGAGCTGCGTATTGCGCGCGAGCCGGCGCGCCGCAGCATCGGGCAGACCGAGCGCCTGCGTGAATGGCAGAACGGAAATCGTATCCGCGCCACCGAGCGCGGCGGAAAACACCGCCATTGTGGCACGCAATAGATTCACGTGCGGATCGACGCGAGTCATCATCCGCCACGCAGTTTCAGCATGGAGATGCAGCGGCGAGGGCGTGAGCCCGCAAGCTTCTTCGACCCGAGCCCATAGCCGCCGCAGCGCACGGAACTTGGCGAGTGTGCAGAACTGATCGGCATCGGACGCGAGCCGGAACGAGACCATCTTGCGTGCAGCGTCGAGATCCATGCCGGCAGCCTCGAGCGCGCGCAAATAAGCGACCGCTGAAGCGAGCGCGAAGGCGAGTTCCTGCACCTCCGATCCGCCGGCCGCATGAACAGGACGCGCATCGGCGACGCAAAGGGTTTTCTTGAAACCGCGATCGGCCAGGCTGCGGACGTATTCCGCGAATCTTGGCGCAAGCGAAGACCAATCCACGGCGTCGAGCTCACCGTGGGCAATTGCGTCAAGAGGATTTAAGCCAAACACGATGTTTGTCCGGGCGGGCTCGATCCCGCGTTTCTCGATCAGCCGTGCAACTTTATCCGCCGCGTCCCGTGTCGCGGCGCTGAGATCGAGCTCGATTGTGATGCCGGTTTCGAGCACAACATCATCGAGCACCTGCGCAATGGCGTCCTCCGACGCATCCGGCAGGCCAAAGCCGTAATCTCCGGCGCTGCCGGCAAAGACGAGCTGCAAACCCGTCGCGCCGTTTTCGAGATCGGTCAGCGCCTGTTTGTTCGCCTGGATCGGGTCGGGAAGATCGATACGTTGCACCACCGACCACGGCCCCGGCACCATGCGAAGCACACGCGGCTGCTCCTCACCTGCACGCTGATAAAGCGGCGCGATGGGGATGTCGTCACAGGTTTTGCTGACCAGCGTTTCGAATGATTTTCCCTTGAGGACGCCGTCGACGAGCCTGCGCCATTGCTCCTTATCCGCCGGAGGAAAAACGTTTGCGAAAGGCATGTCGGAATCGAGCATCGCGGTCATTCTCGATGCGAAAATCAGGCCGCGAGCGCAGCGAGAATGCGCGCCCAGCTGCGCGCGCCTTTGTGGAAGGAGGTGAGCTCGTACTTCTCATTCGGCGAATGGATGCGATCGTCTTCGAGCCCGAAGCCGATCATCAGCGCATCCATTTTGAGATCGCGCTTGAAAATGCCGACGATCGGGATCGAGCCGCCGGAGCCGATCAGCACCGGCTCCTTGCCCCATTCCGCCTGAAGGGCGCGGCGCGCGCGGCGTAGCGCCTCCGAGCCGAATGGCAGCGCGATGGCACCGCTCGCACCGTGTGACAGAAACTGTGCGCGGCAATCGGCAGGCAATCGTGCGCGAACGAACTCACGGAAGCTTGCGGAAATGCGCTCTGGATCCTGGTTGCCGACGAGCCGAAACGAAAATTTCGCGGAGGCCTGCGCAGGCAGGACCGTTTTCGACCCCTTCCCCGTATAACCGCCGGTGACGCCGTTCACGTCGCCGGTTGGCCGCGACAAGATTTGCTCGAGAACGCTGCGATCCTTTTCGCCGGCAGGCGTGGAAAGACCGACATCTGAAAGGAATTTCACTTCGTCGAAATTGAGCGCCCGCCACTGGTCGGCGATATCGGGTGGTAGTTCCTCGACGCCTTCATAAAAATCGGGGATGGTGATGCGGCCGTTTGCATCGTGAATGTCGGCGATGATCCGCGCCAAGACATGAATCGGGTTGACCGCCGCGCCGCCGAAAAGGCCGGAATGCAGATCGCGGCTCGCGCCTTGAACGATGACCTCCTCCAGCAGGAGGCCGCGCAGCAGCGTAGTGATAGCCGGTGTCGCGCGATCCCACATTCCGGTATCGCAAACAAGCATGATGTCGGCAGCGACATCCTTGCCGTGCTCGGCAAGAAAGCCCGGCAGCGAGGGCGAGCCGGTCTCCTCTTCACCTTCGAACAGCACGGTTACGTGACATGGCAGGCCACCATTGTCGCGGAACGCGCGGCAGGCTTCCACGAAGGTCATCAGCTGGCCTTTGTCGTCGGCGGCGCCGCGCGCGACGATGCGCTTCCCGTTCGGTGCGTCCACAATACGCGCAACGAAGGGATCGCCGTCCCAAAGCTCGATCGGATCGGGCGGTTGCACGTCATAGTGGCCGTAGAAGAGGACATGCGGCACGTCGCGCGCACTCGCCTCGGCGTGGCCGACGACAGCCGGGTGCCCGGCGGTCGGGCGAACCGACGCTTCGAATCCGAGGCTTGTCAGCTCTCTCGCTAGCCAATCCGCGGCGCGCCGACACTCGGCCGCATAGGCGGGATCGGTCGAGACCGACGGAATCGCGATGAGCTCGCTCAGCCGCTGCAGCGCTGCCGGCTGATTGCGATCGATCGTGTCGAGAACCGTCTCTAGCTTGCTCATCCGCCTGTCAGCAAAGTGCGGCGGACCGTAGCAGCGTACGGCGTCCAATCAAGGCGGGCTATTTGCCAGCCCTGAATTTCGCCGCGTCAAAATACTTCGTCTCGAACAACCCTTCCGCCTTCGGCGCCGCGGGGAAATCGTCGATCTCGACCTGGTACTCGAGCAGCGCCCGCGTCGGCGCCTCGATCGCGCGCGGATCGGTCACATACGCGACCGCGGGCGAAGCCAACGCCGCCGCCATGACATCGGCCGGCACCAGTCCGCCGCCCACCACCTCGGCTACATAAGCCGACGCCGCCTTGGGATCGCGCTGGATCAGCTCGGTCGCGCGGATCACCAGCCCAACGATCGTCTGAACCGCGTCGGCGTGCGCCTTCTCGAAAGCGCCGGTCGCGGCGATCACCACTCCGGGAATATCGGGGAACATGTCGCGCGCGGTGGCGATCGCTTTCAGCCGCGGGTCGCGCCGCTGCACGATCGTCGCCGACGGCTCGAGCACCGTGCCGCCATCGATCGCGCCGGCGAGAATCGCGCCCTGCAGCGCCTCGATGCCGATGGCGACGATCTCGACATCGGCGCGCGCCACTTTGTGCGTTTTGAAAAACCAGTAGTTCAGCGCGACCGTCGGCACGCCGCCGGGCGGCAGCGTGCCTATCTTGGCCGGCCGGCCCTGCGCCTGACGGAAGTCAGCGAGGGCGGCGGCGGGATCGTTGCCGGTTTTGCCGAAGGCTTCGGCCAAAGCGGGCGCGGCCAAAAACGCCGAGCCGCCGGTGCCGGCGGCGCTGACGACATGCACGTCGAGCCCGCGCGAGCGGGCGACCGCGACCGGCGCGATGCCGATCGCCAGCATGTCGAGCGAGCCCGAAGAAATCGCCTGAATGGCGGCGGGGCCGGAATCGAATTTGGCAAGCCGGATGTCGAGCCCTGCCTCGCGCGCCCAGCCGGCGCCGTCGAGCACGTAAAGCGCCGCCGCGCCGATGACCGGGACGTAGCCGACGCGCAGGGCAAGTGCGCCTTGCGCGCCGGCGGGCGCGGCGGCGAGGGCGGCGGCGGCGGCGAGAAGGGCGCGGCGGGTGAGCATGGTTCTATAACGCCGCGGACGGCCCCAGACGCAAGCGCCGCCAGGGTGCTCCGCGTTGTGGGCTGCCGCGTGCGCCGCGCTAATTCACTCCCCCATGTCGCTCGTCACCGTCTACTCGCGCACGCTAGCGCTGCTTCGTCCCGAGCGAGGTCTCGCCATCACGCTCGTCGTCGCCAATCTGGCGATCGCCGCCTCGCAGTTTGCCGAGCCGTTTCTATTCGGGCGAATCATCGACCGGCTGAGCCGCAACGACGCCAATCCCGCCGCGCATCCGTGGGGCGATATCCTCCCCTGGCTCATCGCCTGGGCGGCGTTCGGCATTTTCTCGATCCTTGCGGGCGTGCTCGTCGCGTTGCACGCCGACCGCCTGTCGCATCGGCGCCGGCTCGCCGTCATGGCCGATTATTTCGACCATGTGCTCGACCTGCCCCTGAGCTTCCACAGCGCCAATCATTCCGGGCGGCTTCTGAAAATCATGCTCGAAGGCGCGCAGGGGATGGCCGGCTTGTGGCTGTCTTTTTTCCGCGAGAATTGTGCCTCCGCCGTCGCGCTGTTCATCCTGTTGCCGCTAACATTGTTCGTGAACTGGCGGTTGGCGAGCGTGCTCATCGTGCTTGTTGCGGTGTTCGGCGCTCTCACCATCTACGTCGTCCGCCAGACGGAGACGCTGCAAGGCACGGTCGAGCGCCATAGCGCCGAGCTCGCCGAACATACCTCGGACGCATTCGGCAACATTTCGGTGGTGCAAAGTTTTACGCGCGTCAGCGTCGAATCGCGCGCCATGCGCCGGATCGCCTCGCAGCTTCTCGCCGCGCAATTGCCGGTCCTGTCGTGGTGGGCGCTGGTGACGGTTGCGACGCGCGCCTCGGCGACTTTGTCGATTCTCGTCATCTTCGTTCTCGGCACCTGGCTGCATTTCCAGGGGCTGGCCACGGTCGGCGAGATCGTCACCTTCATCAATTTCGCGACCATGCTGATCGCGCGGCTCGAGCAGTTGGTGGGCTTCACGAACGTGTTGCTCATGCAGGTGCCGAAACTCGCCGACTTTTTCGCCGTCATCGATCTGCCGCCGGCGCTCGCCGATAAGGCCAACGCCATCGATGCCGGCCGGCTGAAGGGTCATGTGGTCTTTTCCGGTGTGACTTTTTCCTACGATGCGAAACGCGTCGCCGTCGCCGATCTGAATATCGATGTTGCCCCAGGCCAGACCGTGGCCCTGGTCGGGCCGACCGGCTCGGGCAAATCCACGACACTTGGCCTCCTCCACCGCGTCTTCGATCCGCAGAAGGGATCGATCACGATCGACGGCATCAACATTCGCGACATGAGCCTCGAATCGTTGCGCCGGAACATTGGCGTCGTGTTTCAGGAGCCGATGCTGTTTGCGCGCTCGATCGAGGAGAATCTGCGGGTCGGTAAGCCGGAGGCGACGCCCGAGGAAATCGCGATGGCGTTGGAGCGCGCGCAGGCGGCCGATTTCGTATCACGCAATCCGGAAGGCGTCAGGGCGCTGGTCGGCGAGCGCGGTCGCTCGCTTTCCGGCGGCGAGCGTCAGCGCCTTTCGATCGCGCGCGCGCTATTGAAAGATCCGCCGATCATGATTTTTGACGAGGCGACGAGCGCCCTCGATGCGACGACGGAACGCCAGATACAGGCAGCGCTCGAACGCGCAACGCAGGGGCGGACGACCTTCGTCATCGCGCATCGGCTCGCCACGATCCGTAATGCCAATTGCATCCTCGTTTTCGATCACGGCCGCATCGTCGAGCGCGGGAATTTCCAGGAGCTTCTCGCGCGCAATGGCAAATTCGCCGCGCTCGCCCGCGCGCAGTACATGACAAGCGAGGCTAAGCGCGATCCCGAGACCGCTTCTTTGGTGCGTGAGACGCCCCAGGCCGAGGGAACAGCAGCTTCGCGCGCGGGCTAACTTCGCGAAAAGCGCGTTTTCAGCCCGCGCCAGAGCCGGCGGATCGGCGAATAGGTGCGCTCGGTCGCGTGCACGTCGCGCTCGCCTTCGCGGCGGGTCAGCTGGATTTCACGCGTGTGATAGACTTCGAGCTCGGGGCGGTGTGCGACGGATAGCAAGGTCGCGTCCTTCAGCTCGTTCTCGAAGAACGACATGACCCGCGCTTGGCTCAGTTGGTCGAGTGCGGAGGTCGCCTCGTCCATGATGACGATGTCGGGCTTCTTCAAAAGCGTGCGCGCAAACGCGACGCGCTGCTGCTCTCCGCCGGAGAGAATCTTCTGCCATTGATCTTCTTCGTCCAGCCGGGCGTATAGATGCTCAAGCCCGCATTTCTGCAGGATTTCGCGAATTTCGTCCTCCGAGCGACTCACGTCGGGTTGCGGATATTCCAGCACATGGCGCAGCGTGCCGAGCGGCATATAAGGGTGCTGCGGCATGAACTCGACTGTCGCATTGGCGGGCCGCAGAATGGAGCCGGAGCCCCAGGGCCATAGACCGGCCATCGCCCGGATCAACGTGCTTTTGCCCCGTCCCGGATTCGCCTTGATCAGCACCTTCTCACCTTGCGTGATGACGAAATCGGGGTCGTCGATAACAAGATCCCCATTCGTTTGCGCGACGGAAAGGTTCTGGATGTGCAGATTCTCATCCGGGCTGTCGCCGAGCACGATTGTGCTATCGCGGTCCCCGACGATTCGCTCGTCAAAGGATTTTAAGACGGCGGTGAGGGCGCCAACGCGGCGTGCCGAGGCGTTCCATTCCGCGAGCCGGATCGAATTTTCAACGAGCCAGTTCAAGGCGACTTGCACCTGCACGAAAGCCGAGGCGAGCTGCATCAATTCGCCGAGGGTCAGCGTTTCCGACAGATATTTCGGCGCGCCGAGCAGCAGCGGAACAATCGGTGCGAAAACCGAATTGCCGTTGATGATCCAGGTGAGCCGCGCCTGCTGGATGGCGACCTTGACCCATTGATCCAGCAAAGCGTTGACGGTGACGCCAAGCTGTTTCTCTTCCTCCGCGTCGCCCCCAAGCAGCGCAATCGTTTCGGCGCTTTCGCGCACGCGCGTGAGTTCGTATCTGAGCTCGGCCTCGCCTTCGTTCTTCTCGGCGACGCGGTGGACCAGCGTTCGGCTGATGATCAAGGTCGAAATCGAGGCCACCCCCGAATAGGCGAATGCCGCAATCACCATGTAACCTGGAATGGAAATTCCGCCGCCAACCGGAATTGTGATCGTTCCGCCGACGCTCCAAAGAATCCCGACGAACGCCGCCGCGGTCAGCACTGCGGTTGCGAGGCCGATCGCGAAATCGACGATCGGCTCGGTCGCAAGCCGCGTGTCGTCGGTGATGCGGAATTCCGGATTCGAGCCCTCATTCTCGACTACCGACATTTGGTAGAAGCGCCGATCGGCGAGCCAGTAGCCGATAAGCCGCTTCGTCAACCAGCCGCGCCATTTGATCTGCAGGCGCATGCGTGCATGCACGAGAGCGACAGCAATTGCCGCCGCGGCGGCGACCAGCCCGAGCGCAAGAAACACACCGTGCAACAGCGCCGCGCCGTCGCGTTTATCCAGTGCGTCGTAAAACAGCCGATTCCAGTAATTGATGCCGAGCTGGACGCCCAGCGTCATCATAACGAGAAACGCCACCGCGCCTGTCAGAAGCCAGGCCTCCTTGGCCTTCTCTTCACGTCAGTAGCGCAGCGCAATGTTCAGGAAAATTGGCGCTCGGAGGGAGCGAACCCGCCGTCGCGTGCTGAAAAGGACTCGGTCATTATCGTGCGCCGGCAAGTGGGCTTGCCCGGCCGGCTTCCGTCAAGGCCACGCTCCAAGCTTTCCCCTGCTGGCGAGCCGCTATTATTGCAGCGCGCGGGCGAGCTCCTTCAAGCCCCCGAGTGCTTGTTGAAGGTCCTTGGCGTAGGAATCGTCGCTAGAGCCAGGGGCTCCCTCGCGCATCAGGACGTAGGTGCTTAAAGCCAGCGCAAGCCCCGCCAAAACCGCGAGCCGGTAAGCCCATTTCAACGCCGAGATGGTGGCGGTCAGCATCGGCGGGGGATCTCACATAGGCTGGGTCAGCTCGGCGACGCGCGCCTGCAGCGCCGCGCGGTCGGTCTCGAGCCGCTTGATGCGCCGGGCCATCTCGATCGAGACGACGCTCTCGCCGCCCGCTTGCAGGAAGGTGACGCCCGCCTCGTCCTGCTGCCGCCAGACGACCCGGGCGCGGCACCTCTCGCCTTTTTGCGGTAGCATGAGATCGAATTCGCCGGGGAGCAGCACGGTGCCTTCAAAGACGAGTTTTGCCCCGTTCTGGGACATGTTGCGCACGAGGCAATCGATCGCGCCGTACTGGTTGTTGAAGGCAAGCCGCCCGCCCAGAAACGTCCGCCTGCGCTGAAACTCCCGCCGTTCCCGCATACCTCCGCCCCCTATTGGCACAATAGGATGGTTATCGCGGAGTTACGAGCAAGGGGGAGGCCAGCGATCAGATCGACTCTGCCACCATGTTAATGGCCCCGCACGGGCATTCCTGGGCACAGATGCCACAGCCCTTGCAGAAATCGTAATTGAATTCAAAGCCCTTGCCCGATCCCAATTTGATCACCGCGTTATCGGGACACATCCCATAGCAATTGTCGCATTCGAAGCAGTTGCCGCAGGAAAGGCAGCGCCGCGCCTCATACAGCGCATTCGTCTCGTCAAGACCCTGCACAACTTCCTCGAAAGTCGAGGTGCGGCGCGCGATCTCCAACGTCGGCCGCACCGTCTTCGGCGCCTCGCCGTAATACCAGGTGTTGAGCTTATCGAGGCCGGCGATCTCGTGCTTTTGCGCAGGACTGTAGGCCTTTCCGTGCAACCATGCATCGATGTGGCGCGCCGCCTTTTTGCCGTGCCCAACGGCAACCGTGACGGTGCGTTCTGACGGGACCATGTCGCCACCGGCAAAAATCCCTTTGGCGCCTGTCATCATGTTCGGCCCGACCTGCACGACGCCGCCCTTCAGCACGAGCCCCGGTATGCCATCGAGCAGCGAAAGATCGACATCCTGACCGAGCGCCAGCACGACGGAATCGGCCTGCAATGTCTCGAACTCGCCGGTCGGCTGCGGGAATCCCTTGGCGTCGAGCACCATCTTCTCGACAGTAATCGATCCGGCTTCGACGCTTTTGATCGTCGACAGCCATTTCATCAAGATGCCTTCCTCGAGTGCCTCCTCCAGCTCGAAATCATGCGCCGGCATTCTATCGCGCGTGCGGCGATAGACGATCACCGCCTCCTCCGCGCCGAGACGCCGCGCCGTGCGCGCGACGTCGAGCGCCGTGTTGCCGCCGCCATAGACGACGACGCGGCGGCCGAGCAGCGGCTTGTCTTCGCCTTCCATCGAGCGCAGCACCTGAACGGCATCGAGAACTTTCGCCGCTTCTCCGGCCGGAATGTACGCGCGCTTGGCGATGTGGGCGCCGACGGCGAGAAAGGCAGCGTCGAAACCGCCTTCCGACATTGCCTCCCGCACATTGGCAACCTCCGTATTGTACTCGATCACGACGCCGAGATCGGTAATGCGCTCGACTTCGGAGTCGAGCACGTCGCGCGGCATGCGGTATTTCGGAATGCCGAAGCGGATCATGCCGCCCGGCAGCGGTCCCGCCTCTTTGATCGTGACGGCGTGGCCGCGACGTGCAAGGTGGTAGGCCGCGGAGAGGCCCGAGGGCCCGGCACCGACGACCAGCACGTTTTTGCCGGTTTTGACCGCAGGCGGCGCGAAGCGCCAGCCATTCGCAATAGCGAGATCACCGAGGAAACGCTCGACCGAATTGATGCCGACAGCGGAATCGAGCATGGCGCGATTGCACGCGCTTTCGCAGGGATGGTAGCAGACGCGTCCCATAACCGCCGGCAGCGGATTGTTTACGGTCAGCGCGCGCCATGCGGCTTCGTAGTCACCGTTCTCCGCATAAGACAACCAGCCCTGGATATCCTCGCCGGCCGGACATGCATGATTGCAGGGCGGCAGCCGGTGCACATATTCCGGCCGCACGGTCCGCCATGAGCCGGTGTGGTTGACGAGGGAGGTGCCGACGTCGAGCGTGATTGCAAAGGGGCGATCCATGAATCAATCCTCACGCTCGTCGGTTACGGCATCGAGCAGCCCATATTCGCTTATATTGGCGTCGCACATCGCCTGCAGGCGTGTGACCCGCGGGTCTTCCTGCTCGCCGCGAAACAGGTGGGCGAAGCGACGCTGCCGCTTCAGATAATCCTGTACAGGAACCTTTTTACGGATTTTGCGAGCTCGTGTGACCTTGCCGTGCTCGGCTTCGAATATCGGATACAGACCGCACTCGACGGCGAGCTGCGCCAGACGGATCGTGTCATGCGAGGCAGAGCCCCATCCGAGCGGACACGGCACATTGATTTGAATGTAGCGTGCACCGTGAATCGACATGGCTTTGATGACCTTGCGTTCGAGGTCGTGCAGGTCGGCGACGGTTGCGGTTGCGACATAAGGGATATTGTGAGCGACGGCGATTTTTGGCACGGACTTGCCGGTGCCAAAAACGTTACCGGGTTCCGTGCCAAGGGCCGGTGTGGTGGCGGTGCGCGCGGTCGGTGGAGTAGCCGAGGACCGCTGCACGCCCGTATTCATGTAGCCTTCGTTATCATAGCAAATGTAGAGCACATCGTCGTTGCGCTCGAACATGCCCGAAAGACACTGGAAGCCAATGTCGGTCGTGCCGCCGTCGCCGCCTTGCGCGACGACGCGTACATGCGGCTTGTTTTTCACCCGCATGGCCGCGGCAACGCCGGTCGCAACGGCAGCGGCGTTGCCGAAGAGCGAATGCAGCCATGGCAGCTGCCAGGACGTTTCCGGATATGGAGTGGTGAACACTTCCAGGCAGCCCGTTGCGTTGACGGCAATGAGATTGTTGCGCGTTGCGCGCATCGCGGCGTCGATCGCATAGCGTGCGCCGAGCGCTTCACCGCAGCCCTGACAGGCGCGATGCCCGCAAGTCAGGGCGTTGGAGCGATCTTGCGAAGCCTGCACCGCGCGCTGATCTTCCGCGATAAGGCGATTGCCGACGGTGAACGTCCCTTTCTGGTAATATTTCAGTTTCTGAACCGCATCGGCAGGTGCGAGAGTGGCGACATGGTCGTTCATGGTCTGCCTCTCATTCGGCGGCGACGCTGCCGGATTCGGCAAGCTGCCGAAGGATGTTTTCGGCAGTCGGTCCGGAGCGGCGGCGCTTGCGCGTCTGATGGATTTCGCGTCCGACCACGCGCTCGTTGAGGTCCAGGAAATGGGTGCCTTCCCAGGGCTGCACGAGCGCTTGCCGGAACAATCGGTGCAATAAGGGGCGCGTGATCGGGCGTCCGCCGAGGCCCGCGACGGCGGAATGCAAACGGGGCGCACTGGGAAGATTACGGAGCGAGACGTCGACATTGTCGGCGAGCTGCCCGCCCATGCCGACGGCGACGCTCTTTTCAATAACGACGACATCCTGCGCGCCGTGCAGGGCATTGCGCAGCGCATCGAGCGGGAAAGGCCGGTAAGAGACGATCGTCACAAGCCCGATGCGGATGCCTTCGTCCCGCATCTCATCGATCGTGTCCTTGATCGTGCCGCAGATGGAGCCCATCGCCACGACAATGAGATCTGCGTCCTCAGTGCGATAGCTCCGCAGCAGACCGCCTGATTCGCGGCCGAATATGTTCGCAAACTCCGCCATATATTGCGGAATGAGTCGCAATGCCTGCGACTGTTTGTAATGGGCGAGGAAGCGGACTTCGGTGAACGCTTCCGGCCCGACCATGGCGCCGATCGACATGGGCTCGGCGGGATCGAGCACTTGCACGGGATCATAGGGCGGCAGGTAAGCATCGACTTCCGCTTGGTTCGGAATGTCGATCCGCTCCATCGCGTGCGTTAAAATGAATCCATCGACGCAGACCATGACTGGCATCGACAATTCTTCGGCAAGCCGGAACGCCTGGATGTGAAGATCGACGGCTTCCTGATTGTCCTCGGCGAACAATTGCAGCCATCCGGCGTCGCGCATTGCCATCGCATCGGAATGATCGTTCCAGATGTTGATCGGCGCGCCGATTGCGCGGTTGCCGAGCGTCATGACGATCGGCAGGCCGAGACCGGAGGCGTTGTAGACCGCTTCGGCCATGAACAAAAGGCCCTGCGAGGCGGTCGCGGTATAGGCCCGCGCGCCCGCGGCTGAGGCGCCGATCGCCACCGACAGCGCCGCGAACTCGCTTTCGACGTTGATGTATTCGCAGTTCGTAAGCCGGCCCTCGCGTATGAGGTCGGCCAAGCCTTCGACGATGTGGGTCTGCGGCGTAATCGGATAAGCGCAGATCACTTCCGGCCGGCACAGCGCGATGGCTTCAGCCATTGCGTGCGAACCTTCGATTTGCTTCAGCATAACGGGCCTTTCAAGCGACGCGCGCTGGCTGTTGCTGCGCCATCACATATTCGAAAGCGCTGATCGCGGCGGCGGCGTTGGTGGCGCCGATCTTTCCGGAAAAGGTTTGTTCGATCGCGCGTTTGACGCTGTCGAAATGCACAACATTGGTCAGCGCGGCGAAGGCGCCGAGCAACGCCGCGTTCGGCAGCGGCCGTCCGACATGTTTGAGGGCGAGCTCGGTCGCCGGCACGATGACGCTGTGGCCATGCGGCAGCCGCGCGACGACCTCCTGGATGTGCAGTTCGGCCAATGTTTTGTTCGTGTTGACGAGGAGATATCCGCCGGGCCGCAAACCGGCGAAAACGTCGACGACCTTGAACAAGGTCGCATCCTGGACGATCAGGCAATCGGGCTCGAGGATCGGCTCGCGCAGGCGGATTTCCTTCTCCGCAATGCGGCAGAAGGCGACGACGGGCGCCCCTGTGCGCTCCGACCCGAAACTCGGGAAAGCCTGCGCGTGGCGCCCTTCGACAAAGGCGGCGACGGACAGCATTTCTGCCCCTGTCACCGCGCCTTGTCCGCCTCGCCCGTGGATGCGGACCTGGAACATCGAGCTCGTCATGGCCGCCCTCAGCTCGCTGCGGCCGCGCTAAGCCAGCCGAGCACGCGAGCATAAGAAGGAGAGGGCGACGCGCGCCTTGATCCGCATCAAGTAAGCGCGGGCGAACAGGCGGTTTTGGCGCCGCGACCGGCAATCCTATATATGCCTCAACCCATGAGCCTCGCTGCCGATACCTTGGCCGCGCCGCACCCGGCGGCGCCGATCGTGCCCGCCGCTGCGACAAAGCCATCGCTCGCCGGCGCGACACGGGCGGAGCTCGCCGAGGCACTCGCCGCCGTCGGCGTCCGCCCAAGCGAAATCCGCATGCGGACAACCCAGCTCTGGCACTGGATCTACCACCACGGCATCCGCGATTTCTCGGCGATGCTGAACGTGTCGAAGCATCTGCGCGCCGCGCTCGCCGAGCGCTACAGCCTCGACCGCCCTGAAATCGTCACCGAGCAGATCTCGACCGACGGCACGCGCAAATGGCTGATCCGCATGCCGCCGGTGGACGCGCGCGATCGCGGCGCCGAGATCGAGTGCGTCTACATCCCGGAGAGCGACCGCGGTACGCTCTGCGTCTCGAGCCAGGTCGGCTGCACGCTGACCTGCACCTTCTGCCACACCGGCACGCAGCGCCTCGTGCGCAATCTCTCGACGCGCGAGATCGTCGCGCAGCTGATCATCGCGCGCGACCGGCTCGGCGATTTCCCCGGACTCGCTCCGCCCGGCGATGGCCGCGTGCCCTCGGGCGAGGGCGTGCGCGCCATCTCCAACATCGTCTTCATGGGTATGGGCGAGCCCCTCTACAATTTCGACGCCGTGCGCGACGCGATCGACATCATGTCGAACGGCGACGGGCTCTCCTTGTCGAAGCGGCGCATCACGGTCTCGACCTCCGGCGTCGTGCCGGAAATCCCGCGGCTCGGTCAAGAGTCCGGCGCCATGCTGGCAATCTCGCTGCATGCGGTCCGCGACGACCTCCGAAACACGCTGGTGCCGCTCAACAAGAAATATCCGCTCGCCGATTTGCTGGAAGCGTGCCGTACTTATCCCGGCGCCTCCAACGCGCGGCGGATCACCTTTGAATATGTGATGCTGAAGGGCGTCAACGATTCGCCGGCGGAAGCGCGCGCGTTGGTGCGGCTGTTGAAGCGTATCCCGGCGAAGATCAATCTCATCCCGTTCAATCCCTGGCCCGGCACGAAATACGAGTGCTCGGAGTGGGATGTGATCGAGCGCTTCTCCGACATCGTTTTCAATGCCGGTTATGCGAGCCCCGTGCGCACCCCGCGCGGCCGCGATATTTTGGCGGCCTGCGGGCAATTGAAGAGCGAGACGGAGAAAGTCCGCGCGCGGGCACGGATGATGGAGTGAACATCAGGTCTTCTTCGCGACCAGGGGACAGCCGCCCTCGCTAAGCGGCCGCCAGGCCTGATCGACGGGGATCTCCTTCACCATCTTGTAAAGGTCCCACTCGGACTTCGACTCGGCCGGCGCTTTCGCCTGGAATAGATACATCGGGTGCATCTTGCGGCCGTCCTCGCGGATCGTGCCTTTGCCGAGCACGTCGTCATCGGTCGGCATTGCCTTCATCTGCTCGATGACCTTCTTGCCGTCGCGCGTCTTCACCACTTCCATCGCTTTCAGAAAGTGCAGCGCGGCGCTGTAAGACGCCGCGTGATTCGACGTCGGAAAAGTCTTGTGCTGCTTGGCGAAGCGCTCCGACCAGGCCCGCGTCTTGTCATTCAAGTCCCAGTAAAAAGACTCGGTGAACAAAAGGTTTTGCGCGACCGGCAGGCCAAGCGAGTGGACATCGGTCAGGAAAACCAGCAACCCCGCGAGCTTCTGTTTCGGCGTGATGCCGAACTCGGCCGCCTGCTTGATCGCGTTGACCGTGTCGCCGCCGGCATTGGCAAGGCCGATCACTTTGGCGCCCGAGCTCTGCGCCTGGACGAGAAACGAGGAGAAATCCGGCGTGTTGAGCGGCGCGCGCACGGCGCCAAGCACCTTGCCGTTCTGCTGCTTGACGACGGCCGAGGTCTGCGCCTCGAGGTCGTGCCCGAAAGCATAATCGGCGGTGATGAAGAACCAGGTGTCGCCGCCGGTCGCCACGACAGCGCGCGCGGTGCCGTTCGCCAGCGCGAAATTATCGAAATTCCAGTGGATCAGGTTGGCGTTGCAACGCATCTCCGGTGAGCCGCGTCGTGTCGGCGGACGCGTTGAGGTTCACCTTGTTGTACTGCTTCGTGATGTCTGCAACGGCGAGCGCGACGGCCGAGTTCGGCACGTCGATGATCGCGTCGACATTCTCGACCTGATACCACTGCCGGGCGATGTTGGAGCCGATATCGGGCTTGTTCTGATGGTCGGCCGAGATGACCGTCACCTTGAGCGCGCTCTTCGGATTCATCTTCATGTAATCTTCGACCGCCATCCTGACGCCGAGGAGCGAGCCCGGCCCGGTCGTGTCCTGATAGAGCGAGGACATGTCGTTCAAGACGCCGATCTTGACCTCGAATTGCTGCGGCTGTTGCGCGCCGGCGGGCGCTGCCCACAGACTGAGCGCGGCGATTGTAGTGGCGAAAACAAATCCAGATCGGCGCATGTTTTTCCTTCCGTGATTTTTGGCAGAGCCTATCGGGTTCCTGAGCGCTGGCAAGGCTGTCATTGCGAGCGAAGCGAAACAATCCAGGGGCAAACGCCCGACGATTGCAGAACTTGCCCCTGGATTGCTTCGTCGCTCACGCTCCTCGCAATGACGGCGGCCGCGCGTCATCCTTGTCGCGCAACAGATGCGCAGATCAAACAACGGAAGGACACGGGCGCCGGGCGACCGATCCTAATTTTTGTGGCCGGTCGCCCGGCGCCCATGCGCGGCGATTTCTGACTCTTGCGTCCCGCAGCTTCACGGACCTGGTTTGGCGTTAGCCACCTT
>Ga0163163_10001583_pt1 | contig 19135 bp, 17 predicted proteins | sample S65metaG_FD_119766 | JGI IMG/M metagenome (GOLD analysis project Ga0163163, IMG submission 119766) | Switchgrass rhizosphere microbial communities from Kellogg Biological Station, Michigan, USA - S6-5 metaG | ecosystem: Host-associated > Plants > Roots > Rhizosphere > Soil | place: USA... | reverse complement strand
CACGTTATAAAAAGTTGAAGGAACTTTCCAATGAGTTTAATGCAAGTTTTTTATTTGAAACCAATGTAGGCGCAGGATTGCCCGTGATTGGGACATTAACTGATCTCCTTCGAAGTGGTGACATTGTTCAAAGTATTGAGGCCGTTCTTAGTGGGACATTGAATTTTGTTTTCAATCACTATGACGGCAAGCGACTATTCGCGGATGTTGTTCAACAGGCGCAGGATGAAGGATATACTGAACCCGATCCGAGACTTGACCTTAGCGGAAAAGATGTGATGAGAAAGATCATGATACTGGCAAGGGAGACAGGTGAGAAAATTGAAATGGATGATATAGACAATAAGTCATTCATGCCTGAGTCATGCATGCAGGGAAGTGTCGAAAACTTTTATTCTGAAATGAGAAAGCATGAAGCTCATTTCAAAAAATTGTTTGATTCAGCAGCAAAAAATGGACATAAGCTAAAATTTGTCGCGAGGTATGATAACGGTAAGGCTTCTGTTGGTTTGCAACATATTTCATCAGAGCAGGATCTTTATCATTTATATGGAAAGGACAATGTAGTATTGTTTTATACAGACCGGTATAAAGAGCAGCCACTCGTTGTAAAAGGAGCAGGCGCAGGTGCGGAAGTTACCGCTTCAGGTGTGTTTGCGGATATTATGAGGGCAGCCAGAGTTAATTAAAAAATGAAGAAAGTAAAAATTTCAGCACCGGCAACCGTTGCCAATCTTGTTTGCGGGTTCGACATCCTGGGCATGGCATTAAACGATCCAAGTGATATCATGGAAGTGAGTCTGCTGGATGAACAGGTGATAAGAATTAAGCATGCGGATAATTATGATCTTCCTGTTGAACCATCCAAGAATGTGGCTGGTGCGGCTTTACTTGCGTTTCAGGAGGCGTGTAACGATAAGATAGGCTTTGAAATCGTCATAAGTAAACACATAAAACCTGGGAGCGGTCTTGGTTCCAGTGCGGCAAGCTCGGCTGGTGCCGTAGTTGCCGCAAATCATCTCCTTGGAAATATTTTTTCAAAAGAAGATCTCGTTCGTTTTGCAATGAACGGAGAGAAGGTGGCAAGTGGTGTTAAACATGCTGATAACCTGGCTCCATGTATCTATGGTGGCGTTACACTGATACGTGCTATTCTGCCGTTAGATATTATTCCTTTATCTGCTCCGCCACTGCACGTTACTGTTGTTCATCCTCAGATCGAAGTAAAGACATCTGATGCAAGGCAAATACTCCGAAAAGAAGTACAATTGAAGAATGCAATTATGCAGTGGGGTAATATTGCCGGGTTGGTAACGGGTTTTTTGAAAAATGACTATGCGCTTATCGGTCGTTCACTGGAAGATGTGATCATTGAACCGGTTCGTAGCATACTGATCCCTGGCTTTGATGAAGTAAAAATGAACTCAAAAGATGCGGGCGCATTGGGGGGAGGTATATCAGGAAGCGGTCCGTCCATTTTTATGCTCAGCCAGGAAGAAAAAACAGCAAGAGAAGTGGAAAAGATCATGAAAAATGTTTTTCAAAATATCGGGGTTGAATTTAAAACTTATGTTACTTCTATAAATTATGAAGGAGTGAAAATAGTGAGTAGTGAGTAGTGCGTTACGAGTTGTGAGTTATGAGGGCAAAGGGATTTAAAATTAAAAAATCAAAAATCAAAATTGAATTACTACAGTCTCAATAAACAGTCCTCTTCGGTTGATTTTAAGGAAGCGGCGATTCGCGGGCAGGCGCCAGATAAGGGTTTGTATTTCCCGGAACATATCCCTGTATTTGATTCATCTTTTTTTTATAACCTAGAAAAAATGGCGGACGAGGAGATAGCGTACCAGGTTATTCAACCGTACGTCGGTGTATCAATTCCTGAAAATACTCTTAGGCAAATAATTATAGAAACGCTCAGTTTCCCTATTCCCCTTGTCAAGTTGAATGAAAATATTTTTTCGCTTGAACTATTTCATGGGCCAACGCTGGCATTTAAAGATGTGGGTGCCCGGTTCATGAGTCGTTGTCTCGGGTACTTTGCAAAAGAAAGAAATGATAAATTGGTTGTTCTTGTAGCTACTTCAGGAGACACGGGAGGTGCAGTAGCCAATGGGTTTTTTGATGTGTCCGGAGTTGAAGTGGTCATCCTTTATCCTTCAGGAAAAGTAAGCAGTGTCCAGGAAAAACAGCTGACAACACTTGGCAAAAATATTCATGCCCTGGAAGTGAATGGAAATTTTGATAACTGTCAGCAATTGGTCAAGCAGGCCTTTTCTGATTTTGAGATCAATCAAAAAATATTTTTAACATCGGCTAATTCAATTAACGTTGCCCGCTGGTTACCGCAGCAATTTTACTATTTCCTTGCGTGGAAGCAGTGGCCAGAAAAAAAACGCCCTCCTGTCATTTCCGTTCCCAGCGGAAACTTTGGAAATATCTGTGCGGCAATCCTCGCTCACTCTTCGGGACTACCCGTTCAGCATTTTATTGCGGCGTGCAATGTAAACGATGTTGTTCCCGAGTTTTTGAAGACAGGAAATTACCAGCCAAAAAGAACCATCGCCACCTTGTCCAATGCCATGGATGTGGGTGACCCGAACAATTTTATAAGAATCCTGGAAATGTTCGAAGAAGATATTTCTGAACTCAAGAGAGTTTTGTCGGCATTCAGTGTTACAGATGACGAAACAAAACAAACGATCAAAAGCGTTTACAAAGAAGATAAATACCTCTTAGACCCGCACGGAGCCGTGGGTTATTTGTCTCTTGACAGATATCTTAAAGAGAATCCTGGCTTCAATGGTTTTTTTGTGGAAACAGCACACCCGGTAAAGTTTTATGATGTTGTTGAACCGTTGATCGGTGAAAAAATTCCTTTGCCTTCTGCCGTTGTAGGGATCATGCAGAAAAATAAGGTCGCAACAAAAATGGATGTTGATTATTCGTTTCTTAAAGAGTTTCTTTTGAAATTGTAAGATCAGGATCAGTGTGCTTCGTGGTTTCATTTCCAAAAAATCATAACTTTCCGGAAACTCTTGCCAATGAAACCAATTTGCGTTTTTCTTACTCTTAGTTTATTTTATTTTTCAAACGCCCAGACCTCAGGCAAATGGATAAATCTCTTTGACGGTAAAACACTTGATGGATGGAAAAAGGGCGCAGGTGATGCTGATTACAAAGTTGAGAATGGGACTATTGTCGGAACTACTGTCGTGGCTTCGTCAAACAGTTTTTTAATCACTGAAAAGGAGTTCGACAATTTTGTCCTGGAACTTGAAGCAAAGATCGATGATACTACTTCCAACTCGGGAATTCAATTGCGGAGTCATGTGGATCCAAACGGTAATAATGGCAAGGCGAAGGTTTTTGGTTATCAATATGAGCTGGATCCATCGTCGCGCAAATGGACAGCCGGGATTTACGATGAGGGAAGAAGAGACTGGCTGTATCCCTTGAGCTTAAACCATGCTGCACAGGATGCATTCAAAATGCATGAGTATAATAAAATAAAAGTCGAATGTTTTGGTAACGCCATTCGCACCTGGATTAATGATGTGCCGGCTGCTGAATTGGTTGACACCTTTGATAAAAAAGGATTTATCGGTTTGCAGGTGCATGCCGTAGGCAAAGCTGAAGATGCAGGCAAGAAAGTTTATTTTAGAAATATCAGGCTGATGCCTATTACAAAACCTTCAACCGATTTTCCAAAAACTGTTTATGTAATGAACACAATTCCAAATAACCTGACTGATTACGAAAAAAAGAACGGTTGGAAACTTTTGTTTGACGGAATTGATTCGAAAGGATGGAAAGGTGCGTATAAAGATGGATTTCCGGACTCAGGCTGGCAAGTAAAAGATGGGATATTGACAGTCCTTGCGTCCGAAGGAAAGGAAGGAGGAGTGGGTGGTGATATTGTGACGACTGGCCAGTTCAGTGCATTTGATCTTTCCTTTGAATTTAAATTGACGCCTGGTGCAAACAGTGGGGTGAAATATTTTGTCACATTAAAGGAACATAACACCGGATCAGCTATTGGTTTAGAGTACCAGGTCCTCGATGACAAAGGTCATCCTGACGCAAAAATGGGCATAAATGGTAACAGAACTCTTGCTTCGTTGTACGACCTGATTCCGGCGCAAAAACAGGAAAGATTTGTTCATCCTATTGGACAGTGGAATACAGGAAGAATCATTGTCTACCCAAACAATCATGTTGAACATTACTTGAATGGAGTAAAAGTATTGGAGTATGATCGTGGCTCCAAAGCTTATCGTGACCTTGTGGCAATAAGTAAGTTCAAGGTATGGGATCATTTTGGAGAAGCACCAAAGGGATATATTCTTTTGCAGGATCATGGAAACGAGGTGAGCTTTAGGAGTATTAAGATCAGGGAATTGAAGTGATGAGTGATGAATAATGAGTAATGAATAATAACGAGTAATGAGAATGAGTAATGAATAGTAATCAAATATAACCCTCAAGAAGATGCATCGAAGAAAATTTATTAAAAATGCTGGGATCGCTACGGCAGGCGTAACGATTTTAAATTTTCCTGTATTTGGAAAGAAAGCACCAAGTAACAAAGTAATTGTTGCCGTTTCAGGAGTGAACAGCCGTGGTGCTTATTTGACTAAATCATTTGCTAGTCTCCCTGACGTGGAAGTGGCCTATATCTGCGATGTGGAAGAAAAAGCGATCCAAAATGGATTGGATGCAGTTAAGGACGCTCCAAAGAAACCAACAGTTGTAAAAGATATCCGCAAACTGGTTGCTCAAAATGATTTTGATGCGCTTATTATTGCCATGCCTGATCACTGGCATACACCTGCCGCGATTTTAGGAGTAACTCATGGTAAGCATGTCTATGTTGAAAAGCCTTGCGGTCATAATCCTTACGAAGGAGAATTGCTGATCCAGGCTATGAAAAAATATGGTAAGCAAATGCAAATGGGCAATCAGCGTCGGTCATACCCCAATTTGAATGCAGTAGTAAGAGAAGTGCGCGCTGGTTTGTTGGGTAATACATATTTTGCTAAAGCCTGGTACACGAATAACCGCAAGTCAATTGGCTTTGGAAAGAAAATCCCCGTGCCATCAACACTAGATTTTGAGTTATGGCAGGGTCCCGCACCAAGAAAAGATTACCAGGATAACTTAGTACATTACAACTGGCACTGGTTCTGGCATTGGGGCACAGGTGAAGCCTGTAATAATGGAACGCATGAAGTTGATTGCTGTCGTTGGTTCCTGGGTGTTGATTATCCAACAAAGGTTACTTCTTCCGGAGGGCGCTATGCGTTTAAAGATGATTGGCAAACACCAGACACGCAGGTCGCCAGCTTTGAATTTGGTGATAAGGCAACAATAAGTTGGGAAGGCCGCAGTTGCAATAACATTCCCCTCGATGGTGAAGAAAGAGGATTTATTATCTACGGAGACAAAGGAACTTTGATATCGGGTGCTGGCGATGGCTATAAGATCTTTGATCCCGACAACAAATTGGTAAGGGAAATGAGCTCAGATGTAAAACCCGACCCCACAAATCCTGTAACTACCAGCGGTAATCTTGATCTTTTTCATTTTGATAATTTCATCAAATCGGTGAAAGGTGAAACAACTGTTCACTCTCCAATGCCCGAAGCCCACAAAAGTGTTTTGCTTTGTCATCTTGCCAACATTGCACAACGAACAGGAACTACGCTGCATTGTGATTCATCAAACGGCCACGTAAAGGAGAACAAAGAGGCAGTGGTGTTATGGCAACGCACTTATGAAAAAGGGTGGGAACCGCAAGTGTAAGGCCCTTAGCGTTTAAAGATTCTGACGGACTATTTGCTCCAAACTATTTGCAGGAATGACTCCGCTCTGTCGCCATTTTATTTCTTTATTTTTGAACAGCATCAAAGTAGGTACTCCCTGGATGTTATATGCCGACGCTACCAACGGGCTTTTGTCAATATCCACCTTAATGACAGTAATTTTGTCACCCATTCTTCTCTTCAATTCCTCCAGGACTGGTTTCATCATCTTACAGGGGCCGCACCATTCAGCAAAAAAATCTACCAGCACAGGTTTGGCTGATGCAATAAGTTCTGAAAATGTTTTTGATTTTTCGGTTGTTTCCATGTTGTCTCTGTTTTTCTTTTTCCGACAGTTACGAAATTCTTTGCTTTAAACCTATCCACCCGCCTCCATTATACACTTCAAAACCATGCGAACTCAAGATACTTTTTGCCGAAGCGCTTCTTATGCCGGATGCGCAACAAGTGATGATGGGTTTGTCTTTACTAATCTTTGAAAGACTATGTGAAAGAACCTGTAAAGGAATATTTACAGAACCTTTAATATGGCCTCGTTGATATTCTTCCTTCGTTCGCACGTCGATTATCTGCGCTCCTTTATGTATTATTTCTTTCAGATCTGTTTTCAGATTACGGCCAAAAATCTTTTTAATCACATCTAGCATAGATTTTTTTTTAGTTCAGGTGTAGGTGTATTTCTTTTTGGTTATTGAAGATCTCCTTCCTATTGTAGATCACCTGCCAGGTAACTGGCATTATTTTTTTAAGCATATGACTTATACCACAGATTTTCTCCTGGCTTTGCATCACTGCCTCTAAAGCGGCATCCTCATCGCCGGGATCTCCCTTCATTTCGTATACAATGTGTACTGACGTGTATTCGATCGGTGGCTGTTTGCTAATCTCGCCGGAAACCTTCAAATTGAGCTCATGCAATTGCTTACCGGCTCTGCGAAGCAACACAACGATATCCATACCGGTACAACCGGAGAGAGCGGAAAGTACAAAAGGCTTGGGAATAGGTCCATTATCTTCACCGCCAATTCGCTGTGGTGCATCCATAATAATGGTGTGCCCGTTTACCAACGCATTGAACTGCATTTTGCCCATCCACATCGTTTCAATTTCATGTTTCATGATTGTGCTGATTTTTTTCTTGTTGTAAAGCCAAGCAGATGATAAATAGGGCAAAAGTTAACAAGGGCAGTGGCCGCCACAACAATGGCAGCGAGTCCCAAAACAATCGCCAGCGTTCCTTCAATTTGTTTCGTAAAATAAAGGACGGCAACTGCCGCCGCAAGCAACAACCTGATCATACTATCGGTTGTACTGATGTTCTTTTTCATTGTCTTGAATTTCGGTGATTGGTCTTTTTCACCACAAATTTCTTACAATGAAACTTGCTGCACAGTGACTTTGGTCACATATCCTTCATGATTTTAATCTGGTTTCGGTAGAGCAACACTTTGCCTTCATTTTCAAGCTTTTTCAGCAATCGTGAAATTACTTCACGAGACGAAGCCATTTCACCGGCGATTTGCTCATGTGAAAGGTTGATGAGAGTTGAACCGGTGGATTTCGATTTTTCTTTTAAGTAATGCACAAGGCGTTCATCCAGTTTTTGAAACGCCAATTGGTCTATAGCATTCAGAAGTTCATTAAAGCGACTGCGTATGGTTTTCATCACAAAACTCTTCCATGTAGGATATTTTGAGAGCCATTCGTCCATCACAGAAACAGGAACTGCCAAGTACTCCACATCCGTTTCTGCAATTGCTTTGATCTCGCTTGGAAATTGTTGCATACAGCAGGTAAACGTCATAGCGCAGCTTTCATTCGCATGGACGTAGTAAAGTAGCAATTCCTTCCCCTGGTCGTCTGTTCGTGTGATCTTGAGAACCCCGCGCAATAAAAGAGGTATCGATCTTACAGTTTGACCGATGTCAAGGATCACGGCGCCTTCCTTTGCCGAAATGTTCTTCGCCTTCGATTCCAATTCTTTCAATAGCGCCGGCTCAAAGTTGTGCGTGAATTGTTCAGGAATATTCATGATCCAAATGTAAGGAGAGAAGCTTCTGTATGATTGGCCTGAAGACAGGGGATTATGAAAAACGTGGGAGCCGGAAATAATGAGTAATGAGTAACGAATAATGAGTAATGGGAAAACAACTTCTTTCATCACCCATCGCTGATTACTGATAACTCATTACTGATTAACTCCATTCCCCCCAATCAATATTCACTTCAATGTCGGGATGAATGCTATACATAACAGGGCAGGTGTTGCCGGTATTTTTTAAAATAGCTTTTGTCTTTTCGTCAATATTTCTCAAGTCTTCGGGAATGTGAAAAAACAAATTAATACCGCCGACTCTTCTGGGATCAGGCTTCATAATTTTTTCAACTTCGATCTCAACACCATTCAGATCGAAACGCATGCTCTTTGCTTTAATTCCCATTACGGTTAACATACAAGTGCCAAGGCTCGTGCTCATAAGGTCGGTAGGAGAGAACCGTTCACCCTTGCCATGATTATCCGCAGGGGCATCCGTTTCGAAACTATTTTCGCTTTTAATGTGTACACATGTTGTTCTTAGATCGCCGTCATAAATAACCTTGGAAGTCATTTCAATTTTTAGCCTAAATTTACGTTTACTATATATAAAAGGACATTTGTGAAAAGACTTATTATTCTAGCTATTTTAACAGGTTTTTGTTTCAGTTTGCTCGCCCAGGATTCTACCAAAAGAAAACTTTCAAAACAAGAGCGCAAAGCAGAACGCCAGCAGTATATCGCCGCCATGGTAAAGCAGGACGAAGAAGGTGCCCTGATCTATAACAAGCAAAGTGTGTTTGGTGTCGAATTGCGAACAAATGGATATGGTATCTTTTACGAATATGGCAGAAGAGCAACCAGGCGCAACGCAAATCTTTATTCGATCGAGTTTACCGAGATCAAAGACCCTAAAGAGGAGAAAACGCCCAACGGCTTTTTTACTGTCAACAATCCTTACGTCTACGGAAAACAACATAATTTTTATCAGCTCAAGTTGGGTTTTGGCCGCCAATATCTTTTTGGTCAGAAGGGGAACAAAAATGGGGTGGCTTTGTTCTTCAACTACCAGGGTGGCTTTTCGGCGGGGCTGTTGCGTCCCTACTACCTGCAGGTGCAGGAGGGTAATGGCAGCAAGGAAATAAAATATAGCCCACAGGACAGTGCTGCGTTTTTGGACCCCACGGTCATTATCGGCAGTGCAGGTTTGGGCAAAGGCTGGAATGAAATGACATTCAAACCTGGTCTATTTTTAAAAACAGTCCTCCGCTTTGACTGGGGTCATTATAATGAATTGGTGTCGGGTATTGAGGCCGGTATTAGCGTAGAAGCTTATTCGACAAAAATACCCATTCTCTTATACGCCAAGGAGAGACAGTTTTTCTTCCAGGGCCACCTGGCGCTGGTCTTTGGCCGTCGACGTTCATAGCTGTAAATTTGTAAATTATTTGACCAGCTTTCGCCTTTGTGCCGGGCGCCTGTTGTGTCACTCACTGGATCGTTCAAGATTCTATTCAGCTCTTAATGTAAGAGGTGATTAGTCGTGAATCATGACTATTCAATACTCACGATTCACGTCCCGATAGCTATCGGGAGACGATTCACGATTTTTAAAACTATGATCGATCTTTCAGCAACAGATATAAAAGGCCAAGAACGTATCCCGATGCCTACCTGCCTGCCGGCAGGCACGATCGGGACGAAAAAACCTGATTGGCTCCGTGTCAAACTTCCTATCGGGGAAAATTATAAACATGTCCGCAATCTTGTAGATACACATCGTCTCCATACAATTTGTGAGAGTGGCAATTGCCCAAATATGGGTGAGTGTTGGGGAGCCGGCACCGCCACCTTTATGATACTTGGAAATACATGCACACGCAGTTGTGGTTTCTGTGCCGTAGCTACAGGTCGTCCTGACCCGGTTGATTGGGATGAGCCCCAGCGTGTAGCCGAAGCGATTTTTCTTATGAAAGTAAAACATGCTGTTATCACTTCTGTCGACAGAGATGAATTAAAAGATGGTGGTTCTATCATTTGGTATAATACTATCATGGCAGTTAAATCTCTTAACCCCGAGACAACTCTCGAAACATTGATTCCCGATTTTAAAGGAGAGAAAGACAATATTCAGCGGGTAATTGAAGCAGCCCCTGAAGTTGTAAGCCATAATATAGAAACGGTAGAACGGCTGACAAGACAGGTTCGCATACAAGCAAAATACTGGCGAAGCATGGACGTGCTGAAAACACTGAAGCAAGGAGGCATGCGGACGAAAAGCGGTATAATGCTCGGACTGGGAGAAAAGAAAGAAGAAGTAATACAAACCATGCGCGACCTTGCAAATGCGGGTGTTGACGTTGTCACTTTAGGACAATATCTTCAACCGACTAAAAGGCATTTAGCAGTCGTGCGTTTCGTTCACCCGGATGAATTTGCCGAGTATCGAGAATTAGGCTATGAACTCGGATTGGACTATGTAGAAAGCGGACCACTTGTACGCTCTTCTTACCATAGCGAAAAACATGTCTTTCCCGGATTAGGAAGAAAAGAATGGGAGATGGCCCGGCTTAATAATTGATCTTTCGGCTCGACAATTTTTCCATTTACATTGATCAACGTGTTATTGAATAATGAAGCTGCTGAGGTATTTATTTCCGTTCCTTGCCGTTATTTTCATTTCAAAGCCTTCTTTTTCTCAGTATATCCTCAATGGTTCTGCCGAGCAAACCCGGTGTAATTGTTATGTTCTCACCCACGAAGTGAGGAATCAAAGTGGCAGTGTGTGGAACGCCAATAAAATCGATCTCACCCATTCCTTTGATTTTTATTTCAACGTTTACCTTGGCTGTATTGATTCAACCGGCGCTGATGGAATAACTTTTATTCTTCAGCCAATTAGTACAAGTGTTGGTAGTATCGGCGAAGGATTAGGCTTCGAAGGTGTGTCCCCATCTGTGGGGATTTCTTTAGATACGTGGCGAAACTCTCGTCGAAATGACCCGCTGTTCGATCATATAAGCATTCAGTTAAACGGTACTGTTACACATGGTAATGACCTTGCAGGACCTGTTCCGGCTTCAGCCACGAGTGATAACATTGAAGATTGCCAATGGCACGTATTAAGAATTAAATGGGATGCTGATGCAAAATTGTTGACTACCTGGTTTGACGGGCAATTTCGTCTGCAGGCAGCGTATGATCTTGTATCAAAAGTTTTTAATAATGATCCACTGGTTTATTGGGGATTCAGCGGCGCAACAGGAGGCGGATTTAATCTTCAGCAATTTTGTACGTCATTAAATCCTGACTTTAAAACAAACCTGGCAAATGGCTCCGCGTGTTTCGGCGATACAGTGATTTTTTCAGATCAATCAGAATCTTTTTCAACCATAAAAAAATTCTATTGGGATTTTGGCGATGGATCAGGCAGTAGTTTTCAGGATCCGCCTCCACATAATTATACTTCACCGGGGGCTTACCTTGTAAAGCATGTGATCACCGGCATGGATGGATGTGTAAGTGACACGATCGAAAAACAAATTAATATTGGAGCAAATCCTGTTTCGGATTTTGTATTGTTCGACACCTGCACGGATAAAACATTGGGAATACAAGATCGGTCAGGATGTGCTTTCGGAGCTCTTTCACAATGGTCATGGACCTTGGATGGAAGTATTCATTCGGCTGATCAACTGCCGGTATTTTCGAACCTTTCGCTGGGAGCACATCAACTTGCATTGTCTGTAAGCAGCATCTATGGTTGTGTGTCGGATACGATAGCAAAAAGTTTTTTGATCCTTCCCACACCCATCGTAACGCTTGACGCCAAAGATGGGTGTTGGAAAAAGCCCCTCAATTTTTTCGGCAACCAGGTCGATAGCAGAACAACAATTGTACAATGGAATTGGAAGTTTGGTGACGGGTCGGTGTCGCGGGAACAAAATCCCATACATACTTATTCCCAGGGGGGCAACAAAATTCTTCTCCTGACTGTCACAGCCGATAATGGGTGTGTTTCAAACGATGTCACGAAACAAATTCATATCGATGACATCTCTTTGGATGCGGGGCATGATACATCGGTCCAGGCCAATGTTCCATTTAAGCTGAGTGGGCGTTGGACGGGCGATGTCAATGGGGTTCCGGACTTAACGTGGTCGCCCGCAAATGGTTTAAATTCAACTGATGGAAATGAGCCCTCGGCTATTTTACAAGAAGACCAGTTATATTATTTAACTGCAACAACGGAGATTGGCTGCTCTGCTTTGGATTCTGTAAGGATCTGGGTTTTCACCTCTCCAGGTGTTCTTGTTCCTTCAGGTTTTACCCCAAATAGTGATGGGCTGAATGATCTGTTAAAACCAAGATATAATGGTATTAAAGGCTTGGACTATTTTTCAGTTTATGACCGCTGGGGAAGATTAGTTTTTAAGACGTCCGATATGGCGAAAGGTTGGGATGGCAGAATAGGAGGTCAACTGCAAAACAACGGAACTTTTGTATGGATCATCAGCGCAGAAGCATTTGACGGAAAAAAATTTCAATTGAAAGGAACTACAACGATAATCAAATAAGAACCGGCGTCACCGTGATCTGTTTTTAGTCATTCTATAAGAGCTTCCGGCTGCAAAAATTCACTGTTCAAAAAACTCGCTACAATAAAATACGAAGTATGTCGTATATTTAATATGAAGTACTTCCCGGATAAAATTCATTTGTTGCAACAGGAACTGATTGAAGTTGTATTTTTTTATCTTAAAACATTAATTCTTTTTCCCAGGGAAAGTAACCTGCGGAGAAACATCAACGTCCTTATTATTTGGACTGATTAGAACAACACACAAAGCGTCACGCCACTCCCCAAAATGAAAGATTGATAAAAGTTTCAGCGGATAGATTTCTATTCAATGATACTGCCTGTTACAGGTGCAGCACCTGCAATAGAAGACTCTTACTGTCAAAACAAATTATTCATTGAAAATTCGCAATTATGAAAAAGGCTTTTTTAATCATTTCCGGGGTATGGCTGTTGGTATCAACAGTTATAGTAGTGAACGGACAACTCGCCAGCAATAATGTTAAGCAATCAGGAAGATTCATCATTTTGAACAAGGCGGAATCGGAGCACGTTACTTACGCAGGCAGAGTGGATCCGCCTGTCGTCCGAAATTTCCTTAGAACATATAAGAATGTTTCAGATGAGAAATGGATCGAAGTCAAGGAAGGATTTGTTGCTATGTTCAACTACAATGATATCGATTACCAGGTTGCTTACACAAAAAAAGGAAACCTGGTCCGGACCATCCGGTCTTACAATGAAGATAAAATGTCGACAGAACTTAGACATATCGTTAAGAGTACCTGGTATGATTACGAGATAAGTCGTGTGCATGAGGTCGAGTTACCTCTTACTCCGATAACTTATATTGTTCAACTGGTAGGGAAAAAAGAACTCATCAACCTCGAAGTTTATGACGGCGAAACGGAAGTGTTACAAAGATTCAACAAGTCTAAATAGAGTGACCATACTTTTTGTTCAATAGTCATGCATATAAAGTGCAAACGTAAACGGCCTTCTTTTCTAAGAAGGCTTTTTCTTTAAAACTGTTTCATAAAGTTTTATTGAATTGTTCACCTTGACCTGGTAATTACGACCACTTTATCAGGTCATCGGTCAAAAAAAAATTCTTCAATCTAAAACTTATTAAAATGAGACAGACTTTATCAATGATGATTTTTGCAGGCGCTGTAACCATCATCACTCTCAGCTCGTGTACAAAAGAGCAACCCATTTCGGATTCCAATTACGTTTCTCCATCCAGCTATTCTCCTCCTATATCGCAGGCGGGAGACCTTTACCTCGTTGCCAACAACTGGGTTAACTATGGCAACCAGATTTATGTTAATACGTTCAAAGGTGTTCTCCCCTCGGGGAATGCAAGCCGCACCGTAGTGGTTTATGCAATAATTGAGGGCAAAGAAGTGCAGATCAGTCAAACGCACACTACTTATAAAGGCAATCAACTGTGGGCAAATGATTCAGGTGTGGATGTAATGATCAATTACCAGTGCAATACCGCTCTTCCTTTTTCTTTTCTGGATATCAGGGTGCAGGTGAAATACTGAAGTCAATAAGAAACATGTTTGGAGCTCGTTCCCTAAAGTGAATCCGTCAAAGGCCTTTTTCAAAGGCTTTTTTTTTGTGTCTTCCCGAAAGGGATAAAGTTTTGAGTAAAACTTGTTACCCGTGTGTTCATTGTTTCGACAAATACTATAGTTCTCCTGTTGTCCCACGATGCTTGCTCCCCTGAAATCATTTGAGTTATAAGGAATAAAATTATCAACGTTAAAATCTTTTGATATGAAACCAAAATTTTTAATTGCATTTACCGGGCTGCTGGTCACGCTCTCAACGACCGTAAAAGGGCAATATGCCTTTGTTGAACCTTCAAAGAATAATGCTGCTGCCTATATGCGAACAATAAAGGAAAATGCCACCGAACTGATTTACTACAACAACATCAGTACGCGTGCCATCAGGGATTTCCTGATGAACTTTCCTGAAGTATCAAACGAGAATTGGTTTAGTACGCCGGAGCTTTTTATATCCATGTTCACGTTGAATGATGTCAATTATCGTGTTGACTACGATAAAAGAGGAAGCTGGATCGAAACATTTAAGACTTATGATGAGTCGAATCTTCCAGAGGATGTGAGACAAAGTGTTAAAGCCTCTTATTACGACTACAATATTTACCTGGTGCAGGAGATCCAGCAGCCTTTTCATCCGACAATTTATATTGTTCACCTTGACGGAAAAAAGAGACTGATCAATATCCAGATTTGTAACGGAGTCATATTCGAATGGCAAAAATTTAAGAAATCAAATAATTAATACAATTTCTCGGTTTATTTTTAATGTTCAGAGCAGATCACGGCCTTCTTTTCTAAGAAGGCTTTTTTGCGTATATTCCTGAGGGAGAATCATCACAGCTTACCAACCTGTTGCGCAAGTTGCTCCCCAGATTCGTCAAATACTCAGCGGCAATTTGACCAAAATACTTAGCACTTTAGTTTCGATGCTGGAAAATACTTATCTTAAATGGAGCAACTCATTTATATGTGCAGTTGTTTTTATAGACCAAAACTGTCTGAGGGGGATTTTTTTTCATTAAAGATCTTAAGATTTTTAGTAAACCCTCCTATTCCACTCAATATACGCAAACAGGCTCTTCTTCTTTTTCTTTACCTCTTTTTTACTGTGATCATTTTCGCACAGCAAAAGATCACAGGCGTCGTGATCGGTGTTAATAACTTACCTCTGTCAGGCGCTAATGTGACCCTCAAAGGATCAAGAAATGCTACTACGACAAATGCTGATGGTGTTTTTGTTGTCAATGCAAAGCCCGAGGATGCACTCATCATATCTTTTGTTGGTTATGACCCGAGAGAGATTGCAGTAGGGGCCGCAACTTCGTTGAAAGTATCGTTAGCCCTATCTGCTAATGATCTTGATGAGGTTGTTGTAACCGGATATACTGCCCAAAGAATTAAAGAAATAAGTGGCTCAGTGTCATCAGTCAAATCAAAGGACTTGGTATCTGTTCCTGCCGGGCAGGTTGAACAAATGTTGCAGGGAAGAGCGGCGGGGCTAACCGTAATTACTTCCGGCGAGCCGGGGGCCGAGAGCCAGGTTTACCTGCATGGCCCCGGCAATTTCGGAAACGTAAAGCCTTTGTATATTATTGATGGCGTCGAGGGCGATGTTAACTCCATTAATCCGTATGATGTTGAATCGATACAGGTGTTGAAAGATGCCGGAGTTTATTCTATTTATGGTGTACGGGGCGCGAATGGTGTGATAGTGGTCACAACAAAAAAAGGCAAGGGCGTCAAACCGAAACTGAGTTACGATTTTTATATTGGCACAACAAGACCACTTAGCAAGGGATTAGACGTGTTGAATCCCCAGGAGCAGGCAGACCTCAAATGGCTCGCGCTGAAAAATTCCGGACAGCCTCTTTCTGATGCGCTTTATGGATCCGGACAGACCCCCATCTTACCTGAGTATTTGTATGCGGGGCCATATATTGGTCTTCCTAAGGGTGACGCAAGAGCGGATGTAAGTCACTATAATATTGATTCAACCGCGGGACCTATTTATGCAATTGTTCCTTTTAATAAAGAGGGAACCGACTGGTTTCATGAATTATTTAAACCTGCAACAACTCAAAATCATACCATCACGGTTTCAGGCGGTGGTGATAAGGGGCATTACCTGGTATCATTTGGTTACCTTAACCAACAAGGAACCTATTTGAATACCTATTTAAAAAGATTCACTACAAGGATTAATACCGAATTTACATTATTGAACTCGGTCCGAATAGGTGAAAATCTTCAACTCAGCTACAGCGAAAATCCCCGCGTCGGATCTATTGATCCGGCACTCAGTTATTTTCCTTTTCTCCCGGTATATGACATAAAAGGAAATTCAGCCAGCTATGGTCCATCTTTTGGCAGTGGTTATCAGGCTCCGGGTCCGGCAAGCAATCCAGTTACTGCGCGCATTTTATCCAAAGACGACAAGTACAATAATTGGGAGGTTTTTGGAAATGCTTTTGCGGAGTTCGATTTCTTAAAAGACTTCACATTTAGAACCAGTTTTGGCGGACCACTTAATTATCATTATTACTACAATTTCAGTTACGGATCTTATGAACCTCCTCCTCCAAGCGCTCTGGGCAGTCCTAATAGTTTTTCAGAATCGTCAGGTTATTCAAGTTCCTGGACGTGGACCAACACGCTGAACTATTTCAAAACATTCAAAGATCACCATTTGAAAGCATTGGTGGGTACTGAAGAAAAGAGCAATTACAGCAGGGAGTTGGGGGGCAAGAGGATTGGCTATGCCAGCAACAGTCCTTCTTACAGATTTCTCAACACGGGCAGACCAACTGGTTTAACCAATTATAGTTTTGGAAGCACATCTTATTTATATTCTTTCCTAAGCCAGGTCGAGTATTCCTACATGGAAAAATATTTTCTCAGAGCAACGATGAGAGGGGATGAGTCCTCTGTGTTTGGGTCAGAAAACAGATTGGGCTGGTTTCCCGCCGTGAGTGCTGCATGGAGATTGACTGAGGAAGACTTCTTGCGAAACATTGAGTGGTTGAAAGACTTCAAACTGCGCGGAAGTTGGGGAAAAACGGGTTTCGACGGAAACACTGATCCCTCAAATCAATACACCCTGTATGGCGGGGGCGCCGGAGCTTCTTATTACGATATTTATGGAAATAACGTGGGCAACATTGACCAGGGCTTCAGACCTGTAAGGTTTGGTAATGCAAGAACAAGCTGGCAGGAAGACATTGTGACCAACATAGGATTCGATGCCGTGTTCTGGAACGGAGAATTGAGTTTGACAGCTGACTGGTATAATAAAAATTCTACAGGGTTATTATTTCCCCTTTCTTTGCCGGCCTTATTGGGTGAAGCAACACCTCCAAATGTGAATGTGGGAGATGTAAAAAATTACGGTATTGATCTTACCATTGGCTCAAAAGGAAGATTTTCAAAAAATTCGGGTTGGGACATTTTAATTACTTTTTCTCATTACAATAACAAAATTCTAAAATTGAATGACGTGCCTTTTTTCGATGAAGGCATAGTGAGAAACGAGGTGGGGTACCCTATCAGCTCATTTTTCGGCTATAAGGTAATCGGGTTTTTCGAGGATGATGCAGATGTTGCCAAATCTCCTGACCAGACTGCTGCTGCTCCTGGGCGGTTCAAATATCTTGATGCAAACGGTGATCACAGAATTACTGGCGACGACCGGGTGCATTTTGGGAACCCAAATCCAACATTCACTATGGGCTTGAATTTGGGTTTTCATTACAGGAATTTTGATTTTTCCACTTTCTTTTATGGGTCTTTCGGAAACGATGTTTTCAATGATTACAAAAGCAGATTGAATATTTATGGTTACGGGGGACCAAACGGCAAAACAGCTCTTTATGATTCCTGGACACCCGGACATCATAATGCCACCGCCCCTATCCAGGAAATTAATTCGAATTTCAGCAATGGCAGTAACGGCGGCGTACCCACCAATTATAACCTTGAAGATGGTTCTTATTTCAGGAACAAGACCATGATCATTGGCTACAATCTTCCAAAAAGATTGCTAGAGAAAATAAAAGTAGAAAGATTCAGGGTATATATCCAGGCGGTTAATCTTTTTACCATAACCAATTATTCGGGTCTGGATCCTGAATTATCAGGTCGTAATAGTTCAGCTTTCGGGGTTGATTATTTCGGAAATTATCCAAATAACCAGAAACAATATCTTATTGGGTTTAACCTGGGATTTTAGTTTTATCTCAAAGAATTATTTATGAGTTACAGAAAAATAATATTCTTTGGCATTATATCCTGTGTAATAATTTTCTCGTGCAATAAGAGCCGACTTGATCAACCTGCACTGGGTCAACTTGACGAAACGGCATTGGCCAACAAACAGGGGGTAGAGGGTCTTTTGATAGGAGCCTATGCCTTACTGGATGGTGTAAGCGCTGATGAATATTATGATCCTGTTCTTGGTCCAATAGGCGGTGGTGGAGGTTTTCAGGCAAGCGCTTCAAACTGGACATTTGGAAGTATTTGCGGAAGTGAGGCATACAAGGGGTCTGATCCCGGGGATCAATTAGAAATCACCAATCTTGAAACATTTTTTGAGGTAGATCCAAATAACAGTTATCTGAATGAAAAGTGGAGAGCTGTTTATGCAGGTGTAGCAAGAGCCAATGCAGTACTAAGAGTAATGCGCAAGGCTGTAGATATAACACCTGCAGATACAACTGAAGTGAGAGCGGAAGCTGTCTTTCTACGCGGTCACTATCATTTTGAGGCAGCAAAAATGTGGAACAAGGTTCCCTTTGTCGATGAAAATGTTACTTACGATGCCGGTAATTATTATTTAGACAACGATTCAACTATTTGGGATCATATTGAAAAAGATTTCAAATATGCGATCGCAAATCTGCCTCCTACTCAGCATGCTATCGGTAGGGTTAATAAGTACGCAGCAGAAGCGTTTCTTGCCAAGGCTTATATGTTCGAACACAAATATGCGGATGCCCGGCCTTTGTTAGAGGACTTGATCCAAAATGGTGAAACTGCGGGAGGGCTGAAATATAAATTGGCAGAAAAGTATGGAGCCAATTTCAACGTTGAATTCGAAAATAAGGAAGAAGCGGTTTTTTCT